>Ga0208197_1001414_pt1 | contig 24044 bp, 19 predicted proteins | sample AD_JPNNA4_MetaG_FD_184444 | JGI IMG/M metagenome (GOLD analysis project Ga0208197, IMG submission 184444) | Active sludge microbial communities of municipal wastewater-treating anaerobic digesters from Japan - AD_JPNNA4_MetaG (SPAdes) (version 2) | ecosystem: Engineered > Bioreactor > Anaerobic...
ACGATAATCACATTCATACAAAAAAATCATTGACATTTTGTTACACAGCTAATATAATGATAAAAATATAATTTTTCGACAATGATGGGAAGAGTAGCTTGTAGGATATGCCAAAGCGAGCCGGGATCGGTGCAAGCCCGGTGCTAAGCCTGAAGTGAAGAACAGCCTTGAGTCTCCAACCGAAATCCTTTGGATAGTAGACTTGGACGGAGCCATACCGTTACAGAATGGGCAGTATCGATTTCTGAAATGCATCAGGATATCCGTACTGGCAGAGTGGATTGGAGCATTACTCCAGTCAATCAGGGTGGTACCGCGAATAACCTTTCGTCCCTTATATAGGGATGAAAGGTTTTTATTTTTGCAGCAATAAAAAAGGAGGTATTAAAATGTCAGAAATGTACTCACTAAGCATTAGAGAAACGGAGGTAGCAATTAAGGTAATCAAAGATTTTTTTGAAGCGCAGCTGGCTAAAAAGCTTAATCTTACAAGGGTTTCGGCCCCTCTGTTTGTTGAAAGGGCTACAGGCCTAAATGACAATCTGAACGGAGTTGAACGTCCTGTTTCCTTTGATGCGCTTTCATTGGGAGATGCGGAACTGGAAATTGTGCAGTCTTTGGCCAAGTGGAAGAGGACTGCTCTCGCCAGGTATGGTTTTTTACCGGGAGAAGGGCTGTATACCGACATGAATGCAATAAGAAGAGATGAGGAATTGGACAACCTTCACTCAATTTATGTGGATCAATGGGATTGGGAAAAGATTATCCTTAAGAAGGAAAGGACTCCTGAAACCTTGAAGGATGTGGTAAGAACCATATACAGCGTTTTCAAGGATACCGAGGAGCTCATCTTCAAGCGCTATCCGCAGTTTAAACCAACTTTGCCCGAGGAGATTTTCTTTATTACTTCACAGGAACTGGAAGACATGTATCCTGATAAAAGCCCCAAAGAAAGGGAAAATCTTATTACAAAGGATAAAGGTGCGGTATTCCTTATGCAGATAGGTGCACAGCTGAAATCCGGGATAAGGCATGACGGAAGGGCTCCGGATTATGACGACTGGTCCCTGAACGGGGATATATTGTTCTGGTACCCTGTACTGCAATGTGCCTTTGAACTGTCCTCCATGGGAATACGAGTTGATGAAGAAGCCCTGTTGCATCAGCTGGAAATCTCCGGCTGTACAAGTCGGAAGGAATTACCCTATCACAGTTCCCTGCTGAAGGGTGAGCTTCCTTATACAATAGGCGGAGGTATTGGCCAGTCAAGGATATGCATGTACTTCCTGAAAAAAGCCCATATAGGTGAGGTTCAATCCTCCATATGGCCTGAGAGCATGATAAGCCAGTGCGAAAAAAAGAATATAAAGCTTCTCTAAGCTTTATATTCTGCACTTTCCTTTTTTTCGAAAATATTAACCTGGGTCAGCAGCATTCCTGCAAACATCAGAGCGCAGCCTAAATATCCCCTGCCGCCAAGATTTTCACCCAGCAGCAATGCTCCGCCAAGAGCCGCAAAAACCGATTCCATGCTGAGTATTATGGCTGCATGGGAAGGTTTTGCGTGCTTTTGAGCTACTACTTGGAGCGTATATGCTACACCCACGGATAATAGGCCTCCATAAAGTATGGGAATTGCTGCCTGGCCAATTCCGGATATAGCTATATCTTCGAAAATAAGTGCAATTATGATGCTCAATACCGAGCACATTGCAAATTGCACACAGGACAGCTTCAATGCATCGACTTTCTTGGTAAAATGATCAATAACCAATATATGAATAGCCCAGAAGAACGCACCGATAATCTCCAGTAGATCCCCGAATGCTATGGTAAAGTCCTCATTGACGCTTAGAAAATACAGCCCTGAAACAGCCAGAACAACTCCCAGCCAGGTATTTAAACCTATACGCTGCTTTAAGAAAATACCCAGCAAGGGCACAAGAACTATATACAACCCTGTTATAAAGGCAGCCTTTCCTGCTGTTGTATATGCGAGGCCGGCCTGCTGAAGAGAAGCTCCGAAAAACAAAACTGACCCTGCAATGATTCCCGGTACCAAAGCACTTGCTGCAGCGGTCTTCTCCGGTTGCTCTTCAGTTTTCTTGTTCTTGAAATATATAATCAATGGAACCAGTGAAATACTTCCTAATGCAAACCTCACTCCATTAAAAGTAAATGCCCCTACATACTGCATGCCTACTCTCTGGGCTACAAAGGCAAAACCCCATATGGCCGCAGTAAGCATAAGCAGCATATTGGACTTCATTTCCCGATTATTCATTATTTACTCCCCCTATCATTAGCTCCGCCAATACTATTTTAACTTGTATCAGCCGAAAAAAGCAATTATTATAATTCAAAAGGAAGATCATTCACATCCGTAAAATGTGCGGGCTATTTTTACCGCTTCTCTCGCATCCTTGCCATAGAAATCCGCCCCTATCATTTTTGCATAATCTTCGTTAAGCACCGCTCCCCCTACCATTACTCTTGTATCCGGGCAATAAAGCCTTAGAGCCTTAACGGTATCCTCCATGCTCTTTACTGTGGTGGTCATAAGGGCACTTAAGCCAACCATAAGGGCATTCTCCTCCTGAACCTTTTTCACAATACTTTCTGCGGGGACATCCTTCCCAAGGTCATAAACCTCAAAGCCGTAGTTTTCCAGCAGTATCTTCACAATATTCTTGCCTATGTCATGTATATCCCCCTTGACTGTGGCAATTACAATCTTACCCCTGGAGACCCCTGTAACCTCCCCTGCATTTTTGAGCATGTTGTCCTTTATTACTTCAAATGCTCTTTTAACAGTTTCAGCAGACTGTATAAGCTGCGGCAGGAAAATTTCCCCCGACTCATACTTCTGTCCTACAACGTCAAGGGCCGGTATCAGGAAGGTATCTACAATCTCCAAGCCGTTAATCTCCCTAAGAAGCTTTTTTACCGTTAACACTGCTTCTTCCTTCATTCCGTCTATTATCAACTTTTTCAGACTCTGATTTTCTTCCTTTTCTTTGAACACAGGCTGTTCATTGACCGCAGAGCGGCTGCTGATGTATTCGGCTGCTTCCTTGTCTATATTCCAGAGTACATTATATGCCTTTATTGTATCTGTCATGGCTTCTGCCATCGGGTTCAAAATCGGGGCATCAAGGCCTGCAGTCAAGGCCATGGCTAAAAATGTTCTGTTCAGCAGTTCTCTGTCCGGCAGGCCGAAGGATACGTTGCTTACACCAAGGGTAGTCTTAATCCCCAGCTTCTCCTTTACAAGAGCCACTGCCTTAATTGTCTCCCGGGCCTCCTTCTGCTGGGCTGAGGCAGTAAGCACAAGGCAGTCCACTATAATATCCTCCCTGTCTATACCAAACTCCCCTGCCCTGTTTACTATCTTTTCAGCAATTTTCAGCCGGTCTTCCGCTTTTTCAGGTATTCCGTTTTCATCAAGGGTGAGAGCGACAACCAGACATCCATATTTTTTTGCTATGGGAAATATGGTGTCCATCGTCTTTTTCTCGCCGTTCACTGAGTTTATTATAGGCCTTCCGCTGCAAATCCTGACTGCGGCTTCTATTACATCGGGACTGACACTGTCAATCTGCAGAGGAAGGTTCACTATACCCTGCAGCTCAGACACCGCCCTTACCATCATTGCTTTTTCATCTATTTCCGGCAGTCCCACATTAACATCAAGTATGTGGGCGCCTGCATCCCTCTGTGCAACTGCCTCCCTCAGCAAATAATCCATATCGCCGTTTCGCAGAGCTTCTTTCAATCTTTTTTTACCGGTCGGGTTTATCCTCTCCCCTATTATTTTCGCCTCTTCTCCAAGAATCACGGTTGCAGTCGCCGAACTGGCCGCAGTAAGCTTAACAGCTTCGGGCCTGACAGGCTTCAGCCCGGATACAGCTTTCTTTAATTCTCTGATATGCTCAGGGGTAGTACCGCAGCAGCCTCCAAGTATCGCTGCCCCCATTTTTGCCGTTTCGGCCATATATTGTCCGAACTGCTCAGGGCTTATGTCATAAAAGGTCTTGCCGTCCAAAACAACCGGTAATCCTGCATTAGGCTGCACAATTACAGGCACAGATGAATATTTGAGCACCTGGGCAAGAAGAGGAATTATATCCTTTGGGCCGAGAGAGCAATTAATCCCCAGCGCATCTACCCCCAGATGCGATATAATATTTACCATCGTTAAAGGATCGGTGCCCGTCAGGGTTCTTCCGTCAGGCTGAAAGGTCATGGTACACAATACGGGCAGATGGCTGTTTTCCTTTGCTGCAAGGATAGCTGCCCTTGCTTCGTATATATCCGACATTGTCTCTATCAATATCATGTCCGCCCCTGCAGCCGTTCCCGCAATTACTTGCTCCTTGAAGGCGTCGTAGGCATCCCGGAAGGATAATGTGCCGTATGGCTCCATTAGCTGGCCTATAGGCCCTATATCGTGCGCTGTAAGCTTGCTTCCCGTTGCTTCTTTTGCTATTTTTACAGCACTTTCTATAATTTCACCGCAGCTATAGCCCGAGCCCTTCAGCTTATATCTGTTCGCTCCGAAAGTGTTGGTGGTAATTACATCCGCTCCCGCGGCAATATAGGCTTTATGTATTTCAAGTATCTTTCCGGGATTGCTGATATTCCAGCTTTCAGGCAGCTCTCCGGCTTTCAGCCCATAAGCCTGAAGCATCGTACCCATACCTCCGTCAAATATCAGGAACTCCTTTGATTCAAATATATTACCCATTATTCCACGCCCTTTCTGAAAGAACAATTTCTTCTGCCGCAGCTTTCACAGCTATTTCCTGATTCATCACTCTTCTCCCGCCGAAGCCCAATAAAGGCCGTTACGGACTTTCTCGGTATCATTATGCTGCTTTCATTTACACTCAGCCCTATCCCCTCATAAGTCTTCAATACCTTTGCCAATTCCTTTTGAATCCCAATAGGAAAATCTCCATATCCGGGGCTGAATCTTGTTGTTGTTTCAAATCCCATGGACTTTGCCACGGTTTCTATTTTCTCCTGAACCGTATCACATATAGATTCCGCTGCTGCTGTTGCACAGGCATCAAATACCAGGGCTTTTGCAATGTCCGTCTTCGAATAAAAGTTTATGCGTTTATCAACTTCAAGCCCCAGAGTCACCGCCATTAATGCACATTTTTCAGAACCGGCAAGATGCCTGCCAATGTCTTCTCCGGCAAGCGTCAATGTAGTCCCTTTCAAGCATAAACCTTCCGCAGCACGCTCTATATCAAAGATTTCATACAAAAAGCTTTCTTTTGATACTCTTGCAACCTCATCAATACAGTCATTCAATAGCTTTTCCGTAGTATGATCGATGTTTTGGCCCCTATAGCCCATATAACGCAGTACTTCTTCTCTGTCTATATACATAACCAGCCCTCCAATTTAATATATGATAAACACAAACCGCCCTAAAAAGCAATAAGCAATTTAAGAAGAGTCATTGACTTATTTATCAAGGTATTATAGAATATTTTCTAACATTGAAAATTTAATAAAACTTATCCAGAGAGGTGGAGGGACTGGCCCTATGAAACCCGACAACCGGAATTCTCATTCGAATTCAACGGTGTCAATTCCTGCAGAATTTATTTCTGATAGATAAGAACAGCATAAGCCATATTCAGGCTGCTTTCTTAATCTGAAAGCAGCCTTTAAATATAGTTTTTTTAATAAATAAAAGGAGAGCAGCTATGAAAATAAAAGAGTTTTTTAAGAACAAGCCAGTCATATCCCTGGAAATATTTCCGCCGAAGCCTGAAACGCCAATAGATACAATATTTGATACCATTGATGCTCTGTCTGATCTTAAACCCGCCTTTATGAGCGTAACTTATGGTGCCGGCGGCAGCAGCAAAGCTAATACGGTTAAAATCGCCGATGCCATCAAGAACAAGTATAACATAGAAGCCCTTGCACACCTTACCTGCATAGGCGCAAAACGGGATGAAATTGACAACATACTTAAGCAGCTTAAAGAATACAATATTGAAAACATAATGGCTTTGAGGGGGGACATCCCTGTGGGTTCGGATCCTGCTTCCTTTGAGAATGCCGAATACAAGTACGCCAAAGACTTGATATCCTATATAAAAGAAAAGGACAGCTTCTGCATCGGCGCTGCCTGCTATCCCGAAGGCCATATCGAGTGCCCTGATATAGTAAAGGATCTGAAGCATTTAAAGCTGAAAGCGGATTCCGGCGCTGACTTTCTGATTACCCAGCTTTTCTTTGATAATAATTTATACTTCTCCTTAATGGAAAAGCTTGATATGCTCGATGTCAATCTTCCGGTCTCAGCCGGCATTATGCCTGTAATAAACAAGAAGCAGATTGAACGCATCACAGGCCTTTGCGGTGCCTCTATTCCCCCAAAGTTTAAGCGTATACTGGACAAATACGGAGATAACCCCGGAGCATTGAAGGAAGCGGGTATAGCCTATGCAACGGAACAGATAATAGACCTGCTGTCCTCCGGTGCAGCCGGAATACATTTATATACTATGAATCGCCCGGAGGTAGCAAGGAAAATCATTTATCCGATAACAAACATCAGAAGCTTTTTCAGTGAAAGCTCAGAGAATTAGAAAAACATCTGCATGGTTTTTACGACAGCTCGAACATGCCTGTATACAGTTGATAGTATTTTCCTCCCTTGGCGATCAGGTCCTCATGATCTCCCCGTTCGATAATCCTTCCGTTTTCCAGGACCATTATGGCATTTGAATTCCGGACGGTGGAGAGCCTATGGGCAATAACAAAAACCGTCCTGCCTTCCATAAGGGTATCCATACCCTTTTCTATCAATGCTTCTGTTCTTGTATCAATTGAGCTTGTTGCTTCATCCAGGATCAAGACAGGAGGATTGGCAACTGCCGCTCTTGCTATGGCGATAAGCTGACGCTGCCCCTGGCTCAGATTGGCACCGTCCGAGGTCAGCATTGTATCATAGCCCTGGGGCAGGTGCATTATAAAAGAATGTGCATTGGCTAGCTTTGCCGCATTTATAACCTCTTCATCAGTCGCATCCAGTTTACCGTAGCGGATGTTCTCCATGACAGTTCCCGTAAACAGGTGTGTATCCTGCAGAACCATTGACAGGGAGCGCCTTAAGTCTGCCTTCCTGATTTTGTTTATGTTTATTCCGTCATATCTGATTTTGCCGTCAGGTACGTCATAAAAGCGGTTTATCAAATTTGTAATGGTGGTTTTTCCGGCGCCTGTGGAGCCTACAAATGCTATTTTCTGGCCCGGCTTTGCATAGAGGCTTATCCCGTCCAATACAGTTTTGTTCTCCTCATAGCCAAAGGTGACATCTTCAAAGCGCACATCCCCTTTAAGTTCACTGTAGGTTATGCTTCCATCCTTGTTAGGCTGCCTCCATGCCCACTTTCCGGTATATCTCTCAGCCTCCTCCAGTTCACCTCTGTCATTCTCCCTTGCATAAACGAGCTCAACAATACCTCCATCCACCTCCGGTTTTTCATCCAGCACTTCGAATATGCGCTCCGCACCTGCCAAAGCAGTCAGTATCGAGCTCATCTGCTGCGAAACCTGGTTCAGCGGCTGTGTGAATGTCCGCGTATACTGCAGAAATGATGCAATGGTTCCTATGTCAATATAACCTTTTATGGACATGATTGCACCCACCGCTGCGGTTAATGAATACAGCATATAGGAAAGGTTTCCGATAATCGGCATTAGTATTCCTGCAAAGGTATGGGCGTTTGCAGCCGCATGGAACAGCTCATTGTTTATTTTATCAAAATCACTCTTTACCGCTTGCTCTCGACTGAAAACCTTTACAACCTTCTGTCCCTCAATCATTTCTTCGATGTAACCGTTAACCCTGCCGATTTCCTTTTGCTGCTTCCTGAAATATTTAGCACTCAAACCGCCTATTTTCTTCATGACAAACAGAATCAGTATGAGCACAAACACCACAAGAACAGTCAATGCAGGGCTGAGCACAACCATCATGGCAAATATCCCAATCACAGTCAGTGCTGATGAGAACAGGTTCGGAATACCATGACTAAGCATTTCCCTAAGAGTATCGATATCGTTAGTATACCGGCTCATCAATTCACCATGGGTATGGGTATCGAAATATTTTATCGGCAAGGATTCCATATGAGCAAATAATTCTGTTCTCAATTTATACAGAGTGCCTGTGGAAATATTCAGCATCAGCCTGTTATATGCATAGGTCCCTGCAACACCAATGGCATATACGGCAGCCAACATGCCTATCATGGAAGCAAAGCCTGTCATATCAGGATCTTTGCTCCCGATATACGGAACAATATATTGATTGATTATTGGTTTAAGGAAATATGTGCCGGCAACGCTTGCTGCTGCACTTACAATAATTGAAACTGCCACGGCAGCAAGCTGCAGCTTATATGCAAATAAATATTTCATAATCCTTTTTAGTGTCTTTCTCGTATCTTTCGGCTTTGCAGCCGGACGTCTCTGAGGTCCAGGCATGGCTTATGCAACTCCTTTCTGCTGTGATTCATATACTTCCCTGTAAATGGAGTTGGCAGCAAGCAGCTCTTCATGAGTACCGATTGCATTAATTTTTCCGTCATCCATTACAATGATTTTGTCAGCATCGCTGACGGAGGTTATCCTCTGGGCTATAATTATTTTTGTGGTATCCTTAAAGTTTTCCCTGAGAGCCTGGCGGATCTTGCTGTCTGTAGCAGTATCAACAGCACTTGTGCTGTCATCCAGTATCAGTATTTTCGGCCTTTTAAGCAGTGCTCTTGCAATGGACAGCCTCTGCTTCTGGCCGCCGGACACATTTACGCCTCCCTGCCCCAAGTATGTCTCGTAGCCTTCAGGAAAGGAAGTTATAAAATCATGTGCCTGTGCTGTTTTACAGGCCTCAATAATTTCAGAATCGGTTGCCGCTTCATTACCCCATCTGAGATTTTCCTTTATAGTCCCCGAAAAAAGAACATTCTTCTGCAATACCACTGCAACTGCGTTTCTCAGCGTATCAAGCCGATAGTCCCGCACATCGTGCCCTCCGACTAAAACCCTTCCCCCAATTACGTCATAAAGACGGGGAATAAGCTGAACAAGGCTGGTCTTGCCGGAACCGGTACCCCCTATGATTCCCACTGTCTCACCGGACTTTATTTCAAAGCTGCAGTCATTCAGAGTAAGATTCTCTTTGTTTTTACTATAGCTGAAGGAAACACTGTCAAAAACTACTGAACCGTCCTCGACCTTCAAATCCTTGCTTCCGCTGCTGTTCCTGATATCAATCTCCTCATCCAGAACTTCAGCTATACGGAATGCAGATGCCCTTGACATGACAACAACTACAAACACAAATGAAATCATCATCAATGACATCATTATCTGTCCCACATAGCTTATAAAACTCATGAATTCACCGGTGAGCAGTGTTCCTCCGATTATCATCCTGCCCCCGAACCACGAAATGGCTATCATGCAGCAGTACATTGCAAATTGCATTATCGGCATATTTAGTATAAGCATTTTTTCCGCCTTCAGCTGTGCTTTTCGAACAGCATCCGCGGCTGCCCTGAATTTTTCGTTTTCATGTTCCTCTCTTACAAAGGCTTTTACGACGCGAATAGCAATCAGATCCTCCTGAACGGATGCATTCATGCTGTCATATTTCTCAAGCATAGCCTTGAACCTGGGATATGCCCTTGTGGCGATAAAATACAGCGCGCCGCCCAAAAAAGCTATGGCTGCAAGAAATATAACAGCCAGGCGGGCGTTTATTACAATTGCCATGACAGTTGCACTAACAAGCATTATAGGCGCACGCACAAGCATCCTTATTGTCATCATGAAAGCCATCTGTACACTGTTTATATCAGTGGTAAGTCTTGTGATAAGAGATGCTGTGCTGAATTTATCAATATTTGCAAAAGAGAACTCCTGTATCTTGTCAAACAGCGTCTTACGAATTCCTTTGGCAAAGCCCATGCTTGCGACAGCCGCAAAACGTCCTGACAGGGCTCCGAATAAAAGTGCAAACAAAGCCATAAGGACCATCAAGGCCCCCATTCTGACAACATAGTCAATATCACTCTTGCTTATACCTACATCAATAATCCTTGCCATAATAAGAGGTATGAATATTTCCAGTATAACCTCCCCTATTACCATCACAGGAGTTAAAACCGCATATTTCTTATAGTTCCCCAAGCATGGCAGCAGTTTTTTCAGCATTATTTGCTTTCTCCTTCCTTACTGCAAAACTCATTTTTATGTATTTGATTTTTCATGGCAAGAATCTCAAACAAGTCTAAATTCCTATCCTTGTCCTGCCCTTCAGAAATGTTGGCAATCAATCTATCAAGATAACCCTTCAATTGAGCCAATTCCGATTCATCAAAGCCTGAAAATATTCTTTTATCAACGGTGTCAAATAATTCACGACACTTTTTTGACATTTCAATACCCTTTTCGGTAATAGTCAGTTTTTTGCTTCTAAGATTTGCATCATCCACAACCTTCTCTATCATCCCCGCCTTTTGCAGCCGTTTAGTTGATATTGCAACCGATGCCGTGGATAAATTCAGGGTGCCTGCAATTTCAACCTGCGAACAGCCATTATGCCTTGCAATGTATTCCAGAATGGGCAGCTGCCCGAAATATAACCCTGCATCAGCGGCCAGCTTCTGAAACAGTATTCGCCTTTTAAAAAATAATAGATCAAATCTTTTAACCAGTTCTATATACTTCATAATATCAATTCCTTTCATGGGATTGTAATATGTATAATTGTTTTACGTTTAACTATTTTATGTATAACTATTATAGTAAGAGAATAAGCTTTTGTCAATAGACTTGCCGCAAGTATGTAGAATAATAAAAAACCCCCAACAAATGAACCGAACCCCAAGAATTGAACAGTTGCGAGAATCCCCCTTAAAGTAGGATAATTACTACAATAAGGGGGAATTTTTTATGGCAGGTAAAAAAGGAATGAAGATGAATCGATATACACCCGAGTTAATAACATAAATCAAAGAAATGACTAAGCAAGGTATGACTCAAAGTGAGATTGCAGAACATCTTGGTTTAAAAGATCGGTTTTTAGTGCATCAGATTTTAAAAAGGAATCGTAGGAAAGAAAAAGAGACACCAACAATACCTACTCGGAAGGGACGACCCAGGAAAAATAATCCTGAATCTTTACAAGCTTTGCTTAAAGAGAATAAACAATTAAGAATGGAAAACGAGCTAATGCGCTCTTTTCTTCAAGAGCTGGAAAGGAAGTGATACATGCAAAATTCTCCGTGATAGAACGTTATCGCTCTAAATATGGCGGAGAGGGAGGGATTCGAACCCTCGGTACCTTTTGGGTACGCATGATTTCGAGTCATGGACCTTCGACCACTCGGACACCTCTCCGTGTTATCGTTTTCTTTTAAAAAAATCTTTTAAAATTTGGCTGCATTCTTCTTCCAGAATGCCCTTTACTACCTCGGTTTTATGGTTAAAATGATAGTCTTCAAACAGATTCAGCGTTGAGCCTGCCGCACCGCCTTTCGGATCCATGGTGCCTATATAAAGCCTTTCTATTCTGGCCTGCAATATAGCACCGCTGCACATAACACAAGGCTCCAAAGTAACATACATGTCACAGTCTATAAGCCGCCAGCCTCCGAGTGCCTCACAGGCTTCTTTTATTGCAAGCATCTCGGCATGGGCTGTTGCATCTTTTGAAATCTCTCTTTGATTATGTGCCGCAGCTATTATCTCACCATTTCTGACTATAACTGCACCAACAGGAACCTCATCCTTCTCAAAAGCCTTCTCTGCTTCTTCCAGAGCTTTTTTCATAAAAAGAGCATCCAATTTCTACCACGCCAATTCATAATATTATATATTAATATGTGGTTTACTTTGATATAATATCACTTTAACTGTTGAATTGTCAACGATATGCCACGAACTTACAGCCCTGCCAAAACCTCAAAATTAAAACCAAAAAAATACTGCAGCCAATTGCAGCATTTAATGTTACAGGCAAATTCCGCCCCAGCCGTGTTTGTTATTGCACCCACAAACAGCCACAGCCGCCGCACCCAGCAACCCGCCGTCATAGCCGAAGGCAGACGGCATTATTTCTAATTCTTTGTTTGCGTTAATATATATAGATCGCTGCACTTGCTCCGAAAGATATTTCCCGAAAATCGGGAAGGCCAGTGAAACTCCTCCGCCAATTATTACCCTTGCAGGATTGAGAATATTGCATGCTGCAGCTAAAACCTTTCCAAGATAATACCCTTCCAGCTTAAATGTCTCTATTGCAGCAGGTTCGCCGGCTTCAGCAAGGCTGGCGATATATTTTGCATCCGGTATTTTACCATCTAATAAACCTCTGCCCCCAAGTCCAATATAATTCGCCACTATACCGGGACCTGCAGCATACATTTCGAGACATCCGCATTTGCCGCATTTGCACCGGCGGCCGCCTTCAACTACAGTAACATGTCCGAATTCCCCTGCATTTCCGAAGGCGCCGTAATAGATTCTGTCGCTTGCGAATACTGCACCTCCTACACCATTTGAAACAGTAAGGTAAATGAAATCATGTATGTCCCGGCATACTCCAAAAAGCCGCTCTGCAAGAGCACAAGCCTGCCCGTCATTATCAATATATACGGGCATGCCGAATTCATCTTTAAGTATTGGGCCTACAGCAAGGTCCCGTATTCCCGAAAAACATGCTTCCACCCAATGCCCTCGCTTCGGATCTGCAAGCCCGGGGATTGTAACGCCTATCATCTCCGGTTGATAGTCCGGATTTTCATCAGCGAGCTTATGTGCTGAGCAAATAATTGCTTCTATTATTTTATCTCCTGAGGTTTCAGTACAGGCACAGCGCTTTTTTGCATATATCTCACCCTTCTCATTCAAAAGCCCTACCGCGTATTTCGATCCTCCGATGTCTATAGCAAGTATCGCCCGTTTCATTGCATCATACCTTAAGTGCCGCATCGAAGCTGATATCCGAGGGTACGAAATTAATTTTCCTGGCAAATTCATATGCTTCCCTGACTCCAAAGGTGCGCTCCATGCCGCTGTCCTCCCACTCGACGGAGAGGGGGCCGTGATAGCCAATACGGTTCAGTTCACGGATTATACTGTCAAAATCTATATTTCCATGTCCAAGGGATACGAAATTCCACCCTCTGCGGGTATCGCCGAAATCAATATGGCTGCCCAATATGCCTGCCTTGCCGTCTAATTTTACCTTTACATCCTTCATATGAACATGATATATCCTGTCTGCGAAATCCCGAAGGAAAATACATGGGTCCACTCCCTGCCACAGGAGATGAGACGGGTCAAAATTAAGGCCGAGGGTAGGCCGATATTCAAATATCTTGAAAAGTTTTTCCGCACTGTAATAGTCAAAAGCAATTTCGGTAGGATGAACTTCCAGTGCAAATTTTACATCACATTCATCAAAAGCATCAAATATAGGGGACCAAAGCTCTTTTATAGTATTAAAACCTTCATCCACAAGCTTTTGCGGCGTCTGCGGGAAAGAATACCAATAGGCCCAGATAGGTGAGCCCATGAAGCATGTGACAATCTTTACACCAAGCTTTTGCGCTGCACGGGCTATATGCTTCATTTCCTGAATTGCCCAGGCACGTATTTCATCCGGCTTCCCCGAAAGCTCACCAGGTACAAAGTTATCCAAGCGGGGATCCCAGTTGTCTCCTACACATTGGCCTACAAGGTGTGCGCTCAGCGCCCATACCGAAAGATTGTACCTCGACAGGGTATCCTTGAATTCCGAAGCATATGCGTCATCGTAAAGTGCCTTGCGGACGTCCAGATGTGCATGGTAGGCAACCTCTATCCCCTCATAACCTATTGAACTTGCCAGTTTGCAAAGCTCCTCAAGGGAAATATCTCCGAATTGCCCTGAGGCTAATGTAATTGGCCGTTTCATAATCATAATGCTATTTCACATCCTCACTTTTTCCTGATATTGCAGAGCGCTCATTGGCAAAAATAACTTTCATTGCATGCATCGCGCTCTCTCCGCTTATTTCCGGCGGGGTACCGGTGACGATACTGTTCACGAATGCATCTATTACTCCTGTCGAAGTACGCCTGCCGCTTGTCTGCTCCTTGTTTGAAGTAAGCAGGTCAAGCTCATAGGGAATCACTTCTCCATTGCGCTTTTCAACAATAAGTGAATATTTCGGGTGGTCATACATACGTATGACTCCGCCTTCACAGTACAGCCTTGTGGAATTGTCCTCACTGCCGTAATTGGTCCAGCTCACATGCATCATGCCGACTGCACCGCTTTCCAGAGTATAAATGCAAAATGCATTATCGTCGACAGTAATAGGTGTACCTTCCGGAAACTTCTTGTCTAATGTTGCAACAACAGCTGATGTTTTGACTATCTTTTGCCCTGTAAGATAATATATAAGGTCAGTTTTGTGCACGCCAAGATCAGCCATTGCACCTAAGGAAGCTATACGCTTGTCGAAAAACCATGAGCTCCTGCTGCCCGTCCAGCCCTCGGGACCCGGATGGCAGAACTTTGTCTGGAATGCTATGACTCTGCCCAACTCACCGCCGTCCAATATTTCCTTTGCTTTTACATGAGCTTTTGCAAGGCGCTGGTTCAATCCTATCATAAGAAATCTTCCCGCTTTTTCAGCCTCCCTCACCATAGACTCACAATCCTCAAGGGTAGTTGCCATGGGTTTTTCACAAAGTACATGCTTACCCGCCCGCAGTGCCTGTATGGAAACTGGCGCATGATATATATTTGCCAGGCATACGCTTACTGCATCAACATCAGAAGCCAGAAGCTCCTCAACAGAATCATATGCATTGCCGCCATACCGCTCCGCCATCTTCTGCGCCTTACCCGGTGTAACACTGTAGAAGGCTGTAATCCTACAGTCCGGATTTTCACTGTATTCCGGGGCATGACGCACTTCAGCAATCTTACCGCATCCTATAATACCTATTCTTATCATCCCTATTCTCCTTTCCATTGATAATCTTCAAAAGTATTATGCGGCAGTTTTAATTGCGGAGCCTTCTGTTCTGAAGGTTCTGCATCAATACCGCTATCACGATTATAGCGGCGCTTATTGCACCATTAAGGTAGGTGGAAACATCTGCCGCTGTCAATATATTGCTTATCAGCTTAAACATGAGCACACCCATGAATGTACCCATAATCTTGCCTCTTCCTCCGCTCATGGAGGTGCCGCCGATAGCAACTGCCGCAATTGCATCCATCTCGTAGTTGAACGCTGCAGATGCTGCCGCAACAGCAGTCATGCGCGATGCATAAATAACAGCCACAATACCGCACATCATACCTGTTATGATAAATGCAGAGGCCTTCACCAGGTCGACATTTATGCCCGAGAGCCTTGCGGAGGTTTCGTTGCTTCCTACCGCATAAATGTGCTTGCCCAGCTTTGTTTGAGTCATAATAATATGAAAAATCACACCTGCGGCACAAAATATAAGCATCAGGTATGGGATTTTAAAGCTTTCGGTAATCTGTACGCCTCCTACTGCCAATATCCGAAAGGAATCAAAATGCTCCTTGTCAACAGTGAAAGGGCCACCAGATCCAAAATGATTTATGATGGACCGGCAGGCACCCTGCATAGCCATTGTAGCTATCATCGCAGGCATACCTCCCTTGGTAACCAGAAGGCCGTTTATTCCCCCGATAAAAAGCCCGGAAATTACGCAGAACAGCAGCATTATTAAAGCACTGCCCGTCTTGTTGAGTACCAGTATGCCAAAACCGCCTATAAGGGCAACCTGTGCGCCGACGGAAATATCTATTAGCCCTGCGGAGATAACCATGCTCATGCCCATTGCAATAAGTCCCACCAGAGAGCTCTGGACAAAAATGTTGGATATGTTGGTCCATGTAAAAAAGTTCTTGTTCACACTTGCTGCGATTATAACCAGCAATATGAAAGAAAGCACAAAGCTGTATTCTGTTAAAAGCTTTTTTGTAAAGCCTTCGTGAGTTATGATTTTCATATCCTTAAGCATATTTCTCACCCTCCAAATTCGCACCGGTGGAATAGTACATTACATTTTTCTCGGTAAGCTCATCCCGGCTAAGAACTGCGTTAATTTCCCCCTTATAAAGCACAATGCAGGAATCCGCTACCTTAAATATCTCAGGAAATTCCTGGCTGAATATGATAATTGCCTTCCCCTTCCGGGCCAGGCTCAATATGAGATGATATATTTCAAATTTGGCGCCTACATCTATACCCTGTGTGGGATTATCAAAAAGAATCACATTTGCATCTGTCTCCAGCCACCTGCCCAGTATAACCTTCTGCTGGTTTCCTCCGGAAAGGGAGGTTATAGGGTTTCCAGGCTGTTCAGCCTTAATTGCAAGGGCTTTCTTCTGCCTGAAAAAACGTTCATTTTCAGCCTTATTGTTTATCAGCAGCCTCCTGAACTTTGTATTAAAGTATCCCATTGAAATATTGTCACGGATGGAAAGGTCTTTGTGTATGCCGCGCTCCTTCCTCATTCGAGGCACCATTATGACGCCGTGGTTCAGGAAACCTCGTATGTTCATACCGGGCTTGACAGGTCTTCCACCTATTATAATCTCCCCCTTATACGGTATTACGCCGTAAAGGGCATCGGCTATGGAGTCACGGCCGCTTCCATGAAGGCCGGTAATGGCTAATATCTCTCCTTCGTGCAAATCAAAGGTGATGTTTTTGAAATCTTTTCCTGAAAGATTCCGAACCGAGAGCGCCACCCTTTCTCTTGAGCTGCTTACATGCCTTGAAAATTCGTCATCCGCCAGCTGGCGCCCTATCATATATTCCGTAATGCCATTTTCATCAATATCACTGAAACTGCCGCGTGCTACAAGCTTTCCATCCCTAAGCACATAATAAGTCTCACATATCTCAAAGAGTTCGGGAATCTTGTGAGAAATGTATATGAAGCTGACACCTTCATCCCTGAATTGGCGCATTATGGAAAAGAGGTTCTCTATTTCACGGGTGGAAAGTGCCGTTGAAGGTTCATCCATTATTACAAGCTCGCACTTGAACAGCAGCGCTTTGCCTATCTCTACCAGCTGCCTCTCAGCCGCCTGTAGATCCGCAACCAATGCACACGGGTCAATATTCACCTTCATACGGCGAAAGACCTTGTTGCAGCGGTCAATCATTTCCTTCCTGTTCAGCATTCCGAATCTTTTCGTTATTTCATCTCCAAGGAACATATTTTCAAATACCCTAAGGTCGTTGCACAAATTCAGCTCCTGATGTATGAATCGTATGCCGTATTGATTCGCAACCCTGGCATTTGTTATGTAAACCTTGTGCCTGTTGATGAATATTTCCCCTGAGGTTGCAGGGTAACTGCCGGCAAGCACATTCATGAGTGTAGATTTACCTGCGCCGTTTTCGCCTAAGAGGCCGACAATTTCACTGGACTTAATGGTAAAGTCTACATTGTCAACGGCGCGGACTGGGCCGAAATCTTTTGTAATTCCTCTCATTTCAACCAGCATATTCTGTTTTCTCCCTTCAAAAGCATCTGTCAAGAACTCTTTAGCTCTGAAGCAATTTATATGCTTGTATTGAGAAAAGCCGGCCGGAACTTACCGACCGGCTTTCGGCATTAGAAATTCCCAATTGAATATCTTTCTTTGTAAATATCGCTTTTTCTGTATGCATCAAAATCATATGTAGCGTCACCCGCATTGCTGATTGAGAAGGAAGGAATCAGGTACTGGCCGTTTGTCAGATTGGCCCCTGTATACTTTTCACCGTAAAGGTGTGCAACAGAAAGCCTCAGTGCTTCACGGATAAACGCCGGAGCAAAGTAGAAGGTGCAGAACTTTGTCGGAAGTTTGGTATTCTCGAATTTAACAAGGGTAGCCTCACGCCCGCCTACGGATGTTATTAGTTTAATATTGATTTCAGCAGAGCCCGTATATGCTTCAAGTGCATTCATAAGGCCGTCGACAATTTCGTCATCATGGGTAACGATAAGGTCGATATCTTCAATTTCCTTCGCTGTCTTGGCATTCAGCCAGTTTTCCATCTGCCCCTGAGCGACCTCGGTGGACCAGTTTGTAACAAATGTGTTTGCAACCTGCTCAAACTTCTTATCTATAACCCCATCCATCCCTTCATTGCGCTGTGAGGTAACAGTTGAGCTATCTCCAACAAAACGCAGATATTGAACAGAATCCATATCGGCATAATATTTGTTGAGATACTCGCCCATCATTTTGCCTATGCCTACGTTGTCACCCATGATCTCTCCTACAAGGCCCTGAAAGTTATTGATTAAGCGGTCATAAACAACAAGCTCAACTCCTGCATCAATGATGCTCTGGGCCGCACTTCTTAGGGCTTCACCCTCCATAGGCCACAGCATTATCAGGTCGACATCTCCCCCCGCCAGCAGGTTTTCGATTGAGGTAATCTGATGGGAAGCCTCAAGGCCGTCCTTGACGACAATTTCCAAGCCTTCATATTTTTCCATCAGTGCTTCAGCTTCCATCTTGGCATGAGCAACACTCTCACCTGTAAAACCGTGATCGCCGGAGGGCATTACTACACCAATTTTGAAAGACTTGGCTTCAGGAGCGGGAGTTTCCTCAGGAGCAACCGGTTCAGCAGGTTGTTCGGTTTTCGGGGCTGCACAGGCTGTGAATGAAAAAACCATAACTGCAGCCAGAATCAAATACAATACTCTCTTCATTTTTTCTCCTCCTTATTTAATTCATTATTAATACAGGGCAATACCCTTATGTATGCTTACGCCTTTATATGTTTTGCAATTCTCCGGGTTGCAGACCTTCCAGCAAGACTAATATATCCAATAGCTTTACAGTCCCTGTTGCTTTAATTTGTTTTATCACTATGCTTGATGCCGCATTTCCTACTAACGCTGCTTCCTCAAAGCCGGCACCCTTTGTCAATGCAAATACCGCAGCAGCATTATAGGCATCCCCCGCCCCGACTATATCTATGGGTTCATCGACGGGGAATGCGGGAACCTTGTGAGGACGGCCGTCAAATACGATGCTCCCGTATTCTCCCAAGGTTACATATACGGGTTTGTTATTTTTTTTGTATAAAAGCTCTGCAAATTCTATTGCCGCATCGGCATTTATACTGTCGGGGCACACACCGAATATCCCTGCAATTTCTCTTTGATTGCATTTGATAATGCAATTGCTGAATTTATCCGCATGCGCACGGGAATCTGCATAGAATATAACCTTGTTGTGCTTTTCCGCCAGGATTTCCAAGGCAGCCCGGATATATGCAGTCACTGCGGCAAAATCCTCCTCCCTGAATTGATCACATATTATAACCGCATCGCTTAAGCCAACCGCTGTTTGCAGGTTTTTAACCAGCTCTTCCTGCAATGGCAGCGGTGTTTTTGTAAAATTCCTGATATCTAGCCTGTTGATCTCAACCTCAGAACCTTTATGACACCTTATTGGTTTTTCATATGTACAGGTATTGCGGTCTGCAGCATGCACCATAAGCCGTGTTTCGGCCCCTACGTTTTTAAGACACCTTTCCAGTTCATAGCCCTCACCGTCATCGCCTAATATACCAACGCAGTATACCTTCGCACCAAGTGTGCAAAGATTGTTTGTAATAGTCCCCGCGGCACCGGCATAGAGCTTTTTTTCCACAACCTGGAATGCAGTCAGGCCGGTCTCTGCCGACAACTCATCCCGTGACGCGTCAATGTACAGGTACTTATCCAGGCAAAAGTCTCCGAACACAGCTATAACAGGCTGTTTGCCATTTATGAGTTTTTTACTTATAGCCTTTGTGTTCATATTTCTTTGCCATCCTCCATAGCTATCGCAAGTTTTGCTATGCTCGGCAGGGTATCCCTGTGCAGACCCTGTATGTAAAAGCTCTTTCCTCCGTCTGCGACCGTACGCACAAGTATTGTCTTCCACGGGCGGAAATAATAAGCCGGATCTGTTTTAGCAGGGATGCTGTGTAAGCCCTCCTCCGGCATGTGACTAATGTCCAGCACTGCCGTAGTAAAGTGTACTATGCTTTCGCCCCGCTGAAAGGCGGCATTTCGTGCCATAGCCAGGGCTTTTAGGTACACCTCAGGCCCTGTCACAGCGGAACCGGCATTGATAAACAATCCGTTTTCTAGGTTTGTTATACTCTGCACATATATGAGAAAATCCCTGTATGTTGCCTCTCCTAACACCCTGCCGCTTGCATTGGGATGCTCGTGCAGTATATCATTCCCTATACCTATATGTATTGTACAAGGCACTCCAAAATGATAACCATTTGCCAAAATGCTGTACTTTTTATAAGGAAGGTCCATTTCCCAGATATAGCGTCCGATAGCTTCTCCTGCCCCAATTCCGTCTTCAACCCCCTTTTTCAGGATATCGTTTATCATTCCTGTCTCATGCCAAAGGCCGAACTGGCCTTCGCCTATATATTTCTCCACCGATTCACAGGTTTTTCCAATAAGCGAAAATTCAAAATCATGTATACTGCCTGCACCGTTCGTGGCAAAATGATTTACAAGGCCACGTTTCATAAGCTCTATCATGTATGCAGAGCAGCCTGTGCGTATGACATGTGCGCCATACATAAGCACTGTGGCTGCATTTGCTTGCTTAGCTCCAACCATCGCACTTGCGACCGCTCTTGTATTCTCGTTGTCTAAAACGGCAGGGGAGCTGTCTACAGGCACAAGCACATCCATAAGGTCTACATCATGTATGCGTTCTCTTAATGATTTAATAACCAGCCCGGATGTATCAAACATTTTAAATGGCATATGCTATCTTCTCCCCATAATAAACCCCATTAACCTTTCAGTATTTGAAAAGTCAGGTATTATGCAGTCTGCACCGGCTTTCAGAAGCCTCTCCCGCTTCCATTCGTTGATTGAGGTATCCCTTGCAGCTTCATTAGTAGCCACTGCAACTGCATAACCCCCATACTTTTTGGCAAGCTCTATCTCAACATACCCGTCTCCAAAGACAATCAGCCGGCTACCCTTAAATGAGTTTTTTTCTATTAGGCTCCTGATTACCAGTTCCTTGGAGCAAGCCGTGCTGTTCTTATCTGTTGCGCCGTGGATTGATTCAAACATATCCGCAATACCCAGAAGGCGTGCTTCCTCCAGCACATCTGCTTCATCGGTGCCGCTTGTGAGAAAGCACTTTACTCCCATTTCCCTCAACGCTTTGAGAGTGGATTTTGCGCCAGGGACCAGATACGGCGCAGGATCCCCGCCCACGCGAAGAATATCCTTTCTGTCCTGTATATGCTCCATCAACCGTCGCAAGTATTCTTTCTTATATTCCAACGGTTCTTTAGGAACACCCCCGTATTTTCTTATCTCCTCACACAGCTGCATGCACTGGAATATCGTCTGCTTTCCCGTAAGCATATCTACAAACTCTATTACTATTCTTTTTGCTTCCTCAGCTTTCGGTGCGCCCTTATGTTTCAGCAGCTCCTCTGTGAAATAATCATACATAATTGTTTGCCAGCCTTCCCGAAGCAGGCTTACGGTACCGTCAAAATCAAATATTGCAAACTCAGGCAAACCGCCATCCGGATAATTTATCACTTCAATATCCCATATTTTTCTAAGCCTTTCACGAAGGATACGGACCAATAAATGTGTATAAAACATATGAAGGTTTTCTATCTGCTCTATGCCGTATACAGGTGCAAGGAGGCAAAGATTGCACAGCGCCTTCATCCTGCCTCCGTCACGGCCTCCGAAGCCGATAACGGTCATACCGATTTCCCGTGCTGTCTCACAGGCATTCAGTATGTTTTGTGAATTGCCGCTTCCACTGAAAACAATAAGCAAATCCCCCCTGTGCCCCAATGTCCGAAGCATTATCCTATATACATCCCCATAGCAGAAATCATTTGCTAGGCACGTAATGACAGCATTGGGGTCATTCAGGCATTGGGCACGAAAGCCTTCTCGTCCACCCACGCGGCAGCCCTTTATAAGATCATTAATGAAGTGGCTTGCCGTTGCGGCAGAGCCGCCGTTACCCGCAGTAAATACAACTTTATCCGAATCCTTGATATGCAGTATCTCATTTGCAATGGCATCCAGCGTATCAAAGTCGGTGTCCAACAGTGCCTTACTTACCTCCATGGCATATTCTCTTGACCGGAGCGAACCATTATTACTGCTTAACATATATCCCTCCGCTATTAAATGGCAGATTTATGCACTTAGCTATATTAAGTTATGATGCTAATCCTCAAATTATTATCAGTATTTTATGATTCGAATAAGTCAGTCTGCAAACGCATAGAGTATATGCCGTTTCAAAAAATAAAAAACTGCCTATTAAATAGGCAGTTATTCTCATAAATGGTGCGCCTAGAGGAATTCGAATCTCCGACCTGCGGTTTAGGAATGTGCATTTGTCACATTAATCATATTCTATAAAATTTGTAATCTTATCAATCGAAAAATTTGGCATTGTGCTGAATCCAAGGCTCTTACAGCAATATAATGCTAAATCATCTAAATCTTATACTGCATACCATTTTTCGGTTTTACATGAAAAGTAATATACTGACTCCCATAACCGCCATTCCTCACGCCAATCCATATGTGGCTATATGAGCCTCACCGTATTGTATTGCAGTTGGAAGCAACTCATCCATGGATATAAAAATCATAATACCCCCAGCTAATGCGGACATAATTCCGAATACCTGATCACTCATTATCGACGTCAAGAAAATATATGCAAGAAAAACACCCAATAGCTCTGACAAGTCTGAAATAATTGAGTATAACAGTGCTTTTTTCTGTCCCCGGTAGCGCAGTATATTGGCACAGATACAGATATACCCTCGGGAATATTCTGTATTGCTATTGCTGCTATAGCGATACCCAACTGTGGGTCCTTTAATGCTGAAATAAATGTGCGCTTGCGCATATTATATCCCATAGTTCAATGTCTATTATGTATTTTCTTCTATTATATCGATAATAGTTCCCATTTGTAATATATCTTGTAATTTTCACTTCAATTGAAGGAATTACCGATACTTAGCAGAATTTATGAAATATAATACTAAGCTCCATTAGCGTATCATAAATCTATGAGAAGCATACATTTCAACGACGCCCTCCTGCTCAGATTGCAGAGATATATGTAAAAATGCTTCCGAAAATATTAAGGATAAGGAGGTATAAAAATGAAATACGACTTTGACAGAATAATAGCACGGAATGGCACAAATGCTATAAAATGGGACAGTTTGGACAAAACCTTCGGGGCAACCGATATTCTCCCAATGTGGGTAGCTGATATGGATTTCGAAGCCCCCCGGCCTGTCATTGATGCTATAGTAAAAAGAGCTCAGCACGGAATATATGGTTATACATCGAAGCCAGAGTCCTTTTATTATTCCATCAGCAGCTGGATGGAGAAAAGGCACGGATGGCATATAAATAATGAATGGATTGAGGTAAGCGCAGGTGTAGTCCCGGCTATATCCTTAAGCGTACTTTCCTATTCGGAACCGGGTGATAAGATCCTATTGCAATCTCCCGTGTATTTTCCTTTTTTCTCAGCAATAGAAAGCAACAACAGAGTAATTGTGAACAACCAATTAAAGTATGAAAACCATCAGTACACAATTGACTTTGAGGATTTGGAGCAAAAGCTGAAAAGCGGAGCAAAGGTGTTCATACTATGCAATCCTCATAATCCCGTAGGCAGGGTGTGGAGCAGGGAGGAGCTTGAGAAAATAGGTGAATTATGTGTCCGGTATAATGTTGTCATTGTCTCTGATGAGATACATTCAGACCTGGTATTCGGCAGGCATATCCATATTCCCATAGCTTCAATCTCAGAAGAGCTGGCAGCCCTTACCGTTACCTGCATGGCTCCGAGCAAAACCTTTAATATTGCCGGACTATACACATCAGCCGTAATAATATCAGATAAG
>Ga0208197_1001415_pt1 | contig 24023 bp, 24 predicted proteins | sample AD_JPNNA4_MetaG_FD_184444 | JGI IMG/M metagenome (GOLD analysis project Ga0208197, IMG submission 184444) | Active sludge microbial communities of municipal wastewater-treating anaerobic digesters from Japan - AD_JPNNA4_MetaG (SPAdes) (version 2) | ecosystem: Engineered > Bioreactor > Anaerobic...
TGACGATCACCGTTTCGCCGTACCCCTTGACGGTGGATGCATAGATGACGGTGCCGGCGGCCGCCGCCTGCACCGGGGCGTTCTCCTTTGCGGCGATCTTGATGCCGTTGTACTTCATCCCGCTGGGCTGAATCCCGAAGCGGGTGATCACGGGACCCCGCAGGGGCCAGACGAAACGGCCCCGGTCGACCTTGATCTGCCCCTGCGTCTCCTCGGCCCTGTGGGGCGGTTCCGGCTTCTTCGCCGGCGGGGTGACCGCCGCCCGGTCCTTGGGCGCGGCTTCGGGCGCCCTGACCGGGGGTGCGGGCGCCGGGGACTGCATCGCCACCCGGCTCCCGGCGGATGTCGAGGCGGGGGGCTCGGGCTTTCCGGGGGGTCTGGGCTGCGTTTTTTCCGGGGGGCCGGCTGCCGGGGGAAGGCTCCGCTCCGGCTTGGGCGCCGGGGCCCGGTCCGTGATGTTCTCCTCCCTGACCTTGCCTTTCCCGGCGGCCGCGGCAGCGCCGGTCGAGGCCACCGCCGCAGCGCCGGCGGCCTGTGCGCCATTCGTCTCGGCCGGGGCCGGTGCCGCCCTTTCCGGGGCCCTGGCGACGGGGGGACTGGCCTCCGCCGGCCTGGCCGGCGGCAGATCGATGACCTCGCGGGCGTCGGGGATGAAGACGACACTCCCCGCGCTGATGCGGGCCGAATCGGTGATGTTGTTGATCTCGGCAAGTTCCTGGAGATCGACGTTGTAGGCCTTCGAGATGCGCCACAGCGTCTCGCCGGGCTTGACCCGGTGGTACACGCCGCGCATCCGCTCGGACGATTTCATGCTGCCGCGGTCGACGACCTGGACGGAACAGGAAAGAAGGGCGGCGCCGAGCAAGGCCGCAAGGAGGATCTTCAGTATGTCCGAGATGCATTTCATCAAATCCCTTCTTACCCTCTCACCTTCCGAGCCTCTTCTTCACTGCTGCTCCATCTTCCAGCCGTGCTCGCCGATCAGGCTCACGAACCGGCACCCCCCGAGGTCCTCTTTCTGCACGTCATCGGGGTCCGCGGAGAGCCGCGTCAGCTTGACCAGGTTCTGCGTGTAGCGGCCCCCGACGGGGATCACCAGGCGCCCGCCGACGCCGAGCTGCTCCACCAGCGTGCGGGGGATCGAGGGCGCCCCCGCCGAGACGAGGATGGCGTCGAAGGGGGACTCCTCGCGCCAGCCGTACGTCCCGTCCCCCACGCGGATCACCACGTTGTAGTAATGCAGCGACTCGAGCAGCTTCCGGGCCCTCTGGGCCAGCGCGGCGATCCGCTCGATGGTGAATACGCGGTCGGCCAGCTCGGCGAGGATCGCCGCCTGGTAGCCCGACCCGGTGCCGAGTTCCAGCACCTTTTCGCGTCCCGTGAGCTCGAGGGCCTCCGTCATGAGCGCCACGATGTAGGGCTGCGAGATGGTCTGCTTCTCGCCGATGGGCAGCGGGTTGTCGTTGTAGGCCTGGTCGATGAGCCCCTCGTCGACGAACAGATGCCGGGGGATCTTCTCCATGGCCCGCAGGACACGCTCGTCCCGGATGCCGCGGGAGCGGATCTGGGCATCGACCATCCTCTTGCGCTGTTTCTCGTACCGATCCATTCGCTAAGCCGTGCAGGGCAAGGCTGTCAAAAAGACGGAGGGCAAGGGGCCGAGAACGGGGCCCCCTTCTCACCCTCTCACCCTCCCGATCCCTTGCTCAGGGAGTTGCCCCCCACACACGGGCCATTCAGAGGTACTTCCGCTTCGGCGGGATCCGGTAGACGTCCTCGACCGCCTTGTGGCGGCGGAACCCCATGGCTTCCCGCGTCACGATGAGGTAATAGTAGCGCAGCTGCGCGTATTCCCGGGCCCGGTTGTACCTCCGGATCTCCCCGTTGATCTCCGCCAGGGCCTCGACGCCGGGGCTCGAACCGGCCAGCCGGATGCTCTCGGCGATCACCCGGTCGATCCTCTCCATTTCGGAGAGAGCCGCCGCCAGCGCTTCGCCCGCCCGGCCGAGAATCTCGGCCCGTTCCTTGAGTATCTCTTCCTGGGTTTTCTCCCAGGCCGACTTCCTCATGCAGTTCTAAAATCCCGCTTTTTCGAGCATTTTCTATCATTTCGATGCCCCCTTTGCAACCGAAAAGGTCCCTTTGACCGGCACTGCCTTTTCCAGTATGATGAACCGGCGCCGCAGGAGCGACGGGCCTTTCGGACCCCGCGCAACGCGGCCGTCGAGACCGGACACACAGGAAAGGACGCCATGCCGACGCTGCAATCGAATATCCTGTCCCGGGCGGTGCGGGAGGCCTACCGGCGGGGCGAGGACGACGAGACGCTCAACCCCCTGGTCCTCGTCGACCCCTCGGGAAAGCCCGTGGGGAGGATCGGGAAGGGCGACGCGGTCATTTTCTACAACATCCGCGGCGAGCGAGAGGTGGAGCTCTCGCGGAGCCTCACCGGGGAGGGGTTCCGCGAGTTTCCCACGGCCGGCCCCCTCGGCCTGCACTTCACGACCATGATCGAGTATTCCCGGGACCTCCGCGCCGACGTGGCCTTCCCTCCCGAGGAGGACCTGGAGGACACCCTCAGCGAGGTGCTCTCCCGCAGCGGGCTCCGGCAGGTCAAGATCACCGAGGCGGAGAAGGCGTTCCACGTCACCTACTTCCTCAACGGCAAGCGCGAGGCCCCCTACCCCGGCGAGGACCGCATCGTGGTGCCCACCCGCAAGGACGTGCGGCTCTTCGACGAGGCGCCGGAGATGTCCGTCCGGGAAGTGGCCGAGGCCACGGTCCGAGCGATCCGCGAGGGCCGCCACGACTTCATCCTCGCCAACTTCGCCAACGTGGACGTCGTCGGCCACATCGAGAACGAAACCGCCGTGGTGCGCGCCGTCGAGGCCGTCGACGCAGCCCTGGGCCACGTGATCGGCGAGGCCCGGAAGGCGGGGGTGCCGGTCCTTGTCACCGCCGATCACGGCACCGTGGAGCGCTGGCGCTACCCCGACGGCACCGTCGACACGGGGCACACCGCGAGCCCCGTGCCCTTCATCCTCGTCGACGGCGACACCCCCCCGCCGCTGCGGCGCGAGGGCGAACTCGCCGACGTGGCCCCCACGATCCTCGAGCTCTTCGGGATCCCCGCGCCGAGGCGGATGGAGGGCAGATCCCTGCTGCTCTCGGGGCCGGCCGCGCCGTGCCGCAGGCTCGTCGTGCTCATCCTGGACGGATGGGGCTACAACCCCGAGACGCGGGGAAACCTGATCGCCAGGGCGTCCACCCCCGTCATGGACGGCCTGCTGGCCGCCCTGCCCTTCGCCACCCTCGCCGCCGCGGGCGAGGCCGTGGGGCTTCCGGCGGGCACGGTGGGCAACTCCGAGGCGGGGCACCTGCACATCGGCGCCGGGAGGCGCGTGTGGTCCGACCGCCTGAAGATCGACCGCGCCATCGAGGACGGGTCCTTCTTCGCCAACAGGGCCTTCCGGCAGGCCATGGCCGAGAGCCGCAGCCGCGGCACGGCCCTGCACCTCATGGGCATCGTCTCCTTCTTCAGCTCCCACGGCATGATGCACCATCTGCTCGCGCTGATGGAGATGGCGAAGCGAGAGCGGGTTGCCGAGATGTACATCCACGCCATGCTGGGGCGCCGCGGCGAGATGCCCGAGAGCGGGGCCAACTACGTCAGGCAGATCGAGGACAAGTGCGCCGAGCTCGGTCTGGGCCGGGTGGTCAGCGTGATCGGCCGCTACTGGTCCATGGACCGCGAGGAGAACTGGGACCGCATCGAGAAGACCTACCGGATGCTGGTGTACGGTGACGGATATCCGGTCAAAGGATGAGCGACGAGCCGAAAGCCTCAGGCCGCAAGGGAAGGAAATCCCCCTCTTTCCCCCTTCCGTAAGAGACGGTGTCGCAATTCCGATGTTGTCATTCCGCACGAGCGCAGCGCGATGCGGAATCCGGTCTTTTCGATGAGTTCTGGATTCCCGCTTCCGCGGGAAGGACATGATTTCGGCGTCTTTCAATATTGCGACACAGCCTCTAAAGGGGGGGTGACAGGGGGATTTGACCCGTCACCATGTGTTGGATGCAGGGGGGAGCATGATGGAAGTCAAGATCGGCAAATCGACGCTGGCCATCGTCGAGGGGGACATCACGAAGGAAGCAACCGACGCCATCGTCAACGCGGCCAACTCGGGCCTTCGCGGCGGCGGCGGCGTGGACGGGGCGATCCACCGTGCCGGGGGGCCCGCCATCCTGCAGCAGTGCCGGGCCATCGGGCACTGCCCCACGGGCCGGGCGGTGATCACGACGGGCGGCAACCTCAAGGCCCGGTACGTCATCCACACCGTGGGGCCCGTGTGGAGCGGGGGAACCCGCAACGAGGCGGGGCTCCTGAAGAGCGCCTACCTCGAGAGCCTCAGGCTCGCCTCGGAAAAGGGGCTGAAGAGCGTGTCCTTCCCGGCCGTCAGCGCGGGCGCCTACGGCTACCCGCTCCACGAGGCCGCCCGGATCGCCCTCGAGACCGCCGCCGACTACCTGAAGGAGCACCCGGAGATCGAGCTCGTGCGCTTCGTGCTCTTCGGAAAGCCGACCTACGACGTCTTCGCCGAGGAGCTCGGGAAGCTGCGCTGAGGCCGCCGCGGGGCCGCCCGGTCCGTCACGACGTCTTCTTCCTGAACAGCTCCTCGAGTCGGCTGCGGGCGTCTTCCTTCTTCGCGGCCCGCCCGTCCCGGGCCCCGTCGTCGAGAAACGCGAAGAAATCGCAGAAATTGGCCCGGCCCTTTTCCACGACGCGCTCGGCCTGCGGCTCGCGGCAATCGTTGTAGGCCCCGGGGCTGTAAAATCTGCAGTTGAGACACGCGTGCAGATCCGCCCCGCAGCGCGGGCACGTCTCCTGCCGTCCCACGGTCCGGTCGATCCGGATCTCCCCCCCGCAGGCGTGACATCGTTTCATGCGGCGTCGCCCCCTTTCGTCCGCCGGAGCAGCTTGTCGAGCTCCACGACGGCGATGACCGACAGGGAAATCGCCATGATCGGCAGCCACTCGGCTCCGGCGATGGGCTCCGTCGACAGCAGCCACCGGAAGGGCGGCGCGTAGATCGCCGCGACGTGCGCCATCAGGGAGGCCGCAAGCCCGTAGGCCAGGTAGGGGTTGGTGAAAAACCCGATCTGGAAGATGGACCTCGTCTCCGACCGGCTGTTCCAGGCCTGGAAGAACTGGAAGAAGACCATGGTGGTCATGGCGATGGTCCGTGCCTTCTCGAGCGGCATCCCGGCCTGGAGCGCCCGGGAGAAGTCGATGACGACGCCGAGCGAGATGAGCAGGCCCACGACGACGGTGCGCTGGATGAGCATCTTCGACATGATGCCCTCGGACGGGTCCAGGGGGGGCCGCCGGACCACATCGCGGTCGCCCGGCTCGAAGGTCAGCGCGATGACCTGGAACCCGTTGGTCACGAGATTGATCCAGAGCAGCTGCGACGCCGTGTAGGGAATGGGGATGCCCAGCAGAACGCACCCGAGGATCGAGCCGATGGCGGCCACGCCGGTGGGGATGAGGAAAAAAACGACCTTGCGGATGTTGTCGAAGACGACGCGGCCCTCCCGCACGGCATGGAAGATGGCCGCGAAGTTGTCGTCGGTGACGACCATGTCCGAGGCCTCCTTCGCCACGTCCGTCCCCTTGCGGCCCATGGCAACCCCGAGATGGGCGGCGCGCAGGGCCGGCGCGTCGTTGACGCCGTCGCCCGTGACGGCCACGATTTCCCCGTGATCCATCAGCTGCCGGACGATCCGCAGCTTGTGGTGGGGGGCGACCCGCGCATAGACGGAAACCGTTTTCACCCGGTAGAAGAGGTCCTCGTCGGTCATCTGCTCGATCTCGCGGCCCGTGACGACCCGTTGGCCCGCCGTGTCGATCCCGACCATCCCCGCGATGGCCAGGGCCGTCGTCGGGTGGTCCCCCGTGATCATGACGACCCGGATGCCGGCCCGGCGGCAGTCGCGCACGGCCTGCACGGCCTCCTCGCGCGGCGGGTCGATCATGGCCTGGATGCCGGCCAGCGTCAGGTCGTGCTCCACGTCCTCGTGCCGCAGAACGGCCAGGTCGTCGGGGGCCTGCTTGTAGGCCATCGCCAGCACGCGCATGCCCTCGGAGGCGAAGCGGTCCGAAATCTTGAGGATCTCCTCCGTGCGCAGGCCGTCGCGCTCCATGCAGGTGACGCAGAGCTCGAGGACCTTCTCGACGGCGCCCTTGACGAAGATGTACTTCTCGTCGCCGTGCCGGTGCAGGGTCGCCATGTAGCCCCGATCCGACTCGAAGGGGACGATCCCGATCTGCGGGTAGTTCTGCCTTTCCTGCTCGGGCTTCAGTCCCGCCTTCATGGCCGACACGATCAGCGCCCCCTCCGTCGGGTCGCCGTTGACCCGCCAGACCCCCTCGTCCTCGTAGAGGCTCGACTCGTTGCACAGCAGCCCCACGCGGAAGCACATGGCCAGGTGCTCCCGCTCGCTCTCGGGCTTCGGGATCCAGTCGTGGAGGATCTCCCCCTTCGGGTCGTAGCCGGTCCCCGTCAGCTCGAAGTGGCGAGTCCCGTCGAAGACGACCTTCACGGTCATCTCGTTCTTCGTGAGGGTCCCCGTCTTGTCCGTGCAGATGACCGTCGTGCTCCCCAGGGTCTCGACGGCCGGAAGTTTCCGCAAAATCGCGTTGCGCGCCGCCATGCGCTGCACCCCGACGGCCAGCGCGATGGTCAGCACCACGGGCAGGCCCTCGGGGATCGTCGCCACGGCAGCCGCCACGACGGTCATGAACATCTCCCGGATCGGCTCCCCGACCGCAATGCCGGCCGCGAAGAGAGCCGCGGAGGCCGCCAGCACGTACAGGCCGATCCGGTTGGAGAAGCGGGCGAATTTCTCCTGCAGCGGCGCTCGGGCGGCCTTCGTCTCCCGGATTTCGTGGGCGATGCCGCCCAGCACCGTCCCGGCCCCCGTCGCGACGACGACGCCCATGCCCCGGCCGTTCACGACGACGGTGCCCATGAAGGCGATGTTGCGCTGGTCGCCCGGCGTGAGGTCGGCCTCGGGGATCGCGTCGGCGAATTTCTCCGCGGGGACCGATTCCCCCGTGAGCAGCGACTCGTCGACGCGCATCTCGAGGGCGGTCGCGAGCCGGATGTCGGCGGGCACCTTCGCCCCGGAGGCCAGCAGGACGATGTCGCCGGGCACGAGCCTGTCGCTCGAGATCTCCCGCTCCCGGCCCTCCCGCACGACGCGTGCCTGCGGGACGATCATCTTCTGGAGGGCCCGGACGCTCTCCTCGGCCCGGCTCTCCTGGACGAACCCGATGACGGCGTTGAACAGCAGCACGGCCGCGATGACGATCGTGTCCTTGTACTCGGCCAGGGCGAAGGTCACGACCGCGGCGAGGAGGAGGATGTAGATCAGGGGGCTCGCAAACTGGCGCAGGAGGATCACGAAGCGGCTGACCCGCTTCGCCTCGGGCAGCCGGTTGGGCCCGTACGTCTCGAGCCTGTCGGCCGCCGTCTTCTCGTGAAGCCCCGCCGGTCCCGTGCCGAGTTCCTGAAACACCGCATCCGCGGTCTTTCGATACCAGGGCGTGTCGGCCATGCCTTCCTCCTTCGCTTGAACGCTCAGGCGGGCCCGTTGCGCCCGCGACGGGGGCAGTGTAGCACAATTCCGGCCCCGTCGGCCAGCCGGGGCGTCCCTTCCTTCCTTTGCTTTTTCCGCCGTGCTTCTTTATAGTGGACCCGTCGGTTCGCCCGGCGGGGCCGGAAGATCATCGAGACGGGAGGCAGCCATGACCATCGGCATACCCAGGGAAATCAAGGATCAGGAATCCCGGGTGTCCATGACCCCCGGGGGGGTTCGACAGCTCGTCGAGGCGGGGCATCGGGTCTTCGTGGAGACCCGGGCCGGCGCCGCGAGCGGCTTCAGCGACGCCGAGTACCGCGCCGCCGGGGCCGAGATCGTGCCCGACGCGGCCGCGGCGTGGTCCGCGGGGCTCGTCGTGAAGGTCAAGGAGCCGCTGCCGCCGGAATACGACTTTCTTCGCCCCGACCTCACCCTCTTCACCTACCTGCACCTGGCCGCGGATCGGGAACTGACCCTCGAGATGATGCGCAGGGGCGTCACGGGGATCGCCTACGAGACGGTCGAGCTTGCCGACGGCGCGCTTCCCCTGCTCAAACCCATGAGCGAGGTGGCAGGGCGCCTCGCCGTCCAGAAGGGGGCCTTCTACCTGGAGAAGGTCAACGGCGGGTCGGGAAAGCTGATCGGCGGTGTCGCCGGGGTCGAGCCCGCCCGGGTGACGATCGTCGGGGGAGGCATCGTCGGGGCGAGCGCCGCCCGCATCGCCCTGGGGATGTGCGCCGCGGTGACCGTGCTGGACCGGGACATCGACCGCCTGCGCCACCTCGAGGAGGTCCTCCACAGGCGGCTCATCACCCGGAGCGCCGACCCCCTGTCCGTCGAGGAGTCCGTGGCCCGGGCGGATGTGCTGATCGGGACCGTGCTCGTGAAGGGGGCCCGGACGCCGCGCGTCGTCACGCGCGACATGGTGGGCCGCATGGCCCCGGGGAGCGTCGTGATCGACGTCTCCGTCGACCAGGGAGGCTGTGTCGAGACCATCCGGCCGACGAAACACTCCGACCCGGTCTACTTCGTCGAGGGCGTCCTGCATTACGGCGTCACGAACATGCCGGGCGCCGTTCCCCGGACGAGCACCATCGCCCTGTCGAACGCGACCCTGCCCTACGTCGTCCGGCTGGCCGCCGAGGGCGTGCCCGGCGCCTTCCGGACGAGCCCCGAGCTCAGAAAGGGGCTCAACACCTGGCGCGGCGCCGTCACCTACCCCGCCGTGGCCGAAACCTTCGGCCTCGAGCTTCCGCCGGGGGACCCGCTGCGCTGAGGCCCCCCTTCGCCTGCCGAGCCGCAAGGCGGCTCTATGCCCCATCCAGGCGCGTCAATGCAGCGTGCCCGCCTCGACCTCGTCGAGGCGCCGCCACTCGATCCACCCGGAAAGCCCCAGGGCCTCGGCCCATCGGCGGGTCAGCTCCACATCCCCCTCGTGGTCGTCCCGCAGGCCCCGATCCGCCCGGCTCAGCAGCTCTTCGCCCTGCAGCGCGTAGAGGCTCCGCTCGTAGGGGGCCGTCAGGCTGACACCCGTCAGGGGCTCCATGAGCCTGAAGAAGGCGTAGTTCATGGCCTGCGAGACGTCGTAGACCTTCCGGGGCGTCATCCGCCGGATGCTCCGGGAGAGCACGGCCGCGGCCTTGGCCTGCTGCTCCATGAGGGCTCTGTGCTGGATGTCCCGGAGGCCCGGGTGCTCGCGATGGATCCAGCGCTCGATGGCGATGTCGGGGGGCATCCTCGTGAGCTGGAAGACGACACTCTCGTACCACAGGGGCAGGAACCCGCCGAGCGCCCCGATCCCGTGGACGAGGGAAAGCCGCTGGATGTCCCCGCGGATCTCCGCCCGGTAGCGCGACTCGGTGCGCTCGTTGGCCACGGCGACAAGCCGTCTCTCGGGGGGAGCGCTGAAAAGGCGGATCAGGTGTCCGCACTCGTTGGCGATCACGTGATTGACGAGGGGGTCGTCATCGCCGCGCCAGAACAGCACGTGGGCGGCCGAGCCGGCCCCCGCCATCCGGATGCGGGCCGGGGAGCGGAGGTCGGGCTTGCGGACCGCGTGCACATCCCGGCCGGAGACCTCGCGCAGGACGTCGAGCATGTCTCGGACCGGATCGAGAAGCCCCTGGATCATGCTTCGTTCATATCCCAGAGTCCGCCGGGAATCAACGGCCTGCCGCCGCCCCGGCGTAAAAAAGCGGATCGGGGCGCGCCTCCCCGATCCGCTTTCGTCCGGATGCCTGATGCCCAGCGGCCCTGCGGGTCGTCCGTGTCACATCACGTCCTTCGAGCTCAGGTCGACGGCCCGGTCGATCTCCGCCTTGAGCTGGGGCGGCAGACCCGGGATGTCCACGCTGAGGAAGCCCCGCACGATCGTGGAGGTCGCCTCTTCCTCCGAGAGCCCGCGGGACATGAGGTACAGGATCTCCTCCTGGGCGATCTTGCCGACCGCCGCCTCGTGGGACATCTCCACGCCGTCCGCCCGGCCCTGCAGTTCGGGGATGGCGTGGATGACCCCGCCGTGGAGGATCAGGCCCTTGCACTCCAGGTGGGCCTTGATACCGGGCACCTCGCCGATCAAATCGCCGCGGTTGATGATCTTCCCGCCGTTGGTGATGGCCCGGGCGATGATCTCGGCCCGCGTATCCTCGGCCTTCAGCAGGATCCGGCCCCCCACGTCCATCTCGGAGCCGGGCGTCCCCACGAGGATGCTGTAGAAGCGGGCCACGGCGCCCTTGCCCACGAGGTGGGTCGTGGGGTACATCTGCAGGCTCTTGACGGGCTTCATGCAGACGTAGTTGTTCAGGAAGAGCCCGCCCTCCTCGACGATGCCCACGGAACGGGGCCGCACCATGACCTCCTCGGCCCAGTGATGGATCATGGTGAAGCTGAGCTTCGCGTTCTTCTTGACGAAGAACTCCGAGATCCCCACGTGCAGGCCCCTCTTGAGCCGCGGCGACGTCGCGCAGCCCGTGATGACGTGCAGCTCCGAGCCCTCCTCGGCGATGATGAGGTTGTGCACGTACTGGCTGATGTTGTCCTTGTCCAGGTACAGGCAGGCCTGCACGGGCCAGACGGCCTTCGCGCCCGGCAGGGCCCGGATGACGTAGCCGTCGTGGAGGTTGAGCTCCGCCGCGGCGGTGTACTTGTCGGCATCGACGGCGACGAGCTTCCAGTAGTGTTCCCGGGCCCACGCGTGCTTCTTCAGGGCCTCCTTGATCGGAATCACCTCCAGGCCCTCCTGCTTGGCGTGGGCATGCACGACGGCCGTGTCCATCTGGATGTAGGTGCCCGAGCGGCCGCCCTCGCTCGTGTCGATCCCGGCCTGGACCAGGCGGTTCCGGTCGATGACCGGGAGCGTCTTGAGGTCCTTGACGTACTCGTGCGCCACGGGTTCCGCCGTGAAGGAGGCCAAGTCCACATCGGGCCCGATGGCGGCCTTCTTGTCCTTCGCCTCCCGCGCCTTTTCCTTTAAATCTGGCATTTCACACACTCCTCGTATCCCATGACCTTGATGCAGCTGAAGATGTCCGACGGGTTGTTGGAGCAGGACAGCACGCCGTTGAAGAGCACCTGCCCCTTGTCCGCCGTGACGTAATCCAGGATGAAGCCCGTGTGGGTGATGATGAGGCCCATCCTCGTGCGTTCCTTTTTCCGCTGGAGCTGGGACTTGTTGGGCTCGGTGTGGAAATCACGCTGGAGCAGCCTGCTGATCGTGTTGCCGATCAGGGCGATGTTCTCGAGGTCCACGCCGGACTCGGGCTCGTCGAACAGCAGCAGGTCGGGCTGCTGCGCCATGAGCTGCACCAGTTCCGACCGCTTGATCTCGCCCCCGGAGAATCCGGCGTTGATGTCCCTCTCGAGAAAGTCCTGCAGATTCATTCTTGCCGCCATCCCCTCGACGTCGACGTCGCGGCCGCCGGCGCAGATCTGGACCATCTGCCTCGTCTTGAGCCCGTTGACCGTGGGGGGGCGCTGGTAGGACATCCCGATGCCGAGCCTGGCCCGCTCGTTGATCGGCAGGTTCGTGATGTCGACGCCCTTGAAGGTGATCTTTCCCGCCGTCACCTTGTACTGCGGGTAGCCCATGATGGTCATCAGGAGAGACGTCTTGCCGGAGCCGTTGGGCCCGAAGAGGATGTGCGTCTCGCCGGGGTTGATCTGGAGGTCGATGTGCCGCAGCACCTCCCGATCGCCCAGCTTCACCTGGAGATCTTCGATGAGAAGCATGGCTGACTCCTTCAGAACGGATTTGAGTCTCAATATCTATTTCCCGGGATTCCCTGTCAAGGGGATTCCGACGAAAGAGCCGCAAGCCTCAAGCCATTGCACATTCTGCTTCGCTATGCCGTAAACGGCCGACCAAAAGGGTCCAGATGCAAGGCGCCCGTCAATCAGAAGGTAAGAGGGTCTGAAGGTGAGAAGGGTGGAGATTCGCATAGCAGGGAATGGCCGCAGGGCCTATCCGACCTTCTTACCCTCTTTCCCTCTTACCTTCTTACCTTCTCTTGATCGAAGGTTGCGTTCCCGGTCATCAGCCGTTCAATAGTCGATGCCCGGCTGGGGTTCGATTCCCTTTCTGTACGCGTGCTTGATCTCCACCACCTCGCTCACCGTATCGGCCAGTTCGACAACCTCCTCGTGCGCGTCCCTGCCCGTCAGGACCAGGTGCATGAGCGGCGGTTTCTCCCGGATCAGCGCGAGGACCTGCTCGAGGTCTACGAGTTTCAGGCGGAGCGCGTTGTTGATCTCGTCGAGGATGATCAGGTCGTAGTTCCCCGAGGTCATTTTCTCCCGGACCAGGGCGACGGCGTCCTGGGCGTTCTGCCGGTGCTCGCGGTACGGGTAGGGGTTCCCCTGGATGCCGCAGAACCCCTTCCCCGTGGCGTGCAGCTCGATGGTGCAGTCCATCTTTTTCACGCCGTCCCACTCGCCGGAATACAGGTCGCCCTTCATGAACTGGATGATGCAGATGCGCATGCCGTGCCCGCAGGCCCTCACGGCAATCCCCAGCGCCGTCGTGGTCTTCCCCTTTCCGTGGCCCGTGATGACGACAACGAGACCCCTGGGCTCTCTCGGAACGAGTTTTTCGACGTTCATCGCCCTACCCCCCGAGCGCGGAGCCCCGCGGCGTGCGCTCAAAAAAAAGTTGACTTTTCCGCCGGAACTCATCCATAAACAGCGTCGCGTCCCGCGGTTTCGGTTTTTCGGCGGCGGGCGTCTCGACGCCAGCCGGCAACCCGGAAAAGGAGGGAAAATGAAAGCCACCGTCAACCAGGAGCTCTGCATCGGCTGCGAGAGCTGCGTAGACATCTGCCCCGACGTCTTCGAGATGCAGGACGAACTCGCGGTCTGCCGCTACGATGAGGACATCCCCTCCGAGTTCGAAGATGCCTGCCGGGAAGCCGCCGAATCCTGCCCCGTCGAAGCCATCGACATCGAGGATTGAAGCCGGGCCTCGAGGCGCAAGCGGCAAGGCTCCATCCCGGCCTTTCGCCTTCGGCCTTTCAGTACTTGAACACCCCGTTGTCGTAGACGAGCACCCTCTTTCCCGTGACGAGCTGCGCCGTCACGGTCTTGGGCTCCGTGTTGACGAGGTCCCAGTGCAGGGCCGAATCGTTGAACCCCAGCTTCTTTTTCATCGCCGGCGTGAGCGCCGCCGCGCCCCCGGCGTAGGTGTCGGCGTAGGAGGAGCCGAAGGCGATGTGGCAGTTGCCGTACTTGCCGCCGAAATTCTCGTCGTACAGGGTATTGGCCATGAACCGGTCGATCCGGGAGAAGCGGCGGTCCGTCAGCGAGAACTCCCCGATCCGGCTCGCCCCCTTGTCCATGGCGATCTGTTTCCGGGCGAACGCTTCCCCCTCGTCGGCGCGGACGACGGAACCGACCCCCTTGCGGAACTCGAGGACGACGCCGGAGACGTAATTGCCGCTCCGGAATGACGGCATGTTGGCGACGTACCGCCCCTCGGTGCCGCGCCAGTCCGGCGACAGGAAGATCTCGAAGCTCGGGACGTTGTGCCCCGAAATCCCCACCCACTTGCGGCCCCGGCCGGGCGTGATCCTCAAATCCACGCTGTTCCCCTCGACGTGGTAGAAGGCCACCGGCATCGCGTTGAGCCACTTCTTGATCCCGCCCACCTCCCGGTAGATGGCCTCCCATTGCCCGACGGGGTCCGCGCTGTCGAGGTAACAGGCCCTGACGATCTGCCTCTCGTACTGCTGCTCCGAGAGTTTCGCCTGCCTGGCGAGCTCGGCCGTCGGCATCATGCACAGGGTCCACCCGAAGCTCCCCTCGCTGTCCCGGCGGTCCAGGATATCCTTCAGCACCTTGCGGGCGACGGTGGCGGCGGCGATCTTCCGGGGGTCCACGTCCCGCAGATGCGTGAGCGATGCCGGGGCATAGAGGTAGATGCTGCCGTTGAGTCGCTCACAGAGTTCGCGGTCGCCGGGGGCGAGAAAGGTGATCTGCCTCGAGTCCGAGAGGCCGTAGAAGTTCCGTTCCATCACCGGGGTCAGCCCCGACCGCAGCACGGGGTGGAGGCCCCGCTCGATGAGCTTTCCCTGGAGGACCTCCGCCAGGCGGACGGCGGGGAAATCGAAGACCACCCGCACGATCTCGCCTTTCCGGTAGGGCTTCTTCCGCGCCGTGCGCAGGCCCCAGATGAGCACCTCGGCATACCGTTCCAGCATGTTGTCCGACAGCATTCCCTTGCTCCTTTCGTTTTGCCTCTTACGGACCTTTGTGACCGCCGTCATGGTCTCCGGCCGCAGGGCTGAAGAAGTGATGAAGTCGAGAGGCTCGGGCCGGCCGGCATTTCCAGGCGGGCTCTCCGGTTGCCCGGACTTCCCCGTTTCAAGACTTCTCAACTGCCCGCCCTCGTCAGAAGTCCCTCGGCTTGCAGATCAGCTCCCGGACCTTCAGATCGAAAAACCGGGCGCTGTTGGCAGGCCGCAGAACCAGGGCCGTGTCGACCCCCTCGTACGTCCCGCCCAGCGCGATGACGTCCTCGCCCGTCCGGACCAGCCCGGCATCGGCCGTCATGAGAGCGACCTCGACGGCCACCTTGGTGCCCTGTCCGAACGTCCGCAGCGTGTAGGCCATGATCTCGTCGACCTGGTAGGTCCCCAGCTTGTTCCGGACCGCGCGCCCGACGCCCCCGAAGGCGTGCTGCCCCGTGAAAACGGCGATCCCGGCCTTCTCGAGTCGCCTGCGGGCCGTCTGCGTCATCTCCTGGCGGTCGGGCCTCTCGAAGCCGGCCACGTGAGTGACGGCGATGATCCGGACGCGCGGTCCGAAGACGCGCCGCGCGGCGAGCGCCGTCCTGCCGCTCACGCTCGGGACGATCACGCTCGCGATCCCGAGCTCTTCGGCGCGGGCGGCGGCCGCCTCGAGAACGTCCGCCGTGTTTCCCCTGCCGGGCCTCCGGAAATACCGGGTCCCCTTCTCCTCGAATCGTCCGGCTGCAGCCATGGCCGTGCTCCCTCCGGTCCCGGGACCTCAACGTGCCGCGCAGTCCTCGCAGAGCCCGAACAGGTCGAGGTGTGCCCCCGTGACCCTGAACTTCTCCCTCTGCGCAAGGGTTTCGATGTCCCGGATGAATTTCCCCTTGACCTCGCGAACCTTTCCGCACCGCGTGCAAACGAAATGGGCGTGTGTTCCCGTCTTGCCGTCGTGCATCTCGAAGTGGGAGTGCCCCTCGCCGAAGCTCCGCCCCTGGATCACGTTCCGCTCCCGGAAGTACGCCAGGGCGCGATAGACGGTCGCCAGGCTGATCCGGGGATCCTTCCGTCTCGCCAGCTCGAGGAGCTCGTAGGCGTCCAGGTGGCCGTGTTCGCGCAGGATCGCCAGGATGGTTTCCCGCCGCGGGGTCATCCGCAAGGATTTCTGGACATGCTCCATCTCCCGCTCCTCCGCTCAGGGGCGGCCGTATCGCCAGCGGAAACGGCGCCCCGCCTCCTTGGCGGCCCTCCTCTTGCGCTGGGTGGGCCTCACGAAGATCTCCCGTGCAATCGCCTCGTCGAAGGCGACGGTGCTCTCGTCGATCCGCACGATCCAGGACGGGCGCCGCTGCACGAGTTCCAGGGGCCGTCCCGTCATGACGCCCATCGACGTGAGGTAGGACAGGCGGGCGTTGTCGCGCGTGCCGATGTAGGCCACGGCCGCCGTTTCGCCGGGTTCGAGTTCGGTCAGGGGCACGACGAGCGGCCTCAGCGCGGTCTCCCCGGCCTCGCAACAGTCCCCCGGGGGGATGGGTTTGCCGTGCGGGCAGGTGCGCGGGTGCCCCAGCAGGATGCAGATCGAATCGGTGGCCTCGGTGCCCATCATGTGCTCGTAGCGGCAGGCCGAGTGCTCCATCTCCTCGCTTTGCAGATTGAGCACGTCATGCAGGAGCCGCTCCGCCAGCCGGTGGCTCCGGATGATCTCCTTGGCCTTTTGATACCCCTGCTCCGTCAGGATCAGCTCCTTGGCCCCCCGCCGGACGAGCCCGTCCTCGACGAGGCGCTCGGCCGGGCCGGACAGGGCCGGCGGGATGCGGGATCCCGACGCGGGGCTCTCCCCCCGGGTCTCGAGGGTCGTCCAGATCTCTTCGAGGATCTCGTCGAGGTCCTCCCCCCTGCAGGGCTTGCAGATTTCGTCCATGGGCATACCCCTCAGAACGTGACGTGCAGCAGTCTCAAGAAGGCGTTCAGGGCCCCGCCGAAGCCGATGGCGTAGGCGAACACGAACAGGATGATGCCCGCACCGACCAGCACCCCTCGCTCCTTGATGATCACGAAGGTGTTGGCGACACAGGGCACGAACAGCGTCATCACCATGGTGGCGACGAAGGCCTGGAGATGATCCAAAAGGCCGCGCCCGTAGAGGTCGAAGAAGTAGGCGGCCACGTACTCCCTCCTCAGGAACCCGAGGATGAACCCCTCCGTCGTGTCCGCCGGGAGGCTGAGAAACCCCACAACGACAGGGTTCAGGATCCGCTTCAGCTCGTCCAGGGCCCCCATCCGATCGGCGACGAAGAGCAGCGCCGTGCCCAGGAGAAACCAGGGGATGACCTCCCGCACGAACCAGTAGGAGCGATACACCGACTTTCCGGCCACGTTGCGCAGTTCGGGCAGCCTGTAGGGCGGCAGCTCCGTCACGAAGGCCGGCGTCTGTCCCGGCAGCAGCTTCGAGGCCAGCCAGCCCGCCAGCATGAGCTGCGCGGCGAGGAGCACGAAGAAAAGAACGAGCGGGACGAACCCGATGCGGGCGAACATGCCCAGGATCAGTCCCGTCTGCGGCGCACAGGGGATCCCGAGGGCCAGGATGAGGGTCGCGATGATGCGCTCCCGGCGGGTCTCCAGGATCCGCGTCACGACGGCGGCCATGGTGCCGCAGCCGAAGCCCAGCACGATCGGGATGACCGCCTTGCCGTTGAGGCCGATCAGGGAAAAGAGCCGGTTGATCATCACCTCGAGGCGCGGGAGGTAGCCCGTGTCCTCGAGGAAGGAGAACACGATGTAGAACGCCGTCACCGTGGGGAACACGATGGCAACCGAATAGGTGACGCCCATGGTGATCTGGCCGTAGGGGCCGACCAGGAAATCCCGCACCAGCGGATAGGGGAATCGGGAAAGGGACTCCACGATCGGGGGAAGCACCCATTCGCCGAAGATCACGTTCTGGACGAAGTCCACGACCGTCCCCGCGGCGAAGACCCCGACGAACTCGTAGATGACGTAAAGGATCCCGAGCATCAGCAGCGCGCCCCCGAGGGGGTGGGTCGAGAAACGGTCCAGATCGTGTGCGAAGTGCGATCGGAACCCCTTGCCCTCGCGCAGCGTCACGCACTCCCGGATGAGCCTTTCGACGAGGGCCAGCCGGGCGTCGAGGATGACCCTCGACAGGGGCTCGAGGACGCGCGACTGGGTCTGCACGATGATGTCCTTGATCGCCCGGCCCTGCCCGGCCTGATCCCCGAAGAGGGCGTCCACGAGCGACGGGTCCCCCGAAAGGAGCGTGAGGGCGACGGCCCTGCGGGAAACCGGATACGGCGGCAGCAGGCCCGCGATAGCCTCCACGGCCTCCTGCACGCGGGAATCGTAGGCGATCCGCAGCGGGGACTTCGCGGGGCTGCGCAGGGCCTCCAGCAGTTCCCTGCGGCCTGTCCCCCGGGTCGCGACGGTCTGCACCACGGGGATGCCGAGGCGCCTCGAGAGCCGGGCCGTGTCGATGACGTAACCCTTCTTTTCCGCCTCGTCGGCGATATTGAGATCGAGGACGAGCGGCACATCCGCCTCGATCAGGGCCATCGTCAGCAGCAGCGTCCGCCTGAGGTTCAGCGCGTCGCCGACCTGGAGGACCGCGGCGAGTCCCTCCGTGAGAAGCGTGTTGAGAGTGACGCGCTCTTCGTCGCTGCGGGGCACGACGCTGGTGATCCCGGGCGTGTCCACCACGTGATAGTCCAGCTCCGGCGTCCTGCCGGACCTGACTTCCACCGTGGTGCCCGGGTAATTGGACACGACGACGTATTCCCCCGTGAGCATCGAGAAAATCTTGCTCTTGCCGACGTTGGGGTTGCCGACCAGGACGAGCCTGCGCTCCCCGGGCAGGTCGCCCGGCGACAGGGATTTCGTTTGCGCTGTGACGGCGGCTGGATGATCCATATGCGAATGATTCTCATTCGCATCATAAGGCCGTTTTCCCAAAAAAGCAAGAATTCTCCGAAGGAGGATCACGGGATCGGGGTTCGTAGGCCTCAGAGGCCCTTGAGGAGGGTATCGAGATTCCTGCACTGCAGGCAGAGGATCTTGCCCTGCCGGTCCACCAGGACGAGCATCGGGACGCCCCGGACCTGGTAGCGCCCGGCCACCGTCCCGTCCGGGTCCGGCAGCACCGGGTACGGCAGGGCGTGACGGGCCGCATACGCGGCGACCTTTTTTTCCGTCTCGTTGATGTAGATGTTGAGCACCTCGAGGTTTGCGGCCCTGCCGCGGGCATAGATTTCCTTGATCCGGGGAATCTCTTCACTGCAGTAGGGGCACCACGTCGTGCCGAAGACGAGCAGGACCGGCCGGCCCCTCAGGTCGGCAAGCCGGATCTCACGACCCTGGAGGTCCTGGAGGCGGAAATCGGGCGCAGGGGTGTCGACGGCGATCAGGGGGGGCGGGCCCTTCGGGGCTTCCGCGCCGGGCGAGCAGGCCGCCGCCAAAAGGCAGGAAACGAGCAGGATCAGCCGCGTCACGCGCATCGGGTTCAGACCTTTCGCTCAGGAGATGAAGGCACTGTACAGAAAATAGGCCCCGACGGCAAGCATCACGACGCCGGAGCCTTTTTGCACGGCAACCATCCACGTGCCCGATCGGGGCAGGCTGGTGAGGATCCCGGCAAAGGTCCCCACCAGCAGCAGCAGCGTCCCCACGCCGAGCGAGAAGACGAAGAGCAGCGACCCGCCGAAAAAGACACTCTGCCTTGCGGCCACGATGCCGAGGATGCCGATGAGGACCGGGGCCGCGCAGGGGCCGAGGACAAACCCCGAGGTCAGACCGATGACAAAGCTGCCGACCACGCCCTTGCGGCCCGTTGCGGACAGGCCCCGCGGCACGAAACGCTGCAGGGAGAAGGGAACGATTCCCAACATGGCCAGCCCCATGAGCAGGAACAGCGCGCCGACGAGGCCCAGCGTCAGGGGGCTTGTCTGGGCCGCGCCGAAGAGCTTTCCCGTCAGCGCCGCCGCCATCCCGATCGCCGTGTAGGTCACCGCGAGGCCCAGGACGAAGCTCAGCGACAGGACGAAGCCCCGCCCCCCCGACACGCGCCCCTGGGCACCGATGACGGCGGCCGTGATCGGGACGACGGGATAGACGCAGGGGGTGAAGCTGACGAGGAGACCCGCCAGGTAGGCCGCGACGTAGGCAAAGGGCGAAGAGTGCCCGAGATAGAATTCGAACTGCCCTGCCAGCCGCTCCAGGATGTCCATCGTCCGCCCCCGACCTGCTCACCCATAACCCAATTCGGCGGCCCGTGCAAGCGCGGGACGAAGGCGTCACGGAAAACGATTTGCAAACGAGTTGCATTTATCGTATCCTCTACACGCCATGGCACACTGCGACATCCGGACCACGCTCGAACAGGCGGGCCTCGCGAAGACGCCCCAGCGCATGGCCGTCCTGGCGGCCCTGGTGCACGCGCAGAGCCCGCTGAGCGCGAAGGACATCCTGGAGCGGCTCGCCGGCGGCAGCCGGATCAACAAGGTCACGGTTTACCGGATCCTGGCCTCCTTCAAGGCCGGAAGCATCATCCGGGAGATCGCCACGGATCACGGCGTGAGCTTCTACGAAATGGCCTGCCGTCACAACCCGACGCACCCCCATTTCTACTGCCGCGGCTGCCGGAGCCTCGCCTGCCTGCCCGCCGCCGCAACCCCGGAGAGGTGGCTCCGGGACTGCCGCCCGGCGCAGGCGGCCGTCGAGAGCGTCGTCATCAGCTTCACCGGGCTGTGCAGGAACTGCCGGCAGCGAAATCGGGCGCGATCCCGATGACGGGCGACGAGGCCCGCCGGTCGTCAGGGAGATTGTCGATGAAAAAGGCTGCGATCACATCTTTCCTGGTTTTGGCTCTCGTCGCGGCCCCGTGGCCGCCGCCCCCCGGGCATGCGCAGAAGCCCCGGATCACCGTGTTTGTGAGCATCCTCCCCCAGGCCTATTTTCTCGAACGGATCGGCGGGAACCGGGTTCACGTCGAGGTTCTCGTCGGCGAAGGTCAGTCGCCGCACACCTACGAGCCGACGCCGAAACAGATGGCCCGGCTGACCGGGGCAAAGGCCTGGTTCCTCATCGGCGTCGGCTTCGAGAAAGGCCTCGTGCAGAAGATCGGGCGGTCCCACCGGGACCTCGTCCTCGTCGATACCCGGCAGGGGGTCCCCCTCCGCAGCCTGGCCGGTCACGATCACCGGGGCGACGGGCACGGGAGGGCACGGGAAGGCCGACACGCCGAGATGCCCGACCCCCACATCTGGATGTCCCCGAAACTCGTGCAGATCCAGGCTCAGAACATCCACGACGCCCTGTGCCGCCTGGACCCGGACCACAGGCAATCCTACGGCGCGAACCTGCAATCCTTCCGGGAGGATCTCGACCGGCTCGATGCCCGGATCGCCCGCTCCCTCGCCCCGATCCGGGGGCGGAAGATGTACGTGTTTCACCCCGCCTTCGGGTACTTTGCCGACGCGTACGGGCTGATCCAGGTGCCCATCGAGATCGAGGGGAAGGAACCCGGGGCCCGGCAGCTGGCGAACCTGATCGAACGGGCGAAAACGGACGGGGTCCGCGTGATCTTCGTCCAGAAGCAGTTTTCGGACAAGAGCGCCGGGGTGGTGGCGAAGGCGATCGGCGGCGCCGTCGTCCCGATCGACCCCCTGGCGAAGGATTACCTCGCCAACCTCGAAAGAACGGCCGCTGCCGTCGAGCGGGGCCTGCGATGAGCGCCATGAACGGAAAAAACGTCGTCACCGTCAGCGATGTGACCTTCTCCTACGACGGGGTCCCGGTTCTGGAGGATGTTCGTTTCACGATCCCGGAGAGGGCGTTCGTCTCCATCGTCGGCCCCAACGGCGGCGGGAAAACCACCCTGCTGAAGCTGATGCTGGGGCTGCTCGAGCCGTCACGCGGCACCCTGGAGGTCCTCGGGACGAGTCCCGCCCGGGCGCGCACCCGCATCGGATACATGCCCCAGCACGTACAGCTCGACCCCCAGTTTCCCGTGAGCGTTCTCGATGTCGTTCTCATGGGCCGAATGGGCAAGGGGACGGGGTGGGGCCCCTACAGCAGGCACGACCGGGCCGTCGCCCTCGACGCGTTGCGAAAACTGGAGATGGAGGGCCTCGAGGACCGGCCGTTCATGGCCCTTTCCGGCGGCCAGCGCCAGCGCGTGCTCATTGCCCGCGCCCTGGCCTGCGAACCGGAGATGCTGCTCCTGGACGAACCGACGGCGAATGTCGATCCCGCGGCGGAAACGGGGCTTTTCGAATTGCTCCACGAGATGAGCAAAACGATCACCGTGGTCGTGGTCAGCCACGACCTGGGATTCGTCTCCCATTATGTCCAAGCCGTGGTGTGCGTCAACCGCCGGGTGATGGTGCATCCCACCTCCTCGGTGACGGGAGAGGTGATCCGCGACCTCTACCTGTCCGATGTCTGCATGGTCCGGCACCATCACCGCCACGGATGAGGGATGAACAACCCCATGGGCGAATTTCTGTCCGACCTGACACGCTACCCCTTTCTCCAGCACGCCCTGCTCGCCGGGGTGCTCGCGGGCGTGGCCTGCGGGATCGTCGGGAGCTACGTCGTCACGAAGAAAATCAGCACCATCGCGGGGAGCATCGCGCATACCGTGCTCGGCGGTCTCGGCGCGGCGCGCTACTTCCAGGTGGTGCACCGCTGGGACTGGTGCTCCCCCCTCTGGGGTGCCGTCGCGGCCGCCCTGCTCGCGGCCGTCGTCATCGGGCTGGTCAGCATGAAGGCCCGTCAGCGGGAGGATACCGTGATCGGCGCCCTCTGGGCCGTCGGCATGGCGGCGGGCATCCTCTTCATCTCCCAGACGCCGGGCTACAGCGAAGACCTGATGAGCTATCTCTTCGGGAGCATCCTGATGGTCTCCGAACGGGACCTCTGGCTGATCGCCGGTCTCGACCTCGCGGTCGTGGCCGTCGGCGCGCTCTTTTACAACCAGTTTCTCGCCCTGTGCTTCGACGAGGAATTCGCCCGCCTGCGGGGGGTCCGCGTCGAGTGGTTCTATCTCCTGCTGCTCTGCCTCACGGCCCTCACGGTCGTGCTGCTCGTCACCGTCGTGGGGATCATCATGGTCATCGCCCTGATCACCCTGCCGGCGGCCGTGGCCGGCGAGTTCACGAAGAGGCTGTGGCACATGATGGTCCTGTCGGCCGTCCTGACCGTCGTTTTTACGACCGCCGGCCTTGCCGTGAGTTACGGGCCCAACTGGCCCGCCGGGGCGACCATCATCGTGATCGCCGGGGCGGTTTACCTCTCATCGGCCGTGGGGTTGCGGCTCTTCCGGCTGAAACCATGAGAACGGTGTCGTGATGAACAACGGCGAACCCCACCACCTCGGGCACCGCGAGAGGCTCAAGGCCCGCTTCGAGCGGGCGGGGATCTCCGGCCTGCAGGAATACGAGGTCCTGGAGCTTCTGCTCTTCTATGCCCTGCCCCGCAGGGACGTGAAGCCGCTGGCCAAGGAGCTGCTGAAGCGCTTCGGCTCCCTCAAGGGGGTGCTCGACGCCGATCGCGAGGCCCTGCAGGCAACCCCGGGCATCGGTCGCCACGCGGCCGTTCTCGTCGGCATCGTCCGCGAGGTCGCCGCCCTCTCCCTGCGGCAGCGGGCGGAGGAGCGCGAGCAGATCTCCTCGACGAAGGAACTGATCGACTACTGCCTCGCCTCCATGGGCGGACTCAAGGACGAGCACTTCGCCGTCATCTGCCTCAACGCCCGCAACCGCATCATCCAGGTCGAGACCGTCCAGGAAGGGATCGTGAACCAGGCCGTCGTCTACCCGCGGAAGGTCCTCGAGAAGGCCCTGGCGCACAAGGCGTCGGCCATCATCCTCGTCCACAACCACCCCTCGGGCCACGTGCGCCCCTCGGATGCGGACATCCGCCTCACGCGGGTCCTCCAGGACGCGGCCCGCGTCATGGACATCGCGCTGCACGACCACCTCATCGTCGGCGGCAACCGCTTCTTCAGCTTCCGGGAAGAGGGGATCCTGTAAAAACGGGGGACAGGGGCCAGGGGTCATGCCCGTGAAAGAACGCGGTCAGGATTCTGAACCGCGAAGTCAGGCGCGTTTCAGGCAACCGCTCTTCGCGAAGCGCAACGGCCGCAGCGCAAATTGTCTGAGCCCGGAGGGCGAGTTTTTGCGCCTGCAGTGGAGCGAGCGTTGGAGCGGTCTGAAACCGTCTGTTCGCAGGAAGAATTCTGACCGCGTTTCTCAGAGATTGATACTCGTGAAGGGGATCGGGGTGAAGGTGATCGCAAAGCAAAACATGGCCAGGTAGCCCACGGCCAGGCGCCGGTTGTCGAGCTGCCACCAGTCGTAAATCACCGGCGGGTGCCGCACGCCCAGGACGAGCAGGATCCCGCCCCAGATGAGCCACCCCTCCCAGCCCACGATGCCCAGCACCAGCAGCATCCCGACGACCATCCAGGCCACCTCGCGCTGGCGGGGCCCGAAGATCGCGTAGACGATGTGCCCGCCGTCGAGCTGCCCCACGGGAATGAGGTTGAGTGAGGTCACGAGCAGGCCGATCCAGCCGGCGAAGGCCATGGGGTGCAGGATCACGTCCTGCTCGGGCCCGATCGTGCCGTTGACGAGCCAGTTGACGGCC
>Ga0208197_1001426_pt1 | contig 23907 bp, 21 predicted proteins | sample AD_JPNNA4_MetaG_FD_184444 | JGI IMG/M metagenome (GOLD analysis project Ga0208197, IMG submission 184444) | Active sludge microbial communities of municipal wastewater-treating anaerobic digesters from Japan - AD_JPNNA4_MetaG (SPAdes) (version 2) | ecosystem: Engineered > Bioreactor > Anaerobic...
CCTCGCCGTAGCCACGCCGCAGCTCACGGTGGTGGTCGAGGGTGGCGAACCCCAGATCCTCGAAGGGCAGCCTGCGCAGACGCTCGACGACGCGGTCGACGTCGGCCGTGCCGTCACGGACGCTCTCGAGGAGGGCGCGCAGCTCGTCCGCGTTCACGCGCGTGCTCCGTCCGCGCGGCCGCCGCGACGCGCACCGCCACTCGTATCGGGTTTCGCGCGGCCGCCGCGCAGCACACCGCCGCTCGTGTCGGGTTTCGCCGGGCCGCCGCGGCGCGCACCGCCCCTCGTGTCAGATCTGGCGCCCATCACCCGTCATCGTCCTTCCGCCGACACTCTACGACAGTCTGACCTCGACCGCGGTCGCCTCCGGTCGGGTCCGCAGCTCGTGCTCGAGCAGAGCGCGCACCGTCTCGCTCGCGCAGACGTCCTCACCTTCGCGGATGAAGGCCTGCACGGCTTCGACGTCCGCCCGCTCGACCTTCACGCGCAGCAGCTTCCCCTCGAGGCTGAAGAATTTGACCGTCATCGTGAACGTCGCGCGGCGCGCGCCGCAGACGACGGTCACGGCGCGCTCACGGGCCTCGACATCGAAGTGCCGGTGCTCGGCGGCGACGACGTGATAGCCCCACGCGCCGAGCTCGGCGGCCAGATAGACGGCGACCGCCCGTTCGAGCTCAGGCTCCAGGTCGACCAGCAGCACCATCCCGGGGCGCCCCTTCTTGGTGTGCGAGGTCAGCAACTGCACGTTGTGCACACCCAACGCCGTGAGCTCCTCGAGCGCATGCCCGAGCACCTCTCCGGAACGGTCGTCGATCTGGGTCAGCAGCAGCACGGCGCGCCTCCCGCGGCGTAGGGCCACCGGCGCGCCGCTCGTCCCGCGGCCGGCGGGCACCACGGCACAGCGGTGTGCCCGCCGGCCGCGGGAGCGGCGCGCCGGCGTTGATCCGACCCTCGCGGACCGGACCCTCGTTCCTCAGTCCCCGAGGTCCTGCATGATGCGCTGGGCGAGCGCCGCCACCTCGCGCACCGTCCCCTTGACGCCGGGGATCGCCGCCGTGATACGGGCGCCCTTCTCGGCGACCGAACCGGCGTCCTTCACCGAGTACTTGCCCATCGTCGCGGCCAGCACGCCAGGCACCACGGCGTCGATCGTGCAGCAGCCGATGTACATGAGCTCCTGGGAGATCGCCGCGGCGACGGTGATCGGCAGGGAGAGCTCCGACTTCTTGTTCAGGACGGCGTCAGGGATCACGTTCTGCGTCAGGCCCTCGAAGCGGAACTCCTGACCGTCGACCGTCACGACCGCGTCGATGTCGGAGTCGAAGCCCCAGTAGTTCCGGGCGAACGCATCCGCGCGCCGCGCGCCCCCCTGGAGCTTGGAGAACGCGATCGTGATGTCCTTGCCGAAGAAGGCGCTCATCACCTTCCCGGCATTGGCCTCCACTTTCGCCTTGCGACGCGCGTCGAGAGCGCCACAGACCTCCTCCAGTGACTTGCCTGCGCTGAGCTCGTCCCACGCGTACTGCGCCCGCCAGCGCAGAGCGTTGGCGCGGATCCCGTCGGTGGCGGTGATGACCGTCGCCGTGACAGGGCCGCGGCGCACCTGCTCGGCCTTGCGGGCGACCGTGTTGATCGAGAACGCCGCGATCTCGGGGTCGATCCACTGCGTGAGCTTGACTTCGCGCAGAGCGTCGGCGGAGGCGGCCACATCCCCCTGGTTCGCGATGAGCAGGTTCATCGCCACGACGAAGTCGCTCACGAGGTGGGCGAGTGGCGGATTGACGGGACCTCCGCTGAAACCGGCGCCGATCATCGGCGCCTCGGCGAACGCGGCGAGGATCTCGTTGAGGGTCATCATGCCGATGACCGAAGGAGCCCCCACGTCCTTGAGGATCATGCCCAGTCCGCCTATCAGACTGGCGGTGTCGTACTCCTTGTTCGTGCCCCTGAGGTGCAACTTCTCCGGCAGGCCGGCCGCCTCGGCCGCACCCTTGCCCGCCAGGTAGCCGGTGCCGTGCACGAAGAAGGCGCCGTACTCCGGACCGATCATGCCGTCGGGATTGACGACCTCGAGGACCGCCGCAGCACCCAACATCGCGCATTGGATGGGACTTGGGCAGATGCCCGCCCCGCGATACGCCTTCAGCATCGCGTCGACGGCGATCTTCGTGCCTTTCGTGCACAGGTCGACATACACCATGTCCTCGCCGAGCACGCTATGACCCATCGGCGCGCCGCCGGCGACGAACGCCGGGACATCGCCGCCGTCGATGCGCACGACTTCACCACGCTCCATGGCCTGGTACAGCGCCTGCACGGCGGCGAAGCCGGAGAGCTTGTTGGTGAGCTTCGAGGTCGGGATGGCAGCGACCCCCGCCCGGTCCGCCCCGGCCTTGATCCGCGCCATCGCCCCAAGCTTGCGGTTCCCGGCCGGCACGCCGGCCCGGGAATCGGTGCCGGCGATCAGCAGCAGCGCCGCCGCGATCAGGGCGGCGTTGGCGCCGTCGGCGCCCGCCTCCTTGGCCGCCTTCACGCCGACCTCCACCACGTAGTCGAGAGAGAGCTCGGCGAGGTTCGCATCGGAGATCCTGGTGTCCCGCCCGCGAAGGATCTCGTCGGTGATCGCGTTGGCCGCCCCGGCCGCCGCGAGCGACAGCATGCCGTGACCTTTGGTCAGCGCTTCGATGCGGTCGCTGGTGGAATGCTCGGGCCTGGACGCCAAGGCCATGATGGTGGCGTAGATCTCTTTCTCCATCGTGTCTCCTCTCAGCCGAGACGTCTTCCGTCTCGGCCCAGGACCGTGCACGCATCGGGCCCTACGTCGTGCGGGCCGCTCTCCCTGGTCTATGCCGGGCCGCGACCCGCGCCGACGTCCCTGACGGACCAGGCGTGGTCCGATCGCGCGCAGCCCCCTGTGGGATCATGCAGAACTGACTCTACGACACGGGCGCCCCCCTTCCGACTCCAAGCAACGACCGACCATTGCGAGTATATGCCCACTATCCCCGTGTTCGTACGTCAACAAGACAGTCGTGGGCGAGGAGGAGGGCGACCTTCAGTCGCCCTCCTCCTCGCCGTCGCCGAAGATCGCCCGCGCGAACGCCTCGGGCTCGAAGGGGCGCAGGTCCTCGAGCTTCTCGCCCACGCCGATGAGCTTGATGGGGATGCCGAGCGTCTCGCGGATGGCGACGACGATGCCGCCCTTGGCCGTGCCGTCGAGCTTGGTGAGGACGATCCCCGTCACATCCACGGCCTGCTTGAACTCCTGCGCCTGGCGAAGGCCGTTCTGGCCCGTCGTGGCGTCGAGCACGAGCAGGGTCTCGTGCGGGGCGCCGGGCATCTGTCGTTCGATGACCCGGCGCACCTTCTCGAGCTCGCGCATCAGGTTGACCTGCGTGTGCAGGCGCCCGGCGGTGTCGATGATGACGACGTCGGCTCCCCGGGAGCGCGCCGCGGCGAGGCCGTCGTAGACGACCGCCGCCGGGTCGCTCCCCTCGTCCTGCTTGACGATCTCGCAGCCCACGCGGCCGGCCCATTCCGCGAGCTGCTCGACGGCCGCGGCACGGAAGGTGTCGGCGGCGACGACGAGCGGCGTCTTCCCGAGCTGCTTCAGCCGGTGGGCGAGCTTGCCGATGGTGGTCGTCTTGCCGGTCCCGTTGACGCCGACGACGAGGATCACGCTCGGGTCGGCGCTCACGTCGATGCGCTGCTCGTCGGGGTCGTCGGGCGCCAGCGTCTGTGCGACGACCGTGGCGAGCTCTTCCAGGAACGGCTCGCGGGACTCGATCTTCTTCGCCGTGCAGCGGCGCTCGAGCTCGTCGACGATCTTGATCGTGCCGTCGACGCCCACGTCGGCGGCGATCAGCGTCTCCTCGACCTGCTCGAACAGACGGCGGTCGACGCCCACGTACAGGGCGCTCCTGAGGCCGTCGCGCACGGCGTGACGCGCCTTGCCGAGGTTACGGCGCAAGCGACGGAAGAGGCTCTTGCGCTCCTCCCGTTCTTCCTCGAGGACCGCCGGCGGCACATCGGCCTCGGCCACGCCCTTGAACACTTCGTGCCATTCCATCTGGTCCAGCCCTTCGTCGTCTTCGCCGCCGCTTCGCCCTCGACGCCGGCCGTTCGTCCCCATCGACCGTGGCAGACAGGCTGCCGACACGACCCCGCGGCACGCCCGACCGACGTGCTCAGCCCGTCCTTCGCGGCGCGCTCAGCTCTTCTTCTGCCCGCGCTCCTCGCGGGTTTTCAGCTCTTCCCCTGCCCGCGCTCCTCGCGCTCGATCTCCTCTTCGGCCATGCGCGCACTGACGACGGCGGACCCTCCATCGGGGCCCATGGTCACGCCGTACAGCACGTCGGCGGCCTCCATCGTCCGCTTCTGGTGGGTGATGATGATGAACTGCGTGCGTTCGCGGTAGGCGCGCAGGAGCTTGACGAGGCGGGCGATGTTGATGTCGTCGAGGGCCGCCTCGATCTCGTCGAGGATGTAGAAGGGGCAAGGGCGCGCGAGGACGAGGGCCATGAGAAAGGCGATCGCCACCAGCGCACGCTCGCCACCGGAGAGCAGTTGCAGCTTCTTGCCCAGCTTGCGCGCCGGCTTCACCTCGACGACGACGCCGCCGGGCTCGTCCTCCGACACCGGCTCCTGCAGCAGCAGGCGACCGCGGCCGCCGGGGAAGAGCACTTCGACCATGTGGGCGAAGTGCTCCTGCACGGCGGCGAAGGTCTCGGCGAACTCGGCGTCTATGCGCGCCGTCAACTCGGCGATCAGCGCCTCGAGGTCCGCGACCGACTTCTCGAGGTCGCGGCGCTGATCGCGCAGAAAGGCGGCGCGCTCCCCGAGCTCGGCGCACTCGGCCTCGGCCAGGGGGTTCACTGGTCCGATGCGCTCGCGACGGCGTTCGAGGCGCTCGAGCTCGCGGCGCAGCTCCGCCGCCTCGTCCTCGTCCGCCGGCGGCGCGAACGCCGCCTGCTCGAGCGCCTCCGAGACCGCGTCCAGCTCAGCGGCGAGCTCGTGACGGCGGTCCTCGAGGCGCGCGAGGCCGAGCTGTGCCTCGCCGCGGCGCTCGCCGGCGCGGTCGAGCGCCTGGCGCAGCTCCGCCTCGCGCACGGCCAGCGCCTGCAGCTCGCCCCGTCCGGGGACGTCGGCGTCCTCGTCGCCGTCCTCGAGGCCGGCGACGAGAGCCGCGGCGCGCTCGCGCAGCGCCGTGAGGCGCTCGACGAGGGCTGCGCAGGCCTCGCGGACGACCGGCAACGACGTCAGGCGTGCCTCCAGCTCGGCGAGGCGAGTGCGCGCGGCTGCGGCCCGCTCGCGCGCCCGACGCTGCTCCTCGGCCGCCCGCGCAAGCACCGCACGACGTTCCTCGAGCTCGACCCGGCAGCGCGTGACGGCCGCCAGCGACGTCGAGTACTCGCTCTCGGCGGCGGCCACCGCCGCCTCGGCCGCGGCGAGCTCGGGCTTGAGGCGCTCGCCGGCGGCGAGGGCGGCCGCAGCCGCCTGGTCGGCCTCTTCCTTAGCCGCCTGCGCCTCGGCGGCCTCGGCGGCCAGCGCCTCGGACGCCCGACGAGACTGGTCGCGCGTCGCCTCGATGTCGCGCAGACGCGACGTGAGCGTCGCCAGCTCCCGTTCAGCCGCCTCAGCGGCGATGCGCGCTGCGCGCTCGTCCTGCTCCGCGGCACGGCGCGCCGCCACCGCCTCCTCGCGTCCCCGTTGGGCCTTGCTCAGGGCGGCCACGCCGCGCGCCTCACGGGCGCGCACAGCGTCAAGCCGTTGGCGCAGCCCCTCGAGGGCGGCGCGGCGTTCGAGGAGCAGCCCCGCCGGCAGTCCCGCGGCGAGACCCAACTGCCCCGCGGACGGCCGGTAGAACTCGCCCTCCCGCGTGACAGCGAGCCCCGGGAAGCCGTCGGGCACCGCGCGCAGGTCATCGACGATGACGACGTCAGAGAGTGCCGCCGCGAGTTCGTCATGCTCCCCCACACTCACCTTGTCGAGCAGCGGCGCCGCGCCCGGGAACGCCGTCGGCGCATGCCGGCGACGCGGCGCGACGATCAGGCGCACGAGGCCGATCCCCGCCTGTTTCAGCGCGTCCAACAACGACCACTGGTCCACGTCAGACGGCACCGCGAGGGCGCCCGACACCTGCGACAGCGCCGCCGCAAGGGCGCGCTCATAGCCCGGCTCGCAAGCCAGCGCCGCCGTCAGCGCGACCGCGCCCGGGAACGTCTCCGCGACCTCGAGGACGTCGCCGGCGACGTCCTCGAGGTCGCGGAGCGACGCCTCCAGGTGACGCAGCTCTGCCTCGGCGGCGGCGAGCTCGCCGGCCGCAGCGTGCCGTTCCTCGGCGGCCTCGTTCAGGGCGGCGTCGGCCGCCGCCGCCGCGGCGGCCGACGCCGCCGCCCGGGCCTCGGCTCCCTGTAACGCGGCGCGCGCCGCCGCCTCCGCGCGCTCGGCCTCGGCGCGCGTCGCCGACTTCTCGTCGGCCTCGCGCTCGAGGGCGGCGAGTCGGCGCCGCAGGCGCTCCTGCTCCCCGTCCAGGGCGCGGAGCCGGCGCTCCAGGCGCGCCGACCCGGCGAGCGCGTTCTCGCGCTCGCCGGTGAGGCGCGCCGCCGCGGCGCGCCGCTCGGCGAGCGCAGCGCGCGCCCCCTCGAGCTGAGCCGTGGCGGACGCATGGACCGCCTCGGCGGCCGCGAGGTCCGCTGCCAGCCGGGCCTCGTCCGCGACGTCGGCGGAGGTCACTTCCGCACCTGCCGTCAGCTCGGCGACCAGCCGCTCACGCTCGGCGGCGGCGGCCCGCGCGACTTCGTCGAGCAGGCGCAGGCGCTGCGCCGTGAGGCGGGCGACGCTCTCCAGACGGCCGTCGAGGGCGCGCGCCCTGAGGTGTCGCCGCGCCCGCCGCTCGCGGTCCGCGAGGCGGCGCGCGAAGCGCTCCTCTTCGGCAGCGCGCCGCGTGGCCAGCTCAGCGAGCCCCTCGTCGCAGCGCGCCCGCTCGGCGTCGATCGCGACCACCTCCGCGCGCCGCTCGGCAAGCTGGGCCTCGAGGGTCGCCAGCTCGCCGGCAAGGAGGCGTCCGCGCACGGCGGCGATCTCCGCCTCGACAGCCCGCATCTGCTCGGCGGCGCTCGCCTGGCGTCGCAGCGGCGCCAACTGGCCACCGACCTCGCGTTCGAGGAGCTCGACGCGCTCCACGTTGCGCCGGACCTCGCGGAGCTTGAGCTCGGCCCGCTCGCGGCGCCGCTTGTAGGCGCCGAGGCCGGCGGCCTCCTCGATCTGGTCGCGACGGTCCTCTGGCTTGCCGGCGAGGAACGCCTCGACGCGCCCCTGACCGATGATCGAGTGCAGCTCGCGCCCGAGCCCGACGCCCGCCATGAGCTCGACCACGTCGGTCAGGCGGCAGGGCGAATGGTTGATGAAGTAGTGCGAACCGCCGTCGCGGCCGACGCGGCGCATGATGCTGACCTCGTCCGCCGGCAGGGGCAGGGCGCCGTCGCCGTTGTCGAACACGAGCTCGACCTCGGCCGCGGCGCTGGCCCGGCGCCCGTCGCTGCCGGCGAAGATGACGTCCTGCATCGTCGCCCCGCGCACGGTGCTCGGGCTCTGCTCGCCGAGGGCCCAGACCACGGCGTCGACGAGGTTGCTCTTGCCGCTGCCGTTGGGGCCGATGATCACGGCCACGCCGGGCTCGAAGACGAGCTCGGTCTGCTTCGGGAACGACTTGAAGCCGCGGACGCGCAGACGCTTGAGGTACACCCTCAGCCGGCCTCCGTCCGGACGGCCTCCGTCGGTCGCTCGCCATGGTGCGGCGCGCCCTCGCCGCAGTCTCGCGACGCGCCCTCTCCGGCCGACTCGTCCCCGGGCGTCGCGTCCGGCTGAGCGGGCTTGCGCCGTTTGCGCAGGCGCGCGCGCCGCGCCTTGCGCCGGGCGCGCGCCTGCAACTCGCGCAGCGCCTCCTCGGCGGCCTCCTGCTCGGCGCGTTTCTTGCTGCGCCCGACGCCGTGCCCGACGACCTCGCCGTCGACCGCCGCCTCGATCTCGAAACGGCGGTCGTGCGGCGGCCCGATCACGTCCACCACGCGGTAGGACACGCTCTTGCCGCTCTTGGCCAGGCCCTCCTGCAACTCGGTCTTGTGGTCGACGTAGCTGCTCTCGGCGAAGTCGATGTGCTCGCTGAACGCCTCGACCACCGCCGGGCGCACGGCCTCGAAGCCGAAGCTGACGTAGAGGGCGCCGATGAGAGCCTCGGTGAGGTCGGCAAGGACGTTCTGGTTGACCATGAGGGCGGCCACCTCACCGTCGTCGTGGCCGCGGCCGGCGAGCTCGCGCAGCATCGTCCCGAGCCCGAGTCTCGTGGCTACCTTGGCACAAGTGGCCCGGCTGACGATGTAGGCGCGCAGCCGCGCCAGATGACCCTCGTCGTAGCCCGGGAAGCGCCGGTACAGCTCGGTGGTGATGCACAGGCTTAGCACGCTGTCGCCGAGGAACTCGAGCCGCTCGTAGGAGCGGCTGCGCTCCACGGTCAACGACGAGTGCGTGAAGACCTGGTGAAGCGTCGCCTCGTCGAGATGGTCGGCGAGGCTCAGTATACGGTCGCCCATCTGCTCACTCGGGCGGCGAGGGGAGGCCCCCCTCGACGGGGGGCCTCCCCTCGCCGTCTCATCCGTCGCGGGTGTCGTCAGGCGGGGGCCGGACCCATGCCTCAGCCCGCGACCTTGAGGACGAAGTCGACGGCGTCGCCGACGGTCTTGATCTCGGCGGCCTCTTCGTCGCTGATCTTGATGCCGAACTTCTCTTCCATCGTCATCACAAGCTCGACGAGGTCGAGGGAGTCGGTCTCGAGATCCTCCTGGAAGCGCGCCGCCTCCGTCACCTTGTCGTCGTCGACGCTCAGGGTATCGACGAGGATGGCCTTGACCTGCGCGAACACCTCTTCCCGCGTCATGCAGTGACCTCCCGGTGGTTTTTTCGCAGTCTACAGAATGGTCGCCGGCGGAGAAACCGTCTCGGCGCCGAGCTCGCGGGCGATCGTCGGCAAGAGGTCGCTGGCCACACCCCGGGCGCCCTGACGCACGGCGTTGGCGATCCCCCGGGCGCCCGAGCTGCCGTGGGCGATGATCACCGGCGCCTGCATGCCGACGAGGAAGGCGCCGCCGTACTCCTCGGGGTCGAGGGCGTCGCGGATGCGGTAGAGCTCGGAGCGCAGGAGGAGGCCGCCGATCTTCGTCACCGGGTTCGCGTCGACAGCGTTGCGCACGGCCATGAGGACCGCCTTGGCCGTGCCCTCGATGGTCTTGAGGGTGACGTTGCCGGTGAAGCCGTCGGTGACGACGACGTCGACGGCGCGCCTCATGACGTCGCGGCCCTCGACGTTGCCGTAGAAGTGGAGGCGCGGGTCGGCGGCCATGAGCCGGTGGGCCTCGATGACGTTCGCCGTGCCCTTCGACTCCTCCTCGCCGATCGAGAGCAGACCGACCTGCGGCTCGGCGATGCCCATGACCTCGCGGGCGAAGGCCTGGCCCATGACGGCGAACTGGCGCAGATGTTCGGGGCGGCACTCGGCGTTGGCGCCGATGTCGAGCATGGCGAGCGGCGAGGGCACGGCCGGCATGATGGAACAGATGGCCGGCCGCTGCACGCCGCGGATGCGGTGCACATACAACAGGCTGGCGGCGACGACCGCACCGGTGTTGCCGGCGCTCACGAACGCGTCGGCCCTTCCCTCGCGGACGAGCTTCATGCCCACGACGAGCGACGAGTCGGTCTTCTTGCGCGCCGCCGCCACCGGCTCGTCGTGGAAGCTGACGACGTCGGGGGCGTGGACGAGCTCGATGTGGCGCGCGTCCGGCGGCAGGAGCCGCCCCACGCGCGCCTCGTCCCCGACCAGCACCACCTCGAGGCGTTCGCCCGCCGCCCGCAGCGCGCCCTTCACGACCTCGTCCGGCGCGTGGTCGCCGCCCATGGCGTCGAGGGCCACGCGCACGGTCCGGTCGGACGGACCGGCGCTCCAGGCAGCCGTGACCTCGTGCGGCGAGACGTACCGCCCGGATGCCGTTCGGTTCACGACGCAGCCGGGCCTCAGGACAGGTCGGCGATCAGGCGGTCGAGATCGACGCACTCGTCGATCAGGCCGACGATCAGGTCGATCTTGGCCGGCTCCTTCACGCGCAGCCGGCCGAAGAGACGACGCAGACCGTCGGCCGCCGTGACCGTGTCGCACTCGACGGAGATGAGCGGCACGCCCGCCTCTTCGGCGCGCTCGAGCACCGCCGGACTGGGCACGAAGTCGCCGGTGAGCACGACGGCCGTCGTCGGCGTGTCGAGCGCCGTGAGGACGATCTCGGCGCGGTCGCCGCCCACGATCACGACCTTGTTGGGCGTGAGCTGGAAGTAGCGCAGGGCGTGCTCGGGGCTCATGGCGCCGATGAGGTACGTCTCGACCAGTCGCTGGCCGTGCTCCTCGCCGCAAACGTACGCGCCGCTGAGCGCCTCGACGATCTCGTCCACGGAGACGGCCGCCAGACGCGTGTTCGACGGAAGGACGCCGTAACTGGGCACGCCGTGCTTCTCGAGGAAGGCGGTGTACTCGTGGCGCACGACCTTGAGGCGCGTCTCGGGCACCATGTTGAAGAGGACCCCCAGCAGGTGCTCCTTGAGGGCGTCCTTCACGTAGATGATGTCGTCCAGGAGGCGCGCCCCGGCGAACTTGCCCACGAGCAGCGTAGCAAGATCGAGGCGCCGGACGACGTCGGCGCCGCTGGTGCGCAGGAAGCGTCCCTGCCAGATCTCGCCGAGACCCTCGCACACCACGATGTCCTTGCCGGCGGCGATGCGCCCGTACGCCGCCTCGACGCGCGCCATGGCGTCGACCTCGGAGCCCGAGAGGACGTCGTGCAGGGCCTCCTCGTCGAGGACGACCGGGCAGATGTCCGTCGGGTCGTCGGTCAGCCCCAGGAGCCCGGCGACGAACGCGGCGTCCTCGTCGAGGACCGTGCCGCCGCTGGGCGCGGCCAAGGTGCCGACCGGTTTGAAGTAGCCGACCTTGTAGCCCCGGCCACGCAGCGCCAGGCAAAGGCCGACGGCGATGGTCGTCTTACCGCCGCTCCCCTGGGTGGAGGCGATGTACAGAGACGTGAGCACCGCTCACCGCCCGAAGGGTCACTCCGCTTCGAGGACGATGACCTCGCGGCCCTTGTAGGTGCCGCACTTCGGGCAGGCGCGATGCGGCAGCTTGGGGCTCTTGCACTGCGGGCAGATGCTCGCCGTCTCGACGCTCAGTTTGTGTTGAGACCGGCGCATGTCGCGCTTCGCCTGCGAGGTCTTCTTCTTGGGGACGGGCATGCGAGTTCTCCTCGGTTCGACCGGAGCCGTACTCTAGCACAGGTGCGCGGCGGCGCGCGTCCCGGGCGGCGGCGGGGGCGGCGGCGAGGGCGAGGGCGGCGGCGCGCGCGAGGACGGCTGCTGTCTGGGCGGCGGCGCGCCTCGGGCGCCTCAGGCGCCCTCGCCCTCGCCGCCGCCCCCGCGCGCACTGCCCGCGTCGCCGCCCGCTCGCTCGTCCTCGCTCCCGACACTGTCGTGCCGATGGCCCGGTTCGGCGTTGAGGTCGGCGCCGCACACCGGGCAGAGCCCGGCGCAGTCGTCGCGGCAGAGGAGCTGGACAGGCAGCGCGGCGGCGATCAGGTCGCGCGCCCAGCGCTCGACGTCGACGGAGTAAGCGCTCGTGTAGACGTCGCCGCCGTCCTCGTCGCCGACCTCTGAATCGCCGCGCAAGACCGAATCGAGGCCGCGCGCCACGACGTGGACACGCGCGGCCTCGAGGCAGCGCTGGCAGGGGCCGTCGAGCTCGGTGGCGAGACTCGCCGTGAGGGTGAGACGGTCGCCGACCCGGGCGGCGTGCAGCTCGAGCTCGACGACGCCGCCGGGCACGACGTACTCGAGCCCGCCGAACACGAAGGGCGCCACCTCGACGGGGACGCTGCGCCAAGTCTCGTCCTCGTCGGGAAAACGTAGGGAACGCAGGTCGAAACGACGCACGGTCGTGTCTCCCGGTCCGGAGCGGCGACGGACGCGCGCCCCTTACGGCTGCAGGCTCTCGTCGCCGCCGGGAGCCTGCAGACGCTCACGGCCGCGGCGCACGGCGGCGAGGAACTTCTCGAGGTTCGTCTCGAGGTTGGCGAGCACGCTGTCGGCATAGTCCTCGGCGCTCAGGCGCATCTCGCGCTCGGCGTCGCGGGCGTCTTCCATGATCTGCTGGGCGTTCTTCTCGGCAAGACGCACCACCTCGCTCTCGGAGGCGAGGCTCTCGGCCCGCGCTTGCGCCTCGGCGAGCAGGCGTTCCGCCTCCTGCTTCGCCTCGGTGAGCATCTCCTGACGCTCCTTGACTATCCAGCGCGCCTGCTTGATCTCTTCGGGGATCGTCGACCGCATCTGGTCGAGGATGTCGTAGATCTCCTCGCGGTCGATCATCACGCTGTCGGTCAGAGGCACCGACCGGGCGTTATGGATCAAGTCGTCGAGCTTGTCGATGAGAACGAGGACGTCCATCGTCAGCAACCCTCCTTGGGGAGCCTACGCGCGCGGGGGGTAGAGCTCCCGCAGGCGCCGCGCCACGACCGTCGGCACCAGGTCGTCGACCGGGCCGCCGAAGGCGGCGATCTCTTTCACGCCGCTCGAGCTGAGGAAGCTGTGCTCGGGCGAAGCCATCATGAACACGGTTTCGATGTCCGGGGCCAGCTTCCTATTGAGTTGCGCCATGGCGAACTCGTACTCGAAGTCCGAGATGGCGCGCAGGCCCTTGAGGATGACATGTGCCTCCCAGCGCCGAGCGAACTCGACGACGAGACAGTTGAAGCGGTCGACCTCGACGTTCGGGATGTCCTGGAGCGCCTCACGGAGGAAGTACTCACGCTCGTCGGCGTCGAACAGGTGGCTCTTGCGCAGCGGGGTCTCAACAAGGCCGACCACCACGCGTCCGAACTTGCAGGCGCCCCGCCTGACGATGTCGATGTGTCCGACGGTGACGGGGTCGAAGGTCCCCGGGACGATCGCGGTCACGTTGCTCGGCATGTACCCCTCCTTCCCTGCCCGTCAGGCGGCCACCATAAAGGTGACCTTCGTGTCGCCATACGTCTTGACCCGCACGGAGAGCCATGGGAGCACGACGTCCTCCCTAAGGGAGGTTTCAAGGACGATCACCGCCTGCGGGGCGAGCACCGGACCGAGCAGGCGGGAAAGCACGTCCTGCGCGTCGGCACATGCGGCGTAGGGCGGGTCTGCAAGCACGAGAGTATACATACACCCGGCGCGGGCGTCAGCCTGCAGGGCGCGGGCGACGGGGAGGGCGGCGACGCGCGCCGCAGGCGCCGCGTCGCCGCCCCTGACGTCGCCGGGAGCGCCGGGCGTCGCCGCCCTCGCCGCTTCACTCGCCCTGCCTCCCGCCGCTTCACTCGCCCTGTCCCTGCCCGCTTCGCCCGCCCTGCCTCCCGCCGCGACGACGGGCACGCCCAGCGCGGCGAGGTTGCGGCGCAGGGCGGCGAGGGCGGCGCGGTCGCGCTCCACGAACGTGCAGGCGTCCGCGCCGCGCGAGAGCGCCTCGATGCCGAGGGCTCCACTGCCGGCGTAGAGGTCGAGGACGGACTGGCCGGCGAGCGAGGCGCCGCTCTGGGGGAGCGTCTGCAGGACGTCGAACACGGCCTCGCGGACCCTGTCGGCGGTCGGGCGCGTGGCGCGGCCGGGCGGCGCTACGAGCGGCCGGCCCTTCCACGCGCCCCCGACGACCCTCATGCCGTCCTCCTCCGCCTGCTCATCCCTCCGTCTTCCTGGCGCTCATCCCGACCCCTTCCTGCCGGACCCAGGCCGACCCCTCGCGCGTCGGCCCGACCGCCGTCCCACCGCTCTGCGCCGCGCACCTACTCCCGGCCCAACACGACGGGCCCCACGACGGGTGCTTCGTCGGCGAGCGTGAAGGCCGGCGCCAGCACGGCGGCGGCGCGTTCGCGGCGGCCGGCGTCGCGGGCGTAGACCGTCGCCAGGAGGTCGCCGGCGGCGACCTCCTGGCCGACGACCGCGGCGAGGACGACGCCGGCCGCCGGGTCGACGGCGTCGTCGACCGTGCGCCGGCCGGCGCCCGAGACCTGCGCCGCGCGACCCACGGCGAAGGCGTCGACGGCGGCGACAAAGCCGGCCTCCGGCACCCGCACCTCGCGTCCCGCCAGGCGATGGAACTCGCCCGGCTTCCATGTCCCGCCCTGCACGTAGCACCAGCGCTCGAAGTGCTGGGCGGCGCGGCCGTCGGCGAGCGCCGCCTCGGCGCGCCGCCGGCCCTCGCCTTCGTCCACGCCGAGGTCGGACAGCGCCAGCAGCATCGCTGCGATCGTCAGGGTGACCTCACGCACGTCGTCCGGGCCACCTCCCGTCAGCACGTCCCAAGCCTCCTCGACCTCGAGGCGGTTGCCCACGGCGCGCCCGAGCGGCGCGTCCATCGCCGTGTACACGCAGCTCACCGGACGCGAGAACGCCTCGCCGATCAGACGGCAGCGGCGGGCGAGGTCGCGGGCGTGCTCCAAGTCCTTGACGAAGGCGCCCCTCCCCACCTTGACGTCGAGCACCACGGCGGAGGTCCCGCTGGCGACCTTCTTGCTCATGATACTGGCGGCGATGAGGCCGTCCTCCTCGACCGTGGCCGTCACGTCGCGCAACGCGTACAGGATGCGGTCGGCCGGCACCAGGCGGTCGCTCTGGCTGACCACGGCGACGCCGATGCGCTCGAGCTGACGGAGGAACTCACCCTGCGGCAGACGGACCCTGAACCCGGGGATGGATTCCAGCTTGTCGAGCGTCCCGCCGGTGTGGCCGAGCCCACGGCCCGACATCTTGCCGAACACGGCGCCGCACGCCGCGACGAGCGGGGCGAGCACGAGGGTGACCTTGTCGCCGACGCCGCCGCTCGAGTGCTTGTCGAGCACCGGACGGCGCAGGGCGCTCAAGTCGAGGGTCTTGCCGCTCGCCACCATGGCGCGGGCGAGGGCCACGGTCTCGGCGTCAGACAAGCCACGGAGGACCATCGCCATGAGCAGGGCGCTGGCCTGGTAGGCAGGGATACTGCCGTCGACGACCCCGGCGACGAACGCGTCCATGCGCGCGGCATCAAGCTCGTGACCGTCGCGCTTCCAGGCGATGATGTCGTTGACGACGTCCATGCGACCTCCGTGTCAGTCAGACGGAAGAGGGGTCGGTCGGCGCGGCGAACGTCGGCGCCGCGAGCACGTCGGCGCCGCGAGCACGTCGGCGAGCTCCGGCCAGCGGGCGGCGAGCACGGCGGCGAGGGCGGCGCCGATACGGGTGCGAAAGCGCGCCGCCGTCGCCAGCACCTCCTCGTGCGAGCCGACCGCGGCGGAACGGTTGACGCACAGCGACAGCAGGCAGACCGAGGCGCCGGCGCGCGCGGCAGCGCGCACTTCCGGCGCCGTGGACATGCCGACGACGTCGCCGTGGCGACCCAGCCAGGCCGCCTCCGCCGGCGTCTCGTACTGCGGCCCGGGCACGGCGACGTACACCCCGGGCCTTGCCGACAGCGACGGCCCGAGGGCCGCCGCGACGCGCGCCGCCGCGGCAGCGTCGCAGACCGGCAGCCGCGGCGGCGTGTCCCGCGGCGGCTTCTGCAGGTCGACGACCTCCGTCCCGACCACGACGTCGCCGATGTCGACGCCCGCGGCGAGCGCCCCACAGGCGTTCAACAGCAGGAACCGGCGCACGCCCCACGAGGCGAGGTCAGCCACCGCCCGCTCGAGCTCAGCCTCGCTCCAGCCCTCGTACAGATGCGGACGCCCCGGGATGAGGGCGAGACGGGCGCCTCCGAGCGCGCCCGCGCCGGGACGCCCGCCCGTCGCCGCGGGCGTCCCTGCCCCGCGCGACGCGCCCTCGGCGCCCCCGAGGCGCGCCAGGACGAGCGTGCCGCCGTGACCGGCCACGGCCGGCGCCGGCCAGCCGAAGTGGGCCAGCCTGTACTGGCGTTCGATCAGGGCGCCGTCCGGCACGGCCGCAAGTCCGGACCCGAACACGACGGCGACGTCGGCGCCGACCGCCGCCGGCCTCACGCGATCACCTCGCCGGCGAGCGGCGGCTCCTCGCCGGTGAGCCGCCAGAAGGCGGTCGCGCCGACGTCCTCGAGAGCGCCGTCCCAGCGCCCCGGGCGCAGCCCCAGGGCGAGCAACGGCGCGTACTCGCGGGAATGGTCGGTGCTCGCCGTCGTCGGGTCCACGCCGTGGTCGGCGCAGACGATCATGGCGTCACCGGGCCGCAGACGGCGTTCGAACCCGGGCAGCGCGGCGTCGACCTCGGCGAGCCCGCCGGCGAAGCCGTCGACGTCGTTGCGATGACCCCAGGTCTGATCGAAGTCGACGAGATTGGCGAACAGGAGACCGTCCTCCATCTCGTCCAAGTGATGAAGGCAGGCGGCGATGGCGGCCGTGTTCCCCGTCGCGTGGTCGTCCACGTCCACCCCGCGCTGGGCGAAGATCTCGCCGATCTTCCCCACCCCGACGACGGGGACCCCCCGTTCGTGGAGAAGGTCGAGGTAGGTCGTCCCGGTCGGCGGCAGCGAAAAGTCGCGACGCCGCGGCGTGCGGGTGTACGAGCCGCTGCTCCCTATGAACGGCCGCGCGATGACGCGCCCGACGGCGTGCTCGCCCTGCAGGATGCCGCGCGCGATGCCGCACCAGCGGTACAGCTCGGGGACCGGCACGACGTCCTCATGGCAGGCGACCTGGAAGACGGAATCCGCCGAGGTGTAGACGATCGGCCGTCCCGTCCTCACGTGCTCGTCGCCGAGCTCCGCGATGATCGCCGTGCCGGAAGCGGGCCGGTTGCCGAGCACGGCTCGACCGACGGCCCGCTCGAACGGTCTGATCACCTCAGGAGGGAAGCCCCGTGGATACGTCGGGAACGGACGTTCGAGGACGAGGCCCATCATCTCCCAGTGACCCGTCGTGCTGTCCTTGCCGGCGCCGCGCTCGAGCAGGCGACCGTAGGTCGCCTCCGGGCGCGGCGCCCCGAGGGTGCTCCCGTCCGCGCGGCGCAGCGGGCCGACCACGGCGCCAAGGCCCAGGCCCTCGAGGTTGGGCAGCGGGACGGCGGTGCGCTCGAGGACGTGCTGCAGCGTCGCCGAGCCGACGTCGCCGTAGGCGGCGGCGTCGGGCAGCTCGCCGGCTCCGACGCCGTCGAGGACGCAGACGAAGACCAGCGTCACGGCGCGCCCCTCTTCGAGCGGCGCGCCCTCATCGCCCCGTCCTCTTCGTGGGGCCCACCCTCATGGCCTGGTCCTCTTCGTGCGCCGCGCCCGCGGGTGCGTCTCGAGGAAGACCTCGCGCAGGTGCTCGACGGTGACGTGCGTGTAGAGCTGCGTCGTCGCCACGTTCGCGTGGCCGAGCATCTCCTGCACGCTGCGCAGGTCGGCCCCGGCGGCGAGCAGATGAGTGGCGAACGAGTGGCGGAAGGTATGGGCGCTGGCCTTGCCCTCGAGGTCGACCTTGCGCAGGGCGCGACGCAAGACGTAGTCGAGACCCTGGCGCGTGAGCGGCGTCCCGCGGGCGTTGAGGAAGAGCTGGGGGGGGCGGCGGCGGCCGCGCTGCAGCGCGCGGCGCCCGTCGCGCAGGTAGCGCTGCAGCGCGGCCGCCGCCGCCCCTCCCATCGGCACGACGCGCTCCTTGCCGCCCTTGCCGAGAGAGCGCACGACCGCCTCGAAGTCGACGTCGCCCTCGCGCAGGCCGAGCAGCTCGGACGCGCGCAGGCCGCAGCCGTAGAGCAGCTCGAACATCGCCACGTCGCGCTGGCCCAGCGGCCCGGCCGGGGCGACGCTCGCAAGCAGGGCGAGGACCTCGTCGACGGACAGCACACGGGGCAGGTCCTGCCTGCGCTTCGGCGTCCGCAGACGGGCCGTCGGGTCGGCCGTGAGGAACTCCTCGCGCACGAGGTAGCCGTAGAGCCCCCGCAAGCTGGCGACGCGACGCGCGACCGTGGCCGCGGCGCCGCCGCCCCCGGGGCCGGCGAAGTAGTCGTCGACGTCCGCTTCGCCGGCCGTCAGCACGGCGGCGCCGCGGCCCTCGAGAAAGGCCTGGTAGCGGGCGAGGTCCCGCCCGTACGACGTCACCGTGTTCGCGCTCAGACCGCGCTCGTAGCGCAGGTGATCGAGGTATTCGGCGATCATGGGGTCGACGTCCACGGCGACGACTCCCGACGGCCTCACCCGGCGCGGGCGCCGGCGGCGCGCACCAGAGCGTGAGCGAGCTCGTAGACCTGCTCAAGGCGGGCGAGGGCGATCGACTCGCGCACCGAGTGCACGTCCTCGAAGCCGACGCCGAGGTTCACGGCCGGCAGCCCCCGCAGGTTGAAGACGTTGGCGTCCGAGCCGCCCCCGGTGGCGATGTGGACGGGTTCGACGCCGATCGCCGCGAGCGCGGCGGCGGCGAGAGCGACGGCAGTGTCTCCGGCCGTCAGCGTGAAGCCGACGAAGTCGTCGTCGACCGTCACGGAGACGTCGACCCCCGCCTCGGCCGCGGCCACGTTCACGGCCTCGATCATGCGCTCAAGCTGCGCCGCGAGGGCGTCGCGGTCGTGGCTGCGGGCCTCGCCCTCGAGGCGGCAGCGTTCGGGGACCACGTTGGTCGCGCTGCCGCCCGTGATGACACCCACGTTGGCCGTCGTCCGCTCGTCGATGCGTCCGAGCGGCATGGCGGCGACGGCCCGGGCCGCCGCGACGACGGCCGAGCGCCCCTTCTCGGGCTCGATGCCGGCGTGCGCGGCGCGGCCGTGGAAGTCGGCGGTGAAGAGGCTCAGCGACGGCGCCGTAAGGACCACGGTCCCCACCGGGCCCTCGCTGTCGAAGACGAACGCCGCCTCCGCCCGGAGGGCGCTCACGTCGAGCTCCTTGGCGCCGCGCAGACCCACCTCCTCGGAGGTCGTGAAGACGAGCTCGACGCCGGCTGCCGGCGGCTCGGCCGCCAGATCGCGCGCCAGCGCGACCAGGGCGGCGACGGCCGCCTTGTCGTCGGCCCCGAGGATCGTGTCGCCGGCGCTGCGCGCGACCCCGTCCGCGATCCGCACCCGCACCTCGCCCTCGACGGGCACGGTGTCCATGTGGGCGCAGAGGGCGACCGGCGTGCCGGCGCCGCGTCCCGGGATGCGAGCGACGAGGTTCCCGGCGGCGGCGCCGGTGCGCGGCGCCGATTCGTCCTCGCTGACGTCGACCCCGCAGGCGCGCAGCTCGGCCGTGATGAGGTCGGCGACGCCCCGTTCGCGGCCGGACGGCGAGGGCGTCTCGGCAAGACGCACGAACAACGCCGTGAGCTCGTCAAGGGTAGCGGTCATCGTTCCTCCCGGCGTCCGTGTGACGTCCCTCCGCCCGCCGCCGTCGTCCAGCCTGCGGTCAGCGCTCGGCGCAGGTCTCTTCGAGCTCGTCTTCGCGGCTCGCGCGCAAGCGCGCCGCCGCGCCGACGAAGTCGCGGAAGAGCGGCGCCGGGCGCGTCGGCCGCGACTTGAACTCGGGATGGAACTGCGAGGCCACGAACCAGGGGTGGTCCGCGAGCTCGACGATCTCGACGAGGCGGCGGTCGGCGGTCGTGCCGCTGACCACCAGCCCGGCGGCCTCGAGCTCGGGCCGCAGCTCGTTGTTGACCTCGAAGCGGTGGCGGTGGCGCTCGTAGACTTCGTCGGCGCCGTAGGCCGCCGCCGCCTTCGTCCCCGGGACGACGCGCACCGGCGACCCGCCGAGACGCATCGTGCCGCCCATGTCGGCGACGCTCTTCTGCTCGGGCAGCAGGTCGATCACGGGGAACGGCGCACTGGGATCGAACTCGCTCGAGTGCGCGCCGGTCATGCCGCACACGTCGCGCGCGAACTCGATGACGGCGCACTGCATGCCGAGGCAGACGCCCAGGTACGGGACCTTGTGCTCGCGACAGTACTTGACGGCCTCGATCTTGCCCTCGACGCCGCGCTGTCCGAAGCCGCCGGGCACGATCACGCCGTCGGCACAGTCGAGCTTCTCGGCGACCGTGTCGGGCGTGAGGTCCTCGCTGTCGACCCAGCGCAGGTCGAGCCTGCGGCAGTGGTAGATGGCGGAGTGCTTGAGCGCCTCCCAGACCGAGAGGTACGCCTCGTGGAGCTGCACGTACTTGCCGACCAGAGCGATCGTCACCTCGCTTTGACAGGCGTCGATACGGTCAACGAGCTCGCGCCACTCATCGAGGTCGGGTGGGTCACACTCGAGGCCCAACATGCGCACGACGAGGTCGTCGAGACCTTGGTCGTGCAGGAGCAGGGGCACGCGGTAGATGTCGTCGGCGTCGCGCGCCGACACGACGGCATCCGGGTCGACGTCGCAGAACAGGGCGATCTTTTCGCGGATGCCCTGTTCGAGAGGCTCCTCGGAGCGGGCGACGATGATGTCGGGCTGGATGCCGATCTCGCGCAGCTCGGCGACGGAATGTTGCGTCGGCTTGGTCTTCGGCTCGCCCACCACGCCGATCACCGGCACGAGGGTGACGTGCACGTAGAGGACGTTCTCGCGGCCGATGTCTTTGCGGAACTGACGGATGGCCTCGAGGAAGGGTAGCGACTCGATGTCCCCGACCGTCCCCCCGACCTCGGTGATGAGGACGTCGACGTCGAGCTCCTGGGCGAGACGGTGGACGCGCGACTTGATCTCGTTCGTGATATGCGGGATGACCTGGACCGTGCCCCCGAGGTAGGCGCCGCGACGCTCCTTGGTGATGACGCTGTTGTAGATGCCGCCGGTCGTGACGTTCGAGTCGCGGCGCACGAACTCGTCGAGGAAGCGTTCGTAGTGACCCAGGTCGAGGTCGGTCTCGGCGCCGTCCTCGGTGACGAACACCTCGCCGTGCTGGAAGGGGCTCATGGTGCCCGGGTCGACGTTGATGTAGGGGTCGAACTTCTGGCTCGCGACCTTGAGGCCGCGCGCCTTGAGGAGGAGGCCGATGGACGCGGCGGTGATGCCCTTGCCGAGACCCGAGACCACGCCGCCGGTCACGAAGATGTGCTTGGCCATGCCCCCTCGTCCCTCCTCGTGTCAGTCGCCGCCGCAGACCGGCGGGCGCCCGCCGCCCGTCGCCGGGCGGGCGCCCGCCCGGCGGCTCAGGCACGGCACGACGACGCCGCTACGGATTCGCGAAGGGTTTTGCGGGGGCCGGGTCCTGCCCGTAGCACGATGACGGGCGGGCACAACTGGACGACCGGCGGGCCCACGGATCACGGCGGCAAGTATAGCAGACAGACGGCCGCCGTCAGGCGCGCCCGGCGCGCTCCAGCAGGCCCTGGGCGTGCTGCCGCGCGGCCTCATCGTCGGCGGCGGCGCCGAGCATGCGGCAGAGCTCCGCCAGCCGCTCCCCGCCCTCGACCCGGGCGACGACGGTCTCGGTCGTCGCGGCGACCGGGTCGCTGCGTTTGACGATGGCGAACTGCCGCTCGGCGTGGGCCGCGACCTGGGGCAGGTGCGTGATGCAGACGATCTGGCGGCGCTCGGCGAGGCGCGCGAGGCGTTCGCCGAGCGCCGCCGCCGTCACGCCGCCGATGCCGGCGTCGACCTCGTCGAAGATCAGGGTCTCGACGTCGTCGCCGATCGTCACCATGCCGCGGATGGCGAGCATCACCCGCGAGAGCTCGCCGCCCGAGGCCGTGTCGCGCAGCGGCCGTGGCGGCACGCCGGGGTTAGCGCTGAAGAAGAACTCGACCTCGTCGCCGCCGCGCGGCCCGAGGGCGGCGAACCGCTCCTCGGGCGTCGCCGCCCCTTTGCCGCGCGCCGTCAGCCGGACCTCGAAGGTCGCGTGGGGCATCGCCAGGTCGGCGAGCTCGTCCGTGACCCGGCGGCTGAACTCGGGAGCGAGGCGACGCCGAGTCTCGCCCAGGGCGGAGGCGGCGGCGAGCGCGGCCTGCCGCGCCGCCGCCGCCTCCGCCGCAAGCTCTCCCTCGTCGGCCGCGGCGCTCTCCAGGGCGGCGAGTCGCCGACGGGCATCCTCGGCATAGGCCAGCACCTCGTCGGCCGACGACCCGTACTTGCGCATCAGCACCGTGAGCTTGTCGTAGCGCAGCTCCAGAGCGTCGCGGCGGGCGGGGTCGATGTCGAGGTCCTCGACGTAAGCGCGCAGCTCCGCGGCCACGTCATCGGCCTCGGCGGCGAGGGCGTCGAGGCGCGTCGCCAGCAGCCCGAGGCCGGTGTCGGTCGCGGCGGCCTCGCTCACGAGCCGCTGCGCCACCCTCAGAGCGTCGAGGGCGGCGTGCTCGCCCTCGCCGGAGAGCAGGGCGAGGGCGCCGCCCGTCCGCTCGAGCAGCTTGCCGGCGTGGCGGGCGCGCTCGCGCTCCTGGGCGAGGCGCACGTCTTCGCCGGGCTCGACCGCAGCCGCCTCGATCTCGCCGATCTGGAAGCGCAGCATGTCGATCTCGCGTTCACGCTCGCGCCCGGCGCCGCGCAGCTCGTCGAGAGCGCGCACCAGCTCGTGGGCCCGGCGGTACGCGTCGGCGTACGTCGTGACGAGCGGCCCGACTTCCGCGGCGGCGAACCCGTCGAGGAGGTCGAGCTGGCGCTCGAGCTGCAGCAGACGCGTGTGCTCGAGCTGGCCGTAGAAGGCGAGGCGCACGCGCAAGGTCTCTTCGACCGCGGCGGCCGAGCTCAGAAGCCCGTTCATGAGGGCGCGCGAGCGACCCCCGCGGGGCAGCTCGCGCGCCACCGCGAGCGTCTCGTCGCCGCTCGTGAACAGCGCCTGGACCAGAGCCCGCCGCGCCCCGGGCCGGATGAGCTCCTCCCCACCCTTCTGCCCGAGCAGCAGGCCGACCGCCTGCGCCAGCAGGGTCTTGCCCGCCCCGGTCTCGCCGCTGATCACGTTCAGCCCCGGGCTGAGCTCGAGGCGCGCCGCGGCGATAAGCACGAGGTCGTCGATGGCGAGCTCGGCGAGCATACGGCCGCCGGTTCAGCGCCCTTCGCGGTCGAAGAGCTTCTCCTCGACGTTCTGGTAGAACGAGCTCTCGGCGCGGACCATGAGGCGGGCGCGTTCCTCCCCCGCCGTGATGCGCACTCGCTCGCCACAACACAGACGGCCGACCTCGCGCCCGTCAGCGAGCACCTCGCAGCGTTCCGAGGGCGACACGTTGCCGACGCTGATCTCGTGATCAGGGCGCAACACCATGGGACGGAAGGCCAGCGAATGCGGGGCGATGAAGTTGAGGACGAGCACGCCGGCGTCCCACTCCACGATGGGCCCGTCACAGGACAGGTTGTACGCCGTCGAGCCGGTGGGCGTCGACAGGATGAGGCCGTCGCAGAGCATGCGCCCTACGGTGACGCCCGAGACCTCGTATTCCAGGTGCAGCACGTGACGTGGCTCGACCCTGCTCAGGACGATGTCGTTCACGGCCGCGACCATCGTCCCGTTCAACGTCGCGACGACAGTGAGGAGCTCGACGACGCGGTGCTCGCCGGCGACCATCGCACGCAGGCCGTCGAGCCAGTCGTCGTGCGGCAGGCCGGCGAGGAAGCCGACGTTCCCGTAGTTGACGCCCAGCGTGGGCACCGTCGACCCGAGCAGACGCCCGAGGGCGCGGAGGATGGTGCCGTCGCCGCCGAACACAAGGCAGACGTCGGCGGCGCGCAGCCCCTCGTCGTCGACACACCGGAACCCGAGGGCCTCGACATCGCCATGCTTGGCGGCCTCGTCGGCCGGCATCACGAGCTCGACGCCGAGCATCTCGCGCGCCGCGCCGAGCTCGCCGAGGGCGCGGACGGCGTCGTCGTTGCGCCGACCCGTGAGCACGGCCACGGTGGTGAGACGGTCAGCCATCGGCGCCCCCGTGGACGGCCGCGACGGCGCGCGCCGCGGCGGCGGCCGGGTCGACCCGGCCCGCCGCCAGCGG
>Ga0208197_1001428_pt1 | contig 23899 bp, 15 predicted proteins | sample AD_JPNNA4_MetaG_FD_184444 | JGI IMG/M metagenome (GOLD analysis project Ga0208197, IMG submission 184444) | Active sludge microbial communities of municipal wastewater-treating anaerobic digesters from Japan - AD_JPNNA4_MetaG (SPAdes) (version 2) | ecosystem: Engineered > Bioreactor > Anaerobic...
GCGAGCGGATGCCGCCCTCGGCCCAGAGCTCGGTCTCCAACACCTCGCGGGTGATCTCGACGAGCTCGGCGTGGGCCCTGGCCAACCGGGCGCACACGGCAGCGGTGCGAGCGTGGACGTCCTCGACCTCCGCAGCTTGCACCACCGCTGTCGCCGGTTGACTCATACCTCAATCATACAAGTGTTCGAGTCCTTCGGCAAGGTGTCCGGTCATCAATTCACTTCGGGCACAATGGTTTCGGACGAGACTGCCTGCCCGGCGCAACGAAGAAACCCCGCCCGACCACAGGCGTTGCTGCTGGTCGAACGGGGTTTCCATCGAGTGGACCTTCGTAGAGAGTTTGAGAACCCTGGCTCGGCCTTGAAAACGGTGGCTCTGCGCAGGTCGCGTGGGGTCTACAAGCGGGATCGGCGGCCGTCGGAGCCGACTGTGGTGGACTCGCGGGGGCGGATGGTCCGTGCAGTTGGGATGGCTCAAACCTTTCTGAGCCCGACGCAGGTGGGCGAGCTGGTGGCCCTGTACCAGGCGGGTGCGACCCTCGTGGAGCTGGGGAAACGGTTCAGTGTCCACCGCCGCACCGTGGCGGCACACCTTATCCGCCGGTCAGTCCCGATCCGCGGGCGCGGTCTCGAAGAGAGCCGCCTCGCTGAGGCTGTCGAGCTGTGCGCGGGTGGGTTGACACTGATGGAGGTTGGTCTGCGGTTCGGAGTGAGCCAGCAGGCGGTGAGGCAGGCACTCGACGCAGAAGGCGTCACGATCCGGCCGGGCGGGCGCCGCGCGGGGGTCAGCGCCTGAGGCGAGAAGCGGCGCGAATCGCGATGGTCAGGGTGTCACCAAACGTGGTAGCACCGGTAAGTTGGCGTGTTCCATGGCTCGTGGCGTGGACGCTCACACTGGCGTCCTGAAGGTCCACCATGATCTGCGGCGCGGAGGGGAAGGTGCGGCCGAGTCGGTCCAGGTTGGCGACGTCTTTGTGCTACATTCCCCAACCGCTCTGGTCATTGGGGGCGGTGGGCAAGGTGATCGTGAAGGTGGCGCCGTCACCGCGACCTCCGCTGGCGGCATCAAGGCCGCCGCCGTGGGCGGCGACAATGGCTTTGCTGATGGTTAGGCCGATGCCTGAGCCGGTACGGTCCCGAGTGCGGGCCGAGTCTCCGCGGTAGAACCGCTCGAAGGCATGCTCGATCTGCTCGGGTGTCATGCCTTCCCCGTTGTCGGTGACGGTGATCTTGACCGCCTGCCCCTCGCGATGGGCGGCGACGGTGACGGTCCCTCGTGGTGGGGTCGCCCGGAGGGCGTTGGTCAGGAGGTTGGCCAGGACCTGCCCGATGCGCTGCCGGTCAACCTTCACGTGGAGGCCTGCTGCCTCCGGGAGGTCGATGACGAGGTTGACGCCCTGGGTGGCGTAGCGTTCTCGCATTCCTTCGTGGGCGGCCCAGAGCAGGTCGGAAACGGAGTGGTTGCCTAGGTCTAGATCGAGGCGACCCTCCTCGGCAGTGGACACCTCGTCGATGTCATCGGCCAGCCGAGCGAGTCGCTCGATCTGCTCGGTCAGGGCGGCGCGGGACTCGGGCCCGAGGGTGACGAGGCCGTCGTGCAGGCCCTCGTGGTAGGCGCTCAGGGTGGCGATCGGGGTCCGCAGCTCGTGGGCGAGGTCGGAGAGCATCCGCCGGCGGGTGTCCTCGACCCCTTCGAGCCGGGCGGCCATGGTGTTGAACGCGTCTGCGAGGGTCTCCAGCTCGGTGCCGGACCCGACCATCGGTACACGGGTCCGGTAGTGGCCGGCGCTGAGCTCTCGGGCGGCGTGCGTGACTTGGTCCAGGGGACGTCCCAGACGCCGAGTGAGGAACCAGGTCACGGCGGTGGCGGCCAGCAGGGAGATGACCAAACCCACGCCGACGGAGATGAGTGAGGCGTCCCGGTAGGCAATCTCGATATGAGCGAGCTCGGGCGAGTTCGACTGGTGACCGGCTTGGAGGAGGTGCTCGTGGAAGATCGGGGGCCCGATGATCGTGGCGACCAGTCCGGCGGTGAGGGCACCTGCGACCAGGACGATCAACTGCCCGGCGAACAACCGAGACGCGAGGCCGCGCGAGGATCGGGCACCAGACGGAAGCTTCATCCCTTGCCCATCCGGTAGCCGATGCCGCGCACAGTGCTGATGTAGCGGGCCGTGTCCGGGTCATCGCCGAGCTTTCGACGCAGGTGGGCGATGTGGACATCGACAAGGTGTTCATCGCCGACCCAGTCGTCACCCCAGACCTGGTCGATCAGCTGGCGGCGGGAGAAGGCCATGGCGGGCCGTCCGGCGAGTGTCATCAGTAGGTCTCTTTCCGTGGGGGTGAGCGCCACCGGATCACCGGCAAGGTGGACCTGCTGACCGGCCGAGTCCACGTGGAGATCCCCGAACACCCACACCGGCTCCTGAGGATGGGCATGGGATGTGCCGGTGCGGGGTCGGCGCAGGACGGTCTGGACCCGCGCGACGAGCTCGCGAACGCTGAACGGTTTGGTGACGTAATCGTCGGCGCCGACGGACAGGCCGATGAGGGTGTCAATCTCATCCTTGCGGGCGGTGACGACGATGACGTAGCAGTCGGTGAAGGTGCGGATCTGGCGGCACACCTCGATGCCGTCGAGTCCGGGTAGACCGAGGTCGAGGATCACTACGTCGGGTGCCTGATCGCGCACCGCCTGCACCCCTTCCGGCCCGGTGTGCACGACGCGAGCCTGGTAACCGGCGCGGGACATGTAGGCGCCGATCATCCCGGCGAGAGTCTTCTCATCCTCGATGATGAGAACACTTGGTGCGGGGGTTGGGTGTGTGGTACTCACACTCCACATTCTCTCCCACCGTTCTCGCCCACCCGTGCTGTCGCAGCCGTCTCGTCGGTAACGCGTCCCGGATCTTCGTCAAACCTCAACTCAGCGACAGTGTGATCATCACCTACACCGCACATGATGGATCGTGTCGACACCACTGGGTTCACGACGACGCAACGGCAAGGAGCACGCTCATGATGTGGGGCTACGGCATGGAATGGTGGATGTGGTTGGTCATGGGGAGCGGCGCTCTCGCGTTCTGGCTCGTCATCGTCCTGGTTGTCCGGGCACTGCTTCCCGGACGTGATCGCAAGACCGCCGGGGCTGACCGCCCGGACCCGCTGACCCTGCTCAAGGAGGGCCTGGCCCGTGGCGAGGTCACCCCGGAGGAGTACGAACAGCGTCGCCGCCTGATCGTCGACGGCCACTGACTCTCTCTCCCCGACTTGGAAAGGCATCATGACCTTGCCCCTGCTCTCCCGCCGCAACGTCCTGCTCGGTGGCCTGGGTGTCGCCGCGACCGCGGCCCTGGCCGCCTGCACGTCATCACCTGGGTCTACCGGCATGACGTCCCGGACGTTCGGCACACCGACCCCGATCCTGCCGTCCCCGGGTCAGAAACTGATCGAGAAGACCCTCACCGCGAAACCGGTCACCCTCGACCTGGGCGGACGACAGGTGTCGACCTGGGCGTACGGAGACGCAGCCCCCGGGCCTTTGGTCCGAGCGACCGCGGGCGACTTCCTACGGATCACGCTGGACAACCAGCTGCCGGCGGACACCACCATCCACTGGCACGGCATTCGACTGCGCAACGCCGCCGACGGGGTCCCCGGCCTTACCCAAGACCCGGTCAAGCCTGGCGCCAAGTACGTATACGAGTTCACCGTCCCCGATCCCGGCACCTACTTCTTCCACCCGCACGTCGGGGTTCAGCTCGACCGAGGCCTGTATGCCCCGATGGTGATCGACGACCCGAACGAGCTCGGCAGATATGACGCCGAGTGGATCGTCGTCCTGGATGACTGGATCGACGGCACCGGCACCACCCCGGACGCCGTACTCAAGAAGCTCATCGCCGACGGCGGCACCGCATCCTCCGGAGGCATGGGCGGGATGGACCATGGCTCGATGGGCGGGATGGGGATGGGTGCCGAGCCGTGGGGCGACGCCGGTGATGTCTCCTACCCGTTTTTCCTGGTCAACGGCAGACCGCCGACCGATCCCGAGGTCCTAAATGCCAAACCCGGCCAGAAGGTCCGGCTGCGGATCATCAACGCCGCCTCCGACACGATCTTCACCGTCGCGTTGGGCGGGCACCGGATGACCATCACAGACACCGACGGGCATGCGGTCCAGCCGAGCGAGGTCGGCGCCTTCTACATCGGAATGGGCGAACGCTACGACGCGGTCGTCACCCTCAAGGACGGAGTGTTCCCGCTGGTGGCCAGACCGTTCGGCAAGACCAGCGGCGGCCAAGCCATGGCACTGGTCCGCACCGGAGGCGGCACAGCGCCCGGTGCGGACGTCACCCCGCCCGAGCTGTCCGGGCAGGTGCTGATCGGTTCCCAGCTGCAGCCGGCCGAGTCCGCGAAGCTACCCGCCAAGGCACCGGACGCCACGGTTGACCTGGCCCTCCAGGGCTCGATGAAACCCTACCGGTGGGGCATCAACGGGGCCCCGTACGGGAAGAACGAGCCGCTCACCGTCACGGCCGGGCAACGGCTGCGGATCAACGCCGTCAACATGACGATGATGACCCACCCGCTGCACGTGCACGGTCACACGTTCGCGCTGTCCTCTGGCCTGCGCAAGGATACCGTGCTGATGGCGCCGATGCAGTCCTTCGCGATCGACCTCGATGCCGACAACGCGGGCGACTGGATGATCCACTGCCACAACATCTACCACGCCGAGGCTGGCATGATGATCGCCCTGGAGTATGCCAAGTGAACCGGCCAGCGCTGCGGGCGCTGTCAGCCGGTGTCCTGGTCCTCGCCTTGGGTGGTCTGTCCGCCTGCGTGGCTACGACCGCACCGGACGCATCCGGCTCCCGACCCCCAGGGGCGGCTTCAAGTCCTCCATCGGCAGCGGATGAGGCGAGTGTGCCGGTTGCCATCACTCACATCCACGCCGTTGCGAGGGACCCGAAGACCGGAGATCTACTGCTGGCCACCCACGAAGGGCTCTTCCGTCATGTCGAGGGCGAGCTGAGCCAGAACGGGCCGATCATCGACCTGATGGGCTTCGCCATCGGGCCCGACGGCACCTTCTACGCCTCCGGCCATCCGGGGACCGGGGTCGATCTGCCTCAGCCAGTCGGGCTCATCACCTCCGCGGATGGCGGCCACACCTGGCAGGTCACCTCCCGAGGTGGAGAGTCCGATTTCCATGCCCTCACCGTCGGGCCCAAGGGCGTGACCGGATTCGACGGGACCTTGCGCACCAGCACGGACGGCCGATCTTGGACAGACCGCAGCATCACCGCCCCACCCCGGGCACTGGCCGCCTCACCCACCTCCGGGACTCTCCTGGCCACGACCGCCGCAGGCCTGCTCCTCAGCACCGACGACGCCGCGACCTGGCAGAAGCTCACGCCGCCGGAGAGCGCGGTGCTGGCCACGTGGGCAGACGAGCAGACCATCGTCACCGCCACCAGCGCTGGACGCTTGGCGACCAGCGGCGACGCCGGCACCACCTGGACCCTGCACCCCGACACCATCGGCACCGCCGATGCCCTGTTCGCCGAACGCACCACTGACGGCAAGGTCGAGATCATCGTTGTTGTTGACGGGAAGGTCCTTCGCACCACCGACGGCGGAGCGACCACCGAAGTCGTCGTCCAGTGACCGGCGGACATCTTGGCCCACCCTTCATCAGCCCAAGGCCATTGCCGAGTCCAAGAATAGGCGGATGATCGCCGCACAGACACGTACTCGGTTGCCCGGCATGGCTGCGGCAACTGTGAGGGCACCATCCGAGGCGGATGTCGCCCAGTTGACCGGTTTCCAGCACATCAAGGTGGAAGCCCAGATGGACGAACCGGCCCCATCAGCGTCTGGCACCCACGCTCGCCGTCCGGGCGTGCACACCGATGAACGCGCTTGCGCAGGAGAGCCAACCGTGATGAACCACAAGCACCACTCAGACCAATCCACCGCGACGGAGCCGCTCACCATCCGCGCGGGCGGTTCGATCCTTCCCGCATCCACAAAGCAGCCGACTTCTACCTCAGCGGGTTGATGCTGGTAGAGGTCGGCATCAAGGTCGGGGCGGGGTCTCAGGCAGTCAGGCAAGCGCTCGCTTCGCACGGTGTCGTGATCCGCCCTGGCGGCGGTCGTCGCTCTCGGATCACAGCATCGGCTGCCGTGGGCGGTTCAGCCTAGGTACGAAGGACCGGCACACGAGTATCTGCTTCGGCGAGCGCTTCGCGGCGCTGATGACGACGAATCGCCGCCTCACGCAGGCGCGCACGGCCTAGCAACACCACGCTCGCGGGTCCCATGATGATGAACTTCAGTGCGTTCCAGCAGGCCCACAGCACGATGAGGTGGAACCAGCCCGGGCCACCATCTGCGACGGCCCCAGAGCAGATGCTGGCGATCAGGATGTACGGGAGCGCAACCAGCATCGCAGGTATCCCCCACTTGAGTCCGCGACGGGTGCGGATGGCAGCGAGCAGTCGGTTGCTCGGCATGTAGCGGTGCAGATAGTCGCGGGTGCGAACGCTGAGCATCCAGATAAGGCGGAACATAACGGGCCTCTCGTCACACGTGTTACTCCGTCGAGGAGGCAGAACGTGTGTGAGTGCCCGAAGGCCGTCCCGGAGGACCCGCAATATGAGGAGAACCTGCCTCACCATCCACTGTACGCCGGGGTCGGCGTTCACGGAACCCTTCGGCTTCCGGCTCGCCGCGCGCACCTCTCTGTAGGAGTGAGAGGACCCGACGATGACGAACCTGAGCCACGTAGTCCAGGACGAGCGCACAGCACGGATGGTGCTGTCGATGCTCGTCGAACCAGACGACGCCGTGACTGGCCGTCTGCTGGGCGAACTGGGGGTGCTTGAGCTGTTTCGGGTTGCCGAGAGTGATGACGTGGTGCCGGGCCTCAGTACCGTTGACGCGCAGGTGTGGCGTGCCCAGTTCGAGCGTTCTGACGCTCGGACACTTGTGCAACACCTCATCGAAACCCAACGCGCCGGCATCGGCACGCTGATCCCCGGCGACAAGGACTGGCCGTCCGCACTCGACGACCTTGGTGACCGACGGCCGTACCTCCTGTGGACTCGTGGCACAGCCTCGTTCCTCGCGCGACCTATCAATGATCTCGTCACGATCACCGGCGCGAGGGCCGCGACCTCCTATGGCGAGCATGTGGCCGGACAGTTGGCCTCCGACCTGGCCAACGCGGAACGGATAGTCGTGGCTGGCGGGGCGTACGGCATCGAAGGGGCTGCCCATCGAGCGGCCCTGGCATCCGGTGGCGACACGATCGCGGTCATGGCGAACGGCGTTGATCGCCCCTATCCGACGGGTCAGCGTGAACTACTTGAGCGAGTGGCCGATCTCGGCCTCATCGTCAGCGAGGTGCCACCCGGTGCCGTGCCTACTCGCCACCGCTTCCTCGCTCGTGTGCGGCTGATGGCAGCGCTCTCCGCGACCACAGTCGTGGTTGAAGCCGGTGCTCGATCCGGTTCAATGGCCGTCGCCCAGCGCGCACACGAACTCGGCCGCACCGTCGGTGCCGTTCCTGGTCCAGTGACCAGCGCAACAAGCGTCGGCCCCAATCTCTTGCTCGCACAGAGACTCGCTCATGTTGTCGCGCATGCGGGTGATCTGACGCGCCCGCGCGAACGGACGGAGACGAGATCGTTCAGTCACGAGAGTGGGCAGGTCTTCACAGCATCCACTCCCCAGGCGCCCATGTCACGGGAATCGGCGCGCAGCCGTCAGGGCTCCCGGCCAACCTTGTCGAGGTGAAAGACCGCGTTCATGCTCACCGCAGGATCGGGTCTCGCTGTCAGACCTCGATCACCGCGGCCACCTGCTGGTAGACCGGTGTCCAGAGGTCGACTTCCACCTCGGGGGCCTCGATGCTGATGACGAGCGAGTAGTTGACGCCTTTGTCGCTCTGATCCATCTTCGGCCGGTTCTTCCACCAACCTGCGACGGGGTACACAACGACAGCCTCTTTGGCCGCGAGGTCAGCGGCCGACCCCGACCAAATATCGGTGTGAAGCGATCCGGCCGAGGTCTGCTGGTCACGTCCGAAAAGCCAACCGCTCTCGGTATTGAGAGCCAGCGGCTTCTCACCTTCCTCGCGTGCCTGCTTATTCACGCGCTGGCGGAACGCGTCAAGGTTGTCCTCGGGTCGTTTCATCGCGAAGCGCAACCCATGAGAGGGATAGACGTATCGGCCCGTCCAGCCGCGACTCGATGGGTTTGGTTCCACAAAGTACGAGAGGGTGACGCGCAGCCGAACTTCGGTCTCTCCGAGCGCGGACAACTCGTCGATGGGCCACGGCAGGCGATGCAAGTTCATTTCGCGCGCTTTCCCGCTGCTGGAATTGCCGTCACGCTCATACGGATGGATGACTGCCTCGTCCACCAGTGTCAGCGCGTTGGTTGCGCTGCGGGTGGCGCGTTCCAGGCTGGGCACGCCCATCCCATAGCGACGAAGCAAGTTGACCGCTGCTCCCTTTGTGCTCGCGGCAGTGATTCGCGCTTGCATCGCGTCAGTCCACTCGGCGGAGTGGACGATCAGGGCGCGGACCGTCTCGGGCCTCAAGTGAGGGTAGGCGGCCCGGATGTCGGCTGCGATTGCCGAAACCTGGGCCGTGGCCGCCGAGGTATCCCGGGTGGTTGTAAAGAAGCCCTCGCCAGGATGTTGAAGACGAGTGGTGAGGATCGCGAGGTTTTCAGGTGTGTCTACCCCTGAGGCGTCAGGGGTCCGAGCAAGGTTCCCACCAGGTGCGACAACATCCGGCTTGAACGGCCACCGCTTCTGATCAAAGGAAACCGAAGTTCGACTGGTGGGCGATAGCTCACCACGGGCCGCGATCGGCACGTATCCTGCGAAGACGTCAGGGGCGTGATCCATCGCGTCATGCTCCGCGTAGGCTCCAACCGCGAGCGCGTTCCACGACTGTGCCGGGTCTTCGACTCCTTCCGCATCGCTACGATCAAGATGATTGTCTTCGGCGCGCACGTCACGGATGTTGCCAGCGGAAACTACAAATAGCCGGGGAGTCGGCTCCTCGTCTCGGTTCAGGTAGGTGAACTTGGGGACGCTGTCATCAATCGCACGGCCGAAAGTTAGGGCATCGAGCGTGGCTGACCACGCTGTCGGACGCCCGGACTCCTGCCTCGGACGGTCTTCGACACGATGCCCTGGGTTCGGCGCAGCGGCAGGTGCAGTGATGGCCAGCATGAACACCCGGGCCCGATTCAGTGCTGAAATCTCGGGCTGATCGATCGCTCTCGCTGTCACGGCCCCGTACACATCGGGATCGTTGTCCCCAGTGTCAGGGAGCAGCTTCACTGATTCGAGCCGATGCTCCAGACGGATGCGGTGCTGAGCGCCGACTGCGGCTTGCAGGTCTCCATAGAGCGCAAGTCCAGCCATCTCGGTGCCGTGTGCGTGGACCGCCACATCTTTGCGCCAACTTGGCTCAACCGCGTGAAGATCATCGGCTGCAAGTGAGTCTTCCAGTAGCGGGTGCCCGGCCTGCACGCCACGGTCGAGGAGGCACACCACGGGCGCGTCGGTTCCAGCGTGCTCGACGCGAGATTGCAGCTCGCGCACCCAGTCGCGCTGTTCGAATGCGGATAACCCTGGAAGGAACGAGGCTACTTCGTGAGGGCGACGCAGCTCGGCGATGTCGTCGATGCTCCGGAGGGTCATCGCGAGTTGTTCGCTCGTGGCGCGGATGAGCACGACCGTTCGGTCACCGAATCCGAGGTAGTGGTCGCTCACAGGGAGGTTATGCAACTGGGCGTACGCCGTCAGTCGGGCGTACTCCTGGCTGTCAATGACTCTGAGCCACAGTTCCCACCAGCGGGGTTCGGTGGGGTTGGTCGGGTACTCGTCCGCAGGGTCCGTCCACAGCTCTCGGATCGTTGCGCGACGGATCGAGGCAATACCTTCGATAAGAGCCGCGTGCTTCGGCTTCCCTTCTGCAACCTCGGCCGTCTCGACGTACTGCTCAAGTTTCTTGAGGAAGAACTCCTTCTGCCCTTCGGGGATGAAGACCGTCGCGTTTGCGATCTCACCTGCTGGGGTCGATTCCTGTTGGACAGCAACAAGCTCGGGCTGGGCACCAGGTCGACGCGACTCCAAGCTCTCGAACATCAAATCGAGACCGGGGAAGGATGCGAAGGTGAGGTATGTGCCCGTGGTTTCAGGCTCATCTACTGGGGGCGCCCAGGCGGCCTCGAACTCTTGAGTCAGGCGCTTCCCGTGCTCGCTCCGGCTCCCGCCAAAGCCACCACCCCGGCTCGTCACCGGCGCCGTGATCGGCGTGAAGGACTCAGACGCGGGCGGCGTGGGCACCAGGATGTGCGGACGGTCTCGCTCAGCCATCTCCGCTAGTTTGCCCCGTCAGTCCGACGCTTGGGGCGGGGACGTTCTTCCAAAGCGATGACAACATCATCGGTACGCACTCGGGTGCGTCCACCAAGGACGGTTCGCTTAGCGGCATTCTCGGCTGCTGTCGCGATCTCAGCGTGGCTCAGACCACGAGCTGCCGGGATGATTCGTGTCCAACTCAGGTTGTAGATCTGGAATGACGCGAGCCGGTTTTTGATAACCGACTCCACTGCCGCGTCGTCCGGCAGAGCGAAGTCCATCACGGTGTCGAATCTACGGAACAGCGCGTTGTCCAACAGGCTGGGGTGGTTCGTTGCAGCAATGATGACGCTGTCTGACGTGTCCTCTTCGAGGAACTGTAGGAACGAGTTGAGTACTCGACGAATCTCTCCTACGTCATTCTGTGCGGCGCGGTCACCACCGAGCGCGTCAACCTCATCGAAGAGGTAGACGCCACGAGTCTCGGCGAGCCCATCGAATATAAGACGCAGTTTCGCGGCAGTCTCTCCCATGAACTTCGTCAGCACTGTATCCAGTCTGATCGAGAACAGCGGAAGTCCGAGTTCGCCCGCGATCACACGCGCAGTAGATGTCTTCCCGGTGCCTGGCGGCCCCGTGAGCAAAAGACGCCGGGCAGGGGCCAGGCCATGTCGTGCCAGCGCGTCACGCTGCCGCTGTTCCAGCAGTACGTGCGTCAGTCGTTCGTGAAGCTTGTCCGTGAGCACAAGATCGCTCAGTCTGGCCTCGGGGTACGAGACGTTCAGCAGGGCCCCAAGCTCACCCTTCGGCTGAGCGAACGGAACCACGGCGGCAATGCGGGCGCGTTGGCCAGATCGCTCACGGAGGTCGTTGACGAGGTCGCGAAGCTCCTGGGCGAACTTCGACTGCCCAGCGCGTGCGGCTTTGGCTGCGACCTGCATGGCCACCGCGTAAAACTGCGGGTCGTCCCCGTCGGCGTGGCTCTTTACGAGCGCCTTGAGCTGATCGTTGGTCGCCATCAGGGGACCTCCTCTCAGTGGCACTCCTCCAAAGCCGGGTGGTGATCTTCTAAGCGTACCGGTAGCGACCTCTCGCCGCGGGGAGCACCTGCCGAGAGAGACAAGGTCGTGCCAGATGCTCCTTCCGCCCACGACACGGGTCAGTTCCAGGCAGGTGGATGACACTATCCTCCGCAGATCGCCCGCCTGCCACAGGACTTACAGCGAGCGGCCGGGCAATCTGTGCTCGACCGGCCGGGGCATGCTACGTCCTGTGCGCGTACCTGCGACTTCGGTCGCCTGCGTGAGCGCGGATCGCGCCCTCGCTGCGTGGATCTTCTGCGCGGCCGACTCGGGTGGCGCGCCGAGGGGTGCGTCGTCGGTGATGCGGTAGCGGTCGCGGTAGGCGGCGACTACGCGGGCGGCCTTGCGCCAGGTGGCGGCTCGTCGCCGGTCGGCGGGCGGCGCTCCAAGGTCCGTCGTCCACGGTGCGCTCTCGGTCAGCGCAGCGTCGAGTGCGGCGTCGGCGCGTGCCTCGATCAGTTCCTCTCGCTCGGCGAGCGCTGCTCGCATCTCGGCGGCGATGACTCCGTGTGCCTGTGGGATGAGGCCGACGATGAGTCGCGGTGGCTTGCGGGTCCGGCCTGATCCTGCGGGTCGTACGGTTGCCCGTTCTACGCGGTAGTGGAGGACGGCGGCGATGTCGTCGGCGTCGCCGAATCCGCGTGCTGCGACGAGGCGCGGCAGGAGCGTATCGACGTTGTGGTGGTTGGCTTCGGCGCGTCGGAGTTCTGCGGCGAGTGGACCGAACGCTTCGGATTCGATGGCACTCTCGGCCTGTTCGTCGGTGAGTCCGGAGCCGCGGATGAGGGTGGCCCAGCGGTCGTGCTGGGCCGCGGCGGCGATGGTCTCGTACTCGGCGGCGAGCTGAGCGATCGAGCCCCACTGCTCCTGCTCGGCCACGATGGTCTCGTGAGCTGAGAGCTCGGCCCCGCTGTGCTCCAGAACGCCGTAGAGCACGCTTCGCGCGGTGGCATCCGGGTCATCGCCGGGGTGCGGCTGGGCATGGTCGTCGGCGCGGTCGAGGGTCACGTAGACGTGATTCGAGTGCCGCCCTCGGGTCATCGCGACGTAGAAGGTCTCTCTGGTCGAGGTCGGTTCGACCAGGACATGCGCGGTGTCCGTCGTAATGCCCTGCGCGCGGTATGCGGTGACTGCATAGCCGAGATCGACATGCTCGGCTACGTACGAGGCCGGGAGCAGGATGCTGCCGCCAAACCTGCGCCCACGCCTCCGAGCTCCGATGGTTCCATCGTCGCGGACGCTGGTGCCAGTTCCATAGTCGCGTGCGATGGTCATGGTGCCGTCGTCGCCGACGGCGGTGATGGTCCAGATGTCGCCGTTGCGCACCCAATCCCGCGCGGCCAGGCTTCGGAGGTTCCTGTTGTTGAGTCGCGTGATGATGGTGTCGCCGACGCCTGCGGCGGTGCCGTCGCGCAGTTCTACTTCCCGGTCGGGGTTCAGCGTCTCGTCAAGGATCAGGTCTGCGCGGGCGCGTTGGTTGAGAGCTGTCACGTCTTCGTGGGTCTCGGCGATCAGCACGGTGATCAGTCCCGCGTCGCGGTCGGCGCGCCAGGCGTTGTAGGCGGCATCGGTCATGGCCTCGGCGTCGCCGTCTGTGATGCGCTGGTGGGTGAGGTAGGTGTCGATGGCTTGGGTGCGTCCGTGGCGTAGCTCGAGTGAGGCGGTCTTCTCCCAGGTGTGGGTGAAGCGGTGGACGTCGACCAGTTCGGGGGTGTCGGCTCGGTCTCTGGTGATCATCGCGAACGCACCCCCGGCGTCCACGGATTGCAGTTGGGCGTAGTCGCCGACCAGCAGCACCTTCGCGCCCGCGTCCTGGGCGAGGTGGGTGATGCGGTCCAGTGACAGGGTGCCGGCGAGGGAGGCTTCGTCGATGATGACGAGCTGGCCTGCCTCGAAGGTGGTGCCGTGGATGAGGTGGTTCTGCCACCACTTCGCCGTGTTCTCGGTCGTGATACCGAGGTCGTCGGCGAGGACTTGGGCAGCGACCGCTGACGGCGCGAGCCCGACGACCGAACCAGGCTCGTGCTCGGCTTCCCAGGCGCGGCGGAGCGCGTTCATGGCTGTTGTCTTGCCCGCCCCGGCGGGACCGACCAGCACGTCGAGAATCCGTCCTGACACCGCGATGCGGGTCAAGGCGTCGGCTTGGTCGTCCCCGAGCATCCGGCCATCCGCGTCGGGACTGCGCGTGATCCTCTCGACCGTTGCGAGCGGCACCGTGGGACCGGCCAAGTTCGCCGCTCGTTCCAGGAGTCTGTCCTCGGCCGCGAGCTGGGACTCGGAGGTGAATACCGTCGAGCTCTTCGGACGGAACACCGAGGTGCCGTCGGGTCGACTGAACACCACGGGCGAGGCAGCGAGTTCGGGCGGGGTCAACCGAAGCGAGACAAGCTCGGCTGCGTCGGCGACCATCGCGACGATGGCCTCCCGGTCCTGCATGGTGGCGAACCGCCAGCCCATCGTCTGTCGGGATGCCTCGGCCATCAGGTTCCATCGCCGCCAGGTCGACCGCTTCTCGCCGACGACCTCGACGACTGAACGCCCCAGCTCGCCGATCACGTCGAGCGGCACATCGTCCGCGCGCAGGAGCAGCGGCTTGTCATTGTCGGTGATCTCGCGTGCCCACGACGTCGCGTCTTGGCCCAGGGTCTTGCTCGCTCGCGTTCGCCACTCGGCGGTGAGGTCCGCCAAGGACCGGACCTGTTTCTCGGGGCGCGTCGCGAGTGTGGCTTGGGCTCGCAGTTTGAGGATCGTCACGTTCGATGGTTGGCGTCCGTGCTGGGCGACGTACTCGTCGATGAGCCGGTTCTTCTCCGCGTCGATGTGGCGGGCGCGGGTGGAGAACTCCGCGACCAGCTCCTCCGGCACGCCGGTGATCGCCCACGCTGGGTTCCGGTCGCGGCCCATCTCGCGCGCCTCCCAGGAGACGCCGAAGGTGCGGGTCATGTGGTCAGCGAACACGGCTTCGTGTAGTTCGGAGAGCGCGACGACGGCGGCGTGCATCGGTCTGCCGTCAAGCGAGCGCCACTTCCCGTCGAGGACGGTCTTGGCCTTGTTGCTGATGACGACGTGCGTGTGGAGGTGAGGGTCGCCGGCGCGGGAGTCGAAGTGATCGAACGCGGTCGCGATGAGCCCGGTGACATCGACCTGTGCAACCGCGCCGTCCCCGGCGGTTGCGCCCGTGCGGGTGGCTGCAACCTCACGTTCCATGAACGCAACCACCTCCGAAACCGCTCGATGGTGCGCCTCGGCGATCAGTGCCTGCACTCCGGCATCGGCGACTGCCCACAGCACCGATGCGGACTTCGGGATGGAGAAGGTGAAGTCGAAGCCTGCGACCGCACGCCGTGTGCTGTGAGCGGTCTCCTCGGCCACGATCTGCGCGATGGTCTCGCCCTTGGCCCCAGGTGTGAGCGTCTGGTCAAGAGCGGCGATCCGTGCCTCGATCCGCTCGTCCTGGCTCTTGTACGCCGGGAAGCCCAGGCCGAGCTTGTCGCCGGTGATCGGATCACAGCCCGTGCCCATCAGGAGCTGGAGTTGGTCTTCTGACACTCGGTCGCCCACCTGAATCTCGCCCTTGCCGAGGGCCGCCACACCCGCGCCGAGCCAGCGACCAGGCGGGGTGCCCTCCTCCATGTAGTAGCGAGTCAGCGGCGTCGAGAGCGGCCTGTCGCCGTCGGCAGCCACGACCGTCTTGAGCAGGTACTTGTAGCCATCACCCGCCGACATCACACGCATCGAAACCGTCATGCTCACCTCCGCTCCTGACGGGCAGGTGAGCACCCTCGCCCGGTGACTTCTGAGCCGGTAATGCCCGGCTCAGCCTCGACCTGCAAGACGCGTGTGACCTCGGAGGGCGGTCGGCGCTGAGGCCGGAGATGGGGCGCCCGGCGGTGTCGCCCGGGGCTCGGTTGAGCGGCAGGCGCGTGTCGGAGTCGTGCACCTGACAGGTGACCAGCTCGGCATCAGTTCTCGATGAGGCACGGATGCCGGGGACGACCGTCACCGGAGCAGACTTCATGCACGACCTCAATCCCGGCGAATCAGGGCTCAGGATCGGGTCGCTGTTCAGCGGCTACGGCGGCCTCGACCTCGCTGTCGAGCACGTCTTCAACGCCAAGACCGTGTGGTTCTCCGAACTCAACGCGCCGGTCGCCCGCGTTTTCTCTCACCATTGGCCAGCCGCACCGAACCTCGGCGACATCACGACCATCGACTGGAGCCAGGTCGAGCCCGTGGACATCCTCATCGGCGGGTTCCCCTGCCAGGACGTCTCCACCGTCGGCAAGCGCGCCGGCCTGGCACCCGGCACGCGCTCGGGCCTGTGGGCGCACATGGCCGCAGCCATCGATGCTCTCCAGCCCGAATGGGTCGTCATCGAGAACGTCCGCGGGCTGCTGTCCTCACCAGCGACACGGCCACCCGCAGAAGGAGACGACCATGAACGACGCAACCCCAGCGATGCAACCCCCGACGGCGCAACCCTTCGCGGCCTGGAACCCGACCCGTGGCACCTGGGAGACAACGCAACTCGACCTCTACGGGCTCTCGGCGCCGGTATGTCGACCTCGGGGTTATGTTGACCGGCTCGGTGAGTGCCCAGGCGGGGCAGGGGTGAACGGTTGAGCCGGTCAACATAACCATTGGCTCTGGAGTCGGGGTTCGCTTGATCTGACCGGGGCGGTCGCTGGGATCGCTCGGCTTCAGGTCGAGGAGGACCGAGATGGTGGTTCATCGTGATCAGCGCCGCGCCGACGTGCGGGATGTGCTGGATGAGTTCGAGAGGTGGCTGCTCCAAGAGCGATCAGCGCAGGAGTGCACGGCTGCCGCGTACACGGCTCGCGTCGCAGCATTCGTGGAGTGGCTGCCCGCGCCGGTCGAGGAGTCGCTGCGGAAGCTGACCGCGGCGATGCTGATCGAGTGGGTGGACCTGGAAGCAGCGCGTGGGCTGAAGGCATCGACGTTGGGCAAGCAGCTGGTGATGCTGCGCTCGTTTCTGCAGTACGCTCACCGCTCCGGTCGGATGGGACAGGACCTGTCCGGGGTGGTGCCGCACGCGGCGGCGTGGCGACTCTCATCGATTCCGGACCCGGTGCCGGCGGGCACGATCGAGGCACTGTTCGACACTCTCGATCTGCGTTCACCGAAAGGGCTGCGTGACCGGGCGATCCTGCTGCTTCTTACCGGGCTCGGGCTGCGCGCTTGTGAGATCGCCGGCCTTCGGCTCGACGACATCGGCTGGCGCACCGGAAGCCTACGCATCCGGGGCAAGGGCGACCGTGTCGATGAGCTCCCACTGCCCGACGAGGTCGGCCACGCCTTGGAGGATTACGTGCTCCACGGCCGCGGCGGCAGGGTCCAGGGCGAGGAGGTGTTCTGGACGGTCATCGATCCGGTCCAGCCACTGAGCGCCAACGGTGTCTGCGGGACGATCCGGCAAATCTGCATCAAGGCCGGGGTGGAGAAGTTCGGCCCACACCGGCTGCGGCACACGTTCGCGACCGGGATGCTCGCCACTGGGGCGACGTTGCAGGAGGTCCAGGGGCTGCTACGCCACGCGCATCTACGCACGACCGCGCTCTACGCCAAGGTCGACAAGAACCGGCTCACCGCTCTCGCACCCGAATGGCCGGCGGCCGCGTCATTGGGCAGGTGTCCACGATGAGCGGGTTGCGCGATCTGATGGACGGTTACCTGGCGACCCGGCGGGCACTCGGGTTCAAGCTCGTCGCGCCAGGCAAGACTCTGGATGCGTTCGTCGGCTGGATGGAAGACGCCGGTGAGCCCACGATCCGCCGGGATCTGGCGACCGCGTGGGCAGCACAGTTCTCCCGCGGCACGGTGCTGGAGCGACTGAACTATGTCCGCCAGTTCGCCGAGCATGTCGCCTGGTTCGACCCCGCGACCGAGGTCCCCGTCCTGGACGGACGACCCTACGGCGCTCATCGTCCTCGCCCGCGGATCTTCACCGACCAGCAGATCGACACGCTGCTGGTCGCGGCAGGCAGGCTGACCCCACGAGTCCGGGCGGCTTCCTGGCAAACGCTACTCGGACTGCTGACGGTGACGGGGATGCGGATCAGCGAAGCGAGGAACCTCAACGACGACGACATCACCATCGACGACGATGCCGGTGATGGCAGCGGTTGGGTGCGGGTCACGGACACGAAGTTCGGCAAGTCCCGCCTCGTCCCACTCCGCCCGACGACGATGACCGCGATCCGCAGGTATCGGCGGCTACGGGATCGGACGTTCCCGGTCCCGAAGACGACCGCGGTGTTTGTCGCCCGCCGAGGCACCCGGATCGCCCGCTCAACCGCGGGGAACACGTTCCGAGAGATCCGCGAGGCCGCTGGCTTGGCCGGCGGGCCGACCGAGCCGGCCGCCCGGCTGCACGACTTCCGGCACTCGTTCGCGACGAACACCCTGATCGGGCACATCCGAACCGGCGGCGATGTCGACGCGATGATGCCGGTGCTGTCGGCGTTCCTCGGACACGTCGGCCCGGAGGCGACCTATTGGTATCTGTCGAACACTCCCGAACTGGCGGCTGCTCTCGCGGAGCGCATCCAAGCGAGAGGGGGCGGTGATGAGTGACCTCGCGCCGTTGCTGCAACGGTTCTTCACCGACAAGCTCGACCGGCATCTGGATGCCAGCCCGCACACGAAAGCCGCCTACGCCGACACGTTCCGGCTCCTACTGACCTACGCTGAGCGGGCCACCGGGATCGCGCCATCGGCGTTGACGCTGGCCGATCTCGACGCAGACCTGATCGGCGGGTTCCTCCAGCACCTGGAAACCGAGCGCGGGAACTCCGTCGCGACCCGCAACGCCCGCCGGGCGGCGCTGCGGTCGTTCTTCACCTACGCCAGCTACCGGGCACCTGACGCGATCGCCACGATCAGCCAGGTCCTCGCGATCCCCGCGAAACGCACCAAGACCACGCTCGTGTCGTTCCTCACCGCCCCCGAAGCAGAGGCGCTCATCGCTGCCCCGGACACCCGGACCTGGCTCGGTCGCCGCGACCGGCTCCTGCTGCACCTGGGCATCCAAACCGGACTCCGCGTCAGCGAACTCATCAACCTGCGCGTCGGTGACCTTCAGCTCGGACCACACAGCCAACTCGAATGCGTCGGGAAGGGCCGCAAGCAACGCGTGATCCCGTTGCAGAAGAACACCGTCAGGCTCCTCACGGCCTGGCTCGCCGAGCTCCCACCAGCGCGAGAGGGGCCGCTGTTCCCGACCAACAGCGGGACACCCCTGACCAGGGCTGCCGTTGGGAAGCTCGTTACCCGGCACGCCGCGACCGCGGCCGAGAGGTGTCCTTCGTTGACAGGGAAGAACGTCACGCCGCACACGCTGCGGCACACCTGCGCGATGAGCCTCCTGCACGCCGGCATCGACACCGCCAGCATCGCGCTCTGGCTCGGGCACGCGAGCATCCAGACCACGCAGATCTACTTGCATGCCGACCTGGAACTCAAGCAGCGAACCCTCGAACGCGTTCCCGCGCTCGACGAGCGGCCACCAGCCCGATACAAGGCATCCGACGCTCTCATCGCGTTCCTCAAGAACCGGTGACACCGCGATGGTTATGTTGACCGGCTCAACCGTTCACCCCTGCCCCGCCTGGGCGCTCACCGAGCCGGTCAACATAACCCCGAGGTCGACATACCATCGCCAGATGCCTCCTCGAGTCCGGCGGCTTCAGACCCCAACTCCTACACCCTCGATTGGGATGAGCCGGTAATCGTCAACGTTCCCTCGGCGCGTGCGGGAACCACTGTTGCTTTTACGACTGACTCGGCTTTCAAGCCTTCCAGGAGGCCGATTTGGCCGCGATCGAGGCTAACGGCGATTTCTCGCCGACGAACCTGCTCGTTGGCGTATCGACTGCGCGCCTCGGCGAGGATGAATCGCCCTTTGCCGTCCACTCTGTCGAAGGCTCGCAGCGCGCCACCGTGGTGTCTGAGAAGCTGGCCAACCTGGACATCGATAGGGGAACCCGCCTTCAGATCGGGGTGCTGGCCAGCGTTGCTGAGTTTGCCCCGGCGCCAGTCGGGTCGAAGCTTCACCACGAACCCGTGTTCGTCGTGTCCATAGCCGGTCACCTCGAACCAACCATTGGAGTCGATCGAGTGCGGCTCAATCTCGACCCGTGGAGTTGACACGTCGGTGCCGCTTGATGCTTGGTGCCGCCACTGGGCCAGGAGGTCTTCTCTCCTGCCCGGCTCGCTCGGACTTCCGGGCCGCTCGCAGTCCTCCGGTCGGTCGTCCCGGCAAGGAAAGCACTGACCGCAAGCTTGTAGCAGCCCGCTGTCCTGGTCAGCACCAAGGAGCTCAACTCGTTCATTGCCCTCGTCGTCGTAGCCGCGGCGTTGGTCTAGACGGAGCTCTGTCGCAAGGTCCTCTGTCGAGCCGAATTCCTCTTCCTGAGGTGCACGCCGGCGAGAGCGCGCAGGTCGACCTCGTCTCGTCTCGTCGCCCCGCTCTTCCCGTGACCACGGTCGAGGGAAGGGCGCAATTGGTGCCGAGAGAGTTCTGGCCGTAATCACCCCGTCAGCACTTGATAGTTCGAGTTGGACTCGCTGACCAACTGGCCAAGCCGCGATGTATTGCAGAGCTTCGTTCTTGGCCGCGTCGGCCTTTGCGTACTTTGATGCGGACACCAGCATCTGCATGGCGTCAACGGTGCTCGACGGCTGGCTCGCTTCCGGGTTTGTCATCGCCCATTCCTGTGCAACCACAAGGGATGAGATTCGGTTGTCGAGCTTCGATTCACGACGCCTCAGGGCAACAACCTGCTCTGACTGAGGCTTGATCAACGAGTCGTCTTCGAGCGCGAACGGTCGGGGCGTCGACGTTTGAGCACGTGACGTACCGGAGCCATCGTTGGCATGCAGGGTCGGATCAGCCGATTCGGCAGCATCACTGGATAGCTTCTGTGGTGTGGACGGCACGGGGCTCGCTGGCGCATAGTCGTTCTCTGCGCGGCGAACAAAGATGTTTGCCGCCATCGCGCGCGTCAGGACCCCGCGAGTGCGGCCGATGAGGGCCGGTTCGACAAAGCGCTTCACTTCCTCTTTCATAGCTGGGGCTAGAGCAGCAAGCACCTCCTGCCGCTTCTGGGCCGCTTCCAAGAGCACAGAATGATTTACCCACCATTGGCGTGCCCAGTCTTGCCGTTTAGGGGAGTCCTCCCACGGTGCACGATCTGGGTCGGACCACTCCCAAACTGCGGTAGTCAGCAGTACCAGTTCCGCTTCGTCGGCACAGAGGGTAGCCAGTCCGCGATGGCGTTCTGCCGCCTCCAGCCGCCAGTCGTCCGGCCAATCAAAGTCGTCCATCAGGAGGCCGCGCGGTCCGATAAGTCGCGTGTCCTCCAGTAACGCAATGGCAGTCACAACCTCTGGAACACACGCCAGCCGATCGGCGTACATGATTGCCAGCGCGCTCGCCGTCGAGCCGAGGCCCTCGAACCGCACGAGTTCCTTACCAAACGATGTCGGGTGACCGTCGCTGTCGACGGCACCGCCCGACCGGAGCGCGTAGTCTGCCCGGCGGAGTTCCTTTACAAAGATGCCGCGCGCTTCCTGGGCCTTTTCGTCGAGTTCCACCGTCGTCGGCTGAAATGCGGCCGGCCAGTCGAAGCCGAGTACGTCGTCGATGCCGCCCATCTTTGCGGTCATGACGAGGGCTTCGAGGTTGTCTCGCGTCGATCCGGGCGGAGTGTCTTCGGCGAGGTCGAGGAACTGAGCCTTTGTATACAGGGGGAACACCCATCCGGGCGCCTTGCGCCCGACTCGGCCCCACCGCTGCTTGACTCCCGCCTGGCTGTGTGGCTTTGTTGGGATGCTGCCTTTGGCCAACTCTGGGTCCCATTCGGATTGAGCGATGATCCCGCTGTCAACGACGAACCGGACGCCTTCAACCGTCAAGGACGTTTCGGCCAGGTTCGTTGAGATGACAATCTTGCGCGGATCTCCCATCCTGCGCTTTGCAAGGGCTCGCCTCTGTCGATCCTTCGGCAAGCTTGAGATTAACGGAAACACTTGGTCCTTGTAGGTGCGTCCCAGTGCCCGCTCGATCTCCTCACAAACAGGTTCTATGGTCCGTTTGGTTGGGAGGAAACCAAGAATGTCACCGAAGATTCCCGCCTCGTCAAGGCCGCGAGCGAGCCTGATGACGAACTTGGCCATCTCGCCTGGCATCCGCTCCTGCCATTCCTCAGCAGGGATCTTGCCATCGAACCGCAGACCAGAGACTAGACGCGTCGTCTCCCAAACGTCCTCCACGAAACCGTCGTCTGCCTTGTCGGCGACGTCGTCCGGGAAGGAAAGAGCTTCGGCGAACTGTGACTTCCAATGGGTCTTCACGAAAGCCGACTCGTCGCGCGGCAACTGAGCGACCAAAGGCAGATCGGGGTCCGACCATCGCTCAAGTACCTCATCTTCGCCGTCCTCCGGAGCATCCAGATTAGGGAAGAATGGCATTCCGTATCCGAATGTTTTTTCGGGGGGAACGTCCATGACGTTGGCGTTGGCCTGTCCGCCGAAGTACTCAAGATAGAAATCGGTGTTGAACGTTGCTGACGTAACGATCACGCGGAGATGTGGGTATCGAGGAAGTTCACGCTTCAGGTAGCCCAGGATGAAGTCGATGTTGGTGCTGCGCTCGTGGGCCTCATCAACGATCACTGTGCCGATACGGCTCAGTCGGCCCTCTCGGAGCCAGTTGATCATCGTTCCGTCGGTGACGTAGATGAGCTCGCACGCTTCGTCGTGGTTTCGATCGCCGGACACTTGGTAGCCAACGGGGTAGCCAGGGCCAACTCCGCCCGCGCCAGACATCACGCCTCCGACGAACGAAGCAACTCCTACCGCAGCTTGCACGCGAGGCTCCGTGACGATGATCGGACCGAGATCGGTTAGCTTTGCGAATGGCGAGCCAGGCGGCACCTCGGTCAGCGTCGCGGGCGGGGGGTCCATGAGCCTATAAGGCGCGAATGTCGACTTCCCGGTCCCGGTTCCCGCCTTCAAAATGAGGACCTGCTTCTCCCGGAGCTTCGCGACCATCTCGACGACATGTTGATCCGTCATACCGACTCTGACCTCTTCGAGGTCGTAGCTCGTCCCGGGAACTTCTTCGTGTGAGGTGGGAAGCGGTCCGAGCCCCCCGAGGGGTCCTGTTGGGTTCTCGCGGTCCGCAACCTCCCCAACGGTCTTCAAGTCGATGTACGCGACGGCTAAGCCCTGGATGTTGACTCGATGTGTTGCGCGGTGTTCCTTGCAGCGGTCTGAGCGCGACCCACCGCGCTCTACGAGGTTGCGCGCCCAGTTCTCGTTGTAGGTTGCCTTCTCCAGGCGAGACTGAAGTTTGGATCTCAGTTTCCTGAGCTGGGCCTTGCTACCGCCGCGGCGCTCCAAGCCCGCGAGTTCATCTTGGAGACCCTCGACTTCGCGCTGGCAGTCCTTGCAGGTAAACGCTCGCATGTGCGAGGCCGACAGTCCACGCTTAGCCGTTCCAGTCTCGTCTACGCCGTCCACGGTGTCCCCTTTCGGAAGGTACTGCTTTCCGTTACGACCGTGGCTTGGCTTCGATCCGAGTCGCTGATGTGACGGGTTGCGCTCCTTGCTGGTGCCCGATTCCGGGCATTGCGGCCCCCGAGCCCGGACCGCTGCCCAAGGCCACGAGTTCCGCGACCATCGGTTGGGCTCCCCTTCGGCTTCCGGGGTGCTACGTAGTACATGGGCTGCACCGACACCGAGCCCGGAAACATCAGCAAGTGGCTGGTAAGCGCGCGGTAGAAGCCGACGATGGCGGTCTCAAGACCGGTCTGGTACATGTGCAGACGAACGTGGCTCTCATTCCGGCACAACTCCTCAAGTTGCCGCAGGCTCAACTCGTACACGAGGTCGTCCGTCATAGCAGCGGGCCGAGGTCGAGAAATCTCAGCATTGCGGAGCCAAGCGCCGTGTACGACGGCATCCATCTCGGTGTGCCTAATCGACAACAGTGTGAACCGAAGCTCTAGAGAAGCCGGTGGAAGGTCGGCGCGCATTGGCAGTGCGCGAAGCGGAAACCGATGAGCTGCCTTAGATCCGTCTCGATACTGAACTGGAGCGTCGACTCGGGGCATCCCCGGCTCTGTGGCGGCGAACTCCCGAAGAATCTCGGTGACAACCGCGTTGTTGATACCACTCGGCGAGATCGGCACTCGTCGCTTTGCGTCGGGGTTGAGAGCCTCGGCAATCTGGGCACGGAATCGCGCCTCGACGGCTCGACCGCCAAATATGCCTTCGTCCGCCTCCCATGTGTCAGCGGGAGGTTCGGCGGCCCCGCGAAATAGGGTGTCTGTGGTCCCGTGCGCGTGAGGTGCTACCACCAAGACGGGTATCAGCCCCGACTGAGTGAGTGTGTTGGCCG
>Ga0208197_1001429_pt1 | contig 23891 bp, 16 predicted proteins | sample AD_JPNNA4_MetaG_FD_184444 | JGI IMG/M metagenome (GOLD analysis project Ga0208197, IMG submission 184444) | Active sludge microbial communities of municipal wastewater-treating anaerobic digesters from Japan - AD_JPNNA4_MetaG (SPAdes) (version 2) | ecosystem: Engineered > Bioreactor > Anaerobic...
GATTCCTGCTACCTCGGCAGGTACAACCAGATCTACGACCAGCCGAGGGACATCCTCAAGGCCCTGTCGGCCGGCCCGATGGTCGAAATGGCAAGCAACCGCGACAAGAGCTTCTGCTGCGGGGCGGGCGGCGGCAGGATGTGGATGGAAGAGCACATCGGCTCGAGGATCAACCACAGGCGGACGAAACAGGTGGAGGCGACCGGCGCAAGGACCGTGTGCACGGCATGCCCGTTCTGCTATACCATGCTCTCGGACGGCATCAAGGAGCTCAACCTCTCCGAGAAGCTCCAGGCCGTCGACATCGCCCAGCTCGTCGCCCGGGCGGCGGGCCTCGACGAGAACCCCCGGGGGGCCGGCGAGCCGGAAACGGCGAAACGCTGAGCCCCTCCCGGCAACGCGATGCATGCTTCACGAGGTCCCGGACCTTCGTGTCGCCATTCAAGAAAAAGGAGGAACGGATGACTATGAGCAAAGCAAGGACACTCACCGCCCTGGCCGTATTGGTCTGTGTTTTCCTGACAGGAAACATCGTGTCGGCAGCGGATCATCCCCACGCCAAGACGGCGAAAAAAATGGCATGGACCCAGAGTGCGGTAGACCTGAACAAAACGATGCGCAAGCTCTGGGCGCAGCACATGGAGTGGACGTACGCTGCGGTGGCGGCTTTTGCGACAAACTCCCCAATCTATGACGCGACGGCTGCCCGGCTCATGAAAAACCAGGAAGACATCGGCAACTCCATCCGCCCGTTCTACGGCGACGCAGCGGCGGACGGGCTTACCAGGCTCTTGAAGGAGCACATTACCGGAGCGGTCCAGGTCTGCAAAGACGCGAAGGCAAATGACAAGCCCGCACTGGAAAAATCGATCGCCGCAGCGTATGCCAATGCGCAGGAAATTGCCGATTTCCTGGCAAAGGCAAACAGGCATTGGCCGAAAGAGATCGTCCGCGACATGTTGAAGGGTCACATCGACACGACCCTGGTGTACGCGACGGCGCTGCTGGCCGGAAAATATGCCGAAGGCATTGCCGAGTACAGCAAGGCAGAGGATCACATGATGGTCCTCGCAGATGCGCTGACGGAAGGCCTCGTGGCGGCGTTCCCTCGAAAATTCAGAAAATAGGACGCCTCCTCTTCATTGGAAAGGAAAAAACGGGTTACAGACGAGCGTCTGTAACCCGTTTCATTGGCTGGTGCCCCCTCCGTGATTCGAACACGGGGCACACGGATTAGGAATCCGTTCATCATTAGTTTCACATAATTACACTTTATAGCATAATTATATTGCATATCGATTAGTTATATGCTATTCATCTATCACATAACGACACAAGAAAACGGTTAAAATCAAGCAAATAGTGGGGACAAGATGGGGACAAAGGGTGGCGCAGATGGAACAAATGAAGTGGAAGAAGTCGAGGTTCAAGGGGGTCAGGTATCGGGAACATCCGGTCAGGAAGCATGGCTTGCGCCGGGATCGCTATTACGCCATCCGGTATCAGAAGGACGGCAAGCGTGCCGAGGAAGCGCTGGGCTGGGAAAGCGAAGGCTGGACAGAGGGCAAGGCGATCAAGGAACTGCAAACGCTCCGAGAGAACGCTGTGAAGGGAGAAGGCCCGACCCGGCTGGAGGAAAAGCGAGAGATCGAGCGGGAGCGCCGGGAAAGGAAACAGACAGAGAAGGAACGGCTGGAAAAGGAAAGCGTCACGTTCCGTGACTTTTTCGAGAACGTCTACTTCCCAGCAGCGCAGTCATACAAGAAGCGAAGCAGCTGTGACCGTGAAGACGGCCTCTACAGGCTGTGGCTCCGGCCCGCTATCGGCAACATCCCCCTGCGAAGGATCACTCCGCTCAATCTGGAAAAGATCAAGCAGGGAATGCTGGCGAAGAAACTTTCCCCGAGAAGCGTAGAGTATGCACTTGCTATTGTGCGCCAGGTGCTGAACTATGCCCGCGACAAAAGGATCATCGAGGCCGTTCCCGTTATTTTCACACGGCGGCAGCAAGCCCGTGGCGAAGCCGTGGCGGCTGGCAAGGTGATCATCCCAAAGGTTGACAACCAGCGTATGAGGTATCTGACGCCTGCCGAAGCAGACATGCTGCTGAAGGCGCTGAAAGAAAAAAGCCAGGACGTTCACGACATGGCGCTGCTGGGGCTTTACGGCGGATTGCGCTTTTCTGAGATCGCTAATCTCAAGTGGGGCAATGTGGACATGGCCGAAGGAAAGTTAACCATTGGCGACGCTAAAACCGTAGCAGGCAGGCGAGAAGTCTACCTGACGGCACAAGCGAAAGACATGCTGGCCGCGAGGAAGAAAGGCAACCCAGGCTCTTTTGTTTTCCAGAAGCGTGGCGGGGGCAAATATGATCGGATCAGCCATACTTTCTGGCGTGTCGTAGAAGATTTGAAGCTGAACAGGGGCGTAGATGATCGGAAGATGAAGGTCTGCTTCCATTCTACGAGGCACAGCTACGGGACAGCCTTGTACAATAAAACACGCGACCTGTATATCGTGCAGAAGGCTCTCGGGCACAGCCAGATCAGTCAGACGGCCCGTTACTCAAAAGTTGAAAAGGAAACGCTGCGAGAGGCCGCCAGAGCCATTGAGCAGGCATTTGATGTGAAGACCGGACAGATGGAGGAAACACTTAAGCAGTCCAAAAAGAAAAGCGTGTCATCAAAATCTAATAGCGCCGGAAGCGGAAGGCTTCAATTTCTGGACCGCAGCGAATCTTCAAAAGGCCATTGATGGAACCGGGCGGACAAAGATGGGGTTAAGGCCGGGCAACTCGTGGACTTCAAGGGCTGAAACATAATGAGGAAAACAGTCAATGCATGGTCGCAGTGCGAGAGCAAGAACATAGCATGTCGTCTTTGACGAAGAAATTTGGCGCATTCAGTACCGCCAACATCCATTTTTCAGCTGCCTGCCTGAAGTCGGCAAGCAACGCCTCGCCGGAAAGAACACGTTGATAAACTACCGCGACTTCGTCCTCAGCCTCAAGAACTGACTTTGTAAGTACAGGGCCTTGGGGCTGTTTCTTTTTGACCTCTTCCCGCGCCGTTTCCCATATAGCCGTCATAACCTGCAGCAAAGATTCTCTACGGGCCTCCGGTGTCCCTCGGGGATAGGGGTTCCGCCACTTGAATGTCGCATTTGACCCAGGTCCAGATTTTGCCCTGAGGATATTAACCACTTCGGCCTTACAGACTTTTAACTCATCAATGAGCATCCGCGCAGAGTCAGGGGGATCATCCGGCTTCATATAGTGTAATTTGACATGATCACCCTCCAGAAGCAATTCGTAGCCAATACTTGTCAGCTCCGAAACAAGGTCGGTTACCATATAGTGACCTCCCGCAAATCCGCATTGCGTTCACGGCTCCCAATTCTATCCGCAACAGAGAAACAATCGTTTAATTCCGATGAGTTAGGTGTTGCGGATCCTTCTTCGTATCCGCAACGTGGCGGATTATCCGCAACATTTGGGACTTCCACCTCTAACGACGTGGCGTGTGGCGGATTTGTTGCGGATATGTTGCGGATACCATTCGCCCGCAAATCCTGTACTGGAGCGGATTGTTGCGTGTGGCGGATATTTCCAGAGGGAAGGTAGCGACAAAATGCGTCTGCAAACTGATCCCGTTCATAACCCTTCGGCGTTTCGTTGCCGATACGAATGCCTTTGCTCTGGATACCATACCCCTTCAACAACTTTGCAACTTGGCGATCGGTAATGGCTTTCCCTTTATTGTACGATGACCAGGGTTTCTCAGCGTCAGCGCACAGGCCGCCGATCAGGTCCTTCGTGCTCATCCGGTCAACCTGATTAGTCTTGAAAACCTCTTGTATATCGTGGAGCAGTTCATTGCCTATTGTCCGAGAGGCGCTTTCGACACCTGATAGCTTGAGGGCAGCCGTTGTGCCCTTCTGCAGCCATTCGTCGCCGGCCGTCATGGCAATGGCAAGCAGCGTTTCCCAGTTGTCCTGGGCCCGGTCATTCAGACTTTCGGGCAATGGTGGTCGTGCGAGCCTAATCATCTCGCTGTAGTCCTCTGCAAACCTTGCCAGCTTGGATCGAAGCTGATCGAACAAGCCAGGATCGGTATGGCGGATGCGCTCAATCTTTTCATCTTGCAGCTTTCGGCGCAACTCAAGTACGATGGACCGGTCCATAAGAGTAGCCGCATTCAGGTGACCGATGCCCGAAAGAGCTTTCGCCCCCCATGTACTGAACTGGGTCGGTGTGTGATCGTCGCCCACGGTACGGATGACGAAGGCGGAGTCACGCGTATGCCCGCTGTTCAGCAGGCCACGCATCTCCTCGTTGTCCTTCATAAAGGCATCAACCTCATCTATCAATAGCGTGGGCTGCCATGCCTCAATGGTTCTGAAGAGCGCTGCGGGTGTGATATGGCTTGACGTGAGGGCCCTGGGGCACAATTTACCGATGAGGTGCAACAGCAGTGACTTACCACAGCGCATCTCTGGAGCCGTGATCAGGATTATGGGGGCAACCTGTATCACATGAATGACCCATGTCATTGCTACCCACAGGGCTACGGCGTGAGCTATTTCCTCGGTGCAGACAATAAACCGCCGGACCGTTTTCGCGATGTCCGTAAACAGCTGTGCCGGGTCAATAGGTTCCGGCCAAGGCTCGTTGTCAGTGAATCGCAGGTTGTCGCGACCTTTTTCCTTCCGGGCAGCTTTCACCGCACCATCAAGCGGTCTCAGTTGGACGCCGAGCGCCTTCGCTTCAGTCTTCCGCACTCGGCTGTATTCCAGCGGGGATAATGCCGCCAGCCGTCGAACAGCGGCGCCCAGGGGCTCATCCTTGGGGGTATCCTCCATGGCCGATGAGGGGGCCGGCATGGAGGCTGCCTCAATGCAAGCCCTCACAGCGTCCTGCCCCGAAAGACGCGCCATGTCGTTGAAATCCGTGTCCTTGGCGTCCCTGGTATCCGGAAAGGATGGAACGGCAAGGACACCATTGACGGCCTTGACTGCTTCCAGTGCCGCCTTCAAACCCGGATTACCCTGCGTCTGGTAGTCGTCGTCGGCGCAGATCATGATGAGGGTGTCCGGGTACTTACTGCGAAGCGCCTCAGCAACTGGTTTCAAGTTCCCCAGATTGAAGGCGATAGCGACAGCATCTCCAGTTACTTCCCGAAGGGTTGCACCTGTCGCATATCCCTCAACGATAAGGACTCTCCCTCCGACTTCGCCAAGTAAGTGAAAGTTTCCAGTAACCCGTGACCCGTGCCTAAATTGCTTTCCTCCGTCCGGACCGATCGTCTGCAGCCCATGAAGATTCCCTTCAATATCCTTTACCGGGATTAGTAGGCTATCTCCCTGCCGCCGGATACCGTGGGATTTGACGCTCTTCGACACAAGATAAGGATGCTGTGGATCTGCGCTTGCCGCATGCTCCCATAGCTCTTCAATGGCCGCTTTCGCTTTCGCACACTCCGTCGCTTCCTGTGCCGCTGCTTCCGCCTTGGCCCGTCCTATACGCAGCCGGAGGTTATCCTGTTCTTCCGGTGTTTGCGGCTCGAGTACCCGCCAGCTTTCTGATATTCCCTGGCGAAAATCGCCGAAGACGCCGCCCTGGCCATCTTCGAAGAGCTTGAGCCAGCCAGCTTTGTCATCATTGTCGTCATTAGTGGAAAAGCGGATAAACTTTCCCGGGATGACACTCTCGCGGAGCGGTGCAGCTCCCAGCGTTTTGGCGACGTGATCAAGAAATGAGATGACGTTCATCGCTGCCCTCCTCTTCCCGACCATCGACAAACTGTGCTCGCTGCTCCAGGAACTTAACAACCTCCTTGGCGGGGTAGGCAATTTTTCGCCCGACCCTAATCCTTCCCCCGATTCCTTTATTTGCGGCGTCAAGGTTTGCAGCATAGCGCGGGCTGAGCAACCCGCCTGTGAACTTCTCGAGATCTTCTCTCGCTACGTAAGGACAGCCCCAAGCTGCCGCCATGTCAGAAAGATTGATACCTTTGTTCATTAAAATTCCTCCTTGATAGTTTCTCCTTTCTGAATGGCCCCACCCCTCCGGTAGTCTTGACTCGGTTATAGTCAAAGAATGCTACACATGATAAGTTGTCCCGATCAGGGACCTCGACTTCGGTGCATGTTTCTTAATCTTTTCATATTTTTTTGTCCCTCCTGGCATATCAAACACCATCACAAAATTATATTCCCAGCGTCATGCTCCGCTTACACCGTTATTGCTACGATCTGCACCGTCATGCCCCTAAAAATACAAAAGGCAGCAACGGCTCCGGTCGGGAAACGATTCCGGACCACACCGCTACTGCCTCATTCATTAACGCGTTATTGAACATTCCTCTCTTTGTCTAGCAAGCCGGTATGTTGCTGGATCACGTTCTTACTTAATCCTTCGTATCCACCCCTATCCGGCGAGCGCCCCTCACAGGGCGCGAGCCTTGAAACGCTGTCACTGCAAGGGTCCTGGGGCGCCAGGACCTGCTAAAAATAGTTTTAACCTCGCCCCCGGGCAAGGGGCGTTCGGTGAGCCCGGAGGGCCTGGGTACCTCCATGGCTACCGGCTAAGGGTCTGCAAACCCTTGCCACGACGCTATTTCAGGCCGATCAGCCTATCGCCGCAACCCGTTGTCACCTGGTGGTCGGTGTTTTTTACCTTCGTCCCTGGTCTTAGTGCGTCCTGCCAGGGCCTACGGAAGCGCCGGGCTTCAGCGCTGGCGCGGGTTTCAGCCGATCTTGCGTCAAGCATAACACGGTTTTTCTCAAAGGCAAGTCGGGAAAAATAATTTCAAAAAGTTTTTTTCCGGGGGCCACCGGGGCCCCGAAGTCACCCCTCCAGGCGCCGCAACCCCCCTTGCCAGCCCCGTTTTCCCCAATGACCACAAAGTGACCACAGGGTGACCGCAAGGTGACCACAAGGACCACAAAGGACTATGTTGACCACAACTGACCACATTGACCACAACTGACCACATCCCCCGAAAGCATCCGCGCCACGACCGATTGAAAGTGTCTTTGAACGCATCGACAGAGATACTGTGTGTTAAATCGGTGCAATCATAGTAAAATTCTTGACATATCAATTAGTTGACCGTATAAAAAACGCGGAGGGGAAAGCAGGCGCGTACACGGGGTAGATGGGAATGTCTGTTTTTCCGGAGGGGAGATGAATATAATTGCGGGACCATTAGGCCCGGCGCGGTGGAATGGTGCACTGTGTCGGGATTTTTTATGTCGGCATCGGACTCCAGCAATTTCCATCGTTTGAACCAGGAAAGCAACTGCTCTTGGAGAATATCTGATGCGAGAAGACTTTCCAATTGGCCAGCGCATCCGTATACCGGGACACTTTAACGAGCCGGTTGTCTTGGAGTCCGTTCGCCCAATCGGCGCCGGCTATGAGTGTCGAGTCCGACTGGCCGATGGCACGCCGGATGAAGCCATTCTTTCCCTCGATGAAGCCAGAGAGATTTTCGGTCAGACACCGGCGGATCCTACCAAGACATTGATAGCTGGCGCCGAGGAAGTTCGCCTCCTTGTCGAATCTGCCCGCATCCGTCTGGCCTATGCCCACGACCGGCAGTTTGCTGTCAGTCTATCTGGTATCCGCACTCTTCCACATCAGATCGAAGCGGTCTACCTCAGAATGCTTCCACAGCCGCGTCTCAGGTTTCTTCTGGCGGACGACCCCGGTGCGGGCAAAACCATCATGGCCGGGTTGCTCATCAAGGAACTCAAGCTTCGTCAGGCTATTGAGAGGATTCTTATCCTCTGTCCCGCGCCACTCACGATCCAGTGGCAGGATGAACTCATGCGGTGGTTCGGCGAGCCATTTGACATCATTTTCTCGGCAGTCGATCAGCAGCAACTGGTGAATCCGTGGCAACGGAGTGGCCAGATCATCTCGTCCCTCGATTATGCCAAACAGGACGATGTCCGCGAGCGCGTCTGGCAGCAACGCTGGGACCTGCTGATCATTGATGAGGCACACAAGTGCAGTGCATACACCAAGCACTCTGCCTCCCGCGGTGATGAGGCTGAGAAAACCAAGCGTTATCAGCTCGCAGAACGACTTACGGCTCATGCAGACCATGTGCTCATGCTGACGGCTACACCCCATCACGGGGACGACGATCGCTTTGGCCACTTTATTCGGCTTCTGGATCCCGACGTATTCCCCGAGCAACATCGACTTGCGGATCGCGCCGGGGAGATACGCCGAGACATCCTACGTCTTGGACCGGATTGCCCTTGGGCTCTCCGTCGCTTGAAGGAGGACCTTCAGGACATCCATGGCCGTCGCCTCTTTCCAGACCGGTTCGCGCATACCGTGACCTTCAAGCTCAACCGGGAGGAGTACGACCTCTACAAGGCAGCCACAGCGTTCATCAACCAATTCCTGCCCCAGGCAACGGGGCACAAGAAGGCAAGCGTCGCCTTGGCCAGAACCGTTTTCCAGCGGCGTTTGGCCAGCTCGATCTTTGCAATCTGTGAGTCGCTCCGTAGGCGACTGGAGCGGCAGGAAAGCCTGTTGAAGGAGCTTGAAGATCTGCCACCGGCTCAGCGTGCACGTCGTCTGGCACAGTTGCAGGGTTATTTCCCCGACGCTGAACAGGACGAGGATGACCTTGACGACGAGATCCGCGACCGCCTGGCGGACGAAGTCACGGCTGCAGTCGAGCTCGACCAGCTGCGCGCGGAGATCGCCGCGCTCCGCGATCTATTGGCTCAGGCCCGCCGCGTGCGTGAACGTGCAGCGGATTCCAAACTGGCTGCTCTTCGGGACTGCCTGGAGCGTGCCCAGTTCAGTGAACTCCACGACGGGCGGGGCAAACTGCTCATCTTCACCGAACATCGAGACACTCTTATCTACCTATGTGAGCATCTGGAGCAATGGGGCTACTCCATCTGTGAAATCCACGGCGGCATGAACCCGCATGAGCGCAAACGCGCCCAGGAGAACTTTCGCACCGCATCCCAGGTCTGTGTCGCCACCGAGGCAGCCGGCGAGGGAATCAATCTCCAGTTCTGCCATTTGATGATCAACTACGACCTGCCCTGGAACCCAACGCGATTGGAGCAGCGCCTCGGACGTATCCATCGAATCGGGCAGGAACGAGAGTGCCACGTGTTCAACTTCGTGGCCAGTGATTCCGAGGAGGGACAACCCATTATTGAAGGTCGCATTCTTCAACGACTTTTGGAGAAGATCGAGCAGATGCGAGCCGTTCTTGCGGATCGTGTTTTCGATGTAATCGGTGAAGTCCTCTCTCTCAATGATGTTAATCTCCCAGAGATGCTTCGCGATGCTGCCCATGACCCGAGGCGGCTCGAAGACTACCTCGACCAGATCGAGCGGATAGATCCGGAGAAACTCCGCCACTATGAAGAAGCCACTGGCATCGCCCTGGCTCGAGCGAACGTCGATTTTTCCGCCTTTCTGCGCTCAAACGCCGAAGCAGAAGAACGTCGCCTCATGCCGAAATACGTCGAACGGCACTTCTTGGAAGCAGCCAGACTTGTGGGCTTGAAGATCGAGCCGAGAGCGGACGGTCTCTGGCGTATCGAGCATGTATTGGCTGACCTGCGATCCGACCGCCTCAGCGCCATTCGTCGCCTTGGGAAACCCGATGATACCTACCGCAAGGTGACCTTCCACAAGGAACACCTGGAACAGGACCAACACCTCGACGCCATTCTCCTCGGCCCCGGACATCCTCTTTACGCTGCGGTGGATGAGCGACTGAACGAAGCATTGTCAAAGATTATTGGAGGTGTGACCTTCTATGTGGATGCTCTGGCAGAAGCCCCATACCGGCTTCACTTCTTTGAGATGGCCGTTCGCGGCCAGAAGACCAGTGGAGAGGCAGACACGCTTTTTGCGGAACTTGTGGCTGTGCGTGAAGATCCGAGGGCTTCTTCTGACGAGCGGTTCTATGTCGTTCCTGCTGACATCCTGCTCGACCTGCCTGCGCATCCTGCCCCGCCTGAAGAGGTCGAGCGGATTGATTCGACACCGGCCTGCGACTTTCTAAGAAGTACCTACCAGATGGAGGCTCGCAGCAGCTGCCAGAGAGAACGCGGGCATTTCGTGACGGTCTGCCGAGACTACCTGGAACGATCGTTTGATGCCCGCATTCGCGCCGCACAAGACCGTGTGATGGGTCTTCGGCTACGTGAAGCCACGTCACCGGAGTTTTCTCTGGCTCGCCAGCGAGCGGAGAATGATTTAGCAGATATTCAGCGCACACGCAAAGAGCGCATGGAGGGTCTCGAGCGTCTGAGACTTGCCCGCCACGGCCCGGTTCGCCACGTTGCGACAGCCCTCGTTTGTCCGCGAGTGGCAAAAGCCGCCGATTGGATAGAAGAGGAAATTTCCCTCGATGTTCGTCTTCGCTCTGAAAAGGCGGCTGAAGACATGGTTGTTGCCTTTGAGGAAGGGCGCGCCTGGGTGTGTGAGCGCGTTGGGCATCTGAAGATAGGCTTTGACGTTCGTAGTCTTGGCCCTGCAGACTCGCAGACAGGCTATCGGGACCCAACGACAGGAATCCGTCGCATTGAGGTCAAGGGCCGCATACGAGGCCAGGCAATTCGCCTGACCACAAACGAATGGTATAAGGCGACACAACTGGGGGATACCTACTGGCTCTACGTCGTCTGGGACCCGCTCGGCCCGAACCCAGAAATGGTAAGGATTCAGAACCCAGCGGCTAAACTCGACCACGCAAAGCGTGAAGTTGTCGCCGCGCGGTATTACGACATCCCAGCAGAGGCGATTGATGCCTGCCCAAAAGAGTAAGATAACGCAGTGAGCGCTGGAGAATAGCAGATGAGTGACAGCCGCAATTTGATCGAAGACTACCTGCCTGTAGAACCGTTAAGCGCTGCAGCATCGAGCGAGCCTCGAACAAAAGGGCACATATCAACCATGCATGTGTGGCGGGCGAGGCGTCCTCTTGTGGCCTGCCGGGCGGCAGTCTATGGGGCACTCGTGCCCGCCTCGCAGTTTGTGCCGGGAAACGGGCCGGAGGACAAGAAGCAGTCTCTCGGCCGGGCAAACGCTGCAAAATTCGTCACCGAATTGTGCAGGTACCCTGGCAGTCCAAATGTCATAAAAAAGGCACAGAAACATATCCTCGCGGCGCATGCTTCACGGCTCACGTCAGAGCTGGCTGAGGCGGTCAGGCTCGGCAGCTGGCCTGTCTGGGTAAAAGAGTTCAATTGGCCTAAGGACAAGCAAAAGGTCACGGAGGCGGACATCGAAGCGGCAAAAGCACCGCGCCCGAAGGTGTTGGATATGTTCGCCGGCGGCGGAGCCATTCCAATTGAAGCGGCCAGGCTGGGATGCACATCACACGCGCTCGAGCTCAACCCGGTTGCGTATATAATAGGGCTCTGCACCGTTACTTTCCCCCAGAAATTCGGACAGGGATTAGCCGACGGTATAGAAACCTGGGGCAAAACTATTCTGAAACGGACACAAAAGGCAGTGTCCGATGTGATCCCTCGCATGCCTGTTGCTCGGACAGAATCACCATCTGTCCAACGAAGACTTACGGGTGTGAAAGAACTGCAAGAGGGATATTCGATTGTGGCTCACTACTGGACAAGGACCATTCCCTGTCCGAATCCGCAGTGTAAAGGAAGTGTTCCGCTCTATCGGCAGACATGGTTGAGGAACAAATCGTCCGGGTACGTAGCATTGAAGCCAGTTCCGGACATGGGCAGACGCATCGTGCGTTTTCACGTAGTTGAGGCCCGATCCGCATCGGCGCTTGGCTTTGATCCGGCCACTGGGAGTGCTGGATCATCCACGTCATGCCCTTTCTGTCAGACTGCGCTCGATGGCTCTTATGTACGCAGGTATGGCGACGAGAAAGGTTACGGCCAGCAGCTCATGTGTGTGATTGCACTGAATCCCGACCGTCCGGGGAAATTGTATATCGTTGACGATTCTATTATAGACAAAGAGTTCAAATATCAGACCATATCCGAGCAACGGGCGATGCAAATTGAGCGTGAGCTCGGACCAAGCAGCCTTGATGAAGAAATTCCCCCGACTGGAAACGCTGGCCTTGCGACGGGGAACAGCTACCTGTACGGCATCCGCACGTTCCGCCAAGCGTTTACTCCTCGTCAGAGGTATATCCTTTTAATTATGGCTCGGGAAGTGCGCCGTGCCTACGAAGAGATGCTTGCACAAGGTATGGAAACTGAACGAGCCAAAGCCATTACGACATACTTGGGATTGTGGGTCAGCCGCTTGACTGACAGATGCAATGGGCTGGCCAGATGGGATAACTCCCGCGAAACGATCGTAAGCCTCACTTCGATGAAGCGATTCGCCATGATGTGGGATTTCCCAGAAGTGAACCTTTTCGGCGGCGCAACTGGAGATGCATGGGGTAGTCTCGAATACATAACTGCCGCTGTACGACGAGAAGGGCAATTTCACAACCCGGCCGAGGTCGTTCGAGCTTCCGCTACCGAACTGCCTTATGAAGACAGCATCTTCGACGCAGTCATCACTGATCCCCCTTACTACGATAACGAGAGCTACTCGGAGCTTTCCGACGTCTGTTACGTCTGGCTGAGGCCTACGATCGGTTTTCTCTACCCCGAGCATTTCGCAGGCCAACTAACGCCAAAGAAAAAGGAGTGCGTGGCCGCCGCCTACCGTCAAGGAGGGAAACAAAAGGCTCGGAGTTATTACGAAAACTGTATGTTCGAGGCCTTGCGCGAAGCACATCGTGTTGCAAAGCCACACGGCATATTGGTGATCTTGTATGCGCATAAGACCACTCTCGGATGGGCGACTCTTGTGGATGCGCTTCGGCGCGCTGGATATGAAGTTACAGAGGCATGGCCGATTGAGACTGAGACAACAGCCCGCGTCGCGCATCGAGGAGATGCGGCTCTTGTATCGAGTATCTTCTTGGTAGCGCGTAAACGACAAAAGGCAGAAGCCGGCGGTTACGAAGCCGACGTCCGCTCAGATTTGGAGAACATCGTCAGCGAGCGAGTATCCACCCTCTGGGACCAGGGCATCACCGGTGCGGACTTGGTGATTGCCTGCGTTGGCGCAGGCTTGCGGGCTTTTACACGATACGGCCGGGTGGAATACGCCAACGGCGAGGAAGTCCCCGCCGAGAAATTCCTGGCCGAGGTCGAAACAGTTGTTTTGGAGACCATCCTTGCAAGACTTTCAAAAGAAGTGGGTGGGGACGGTGGGGGGTACAGCCTTGCAGGCGTCGATCCGGCTACACGATTCTACATCCTGTGGCGTTATACTTATCGAGCGGCCGAACTCGATGCGGGCGAAGCCATCGTCTTTGCCAATGGGACACATGTGGAACTCGACGGCCCTGGATCTCTCTCCCACGGAGTACGGGCGCTCCTCGAAAAGAAGAAAGGCAAGTACCGCCTCAACGATTTCAAGGACCGTGGCAAGGATGAGAAGCTCGGCCTGCCGGAAGAAGACGGGTCGCCTTCGCCACTCGTCGATGCACTTCACCGCACGCTATGGCTCATGGAAAATCGGCCGAGGCTGCTCCCTACATTCCTAAGAGAAAGCGGCGTAAATCGAGAGCAGATGCGCCTTGTGGCGCAGGCCCTGGCCGGCCCATCCCTCAAGGGTGGGGAAATAGCGGATGTTTCGCCTTCGAGTGAACTGGCGGCCCTTTCAAAACTTACTGCAAACTGGCGGATCGTGGTGGAAGATGCGGCACTCACACATGACGCGCGTGAGGCGCGCAGGGTCGGTCAACAGATCCTCGAATTTGAGAAGGAGCAGAAGAAATGAGCGCTTCTTTGAAGTCATGGCTGGAAGTCGTCACACTGCATCCGGATGTGCTGTCGGAGGAGTTTTCCGAGGATATTTTTGCACTAGACCTTGGGCCTCTGGCCGATGGGAACCCGAACGTTCCGGCGGTCTACCGAGACCCGGAGCATTTTTTCAGAGCATCGTATTTGACGGCAGGACTGAAGTCACTGTTGAAGGATGTTTTATCTCGTCTGGAGGGTGGTGCGGGTAACCGCGTTCTCAAACTCATCACAGCCTTTGGCGGCGGCAAAAGTCACACTCTGGCAGCGCTCTACCACGCAGCACGCAGTCGAGAAGCACTTGACGCTGTGCCAGAAAGCAAAGAGCTGCCACGGCCGAAGAAAGCCCGTATCGCCGTCTTCGATGGTCAGTTTTTCGACGCAACAACTGGCAAAAAGATGAATGACATGGGTGATCACGCTCGGACACTGTGGGGATGGATCGCCTGGTCGCTGGGAGGTAAGGAGGGCTATGAGCTTATGCGTGAGCAGGACCAAAGCCGCGTAGCCCCTGGAGGTGATGAGATTCTGAGGCTTCTCAAGGAGGGACCATACCTCATCCTGCTGGACGAGGTCCTGAACTACCTCATCAGCGCGGGTGGGGTAAAGGTCGAGAAGACAACTCTTCGCGATGAGACACTCACATTCCTTCAGAGGTTGACTGTGGCTGTGGGCAACACGAAGAACACAGCCTTGGTATTCTCGCTCCAATCCAGCAAGCGCGAGAGCTTGGAGTATGTGAATTTGCTCCAGACCGTAGACCACTTGGCTGCCCGCAAAGACCAACGTCGCGAACCGGTCGAAGGAAACGAGATTCTTTCAGTTATCCAGCGTAGACTATTGGGCAAGATGCCCAAGGCCGAAGAATCTTCGCCAGCCGCAATGGCCCACCAGGAGGTTTTCACGCAGATGCGCCGGGCATACGCTCAGAGTGCGGCAGAGGTCCGACAGGCGGAGGAGGAAGGGTTAGCGCTACGTGATCGGGTTCGGACGGCCTATCCATTCCACCCGGCGCTGATTGATCTGATGCGAGAACGGTGGGCCGCTATACCCGATTTTCAGCGCACTCGTGGCGCGCTGCGGTTCCTGGCAGCATGCCTGAGGGCTGCGCATCGTGAGGGTAAGAGCCGAACCCTGCTCGGGCCCGGGGATGTATCGATACACGACGCCGAGGTGCGGCTGGCTTTCTTCAAAGAAGTGGGCCAGCAGGCAGATTATCAGGCGGTATTGGAGCATGACCTCACCGGGGCGAATGCCCGAGCGCGCAGGATTGATAATAGGCGGGCGAAGGAGACGCCCGCGGAGACAGGCAAACGTCCGGCCACCAGACTGGCAACGGCCATTCTGATGTACTCCTTCGGCGGCTTGCGTCGAGAGGAGTCCAAAGAGGTATTGCCCCCGGGTATCAGCGAGCAGGAACTGCTCGCTGTCTGCGTGGGTCCGGACTTGGACAGCACGACAGCACTCGCGTCCCTCAAGGAACTCCGTGAACAATGTCTGTACCTGCATTTCGATGGGGTGCGGTATTGCTTCAAGAAGGATCCAAACATTACTCTTCTCGTGGAGCAAGAAGCAGACTCTGTTGCCCGCGATGAAGGCCGCGTACTGCAAAAGATCAGAGAGATGCTGGAAGCGCGACTGGCCGGACATCATGATGCTATCGTCTGGCCTGATAAAACCACCGAAGTTTCACACGACGAACCTCGGTTCCTGGTGGCATACATGCCGCTGGAGTTTGTGGGCAAGCCGAAATCGTTACAGGAGGAAAAGGCGAGAGAGTTCTTCGAGAAATACGGTGATCGGCCGCGTAGGTTCCGCAACGGTTTGGGACTGGCAGTCCCGTCCGATGACCAGATCGAGGTGTTACGCCGGTCGGTACGGTATCTATTGGCTGTCGAGCAGGTGAAAGCAAAGGCCAAACAACTGAACTTGACTGATGAGCAGAAGAGCCAGTTGCGTGAACGTGAATCCACCGAGCGTGGAGCTATCGAGGCAGCCCTGCTCAAACTATACATGGAAGTATGGCTGCCTCGTGCAGAAGTCGGGGGTATTGCCATCGACAAGACGTCTGTAGGTGGCAGACCGCTCCAGACTACTCTCAATGACAAAAAGGAAGCGGCGATCCACGAACGCATCACGGAATTGCTTACAGTTGTGCACAAGCGGGTTTTCCCCAGCGTCGTCCCCACGAAGGTCGTTGATCTGTTCAGGCTGGGTACGGGCGACCCGCCACGACTCGGAACAAGGCTTTCGGATGTTGTCGAGGGATTCTATTCATTTCTGGACTTCCCGCGGCTCTCTTCTCAGGAGGTGATCCGCAAGGCTGTAGCTCGAGGTGTTAGAGAAGGAATTTATGGCTATTGCTCGGGCGCTGCACCGGAATTGGGCGACGATGGCAAGTACAAGGTAGCGCCGGAGCGAGTTCGAATCTGCGCAAATATGGCTGAAGACGAGATCGACCTGGATACCGGTTTCATTATGCTTCCCCAAGTCGTGCCGCAACCTCCCCCGCCCGTCACATGTCCGAAGTGCGGGAAGTCGCCATGCCAGTGCGCACGGCCGCCGGAGCCTTGCCCCAAGTGCGGAAAGATTCCTTGTGTGTGCGAGCAACCTCCGCTGTGTCCGAAATGTGGACAATGGCCATGTGTCTGCACCGTTCCACCGCCCCCGGAGAAGACGAAGGTCGTGCAGCTTTCCTTCACAGCTGATCGGAACGCACTTTTCACGGCCTGGAGCGCTGCGGCGAACCTCGCGGACCTGGCTGGCAAAATCCAGGTCACGCTTCGCGCAGTGTCGGAAGCGGGATTCGATAAGACGAAGCTTCAGAACGGCGTGATCGAGCCGCTCCAGGAAGCAGAGCTTATCGAATAAGTGATAAGATTCATGGAAAGCTGGCTCGATAATAAAGAATCTGATTGAAAGGGAACGGTTAAAATGACCGCCAAAGTTAGTCCGCAAAAGAAAATCTCCGTAGAAGAATTTTACGCCTCCAAAACCTCTCACAATCCGATAAGAGGCGCTGCACGAATAAAGCGCATAAAGAACCATCTGGCCGCATGGGGCCTTACCATTAGGGAGGTCGATCTTCAAATCTTGAGAAGTTGGCTGTAAATATAGGATACACAATTTGCGGGGGCAGTGGTCCATTCCCTAATACCAGGAAGGTGCGTAGTAATGAACGATGGTGGCTCATTCCTCTCAAGATGCCGAGAAAGATAAACCCGAAATGATCGACCGTGAATTTATTTTATTCTTGAAAGACATCATGATGTAGAGTATGAATAAAGAAAGTAACAGCGGTGATTTACGGGCTACTTGCTGCCGCTCAAGAAATTACGCTAAAGGCCATTCGAAAGAACACAAGCTCGTGCCCTTGGCGCGGGCTTTTTTATTCACAAACGTATCGGCGAGGAGGTGATTGGAAATGGCAGGAAAGAAAATTCCAGAGAAGAAAGAGACGGCAAAAAAGGTCAAACGTGTCAAACTTCGCTACGCAACCGAAGAAGACTATAGGAAACTGAACTACTGGAACGTCGGTGTATTCCATCGCGTATCTACATCTGACGACGGAGCAAACTGATGCTGGGCAGCCTCTGAATGAAATATCTGACATTGAATTACTAAAGACTCAGGCTGCCATTATCATGACTGAAGGTCCTCTTACAAAGGATGAAGCTGACCAGTTATTTCCTGAACAACTTTCAGACTATATGCGTTTTACAATTTGCGTGCTGAGGGATCTTGGCGAAGAAGTATTCAGGAGGGAGAGGATTAAGATGCGGCTTTTCTTGATACACAGGCTTGCGCGTGGGCAGTCTTTGATGCCTTCAGATGACGAGTTAAATGGGCCGGGCAAATAGAAATTTACCCATGACTTGCATGAATCGCACTTTACGCGAACCGGAGGTGATCAGCAATGACTAGGAAGCGAATCCGAAAGGGGAAGGGTACGACCGATACATCGAACAGGGAAATCGAGCCGGATTGGGACGAACTGGACAGGGAGAGCGCAGAGTGGTGGGAGGGCCTGCTCGCGAAGTTTCCGGGGATCAGAATGAGCCCGGAGAGGTCGGCGGCGCTGGACAAGTACCTGAGGGAGAACCCGGTCTCAGTAATATTCCCGAATATTCCGGTGAAGGAGCAGCCACATTGTCCGCAGGAGAAGGTGAAATCGCTCAGAAACGAGGGAATCAGGGTTAAGCTCCCGGGGCCCTTGGAAGAGAGGCTGCAGAATGATCTGATGATGGAAGGTTGGAGGGGGAAGCGCCAAAAGGACAATGCAGCGCCTACGCTCTACTACACAGTCAGTCCGGTGAACGGCGGCCTCGTCTTCGCCACGCCGTACCGTGCAGAATACGTGTCGCGCATATACAATGCACTGGGGGCGAAGACCTGGGGAGAACTGAAGGAGCGGTTGCCATCAGCCGAATACGATGATATCGTCTGCAGTCTGTTTGACGACAATGGGGAGCCGCGGCCTCAGGGCTCGGACACGTTTGACTCATCAGACGTGCCTGGCTATTGCGACGGGATCTATCCCGACTGGTTACAAGAGGAAATGCCGGGTACTGTTCCTGATGAAATACTTAATAAGTATGGCTCTTATGAGATGACAAGCAACGGTGCCTATTTCCATATCGAACCGAAGTACGAGGAAGCCATCTGCAAGGATCTCAGGGCGCTGGGGATCAATGTGGTGCGGCGAGATGATCTGTATTTCTGTTGAGCAGGCGTGCTTTCATACAACATGAAGGACAAGACAGACAAGGGTAGTCCACCGCTCGTCTCGACTGGTACCGGAGGTTCAGAACGGCGCCGCGGGGCCAGCAAACGGTCGAAGCGCTACCCTATGGCGCAAGAGAAGGTGTTGCCGCCGAGGGTGCGAAGGAAGAAGAGCGGGGAGTACTCTATGGTGATTGAATAGGGCAGGTCAGCCGGTTATGCGGCTGTCAGAGCATTCCTACATTCTCTTGGCGGCATCAATCTTGAAATAGTATGACTCCCGCCATTTGTCTATGTTCTTGCGGTATGCATCCTCAATAACCTTTCGTTGTTTCTGGGACAGATGCAGGATGGGCCGAAGGGTTTCTATGTGGCGCGGTAGTAGAAATTCGAGAAACCGTGGCTTCATCTCTTGGCTGAGGAAGTCGAGCGTTCCACTGTCCCCCACTAACGCTTTGCTTGTGAAATTCATCGGCTTGGACGTCAGGCTGGATAGCACCGCGAATCCGGGAAGCTTTGTGTACACCGCCGCCTCACCTATCCGGTTCTGGATAATCGAAGCATCGACAGCACGGAAGAAATAGAAATTGAGGTCAACCGTGGTTCCTTCAATCACGGGTGCAGTCTTAACGAGCCTGTGCATTAACAAATGATGATCTTCGTTGTGCAAGGTCTCCTCAGCGCGTAGGAAGCGCCACTAGTTATTGGCAATACGAGTTGCTTCCTCCTTGAGCGCGGGAGATGGCCATTTGTGATCTGGGGTTGTAACAAAAATGCGCCACGAAAGGGAAATGATAAACTTCAGAAGTCTCTCGTCATATTTAACGGTTGGGGTAAAATCTTCCAGTGCCGGGATGAAGATGGTCTCGGCAGAGTACCTCTCATATGTCCCCAATAGTTGTTCGCATTCTTGGCATAGAAGCTTGACAGTTATTGTGTCCTGCCGACGGAGATTCGGGTTCTCGACAGAACGCAACCTTCCTGTCGCCGATGTCCTCTTGAGCCATCTCCCAACGAAATCAGGAAATACGTGACTGTTCTTGAGCGGCTTTGGTTCTTGGCACAATCGACATGTGTTCATTGGAGTCATCTAATCTACCAAACGGTCGTTTATGAACGCTGCGACAGGCGTAGTTCGATCTATTCCCGCACTGCAAAACATAAGGACTGGCTTTCCCAGTCTTTGATATTCCTTCAGCGCTTCCTCCATCTGGCCTAACGTTGGACGTTGATAATCCTTACATGGAATCCAAACGACAGACAGTCCACGTTCCTTCAGGTAACCAAATAGACCCTCTGGATGGAGGTTCAGGCCACCCCTAATGTAGTAGCGCTCATGTTGAGCCTCTTCCATAAGAGAAATAACTGACCGAAATCCAGCCTGAACGACGTGGTCTACCCACGCGATAACGAGCGCCTTTGCTCCGGGAGTCAACGGAGAACGACCTCCATATCCGGGAGTGTCTCGCAAGGGTCGCTGTGAGCAGGCGAGGCCCGCAGGGATAACCCAGAACCACAGTTCCGAGTCATCGCCGCTAGCTATCTGACCCCGAATCCGCGTGAGGTTCTTTCGAATCCACTTTTCCGAGCTCACAGATTTTATCTCAGACATAACAACATCAGATCGGTTCCGTTGAAAATGGCTTCTCTTGTCCCTTTGCTACTCGTATCGCAGCTATACAGGCCGGGTGACTCGTAAGATCAAGATAGACACAGTAGCCCACGAAGTCCGGACGAGCGATATTTGTGGAATACGACTTCAACCAAGCAAGGTCGCGTTTAGCACCACGCGGCTTTGCCGCATCAAGTCTTCTGACTTTCCATTCCAAAATGGCCTGTGGTTTGTCCCGAGGCGATCCCCCAGGGTACCATCGGTTCAGACCTGCTTTTGGCCAAATCACCAGGTCCTTACGAACTTGCGCATTCTTTCCTTTCTTGGGAGCATTCGCAACAGCGACCTCAATGCCGATTTGCGTTGGGTCGAGCCTGGGTCCGTTCAAGGTGCCTTTGAGTAGGAAGCCAAGTGCAAATAGGTTGACCGCTTCATTCTCGCGGCCACTCCATTGGTTCTCATGCACATGCCGAAGGAATCTACGCAGCGGCTTGGCAATCAGTTGATCCATATTTCGTATCCCTTGATCAAATTAAGCAGTACAGGTCGTACTCTCGCATGCTTCCTGAAACCCGTCAACCATTGATGGCGGAAGCAAACTCTTGGCGATGTACATGTGAAAGTCAGATCTGGTAAAATTTATCAATAGGCCGATGTCTGCGTGCGTATCAATGTATGGGGCACATACCACGTACATGGGGGACATGTTTCGACTCGTGGGGGGGCATGGCAGATTCCTGGAAGCGGAAGCACTGGTATAATGGATCAATCCCGGTGACAGAGGAGCTTCATGTTCCGACGTAACTACCGAAATTTTGAACTGGAAGCAACCCGAGCGCCAAGGAGGTGGTTATACCGCCCGGATCATGCGGAAGGGGGTGGTTGTGCATAGGCTCGGAGGGAATGAACATGGGCAGGGCGCTTTCGAGGATCCCGATCTCGCTTTGGGTTGGGCGGAAGACTGGGTCGAGCAGAATTTTCAGAAGGCACGGCCGAGGTTCAAGGGCGGGGTGTCTTGAAACAATAGCTGAACATCATTCAAATGGAGAAGGCTTATATTTTGGACCGGGAGAAATGAAAAGTGGGGACAAAGTGGGGACATAATGAGCAAATCAAAAATAAAGGGTTCCGGCTGAAAAGCTCGAAACCCTCTCTATTCATTGGTGCCCCCTCCGTGATTCGAACACGGGGCACACGGATTAGGAATCCGTTGCTCTATCCTTCTGAGCTAAGGGGGCGCAGTTACGTCCCGAAACGAGGGAGGACGTTAGCACGATCGCAGGGGGAGAGTCAAGCCTCCCGTCCGGCGCCGGCCGGGGGGAGGTGCCTCTCGACGATCCGGTCCTCGCGGAAATCCTTCAGCATGAGCTGCTGCGGCGTGACGCCCTCCAGCGCCTCCTCGGGGATCAGGCCGACGAGCTCCGACTCGAGAATCCCCAGCCCGAGCCGCGCGGCCTCGGCCTGCACGCGTTCGAAGACGTCCTTCACGGACGTCTCGCGGAAATTCGTCAGATTCATCGAGACCTGCACGATGCCCCGGCTCTTCAGGGGCACGCCGATGGCCTTCACGTGTTTCATCCCTCCGCCGGAATGGCGGATCGTCCCGGCGATCTTCCGGGCCGCGTCCAGGTCCGCCGAGGCCAGATTGATGTTGAAGGCCACGAGGAAATCCCGGGCCCCGACGGCCGTGGCCCCGCTCCGCGCGTTGAGGACGGAGGGGCCCGCATCGGGCGCCCACGCCGGATCCTTCATCCGCTTGTCCAGCGCCTCGTAGCCCCCCCTGCGGATGTGGGGCAGCTCGCGGCGCTCCTCGACGAGGGCCGCCTCGCCGTAAAAGAAGACGGGCAGGCGGTTCCGCTGCGCGAAGGCCCTTCCGAACCGGCGGGCCGCCTCGACGGCATCGGCCATGACGGCGTTCTTGAGCGGAATGAAGGGGACGACATCGACGGCGCCGATTCGCGGGTGCACGCCCCTCTGGGCGCGCATGTCGATGAGCTCCAGCGCCTTGTCGCAGGCCGCCGCCGCGCCCCGTTCGATGTCATCGGGAGCGCCGAGGAAGGTGAAAACCGTCCGGTTGTGGTCGGCATCGGTGCAGATGTCCAGCAGCTGCACGCCGCCGACCCGCTGCAGGGCGTCGGCGACGGCATCGATCGTCTTGCGGTTCCGCCCCTCGCTGAAGTTGGGGACGCACTCCAATATCTTCATGCTCGATCTCGACAGTTCCGGTATGCCGCTCTTACAAGCACGTCAACCAGCTAACCGCGTGAAGTTAGGTAGAGCGGAAAACCGGTAACCCTCTACTGGCAAAGGGAGAACTCCTCGCGTGACAGGTCTCTTCACACCTGATGAAAGCGCATCGCCGGCAGCTCCAGGCAGGTCAAGGCGCCCCCGTACACGGCGCCCGTGTCGATGCCGACCATCCTTTCCCCCATAAAGGGACCACCCGTGAAGGGTGTGTGCCCGAAAACGACGGTCTTCTTCAACCCGTGGTCGGCCAAGAAGAACTCGTGGCGGATCCAGATCATGTCATGGGGGTCCTGGATCTCCATGGGGATGCCGGGGCGCACGCCGGCGTGGACAAACAGGTGCGTCTCCGTCTCGTAGAAGGGCAGTAGGGAGCGGAAGAAGGCCAGATGATCGGGGGGCACCTTCGCCTCCCGGTCGGCGGCATCGGGCTCAATGCCGTAGGAGCGCAGGGTGCTGCGGCCGCCGTTGGCCAGGAAGAGATCCTCCTCCCGGCCGTCGAGCCAGTGCAGGAACATCCGCTCGTGGTTGCCCATCAGGCAGATGACGCGCTCGTGTTTCCCGCGCAGTTCCAGGACGGCGTCGACGACCTCCTTCGATGACGGTCCGCGGTCGATGTAGTCGCCCATGAAGACGACAGTGTCCGCGGCCCAGTCGACGTCGATGAGCGCGAGGAGCCGCCGGAGCTTGTCGAGACAGCCGTGGATGTCGCCGATGGCGAATACGCGTCCCATAGGCGCGTGACCCCCTGATACCCGAAACGTGACCCGGTCCTTTACCCCATCAGGGCGTCGACGAACTCCTTGCTGTCGAAGGGCCTCAGGTCGTCCATCTTCTCGCCGATGCCGATATAGCGGATGGGGATGTCGAACTCCCGGGCGAGGCGGATGATGATGCCGCCCTTGGCCGTGCCGTCGAGCTTCGTGAGGACGAGGCCCGTCACCCCGATCGCGTCGTTGAACATCCTGGCCTGATTGACCGCGTTCTGCCCCGTCGTGGCATCGAGCACGAGAAGCACCTCGTGGGGCGCCCCGGGGACTTCCCGCCCCATGATCCGCCCGACCTTCTTGAGCTCCTCCATGAGGTTGACCTTCGTGTGGAGCCGTCCCGCCGTGTCGATGAGGAGGACGCCCGCCTCCCTGGCCCTCGCGGCCTGCAGGGCATCGAAGACAACGGCCGAGGGGTCGGCGCCCATCTTCTGCTTGATGACGGGGATGCCCGCCCGCTCGCCCCAGGCCTCGAGCTGCTCGATCGCGGCGGCCCGGAAGGTGTCGGCGGCGGCGAGCATCACGCTGTGCCCGCGGGACTTCAGTTCGTTGGCGATCTTCCCGATCGTCGTCGTCTTCCCCGTGCCGTTGACCCCGACGACCATGACGGTGTACAGGCCGTCCCTCGGAATGTCCAGCGGCGCCTCACGCTGCTTGAGGATGAAGCGGATGTTGTCGCGCAGGATGGTGCGCAGCACGTCGGG
>Ga0208197_1001430_pt1 | contig 23830 bp, 21 predicted proteins | sample AD_JPNNA4_MetaG_FD_184444 | JGI IMG/M metagenome (GOLD analysis project Ga0208197, IMG submission 184444) | Active sludge microbial communities of municipal wastewater-treating anaerobic digesters from Japan - AD_JPNNA4_MetaG (SPAdes) (version 2) | ecosystem: Engineered > Bioreactor > Anaerobic...
TCGACTGCGATCTGGGCGGAATGAGCTGGGTGGATGCGCCGCTGCCGGAGTGCATAGCAGGCCAAGGGGCCACTGATGCGGGCATGTCGTCTGCGTCTTCCTCTTGCTCCCCGCTGGTGGATGTGCAGTCCCTGCAAGCAGTGGACAATGAGGCCAATGCACCGCTGCGCTTTATGAGCTTTGATATCGAGTGCCTGCCCGATCATGGAGAAATGCCCAGGCCTGAAAGCTCCCCGGTGATACTGATCAGCATGGCTTTCTATCCGCCTCACCAGGGACACTCCGATCTGGTGCTCGTCGGAAAGGAGATCGAATGCCCCCGACAGGATACCCTCTCCTGCAGCGACGAGTACGATATGATCTCCCGTTTTTTTTCTATTATCAGGAACTACAATCCCGATATCCTGGCCGGGTACAACTCCAATGAATTCGATTTTCCCTATCTGGCCGAGAGGGCCAGGCAGAACCGAATGGAGGCCCGGGTGGGCAGGGACGGCAGCTCCTGGTACATCAGAAAGATCGTCAGCCGCACCGATGTCTCCATAACCGGGCGGGTGGTGGTCGACCTGCTTCCCATCATCCGCTCCGCCTACAGCCTCAAGCAGTACACCCTTAGGAACGCCGCCTCAGAGCTTCTGGGAATGGAGAAGCGTGATGTGGATCCTAAGGAGATAGAGTCGCTCTGGGAGGAAGGCGGAGAGGGGCTGCGCCGCTTCATCAGCTATTCCCGAAGGGATGCCGTACTGGCTCAGAGAATGCTCCTCGATCTGAGGCTGATGGATAAGTTCATCGCCCTCTCCCGGGCCAGCGGCTCGTTGCTGCAGGATGTGGTCAATGGCGGCCAGTCGGGGATGGTGGAGAGCCTGCTGCTGCGCCGCTTTCGTGAGCATGGAAGGGTGGTGCCCCCCAAGCCCGATTCAGAAATCTCCGAGGAGAGATACGTGGAGAATGAAGAGTTGAAGGGAGGAGCGGTTCTGGTGCCGGAGAAAGGTCTGGTGGAGGATGTGGTCATCCTGGACTACAAATCACTCTATCCCACTATTATGATGGCCCATAACCTGTGCTATTCCACAGTCCTGAACCGCTCAGACTCCCTTGCCCAGGGCCAGGATGAAGAGGCGGGGATCATAACCTCTCCATCCGGCGGCAGGTTTGTGTCTGCTGCCGTCTCGCCGGGAATCATGCCCGCTGTGTTGCGGGAGCTCCTGGAGCAGAGGACGGAGACCAAGAGGATGATGAAGAAGGCGGGCGATGAGGAGCGCCTATTTTTAGATGCCAAGCAATATGCAATGAAGATACTGCTCAACAGCTTTTACGGCTACTCTGGCTATGCTCGAGCCCGGCTCTACAGCCTGGCACTTGCCAATGCCGTCACCTCCTTCGGAAGGGAGAACATCCTGCGCACCAAGAAGATCATAGATGATATCGGCTCGGTCTATGTCATGGATGGAGAGGTGATCTTCAAGGATGCCCTTCCCTTCGGCAAAGCAGCGGAGAGGTGCTTTGCCCTCTCAGTGGTCTATGGGGATACGGACAGCGTCTTTGTGCGGCTGCAGGCAGCCGCAGAGGGGACCGGAGCAGTATCTCTTCAAGACGCCGAGCTGATCGGCAGAAAGATAGCCGAAACGGTGACCTCCTCGCTTCCCGAGCCCATGGAGCTTGTCTTCGAGGCCTTCGCCCGGCGGGGCATATTCCTGGCCAAAAAGCGCTATGCACTCTGGGTCTTCGAGCCTGTGGGAGAAGGGTGGAAGGATCGGATTAAAGTTCGGGGCATGGAGACCGTGCGCCGGGATTGGTGCGACCTTACCTCCAAGACTCTCAAGACCTGTCTGGAGTTGGTGCTCAAAGAGGGAAAGGTGGACGAGGCAGTGGAGCATGTACGAACGGTAGTGCTCCGGCTCAAGAACCTGGATCTGGCCAGTGATCCGGAGATTCTCCAGGAGCTGACCCTAACCCGCCGCTACACCAAAAGCTCAGGCTCCTACAAGAACAAACAGCCTCATATTCAACTGGTGGAGAAGATCAGAGAGCGGGGCGGCAGCGTTCCGGGCGTGGGAGACAGGGTTCCTTTCGTTATTGTTCAGGGAAAGAGGGGCAAGAAGAACCGTGAGCTTTTCGTAAACCGGGCCGAGGATCCGGCTTATGCTCTGGAGAGGAATATGCCTCTGGATACGGATTACTATGTGGAAAAGCAGATACTGCCACCGGTACTGCGTATCTTCGAGAGCTTCGGCGTGGGAAGGGACCGGCTTTGCGCAGGTCGGGGTCAGAGCAGCCTTTTCTCCTTCGGCCCGGCATCAGGCAAACCGGCCAAACAGAAGTCCCTATTTGATTTTTAGAGCCTGGCCGGAGCTGTGGATACTTCCCCGGACCGCGGTGAGGAGATCTTCTAAAGGCATTGCGCCATCCAAAAGGAGCCAGTCTTTTATATGATGAATCTCTTTATCGAGAGCCATGGATAAGGGGAAGAGGAGCGAGCCTTTAGAGCTTCTAGCAGTGGTCATTTTCGGCCTGGTGCTGAGATTTCTGGCAGGAAAGAATTTCCTGACTGAAAATGGAGTCCTCCTGCCGGGCTATGACGAATTCTATCATATGCGCAGGATTTTGTATACAGTACAAAATTTCCCAGCCACACTGTGGTTTGATTCCTATCTCAACTATCCCCACGGATGGGAGAATGTATGGCCGCCTCTCTTTGATCAGATCTGTGCTGCCTTCTGCCTGCTCTCGGGTCAGCACACCAGGCCGGGCGTGGAGATGGCTGCATCCTTTGTCCCCATCATCATCGGCACCATAGCTACAATAGTCGTCTACTTCCTGATAAGAGAGACATTCGACCATAATACGGCCATTCTGGCCAGCCTGATGACTGTCCTCGCTCCTGCTTATCTTCAATATACCAGTTTTGCGGCCATGGATCATCACAGCCTGGAGGTGCTGTTTTTGATCAGCTCTCTGCTCTTCCTGATCCTGGCCTTTTGCCGAAGAGAGAAGAGATACATCTTTGCTGTCATGGCAGGACTGTCCATAGCTGCTCTGGCTTATACCTGGCACGGTGCTGTGCTCTATCTGGCCATAATCCCGGCTTATGCCTCAATTGAGATGACCATAGCCCTCAAAGAGAAGAGATCCTGGCAGCAGACGGCTGTGGTTCTGCTCGCTCCTCTGGCTGTGGCTATTATCCTCATCCTGCCCTACAGGAATGCTCCCTGGCTTGGCCCCTCCTTTGCAGGAATTACGGCTATATTTATGGCAACGGCATTGATAACAGTCTTATGCTATCTCATTGCCAGGAGAAATATGAGCTGGAAGGCATTTCCAGTCAGCGTCATCGTTCTCTTCCTGGCATTTGTGCTGCTTTTATACAGCGGGATTTTTGAATTAGGTGGCCTGATTAAATTCGGTCTGGAGCTGATCTGGGGCGGCGGATGGGTAGGCAAGATATCCGAGGCCGAGCCTCTCATCTATGATATGCTGACCCTCAAGCAGGTGGCATTCTCAGGACTTGGGGTAAATCTGCTCTTTGCTGCGGCCGGCCTGACTGCTCTCCTGATCTCCATAAAAAAGAGTCAGGGATGCAGGAGACAGGGGCAGATGATCTTGCTCTTATGGGCGGCATTTGCCATCATTCTCACCTTTGGACAGCTGAGATTTCTATACATGTCCACCATTGCCATGGGCATACTGATCAGCATCCTATTTTTCTATATCCTCAATCTGATAAAAGGCAGGCTTGGGGAGAGCAATCCCAGGATGATTCTGCCTGCTATACTGGTCTTATTGCTGGTTCTAACCCTGCCCACAATTGCTGAAGTTGTAAATGCTGTCACCTACAGCCAGTCCATGGTTAAAGGAGATTGGCAGGAGTCGATTGCCTGGTTCAAGGAGAACAGCAATGCCACCAGCTTCTTTGACGCTCCAAAAGAGACTCCGGAGTACAGCGTCATGTCCTGGTGGGATTACGGCAACTGGATCATGTATCTGGCTGAGCGGCCGGTGGTGGCAAATAACTTCCAGGCGGGATGGGAGGATGCGGCCGAATTCTATCTCTCCGAGAGCGAGGAGAATGCTTCTGCCCTGCTGGACGAAAGGGGATCCAAATATGTGTTTGTGGATCATAGCATGGCCTATGGCAAGCTGGGAGCCATAGCCAACTGGGCCAATGAGGATCTTACAACATATTTCCGGGCCGAGGATTATTCAGGATCGCAGATCACAGTTATTCCCACCCAGCGGCTCTTCAATACCACTTTGGGCAAGCTTTATTACTTTGATGCAGCGGGCACAAGCCGCTTCCGATTAATATACGAATCCAAGACCTTCCTGGGAGAAAACCCGGCCAAAGCCATGATCAAGATCTTTGAATATGTTCCCGGGGCATTGATCAGGGTTCGCACCGGGGCGGACCAAAAGGTCGGATGTGTGCTCAATATGACCTCCAACCAGAATAGGCCTTTCATCTATGCCAATCAGGCCCAGCCGAAGGATGGCGTATTGGAGATGAGGGTTCCCTACTCCACAGAGAGCCGATACGAATGCCGAGCCGTAGATCCCTATCTGGTATTCTCCGGAAACGAGAAGGGAGTCTCAATGAAGAACGTCAATGTCAGTGAGGATGATGTGCTCAAGGGAAGAATAATTGAGGTCGCTTTCCAGTAGGTTGGGCGGATGTGATCTATAAAATCTACCAGTAATTGTTGAGGGTCTCCGCCACTTTTTTGCATCTTTCACTCACTTCATGGCTCAATATTGCAATGGGAATAAATCCTATCATGTCCATGATATAATCGGCCTTAATCTCCATCAATTGGCTGGCATCAGCAACAGAAAGCTCCTCCTGCAATTTACGGGTCGCTTCGCAGGAGGCTCTGATTGAATCCAAAAGCTGCCGCCTGGCATCATCGCTGCTGCATTTTGACCTTTCCATGTCCTGGTATACCGCCCGTCCCAGCTCCTGAAAGGCCTCGATGAAGAGGCTGAATGCCGAATCGTCCTCATCACAGCGCCCATGCGTGGTGGCATAGCCGCAGCCGGTGCAGCTTCGATCCCGGCCATACTGGATGCAGAATGGGCAGGTTCCGGGACGGGTGGGAAGGTGGCCCAGCAATGTCAGGGCAAAGGCCCGGGCGAACTGGTGCAGCTTTTCATCCGGCAGGCTCTCCAGTCGGCAAGAGAATAGAGCCGCCCAGCGGATGTGCTCGCCGCAGGATGCAGCGATGGCATGCTTTGCCGCTTGCAGAGCGGCAGGGGCTATCGCCTCTGCGGCGGCCTTGAGCTCTTCGGCGCGATCGGTCATATTCGATTCTCATCTCATTTCGATTTCACCAAAAGGATGGATGGATCAAACGGAAAGCAGACTGTTTATACTATCTTCTCCTGCTCTCCAGGATCTCGATCAGCTCCTGGGATGAAAACTGGGCTATGAGGTCCAGTATCCTGCTCGCCTCTTCATATACCTCTATCGCCCTGGCCAGGGTGGCTTCCAATTCTCGATCTATTATCTTCCTTTCATCGAGTCTCTTTTTAGCCTGGAGCAATGCCTGCAAGATCAATCGGGCTTCCTCCCTTTTATTGGCTAAAATGGCCGGACGCAGCGTCTCGATGTCCTTGACCAGTTCATAGCGGTGCTGCTTATTGCGATGCTGCTTACCTAGGGGACCCACCACCCGGCGGGCGATGCCGAAGCTCTCCAGGTGGCTCATATTGGAGCGGACGGTGGTCTTGCTGTAGCCGGTCTTCTCCGCCAGCATTTCCAGGGTTAGAGGCAGGCTCTCCAAAAATAGGCTGCCCCAGAGCATCCCCATGGCATCGCTCCATCCGTTCCTTTGCGCGGATTTGATGCATGCCTCGATGATGGGCTTCTCAAGATCCAGCCGGTCCTCATCATTCACAAAATGCGATAAGGACACGATATTTAAATAATTTGCTTTATTGTCGTCCTTTCGTGTCTGTCGATATCATCCTACCAATATTCCAGGATCTTGGAAACCGGCGCTGCAAAAGAGACTATAAGCTCAATGGTAAAAAGAAGAAGGCCAGCCCCAATATGCCGTAGACCGCCAGAAGCATGGCTCCCTCCAGCCAGTTGGACTCGCCGTCCAAAGAGACCAGGGCGGAGATCATGGAGGCGGCGGTCAGAGCAATCAGCTCCAGCTGATTGAACTGCAATGTGAGGGGGCGGCCCAATACAAGCGAGGCAAAGACCAGCACCGGGGTCACAAAGAGGGCGATCTGGAGGGATGAACCCAGGGCAATGGAGAGGGAGAGATCCATCTTGTTCTGCATGGCCGCCTGGACCGAGACCAGGTGCTCGGCCACATTGCCGATGATGGGCACTATGATTATGCCCACGAAGAAGGGGGTCAGGCCCAGGATTTCTGTGACCGCCTCAACTGAAGCCACCAACAGCTCGCTCATAAGGGCGATTCCGGCCATGGACAGACCCATGACTGCGCCCGCTCTGGCTCCGCTCCAGGCGTGAACCGGCAGTGCCTCTCGCACAGTTACCGCATCGCATTTTTCTTCAGTGCAGCTTCTTAGAGTGTAGACCACGAACAAGAGGTAGAGAATGAGCATGGTGCCGGCTGTGCTCAGGCTCAGCTCCTCCACCAGCCGTTCATCGGCCATATAGAGGCTGAAGAGGGAGGGAACGCTCATGGCGATCAAGGCCAGGACGGTCATGGTGGCATCGGTGTCCACCTGGCGGCGGTCGAACATCTGCCTGCCGTTCTTGAGGCCCCCGAAGAGCATGGCAAATCCTAAAACCAGCAGCAAATTGCCCAGGATGGAGCCGGTGAGGGAGGCCAAAACCAGCTGGATCTGCCCGGCGCGAATGGCGGAGAGGGTGATGATCAGCTCGGCGGCATTGCCGAAGGTGGCATTGAGAAGGCCGCCTATGCGCGGTCCGGTCTTTTCCGCCAAAACTTCCGTCGCCTCGCCCAGCAGCTTGGCCAGGGGGATGATGGCTAAAGCCGACGCAGCAAAGACCATGATCCCGCTCAGGCCGGCCCAGTGGGCCAGAAGTGCCAGGGGCAGGAATAAAAGCAGAAGCTGTAGTCCGCGCATGTAGGAAGCCGCCTCAGCTCTCCTTCCGGGCCATCCTCTCCTGCAGCTCATCCAGGCTTATGGGATTAAGGGGCTTGCACAATATCTCATGGACCTTGAGCCTATGTGGGTGCTGGGTGGAGGCGGCCTGCATCACCAGGGCGGTATCCGAGCCCCTTCCCGTCCCGGCTATGGCTATAACCTTTTCTCCGCCGGCCACCAGTCCCGCATCTGCCGCCATATAGACTATCTCAAAGCAGACCTTGACTCCCTGGCAGAAGGCGCGGAGGATATTGGCCAGGGCTGTGGCATTCTTCGAGCCGTAGAACTCGTCGGTATGAAAGAGCATGGTCCCGAAATGAACCTGATGCCCAGACCGCCTCAGCTCCTCCACCAGAGCGGGGGGAAAAGCATTCTTCTCCCTATGAAAGTCGAACTGATGAGGCACAACCACCAGAGTCACTTCCTGATCTCGAAAGAACTCCATAGCCATTCTGGCGGTCTCGCCAGTGGTTGATGCCAGTACTATCTTTTTTATATCCTTGCCGCCCAGCCTATCCCGGACCAGACCAAGTGTTGCCTGTGTATTCTGGGCGCCACCATCTTCGAAATAGACTATTTTGCCTTCCATGAGATCTCTCCTACTCGTTGATCCTACCTCTTTGATCCTAGAGGAAAAAGTAGATTAAAAGGACATGCCCGCCGATCTGGCTTTATCCAGGAGGTCCTTTCGTCCGAGAACTGCGTCCTTAGCCGAGCCGCTATCCATACGGATGATCTCCTTGACCTCGAATCCCAGCAGCTTCAGTACGTCGGCAAATTCCGTGGCCGCCTTCTCGTATGATGCCGGGTTCGGGTCTCCCTGGCTGGTGACTATCACCGCCTTCTTTCCCGGCCTGAGACGGGAGTTGAAGCCAGCATCGATCAATGAGTACATCCTGTCCTCCATCAGCCGAAACTGGCCGGTGAACTGGTAGAAGTATATGGGCGATCCGAATACCACCGAATCGGCCTCTGCCATATCCCGGAGCAAGCCGGTGAGGTCATCCTCCAGCCGGCAGCCTTCATGGCTCTTGCAGTAGTCGCAGGCCTGGCAGCCGGAGTACTTCATCTCATTGAGGCTGTATTTCGCTGTCTGATAGCCTGCCTGCTCCGCTCCATCCAGGACGGCCTGGACCAGTGTATCCACGTTACCATTCTTTCTGGGGCTTCCTACTATTCCTATTGCCTTCAATCTATTCACCATCCTTATCCATCTTAGAGCCTATTTCATTTGAGGATTTTGGGCCTGGGAGTAATGCCCTGGGAAGTTCAGCAGGGCAGGTCACTATGAATCGTCAGCGCATATGCAGTACAGTCAAAATTATATTCTCCAACTCTTCTCTGGGGTAGTTTCCCACATGCTTATAGATGAGTGTGCCATTGCTGAATATCAGCAGGGTGGGCGTTCTGAAGATTGAATATTTTCCTGTGGTGACCGGATTGAAGTCTGTACATAGCTTGCCAAAGACGATCTCTCCCTCGAAATCCCTTGCCATTTGGTCTATGGTGGTCTCCATCTTCTCACAGGGCCAGCAGCCCAGCTCCCAGCAATCCACAACAAGAGGGGAATAGATCTTCAGCGCGCCATCGAGGCTCTTGTCAAATAATTCAACAGGAGCGTTGGGAAATATCAATCCCTCCGAAGAGTTTTGATCGACGGGAACGCCAGGATCTGGCTGGCCTTCCCCACCCATCATAAGCAGCACAAAAAGGATCGCAATCCCTGATAGGCTGAAATCCTTTATTGAATTCATCCCTGCATCTCCCCATTGCGGCTCATATCCTGGCATCCCACAATCTGCCCGTCCTTGAGGGTGTACATCCTGTGCGCCTTTCTTGCCAGCTCCAGGTTGTGGGTCACTATGATCAGCGTCATTCCCTGCCGGTTCAGCTCCTCAAAGAGCTCAAAGATCATCTGCGATGTTGCTGAGTCCAGATTGCCTGTCAATTGTCAGGATAAAAAATTGGGGCGATGATTTCACATCGCCTTCAGAAATGAAACTCAATATGGAAAGGCACGTAGAATATCCACACGAAGTATATGCCCATCAATACGAGCCCCAGTGGAACTCCCAGCTTGGCCCATTCCTTGCTGGAGATGCCCAGCTTTCCGGCAGAGATGATGTTGGGGATGTTGCCGGGGATGAGCATGCCGCCGGAGATGAGCAGTCCCATGAGCACCGCCTGAATCTGCACCATGCTCATAGCCGGGCTGATCTCAGCTGCTGTGAGGGTGGCATTATCAAGGATGGCAGATACCATGTTCACCCAGTATAGGATCTCAGGTGATATGCCCAGGATGTACTTGTCTATGACCACCTTCATGCCGCCGCCCAAAAGCAGCAGGGCCATGACAAAGACATAGACCTTGATCGCTCTAACGACCACATCCCTCAGACCTCCGTCCTCTTCTTCTGTAACCTTGCATTCCATGGCCTTGGCTTTGCCGGTAAAGAACATGGCCAGGAGGCCCATAGCCAGACAGCCGGGTATGATATAAATGGCCAGCTGGTTGAAGAGGAAGAAGAATGCGGCATGGTAGGGCTCTCCCTGCAGCTTGGTGATGGCAATGGTGGAAAGAGGTTCGCCCACAGGAGTCAAAACTGCGCCCAGGCCAATAGAGAAGCAGGCGATGATCACCAGATTGATCTTGGTCTGCCGATCAAAAGGCATGCAGTTCATGAGCTCTACCAGCAGTAGAGAGGCGATAATGGCAGTGATGACGCTGGAGAGGAGCCCCAGGATGGAGACGATCAGGAATACTATTATCTTTACTGGAACCACCTTGGTGATGGAATTCATGGCATTCTGCACTGCACTCTTGCCGTAATGGAAGAGGAGACCTGCGACCAGCACGGCAGGCACGATTCCCTTTATGATAGGTTCCTCAATAGCTTCCATCACCAGATCCATATTCCAGCCGATAAGCTCAGCCTGGTGCTGGGTATAACCCAGGGTGGCCATTAAAGCCTCTTTGTTGTAGAAGCTGGATATGGTTACAGCGAGTACTCCCATAACGAACAGAAACGCTTCCAGGTTATGCTCTATCTTCTTGACCATGAATGGTCCGACGAGCACAATTAGAACAATGGCAAATAAGCCAAGATCTAGTGGGTCAAATTGCACAATTTTTCCCTCCAATATCTATTATCGCTAAAGATGCTCCGACAAAGGCCGTGTCGGCACGGATTCTCTAAATGCTGCCCTGCGCTGCAGCTCCCGTTAGCACCTGTCAGCAGCCATCTGCCAGCTCTCTTTATTCCTCTCCCCAAAATTAATTTCAGTATATTGGAGAGGATAAAAGCCTTTGATTTCTTCTGCTGAAAGCACGTTATAGACGGGCAAAATGACCATTGATGAAACAGAATGCGCCTCTGGCATATCCAGTTCCATTTTGATGGATCTGCTATCGAATCACATGGCAGTACAATATCCATAGCCAGCCTACCGCATAACCAAATATATCAATCGCCCCAGCGCCAGACAGCCGGGCAGACCTAGCAAAGTAGAGCATGAACCACATCTGGCCAAATCCCTGAAAGGAGGCGGCCTGAACTCTCGGAAAGCAAGCGTCGACGACATCTGTATGCCCATAGCTGGTCCACCTCAAGGTTCATTGGCTAAAAGGTTTTTAACCTTTTTGGTGTATTTTCAAAAAAGCAAATTGCCCAAAAAACAAAAATAACATAAGGATTATGAGAGCAAAACAGCAATATATCAAAGCATAAAGCCTAAAAAAACCTGAATAAAAGCCAAAAGCATTTAATATTGGAACAGCATCCGAATAGCATCTCTCCATAGGGAGAGCAGATGTAGGATCGATATTAACGAGGTGCTTTAATGGTCTCTATACTGGGGGAAGTTGTTACCTCAACGGATTGGGCTTTATTCTTTATAGCCTTTCTAGTACTGATATTACCCTTTAAGGTGAAGATCGTCGAACATAATTTAGAGGTATTCCTGTTTATCATGGGCGCAGCTGCGGTCACTGTAACCAATAAATGGACCATGGAGGTCATCATGACCGCAGCAGAGGAGCCCATCATAAAGGGTATTGTGCCTGCGGTGCTGGTAGCCGGATTTATATTCCTCTATGGCCAGAAGGCCTTCCAGAGCTTTATGGACGGCCTGGTAAAGAGGATGAACCTGGGTGTGATCATATTCGTCTCCACTCTTGTGCTGGGACTGATCTGCTCCGTCATAACCGCTATCATCTCCTCGCTCTTCCTCTGCGAGATAGCCAATACCCTGCCGCTGGATCGAAAGAACAAGATCAACTATGTTATCATCGCCTGTTTTGCCATCGGCCTGGGCGCAGTCTTAACCCCTCTGGGCGAGCCGCTTTCCACCATAGCCATATCCAAGCTGTCCGGACCGGCTCTCTATGAGGGCGGACCATGCTGCGCAGGATTCCTATATCTATTCGATCAGCTCGGCATTCTGATCATCCTGGGAGTCATCCTCTGCTCCGTCTTTGCCATGTTCTATGTCAAGCAGACGGGGAAGGTGGAGAAGATGGGTTCCAATGAGGAGGGCAGCGTCAGAGAGGTTATCATCCGAACTCTCAAGGTTTACGCCTTCGTAGCAGCTCTCTTCCTCCTTGGTGCGGGAATGGAGGTAATCATCTTCAAGTACCTGACCAAGATCCCCGATTATGTTCTCTTCTGGGTGAACATGATATCCGCCATTCTGGATAATGCCACTTTGACCGCGGCTGAGATATCCAAGGCCATGACCCAGAAGCAGATCAATGCTGCTCTGTACGGATTGCTCATCTCCGGCGGCATGCTCATCCCCGGCAACATCCCCAACATCATCTCTGCCGGAAAGCTGGGAATCACCTCCAGCGAGTGGGCCAAGCTGGGAGTGCCATTTGGCCTGGTATTGAATGCTCTATATTTCGTGGTAGTATTCGTTCTGGGGATCAATCCCACCCTTGGGCTCTGATTTCAGCCCAAGAGTTCAAACTTTTTTAGTCAAATTGCCAATTTGCAGCAAAGACCTGATTGAAAATCGATCTGGTGGCTGTCTCCGCCTTAATTCCTGGATCGGCTTTCCTGTTCTTGTATCTTGGCATCCTCCTCCTGTGCCTTGATGCGCCGACGCAGGAAGTATCCTGCCATGCAGATTAAAACCCCTCCCATCTCCAGGACCAGGACAGTAGAGTTATGAATGTTGGACACCAGAAGAAGTTCCCAGGCCACAAGCATGGCTAATAAGCCCAGCAATATTAATATTATTGCAGCTATTTTCTGAATAATGATCTTATCCCGGTTCATATCCAACCTTGCCAGAGCCTTTTCCCTGCCTGGATATGAACATTTGCCACAAGCTGGAATCCCCACCCATTGAGTCAGGCCCCTCGCTTTCTAAGCCTTCTCTCCAAGCAGCTCGTCCCAAACAGCAGCACTGCAGAGACAGCCATGCCCAGAAGGGGATAGCTCTGGCCAAATAGGACCGCCGTGATGCCTCCTCCCATCAGTGCTGCCAGAGCTCCGGATGGAGTCAGGCCTAGACGCTGCTTATAAAATCCGGCTATAACCGGGAAGAGCAGCCCGCTGGTGAAGACGGTGTAGGCTATCATCAGGGTCTGGATGATGCCCGGCGAGGAGGCGGCCAGGGCCAGGGCCGAGAATCCCAAAACGGCCACGGAGAGCCTGGAGACGGCCATCAATCTCTGCTCACTGGAATTAGGAAATGCCCTGCGGAATAAATCAAGAGTCAGGATGGATGTGGCGGTCATGAGGCTGGTGTCAGCCGAGGACATGAAAGCTGCAAGCATGGCTGCTGCCACCAGCCCCTGCAGGGCAGGGGAGAGCAGTCCGGTCATAAGCACTAAAATGGCATCTTCTGCGGAGGCGGCAGGATACAGGCGGCAGGCAAATATGCCCAGGGATGTGATCAAAAAGGCGAGTGGAATTAGAATCAGAGCCGATAGCGCCGCAGATGCCCTCGCCTCCCTGGGGCTGTGGGAGGAAAGCATGCGAGAGTGCATATCCGGCCCCACCAGATAGGCCGAGCCCACAATGGCAAGCATGGAGAGAACCTGCCAGCCATCCATCCGGGCCGAGGTGGGAAAGCTCTGTTCCAGGAGCAAGCCTGGCCCGGCTGCCTCAAGGCCTCTGGAGAAGAGGAATGCCATCCCGGTCATGATTATTAAGAGCTGCACCAGGTCGGTTCTTACCACCGATCCCTGGCCGCCGTGCACGGTGTAGATCACAAAGACGGCGGTGCATGCGGCCATGAAGAGCAACTCTTCTCCTCCCAGTACCGCTCCCAGCACCTTGCCCGCCGCCAATATCTGTGCTGCGATCACTCCAATCCAGGAGACGACTATCAGGATGGATGCGGCGATCCTGGAGGTGTCGCCGTAAAATGAGCCCACCAGCTCGGGAAGAGTGAAGCAGCCGCTCTCCCTCACCTTTTTGGCAAAGAAAGCGGCCAGAACCAAAAGCCCTGCCGTGCCTGAGAGCATCCACCAGGCACCGGGAAGGCCGTTACTAAATCCCAGCCCGGCCATGCCCAGGGTGGAAGAGGCGCCGATTATGCTGGCGCAGAAGGTGCCTGTGAGATGGACCAGCTTTATGCGCCGCCCCGCCAGGTGGAAACCTTCCAGCCCTTTTATGCGGCGGCCAAGAGCGCCAATGGCGAGCATGGCCAGCAGATAGACGGCGATCACCAGAGCAGCGGGACTGTCGGACATGGAATCTCAGGACTAAAATTTTTGTTCTGGGAAAAGAGGTTGATGAAATAATAAAGCTTATGCTATTGGCTCTGGACGAACCAATTATCTAGATGGCAAGGTCGAGAGTCTGATTGTCTTTGATACCAGCGCATCAGAACTGATGAGAGCTTGATACATGCCGATTCCAGTTCCTGGTGAATTCTGTTTTTGGTTTGGGTTCTCATTTTGACATAGCTCTCTCTCTGGTTCTTGTCATAGCTCTCAAGTCCCTCTCATCTTCTGAGAAGATTCGAGATGGAGCTATCAGATCCTTGAGACATAACTCCGCGATCCATTCAGAGTCAATCACGTCCGTCTTCCTACCAGGAATATGCTTGATCTGATAAGCATTTGCCAGAATAAATTTGACGTCCTTTACTACAACGAGATAGATCGGCAGCCAGTAGCTCGCGTTCGATTCAACTGCTAATTTCTGGCGGCCGATATTTAGCAGCCATTGTCTGAAATTCAGAAGACCCTCGAAGTTCGTACCAAATCGATCCTGGAACTTTTGGCCGTCATTTGATGGGATAGTTGCTAAGAGAAACTGCTTGTGGATGTCTGCCCTGCAAACTACTTCTCGTTGTATATTCATTATATTCACTGTTCCTGGCATGGGCAAATCGATTATGTGAATGAATTACCTTTCGCGTTCTAGAGACGCATTCGGGTGTATATGAAACGTCGGCCAGTTTTCTATCGGAATCTATAGTCCCAAGGAAAATTTCGGCCTGCTCTGCCCATGCCAAGGAATTCTATGCGTCCATACTGCTTTCATGCTTCGGGTGTGATTCAGAGATTCATGGGTGGTTTTCTATGGAAGCAGCAAAAAGATCTGAGGGGAAGAGACGGCTTTGTCAAAAATCAAAAAATTAAAATATAAATTTAAAAATAGTTCTTACCAAAACTCCTTTTTTCTCTTCAAGAACAGATAGACGAAGAATGGCACACCCAGGAAGGCGGTCATTATGCCCACAGGAAGGATCACCGGAGAGAGAACCGTCCGGGCTGCTGTGTCGGCAGCGAGCAGCAGAAGCCCTCCTACCAGAGCGGAAGCCGGAAGCAAGAATCTATGATCCCCACCGATGATCATTCGGGTGATATGAGGCGATACCAGGCCAATGAAGCCGATGGTCCCGGTAAAACAGATAACGCTCGCGGTGATAAGAGATACCAGCATCATGCATATGACACGCGTCTTTTCCACATTAACTCCCAGACTGGTGGCGGTTTCGTCGCCAGCACCCAGAGCATTGATGTCCCAGGATTTGAAGAGAAGATAGGGAAAGCAAATGGCTAAGACGGCAGAGACAATCCAGACTTTGTCCCAGGATGACCGGCCCAGTGAGCCCATCATCCAAAAGACCACCTCTTGCACCTGCTCTGCCTGTCCCAAGTACTGCAAAAAGGATGTCATGGCCTGGAAAAGGTACATGATGGCTATGCCGGCCAGGATCATGGTCTCAGGTGTGATGCCTTTGTATTTTGCCAATCCATAAACCGTCATGGAGGCGAGCACAGTGAAGATGAAGGCATTGACGATGATCAGCCAATCGCCTCCCCCAAAGCCTGCCCCCAGAACTATGGCCAGGGCAGCTCCAAAGCTGGCTGCAGAGGATATGCCGAGAGTGAATGGACTGGCAAGCGGATTCTTGAGAATACCCTGCATTACCGCTCCGGCTATGGCCAGTCCCATGCCAGCCACAACAGAAAGAAGGATTCTGTGAAGGCGCAGACCCCAGACGATTGTGTCGGCAAACCAGCTGCTATGAAAATGTCCCGGAAGGAGCCGGGATAAAATAGCAGAATATACATCCAAAACGCCGATGTTAGCAGATCCCAGAGTGGAGGCAATCCCGGCCAGAATGATTATTCCGGCAAGCAGAAGGAGGAGAAAAATAAACTTTCTGCCCACGAACCTCTGATATTTCTCTCTCAGCAAAGCCTTTTTTGATTCTGAATTCATAAGATCCTGCAATGCAATTCAGGTTTTTGTTAGTAAGTGTTTTTGTAAATTATATACTTCATCATAAATACTTATCTCAAAAAAATATAAGATCCTAATCGCTCTCCAGTTCTGGATAGACGAATGTCCTTCCCTCCGGATAATCTACGCCCAAGAGATCAAGATACTCCTTGTAAGCTCCCTCCGGATCCAGATCCGCTTCCGGATGCATCAGCTTGGCCATATAGGTTGCCCCTACAACGCTTCCCGGTCCATAAAGGATCTTCCGGTAGAGGATCCAGATTTTGTCATTCTTTATGGCGTTAACAGCGCTTCCTCCCGCACGGCTCATGATCTCGTCGCGAGCCTTCTGTGCCGCAGCTGTTTCACTGGATGGAAAGGCTCTCCATCCCATCATATCGTCCGCTTTGGCCTGGAAAATTATGTCCGGATTCTCTTTTATCACCGTCTCCCAATCGGTGGTAACTGTCTCTTCTTTAGAGGATCCGAAGACATTTATTCCTCCCGCAAGCCTGATGCTTCTGTCGATATCTGCTCCGGCACCATTGCTCTTGAGCTCTCCCAATCCCTTCGGCTGGGCGCTTTCGAAATAAACCTTGACTAGGCTTTCTCCCTTAACTGCGCTGGCGATGGCCTCCCTCTTGGAGCTCTTCCAGGCAATATATTCCTGGGCTTTATCCTCTTTATTTAAAATTTGGCCTAGTTTTCTCAACTCCTCATCCAGGCCGTCCGCCTTGTAGAAGCTAAAACCTGCCACAGATATATTTTTAAAGGGTTTAAGGCCCGCCTCAACGGCATCTACAGCATAGGACTTGCCTGCCATCTTGCCGGAAGGATAGCCCAGCACCAGGATATTAGGCGTTATAGAATCCTCATTCCCTTTGGCTATCTGCCCTATGGTCTCATAATCCGGCGCACTCCATTTTCCCACGAGAGCCTTCTTTTTCAGGTTAGGGAAGGTCCAGCTATACTTTTGAACGGTATCAGATACCCCTACGATCATGTCCTCTGCTTCCATGAGCTCCACTGCTTCCGCTGCATCGGTGCTCAACACAATGATCCTCTCTATGGGCATTTGAATTGTGACATTTCTGTCGGCGGAGTCGGTGAAGGTCATAGGATATTTGCCAGCTGTGCCGTTGCTGGAAAAAGAGCCATCTTCAGCATGGACGCTGCTGCACAGCAGCAATGCGGCCAGGATTAGAATCAGCAAAGCCGAGATCGAATATGTTCTCATATTATTCCCTCATATTAGCTCTGTTCATCATATCTATTCTAATATAAGTCTTTTTTGTTAACAAATTCTAATACTAAAATCATGCAAATTATGATCGAACCTTGACCTTGTATACAATCGCAGAGGCCCTGGAGAAGGACCGAGCAATAAAGGTAAAGGGTGGAAGCATCAATTGGAAGCCAGAACATAGGATTTGGCCTGGTCCCGATTCTCTGGTTTTTCTCTAGGCCCTGGCCCCCACGATCTGCCTCAGGGGCATGATCACCGGACGCTCGGAGAGGCTTGTTATCGCCGCTTCCACCCGGTATACGGAAGCTATATTCTCCTCGGTGATCACCGATTGTGGGTCGCCCGCCGCCACAATCCTCCCCTTCTTCATCATGATGATGCGATCCGAGTAGTAGGAGGCCAGGTTAAGGTCGTGCAGGGCCATTATGGCTGTGATCTCCTTTTTCCGGACCACATCCCGGATGATGTTCATCACATCCAGCTGATGCCAGATGTCCAGGTTGCTGGTGGGCTCGTCAAGAAGCATCACCTCTGCCTCCTGAACCAGGGCCCTGGCGATCAAGACCTTCTGCTGCTGTCCGCCGGAGAGTTCCGAGAAGTTGCTCATAGCCAGCTTCTCGATATCCAGAAGCCTGAGCACCTCCCAGACCTTCTTCTCATCCCTGTCGCTGCCCATCCATCCTATGTGCGGCCTGCGGCCCATCAGTATGGTATCGAAGACATTGGTGGGGAAGATGCGCACCGAGCTCTGCGGCACATAGGATAGGTACCTGGCCAGATCCATGCGGCTCATCTTGGTCACATCCTTTCGGTCGATCAGGATGCTCCCGCCCTGAGGGGAGGCGATCCGGTCTATGCACTTGATCAATGTCGATTTTCCCGATCCGTTCGGCCCCACAATGGTCACCAATTTGGAGGGGGCGATCTCGAAGTTCACATTGTCAAGAATTGTATTGCTGGTATATCCGAATACGATTTCTTTGGCTTGCAGCTTGATCATCATGTCCAAAACTCCTTTCTCTTGCCTTTCATCATCAGATACATGAAGAAGGGAACTCCCACAATCGAGGTCATGATCCCGGTGGGTATGATGGTCGGTGCTATCAGATTCATTCCCACCGCATCGGCAGACATCAGGACCAGTGCCCCCAGCACACCGGATGCCGGTATGAGGAAGCGGTGGTCTCCGCCGATGACCATGCGGGCCATGTGAGGGGCCACCAGCCCCACAAAAGCAATGGTCCCCATGAAGCAGACCACGGTGGCAACGAGCAGGCTGCTGACCACCATTATGAATATGCGCGTCCTCTCGGCATTGACCCCGATGCTCTTGGCCGTTTCATCCCCGGCGGTCATTATGTTAAGGTCCCAGCATTTGCTCATCAGCAGGGGAATGCATATCACGAATACCGCCAGCAGTATCTGGGAGTTGGTCCAGGAGAAGGCGGCCAGGTCTCCCATGCCCCAGTTGGTCATCAGACGAAGCTGCTCGTCACTGGCGAAATACTTAAGAAGCTGGCTTATGGCCGTGAAAAAGTAGTTCACGGCAATGCCTGCCAGCACCAGATTCTCGGATGTGGCTCCCTTGATGGCGGCAAGGCCGATGATGAATAGAGAGCATATGAGTGCGAAGGCGAAGGCATTGCCGATGATAAAGAACGGCCCGCTCAGAATGGAGATGCCTATAACCGCAGCTATGGATATGCCGAACTGCGCTCCGGCGGTGATGCCCAATGTGAAGGGGCTGGCGAGGGGATTTTTAAGAACGGCCTGCATAACGCAGCCGCATATTCCCAGCCCGAATCCGGCCAGTATCCCGCCCAGAATACGGGGAAAGCGTATGTTCCAGACCACGCGGGAGGTGAGGGGATCGACAGCAAAGCTCTCCGGCCAGAAGCGGGCTAAAAGTGCGGCATAGGAGTCAGCCACGGATATGTTCAGAGGCCCCAGGGTTATTATGATTCCGGTGAGCAGGACCAGCAGGCCGACGATGCCCAGCACGAAGAAGACTCTGATGAACTTGAACCTCTCGTGAGCCAATTCAGAACTGCCTTTCTTGCCTGCCCTCCTGGCCCGGGACAAGCTCCTATCGGGCTTGCCACGGAAGAAGAGCGTCCGAAAGCTGGTCATTTATTTCCTGCAGCTGCCTTGGCCAGCCCCATAAGAAGGGGAAGGTCTGAATTATGTCCGTCACCAGATCCAGTGGAGACCACAATCAGGTTCTTCTCCTTGGCGATCTCGGTAAGAGTCTGGAACTCGCGCAGCTTGAGAGCACTGGGCTTGTTCTCGTACATATCGGCTGCCTCGTTCATCATCTTGGAGGCCTGAAACTCGCCCTCCGCCAGTATTATGCGGGCTCTCTTCTCCCTCTCTGCCTCTGCCTGCCTGGCGATAGCTCGGAGCATGTTCTCGGGCAGGGATACGTCTCTCATGGTGACCATAACCACATGCATCCCCCAGGGCTCGGTGGTCGAGTCCAGTATATCCTTGATCCTTTTGTTGAGGTCATCCCTATCGGAGAGGATGGTGTCCAACTCATTTTGGCCCAGGATGTCTCTGAGGGTGGTCTGTGCTAGAAGAAGCGTGGCTGCCTCGAAGTCCTCCACCTCGACGATGGCTTTAGTGGCTTCTACCACCTTGTAGTAGATGACTGCATCGACCTCCAGCGTCACATTGTCGCGGGATATAACCGTTTGCTTGGGGACATCCAGCTCTCTCACCCTCATGTCCACTCGCACCATTTTGTCCATCAAGGGAATGAGGGCAAAGAGGCCCGGCCCTCTCTCCTTCTTGATCTTTCCCAGGCGAAATATAACCGCCCTCTGGTACTGTCTTACCACCCGGATGGATGAGGCCAAAAGCGCCAGTAAGAGAGCCGATCCGGCCAGAAGGGAAATGGAAACCATCGACTTGTCCTCCTAAGTGGGGAGAGGCTCGCCTTTCTGCCAGGAGATCAGGGCTTGCTTATGATGGCGATGCATGCTTAATCCATTTTCATCCTCCACCAGCCTTTGGGAGATAAACTCCCGCAGGTCCGGCTCCTTCTCGACTGGCACCTCATACATCTGCTTCCACTCCGCTACCGCCTCATCAAGGCTTGAGAAGTGCTCTGTCCAGTGCCATTGCATTATTCTGATATCGGCGAGGATGCCCATATCTGCGAGCAGATTGTACATAATGAGGTAGCCGGCCGGGCCTGCCTCCTGCCTTTTATGCCTGCCAAGCTCTCCATCCCTGCCATCTTTGCTCCCCCTCAAAAAATCCCTTAAACCGTCATCCCTCTTGCCGTCGACAAAGGTGAAGATGTACACCGCTCTCTTGGCCAGAGAGTCCATCTTGGCCAGGGCCTCTCTCAGGTCATAGACGCCCAGGGAGTTGGAGGATAGGACCACGTCGTGCGGTTCCAGCTCATCTGGGGAGATATCCTGCCAGCTCTTATGGATGCAGCGAATGTTTTCCAGGTCTTCGGCGACCATATTCTCCCGCAAGCAGGAGAGCATCCCAGCCGACTGATCAAGAGCGGTGACGCTCTTAACCCGGCGGGCCATGGGAAGGGCCAGCCGGCCGGTGCCGGCTCCCACATCCAGCACAGTCTCGCTGGAAGAGAGGCCCAGGAAGGCCACCTGGCTCTCAGCCCTCTCTCTGTTCTTCATGACCCTTTTATTGAACAACTCGGCCCGGCTGTCCCAGTGGGCGGCCAGGTTCTTGCCATGATGGCGAAAGCCGTTGGCATGAGTGGCCTTCCACAGCTCGTCCCAATTGATGATTCCCGGCATGAAGAGCATCCCTCACTTCAGGCTATCCAGGTACTCTCTGGGCCAGACCAGATAGTCGGCATATTCGGTAAAGACGCCGTCCACTCCCAGGAAGGCCTCGAATATCTCATTGCCCTCTTTTTCCAGATCGAGATCCTTGAACTCCTCCGGATGAAGCACCTTGGCCATGTACATCATGTTCAGGAGGTTCCTGTCCGGGGGTGTGCCTCGGCAGTGGGGGTAGAAGCAATTGTAGACATTGCCGTTCTTGATGGCATTTATAGAGGACAGCTCCGGGCTGTTCTTGATGAAGTCCAGGCCGGTGTTGTTTCCAGCATCGCTGTTGGATATGAATATAAAGTCGGGATTCCAGGCGATGATCTGCTCCAAAGCCACGTTGATGGTCGAGCCGTTGATCTCTGAGGCGATATTGATGCCGCCTGCCATGCTCAGTGGATCATACTTGGGCTCGGTTCGGGTGAAGTCCCTGCCCTCTTTGGGGTCATAAAATCCGGCACCAGCTCCGCGTGAGGCAAAGTAGACCTCGGGCCTGTCTTCCGGCTTCAGGTCATCAGTTACTGATTCTATCATGTCCACCTTGCCCTTGGCAAAGGCGATCAGTTCATCAGCTTTGTCTTCAGCATCCAGAGCCTGGCCGGCCACACGGATGCTGTTGTAATAGCCATCTTCCCCGAAGTTCCAGCCTTGTCCGCCCAGCACCACCACCGGGCAGCCGATCTTGTCCTCAAAAGCCTCGGCGTCCTTAAGATTTCCGCAGAAGATCAGATCCGGCTTGAGGGCGGCGATCTTCTCAAAATAGATATCGTATCTGGTGCTGATCTCTGGGAGATCGGGCATTCGACCGTCGATGATGCTCTCAAAGCAATTATTGCAGCCCTCTGCGGTATTGTCGAAGGTCATGGGACAGAGGCAGGACTTGGTGGCCTGCTCTCCCGCCACCAGCTTATCTCCCAAGCCCAGGGCAATTACCGTCCTGGCCTCGTCCGGAGATCGGGTGATTATCCTCTCAGGGGCATTATCCAATGTTATCTCCCGGCCTTGAGTGTCAGTCAGGGTCTTGGGATAAGATGCCATTGCTGCAAAGCTCATCAAAAATATTGAGCCTACTAGCAACATCAGCATCGTCTTGCTGAGCCAATAGCCTTTATGCATTTATCTCTCTCCAAATTTTCTATATCATGGTTTCAAAGGGCAGATTATGTAGCCCTTAATTATGGATTCCTGTTTGATTCGTCTTAATTATTTTTTTATATTTAAGACTTTTCGTTAATTCTTTTTGATAATTAACATTAAATAGGCTATAGAATCAAGAAATAGCAAAGAAGATGCAATTAAAAATATATAATATCATTTTTAATACTGAACCAACCCCCCCTCCTCCTTGACCTTCAACACCGACTGGTCGAAGACAAACAGGCTCAGGGGCAGGAGAATGATGGAGAAAAGAGCCAGTGTGAATATCTCAGGAGCCAGATCTCCCAATGAATAGCCCTGCAGGAGGGCATGTCTCATGCCGCTCACAGCGTAGGTTATGGGAAGTATATGGGATATGCTCTGCAGCCAATCCGGAAAGACCTCTATGGGAAAGAGCACTCCGCCGAAGAGTTCAGATGTGCCCATCAAGAGCATATTGATAGGATCACCCCTCTTGAATACCATGATGAAGCTGGCCGATAAAATCCCTATGCTGCTGAAGCATATTATGGTAAGAATCAAGATTAAGAGCGCTCCGCCCACGTTGGCGCGGGTCATGTCCACCCCCAGTAGAACGCCTATGAGCAGATAGATCAGGACCCGAAAGGAGGCAAAGATGAAATTCCAGATAGAAGAGAGGGCGATAATGCTGGATGTGCCGGTGGGTGTGACCAGCATGGCCTCAAGAGTTCCCATCATCTGCTCGTCGCGCACGCTCTCGGAAAAGCTTCTCAGAGAGATCATAAGATAACCTGAAAAGGCCATGCCTATCAGCACAAAAGAGAAATAATCCCCCCCATACGGCTCAAGGTACTTGGCCGCCGCATCTCCCATCATCTTGGCAATGAAGTAATAGGTCAATATGTTGAAGAGCATGAAGAATATTCTCAAAAAAAAGTCGAACTTATAGCTCATCTGCAGGAGATAGCCCCTTTTTATAAACCAAAATGCCTTTTCCAAGAGCATCAAAATCCCTTTCGCTTCATTCCCATACCCAGGCCGCGTCTTTTCCTGCCGCTTCTGTGCATGGAAAATGCCTGTGGATTAGAGTTGTCCTCTGCAAAGTCCTTGCCGGTGTAAAATGTGAAGACATCGCATAAGCTGCTTCCCGAGGGAAGGCTGCTCTTCAGATCTGCCGGACTCGCATCAGCCTTTATCCTTCCTTCATCCAATATCACCACTCTATCGCAGAGTTCCTCCGCCTCATCCAGTTGATGGGTGGATATGAAGACCGTCTTGCCCTTCTCCTCAACAATATGCTCCTTTATGAACTGCCTCAGGCCCTTCGCCGCCCCTGGGTCCAGGCTTCGGGTAGGCTCGTCCATGAAAAGGACGGCGGGATCGTTCAGGAGCCCGCGAGCAATGGCCATGCTCTGCTTCATCCCGGCGGAGTAGCTCAGAAATGGCTCATCGGCACGCTTTTTGAGATGGACCACCTCCAATAGCTCCTCCACCCTGGCCTTGACATCTCTTTGGGGCAAATTGTAAAGGGTGGCGAAGAACTGTAGGTTCTCTCTTCCCGAGAGCCTCCAGTAAAAGCTCCTCTCATCTGTGGTAACAAAGCCTATTGATCCTCTGGCCTTCTGGCCTTCCTTGACCACATCATAGCCATTGACATAGGCATCGCCTTCCGAGGGGAGGATGAGAGTGCAGAGAATCTTTATCAGAGTAGATTTGCCGGCTCCATTGGGCCCCAGAAGTCCCAAAACCTCGCCTTTGCCAACCCTGATATTCACATCAATAAGCGTGGTCAGGACCTCTTTTTGTCCAGCATTCCTTATTATGTCCAGGAACCCGCGGTCCAGCACAAACCTCTTGGTCAGATCTCTGGTCTCAAT
>Ga0208197_1001460_pt1 | contig 23563 bp, 19 predicted proteins | sample AD_JPNNA4_MetaG_FD_184444 | JGI IMG/M metagenome (GOLD analysis project Ga0208197, IMG submission 184444) | Active sludge microbial communities of municipal wastewater-treating anaerobic digesters from Japan - AD_JPNNA4_MetaG (SPAdes) (version 2) | ecosystem: Engineered > Bioreactor > Anaerobic...
CCGGGCTTTTTCGGGTTAGATAATTCAGGCTTTTATGGTACTTTCTACATAGGAGTAGGCACAAGTCCAAATGGCCTGCCAGATTTGATTTCGCCGGTAATGTAGAGAAAAATTATGGCAGAATTACAAGGGGGGAAAAGTAAAATTGGGAAGTACCAATGGCAAGATCTTTCATAGATACCATGCAATTTCGTTTTTAACATCCATATTGGCATATCTTTATTCCACTTTCATAAATTCTTCTGCTGCAAAGTGGGGGTTTTCGTTCATCCAGATAGGTCTGATAAACCTCCTATGGTCTTTTGTTTACGCAATAGCGAGCATAACGATTGGACACTTTGGGGATAAATATGGCTACAAAAAGATGATAATTATCCTTTATACCTATATGATTTTAGTTTCTATCGTGGGTCTTGTGACTTTCTCACCTACCATGCTTATAGTATTTTCAATACTCCAAGGGGCATTTTTTGGTACATTTTTTCCGCAAGTTGAAGGCTTGATAGCAAGATCAGAGAAACAAATTGGAATAGACCCCCCATCAGTCACTGGGCGATTCACGATCTCTTGGAGTACTGGTAACATGCTCGGCGTTGCATTTGGTCCGTACTTGACCGTGAGAGCTAGAAGCATTATCTTTCTCTATGGTCTAGTAGTGTCAATAGCCATCATCATGATCGTATATCTCGATAGTAGAAAGTACGGTAATCTTATTAGATTCAAACCAGTTGGGAAACTAAAACACAAGTCCAGCTATGAAGTGCTGAAAGATGTGCAAAGGATGAAAAGGCTTCGTCTTGAATACAGAATTATATTGTTACTTGGTGGGATCGTCTATACAGCGGTACTTGCGGATTTTCCAAAGCTCATATCCTTGGCCGGTATAGGGCTCCAAAATGCGGGTTTTTTGACAGTTGGAGCGAACATTGGTGTGTTAATAACGTTCCTTTGTCTTCAGTTCTGGCGTGGATGGGTCGGTAAGGAAGGGTTGTCTGCTTTATTATTGTCAGTCATTCCACTTTCAGGCATAGTGGCGTTTTTTGCGAAGACCCCATTGATGTTCTTTATCACAGCTTTTGTTGCCGGATGTAGTTATGCGGTTCCATACACATTTGCCATATTCTATGGTCTTCTATCCGAAGAAGAGGGCCAAGGTAAGCAAGGTGCGATTCACGAGATGGTGATAGGCTTACTATTTGGAATCGGTCCATTCCTCGGTGGAATCTTTTTAGATAAAGTGAACAGCGTAGTCGGATTAACGATACTTGCGCTGCTCATAGGTGCGGTAACGTACGGTATTCAAATGGCCTTCAATTTCTCAAACAAAGGCAGGGCTGTTGTTAGATAAGATTAAAGTTTTGGACATCACACAACTCTTTTCTTTTCCCATCTTACTTTGGTAAAGAAGATAATGGCAACTATTGCTTCGAATATTTCTGCCAAAAGCAGCCCTATCCAGATATGCACAGGGGCTGCTTTTAATACGTACAAACTTACAATGAGATAAGGTATCATGATGCCCCACCTACTTATTATACTCGAAAGTAGGGCAAGTATGTTGGCCCCAGCTCCGAAAAAGGCACTTGAGAAACTTGATGATAATGATACAAACAGTATGCCTATTGCACTGTATATCATCCCTGTTGCACCGATTTGTATTACCTGAATATCGTTAGTAAAAAAGCTCATTATTTTGGAACGAAAGACTATCATCAAGAAATTGAATACAAGTGCAACTATGAGACTATACAATGAAGAAATCAGCGTTATCTTCTTTGCCTTCGATTCTTCGTCTTTACCAAGCGCATGACCAACTAACGCACTTGTACCTATTGAAAAACCCGTGAGTGGTACAAGAGAAAGTCCAATAAGTCTTTCAATTATTCCCATCGCACTGATGTACGCTGTCCCAAATGTACCGATGATTTTCATCATCACAGTATAGGATAGATTTCTCAACAAGAGTTCACCACCGTTTGGAAGGCCAATAAGTATCAATTTCTTATCTATTTCCCAATCCATTTTGAATAAGCCTTTAATAGTGATCTTCACATCTTTCACACCTCTGTGCAAAATGAACAATCCAGCAAGAAATGGTATGAAATTCGATATAACCGTTGCCCAAGCAGCCCCAGCTATTCCCAATCCTAAACCATGTATACGAGTACCAGGGATGGTGTCAAACATGAACAGAGGATCGAGGAACATATTGGCAATGCCTCCGGCAAGCATAGTGAACATCGGAATTGAAGCCTCACCTATATTTCTTAGAGCTGTGTATGTGGAATATGTCAAGAAGAAAAATGGCATAAAGAATATTCTAACGTTGCCGTATTCTAATGCAGAGGAGACAACCTCACTTTCTTTGGAGAACAACAAAACAGCTGGTTTATACGCTATCAAGAGAATTGCACTGGCAATTAGGGCGACGATAAACTTGAAGACAAGAGTTTGTTCGATTACTTTAGAGGTGAGTTTGTAGTCCTTCTTACCATGTGCCTGAGATATCATTGAAACTGATGAGGCACCTATTATTTCATTGAGGATTTCTACAAGCCAAAAGATCGTAGAAAAGATCACCACTCCAGCGATAGCAGCAGATGAGAATTTACCAATCCAAAACATGTCAACTATATCGTAAAGTGATTGAATACTGTAACCAATCATCGTTGGAAATGAAAGCTTCAACAAACTCTTTGAAATAGACGCAACCTCTCCAGAATTGTAATCTCCTTTCAGACAAATCCCCCCTCTACCATCCCCTTTTATTTCATACTCCGTTTCATACTCAGTGCCACTTCATTATTCACCGAGATGTTTGCGCAATCTTATCATAACATATGCGTTCAAAAAATAAAAGATCGAACTGATGATGAATATCAATGTGTAGCCATTTTCAAATTTCGTTAGAACTGAGAAGAGAACCGCGGAAAGCGCACGAGACACATTATTTAAAAAGTTGTTCACTCCATTTATCGAAGAGACAATATTCATTGGAATGTGCGAAAATACGACCGATGAAAGCAATGGCCCTACCATATTCATCACTGCAAATCTTAATATGTAAACTGAAGTAAACGTTATAGGTTCTCTCGTAAAACTCAATAAAACTATCAGAATTGGAACGAAAACGTACGAAAAAATGAGTACATTCATATCACCGAATTTTCGACCGATTTTATACGAGAACATAGCCCCTAAACTGGTAGCAAGTTGCGCAAATGCCAGTATGAGTCCTATCACCGTTGCACTCATGTGAAAAAGGTCATAGAATATAACATTACCAAACACCACAAAAAGGCCAGCTCCCAGTCCAACGTTTACGTTTGATAAGAAATAATACAGAATAGTCTTAACTTCTTTTGAATCTCTGATCTTGAATATCTTTGAAAAGGAAGCAATACTTGGCGCCTCATCACTTTCTTCGTTAGCGGAAGATGACGTTGCATCTAGTTTTAGTATCGGATATAAAGCTAATATACGTGATAGACTCGAAAATAAAAGGACGATCCTAAAATCAAACGCATCACCCAGAAGACCACCAACGACGTTGGCTATAACGCCAGTAAACATGCCTGCACTCAAGTTTAATCCAAGGAATCTTGCCCTATTCTCTGAAGACGTTTTCATCACCAATATCGTTGACATTATAGTGGCTGTTGCAGCTGAGAACCCACCGTGAAAAAAGGACGTAATACCGAGGATAGTACTCGAAGTGGCAAAGATCCTATACGTACCAAAGAAGATACTCAACAATTGTGTCATTATCAGAAGCGTTTTCTTTTCATACTTCTCCGCAACGAGCCCGAAGAACAAACCAATGAATGCAGCCCCCCATAAATTCGATGAAGTAATGTTTCCAACAGCACTTGTCGGTAGACCACCAGTTCTTAGCATCAAATTGAAGATCGTCCCGTATATACCTTGTGTCAATCCATCGATAAACGTAAAAAGCGCGACCAAAACCGGTGCCGACATGCAATATTTCCCTCCAATATCGATTAGTTAGTAAAACGAATATATGCAACTACTATTTTACCACCTATTCGCTCAAATCAGAATATTCAAATACGTATATGTCACTTACAATGCAAAATCAACAATTAGCACTCTTGACAAATAAGTGCTAATATGGTAAGATAATTTCAGAATGTCAAAGAACAATTCAGAATAGTTATAGTGGAAAGGAGTGAGAAAAGATGTTCAACTTCGAAGATTTTACAGAGAATGCGCAGGAGATACTTAATTCCGTAAACGATGTGTTAAGCAGATACAGACATAACCAGCTTAGTCCTGAGCACATACTCTTGACGATGCTTGAAAACCCGAAAAATGCAGCTGTCGATATTCTAAATTATCTAAATGCAGATGTGGATAGTTTGAGAAGAGATGTGGAAAGGGTGATTTCGTCAAAGGGTGGTTATTATTATTCTGGTGGTTCCACAACGAGCCAGATATACATTACACCAGATGCTACGAAGGTTATAAACGAGGCAAAAAAGGAAGCAAAGAGAATGGGCGACGAAAAGATAGGTACGGACCATATTTTGCTTGCCATGTCACTCGTTCCAGAGACGACTGTCTACAGGCTTTTGACAAAATACGGTATCAGCCAAGATAAGATATACTCGGCTATCAAGGATTTGAGAATGAAAAGGACATACGCTGAAGAGGAGAACATAGACGTACTCGCCAAATTCACTGAAGATTTGACTGAGATGGCAAAGAATGGTCAACTCATGCCTGTTATTGGAAGGGAAAACGAAATAAATAGAATGATAGAAATACTGGGTAGAAAGGTGAAAAACAATCCTGTTTTGATCGGTGATCCCGGAGTTGGTAAGACTGCCATTGTGGAAGGTCTTGCACAAAGGATTGTGGATGGAAATGTTCCTTCATTCTTGAAAGGTAAGACGATACTGAAATTGGATTTGGCAAGGCTTGTAGCGGGTACGAAGTTTAGAGGCGAGTTCGAAGAAAGGCTTAAAAAATTGCTCGATGTGCTTAAAAAGAGAACGGATGCAATATTGTTTATAGACGAATTGCACACGGTAGTGGGAGCAGGAGCAGCAGAAGGTGCACTCGATGCAGGGAATATACTGAAACCTGAATTGGCACGTGGAGTGTTGAGGGTCATCGGTGCAACCACGGTAGATGAATACAGGGAGAGTATTGAGAAAGATAAGGCGTTGGCACGGAGATTCCAAGTAATTCTCGTACCAGAACCAAGTACTGAAGAGACAATCGAAATTCTTAAAGGTATCAAAGGAAAATTTGAGGAGTTCCACGGTGTAAAGATTTCAGACAAAGCATTGGAATGTGCTGCAAAGATGTCGGCAAGATACATAGCAGATAGATATTTACCAGATAAAGCAGTTGATTTGATAGATGAAGCTGCAACAAGGTGCAGGATAGATGGTAAAGAGGAAGTCACAGAAGAGGATATAGCAAAAACAGTTGAAAAATGGACAGGCATTCCCGTTGGTAAGATTATGAGTGATGAAAAGGAAAAGTTGAAGAATTTAGAACGCATAATCCACGAAAAGTTCGTTGATCAAAACGATGCAGTCAGAATTGTTTCGAACGCGATAAAGATGTCCAGGGCAGGAATAAGGAATCCGAAGAGACCTCTGGGTGTATTCCTATTCCTTGGACCAACCGGTGTTGGTAAGACTGAACTTGCAAAGAGGCTCGCCGATGTACTATTCGGTACGGAAAAGGCCCTTATAAGGATTGATATGACTGAATACATGGAGAAACATTCAGTTGCAAGATTGATCGGCGCACCTCCGGGATACGTGGGATACGAAGAAGGTGGATATTTGACCGAGCAAGTGCGTAGAAGACCGTACAGTGTGATACTTTTCGATGAGATAGAGAAGACCCATCCAGATGTGTTCAATGTGCTTCTCCAGCTATTCGACGATGGAAGGTTGACAGATGGTAAAGGTAACACAGTAGATTTCAAAAACACGATAATCATCATGACGAGTAACATAGGCTCAGACATCATAATACAAGATATCGAAGAAGGATTCGAAGAGTTCATACCAAAACACGTTGAAGAAGAGTCAAGAAAATACTTTAGGCCGGAGTTCATAAACAGACTTGATGCAGCAGTTGTTTTCAAGCCATTGAAAAAGGAACACATAAAGAAAATAATCACGATGTATTTGAATGAACTCAATGAGAGATTAGTTGATAGAAACATAATCGTGGAACTCGACGAATCGATGTTGGAGTATCTTTCTACGGAAGGTTACGTCCCAACGATGGGTGCAAGACCACTGAGAAGGTTGTTTGAAAATACGATAGAGTTCAAGATTGCAGAATTGATAATAAACGAAGAATTGAATGAAAGCAATCGTATAAAATTCTATTGGAAAGAAGAAGGACTCGGTTGGGAGATACAGAAATAGTACAAAACGAAAACACCCAAATTCACCGTTTTTGAGATATTGACGTTTAGAGAAACAAGTTATAAAATTCAACTAGAAAGATGAAAAGTGAATAGATACCTGGAGGGGAGCTCTTGACAATGCAGGGCTGAGAGGGAAGTGGCAAGCTTCCGACCCTTCGAACCTGAACCGGATAATACCGGCGGAGGGACCGGGACACAAAAGTGTGAACTGGATTTTGGTAAAGATTGCGAATAAGAAATGGCCCTCCATTCAGGTTTTGGATGGAGGGCTTTTTATTTTGGCACATAGCATATGTACGAAAACTGGAGGTGACGGTATGAAAAAGGTACTAAGTATCATGGTTTTAGTTGTTTTATTGACATCACTCTTCTCCGCTGAACTTGTCATATACACATCAGATAGCTTTGCGGGTGGAATTGCAAGGGTAGTGATACCAAAGTTTGAAAAGACGTACAACTGCAAAGTCAAGCTCATAAGTATCGGCTCTATGGGCGATGCATTAGCTCGCGTTGTTGCCGAAAAGAAATCCCCAAAGGCTGATCTGATCGTAGGGCTCAGTGCTGAACAGCTTCAGATGGCAATAAGTGAGGGCGTTTTGGAAAAGTATAGACCTGTCAATTCTAAGAATATTGTCTATAAGAGCCTTGTCAACGATTACGGCACAGTCTACGATTATGGAGCACTTGCAATGATATACAACGTTGAAAAGATTAAGAATCCTCCCAAAACGTTCAAAGACCTGCTAAGTCCAGAATACAAAGGTAAGATAGTACTGATAGACCCAAGAACATCGAGCACAGGGCTCACTTTTCTCATGTGGACCATAGCAGCTATGGGCGAGGATGGAGCAATTCAGTATTGGAGTAAGCTAAAGAATAATGTACTAACATTTACAAGTGGGTGGAGCGCAGCATTCAAGATGATTGAAACAGGTGAGGCTGATATGATTGTGAGTTATGCAACCGATGGAGCCTACAGTATGTACGAATATGGGGCGATAAAATATATGCCGATCATATTTGAAGAAGGCGCATACTTACTCGAAGAATATGCCGCCATTGTAAAAGGTGCAAAGAACAAAGCGTTGGCAAGGGCATTCATAGAGTACATGTTGACAAATGAATTTCAAAAAGAAGTTCCATTGAATCAGTGGATGATGCCAGTTACAAATGCAGAATTACCGGAAGTATTTCAAAAATACGTTCCAAAATTCAAAAAGGTGCTCAAAGTTGATCCAAATATCAACAGCAGATTAGATGAGATACTCAAGAAATGGGAAAAAGCCGTTATAGGTTAATCGATAAATCGAACGAAACACGCCTTTGTGCAGTCTAATCAATTGAGCAGTTAAGTGTGACTATATAACTTTGTGAACTTTAACAGAGGGTGATTGTACGAAAAGATTTCTGACGATCATTATTTTGATTCTTGTTGCCGGTACTTCAATCTTATTTGGTGAGATGCTAAAAGTGGGATTTCTTCTCGGAAGTCCATATGCTTTTTGGCAGATTTCGAATCTGACCGGTATAGATTATGAAATACTAAACAAAGTAGCTTTTAAAATGGGATACCAGTTAGAGATGTACGTTCTACCATTTACCTCACTTGATCCAGTTATTTTAAACAAACTTGATTTAGACATAATTGCTGGTGGAATTCACATGACACAAGAACGCCAGAAGACGTACAATTTTTCGATTCCTTATGCACAATCCGGTTTAGCGATTGTTTTGAGGAAGGGACTATCTTGGAACGGCGATGTAGAAAAGTTAGAATTTGTGGTTAAACAAGGGGCAACGGGCCAAAAAATCGTTGAACAGTGGATAAGCGAAGGTAAGAAAGTCAAGTATTCTGCCTTTGTCTCAAACGAAGAGATCATAACGGACCTCATATTGAAGAGGTACGATGCAGCGCTTTTCGATTATTTGAATGCGCTCTACATATCTAGGAATTACGGTCTATCGGTCTATAAAGATCTCATCTACAAAGATGACTTGGGATACATAATATTGAATAAGCAAATTGAACAGGAGATCAATGAGGCCATCAGAGATTTGAAAAATGAAATACCTACGATAATTTCAAAGTACGTTGGAAAAGTCAACTGATCTATTCATTGTCACTCTTATACAATCATACTTATACAATCATATATAGTCTTGTATAGTCTTGCACAATTTATGAAGATTAATCAATATTAGACAAAAGCAAAGCGGCGTGAAATTATTTTCCAGCGCCGCTTTGTCTTATCGAATATTCAGCAATTAGAAAGGTGAAAGAGAAAATTACATAATCAAGCCACCATCAACGCCTATAACCTGTCCTGTAACGTACGAAGATTCGTCTGAAGCAAGGAATAAATAAACATTCGCAACCTCAGTAGCCTCTCCTAACCTCTTCAATGCGGCCTTTTCTGCCATTTCTGTCAATATCTTCTCGGGTACCTTTTCTGTCATGGGGGTTCTTATGAAACCTGGTGCCACTGCGTTTACCCTTATCTTTGCACCCTTTCTTGCAAATTCCTTTGCCCATGTCTTTGTCATACCGATGATACCAGCTTTCGTTGCTGCGTAGTTTGTCTGACCGATGTTTCCATAAATTCCAACTACGGAAGAGGTGCTAACGATACTTCCCTTTCCTGCTTCAAGCATGTACGGAACAACTGCTTGCGTCATGTTGAATACACCTTTCAGATTCACGTTTATAACTCTGTCCCAGTCTTCCTCAGTCATCTTTTGGATGAGTGCATCTCTTGTTATGCCTGCGTTGTTAACTAACACATCTATCTTTCCGAACTTTTCGACGACCTCTTTGACAACTTCCGCTATCCTTGCTCTATCTGTAACATCGAGTTTATAAAAGTGAATTTTTGGATCATCGTAAACTGCTTCGCCAACATCGCATGCAATAACTGTTGCTCCCTCTTTTGCAAATAATTCCGCTGCGGTCCTACCAATTCCACTTCCTGCACCTGTGATTATACAAACCTTGTCTTGCAACCTCATATACATCCCTCCTCTGTTTGTGCGCTCATTTATCTCTCAGTTCTCGTTTTTCATACTAAATTCTCAATAATTACTGCAGTTCCCATACCCCCACCGATGCACAACGTTGCTAAACCGTACTTTAATCCACGTTTTTTCATCTCGTAGATGAGCGTTGCAATGATTCTATTGCCGCTTGCCCCAATTGGGTGTCCAAGTGCTATGCCACCACCGTTCACATTCGTTCTTTGCATGATCCATTCCTTAGAAACGCCAAATGCCTTTTCCCATCCCTTTATAACGGCTAGACTCTGACCGGCAAATGCCTCATTAAGCTCTATGAGTTCAATATCTTGGAACGAGAGCCCTGCTTTCTTGAGTACCTTCTCTGTAGCTGGAACTGGACCAAATCCCATTCTGATAGGTTCAACACCTGCTTGCGCCCAAGCCACAATCCTTGCAAGTGGTTTTAGATTCTTACGTTCGACGTACTTGTCACTCGCAATTACAAGTGCACTTCCCCCATCGTTTATACCACTTGCGTTTCCAGCAGTAACGGTTCCATTTTGCTTAAATGCAGGTCTCAATTTTGCCAAAGATTCCATCGTTACATCAAATCTCGGATGTTCGTCCGTATCAAATATCTTTACTCCCTTTTTGTCAGGAATTTCAACCGGTGTTATTTCATCTGCAAATCTACCGGACTGTATGGCAGCCTTCGCCTTAATCTGACTGTTGTAAGCAAACTCATCTTGTTCTTCTCTCGATATACCAAATTCTTCTACCAATGCTTCAGCGGTTAACCCCATGTGAATTCTGTTGAAAACATCGGTGAGACCATCCAGTAACATATGATCCTGCAAATCAAGTGGACCAGACTTGACACCGTACCTTGCCTTGTAACTAAGCAAGTACGGAGCCTGAGACATGTTCTCTATACCACCTGCTAGTACAACATTTGCCTCTCCAAGCTCAATGTCACTAGCTCCGACCATAACTGCCTTCATTCCACTACCGCAGAGCATATTTACGCTGTATCCAGGCTTTTCTACAGGAATACCTGCATATATGCTGACTTGTCTTCCAGGTCCCATACCTTGTCCGGCCGTAAGTATACAACCCACGATAGTTTCATCAACATCTTCAACTGGTATAGACGACTGTGCTATTGCTGCTTTAGCAGCTATCGCACCCAGTTGTGAGGCTGGAACGTCCTTCAAAGAACCTAAAAATGTACCTATCGCTGTTCTCTTTGCACCCAAGATATACACCATACACCACACCTCCAAAGCTGAACGATATGTCCAAACGATGTTCAAAATAGCAATATCTACCGTAAGTAACTAAGAATTTAAGAACAAATTGGAAACAAATGTTATAGATAATGAGACAGCTGAATCACCTTTCATATTACAACTATATTAGAACACTTTTTGAATATCTTTGTCAAAATACATAAGAGGTAGTATAATCATACACGAGGTAGCATTCGATAGATTTTTCACATTCTTCGTGCTACATGGTAAATTCGCGAGCAATGAAAAGCGTACTGTAGAAAACAGTACAATATCTTCAATAATTAGTTTACACCCTGGCCAATGTAAAATCTAAGTGAACAGAACTGTGTATAGCTTCGGTTGTTTCTTCAGCATCCCTATCAAGTATGTTAACTCCTGCCCAATTAACCTTATCGTTAACTTCGTAAACAACGTCGCTTTGTTTATCTTCTCTATCACTAATCCCAGTTTCAACCTTTCAAAATAGTACTCTATCTCCCACCTCTTCCTGTATATCGCCCTCATCAGCTCACTTTTCATGAATTCTTCACCAGCTTTTCCCCTCGGCCTGATTATCTTTTCTCCTTCCCCTTCTGCCCTGAACTTTTTAACGTGATATCCCCTGTCTCCTATTATTAAACTACCTTTGCACCCTTTCGTCATTTCTATCCCTACGTCCCATTCTCGCCTCTCACTTACCTCGAAGTCCACTACTACTTTCTCTTTGCTGTTGTACAACGCATGCAATCTCTCTTTCTTATTTCTCAACTCGCTCGAATCTATCGCAAGTATGCTCCCTGCTACCTTCTTCATTATTCCTGATATCTTCGCTTTGTCTATATATTTCATCCGATACGTTAACGTCTGCCGAGTTGGTAACTTGTATGGATAATAGATATTCCCTCTCTTGACTTCATCGTAGAACTCCCTCACATACTGACATTTCGTCAAACACATTGCAATGATGACTCTTAATATGTCTAAATCCGAATATTTCCTCGTAAACATCCTCCTTGACCTCTTAAAGACAATTTTCGCAATAGCTTCTAATGATTTTTCTGGTATAATAACTTTGATCACGGGGAATAATTAGTTTATAATTTAACATTATTTAACCACAAAGCACGATACCGTGATATAATGCATCATGATTAATTTTTTCTCTTTTCCGATAATGTTTAGAAGAAGTATTTATACGAGTCTCGATTATTCAGAATGGTTGTTAAGTTGTTGGTTGGTTGATACAGGAAAATTAGAGAGGAGACAGAAAGATGAAAAATTTACCGATATTTTGGAAAATCTTTACCATAGTAATTATCTTAGTTGGCCTTACACTAGGACTCGGTGCCTATTTTGTCATGAGCACAAGAAATAGCACCATCGACTCAAATCTAAACACTCTACAGTTGCAAGCAGAAGATAACGCAGATAGTTTTTCCAATTTTATGCAAGGATATATATACCTTGCAGATTTTCTATCGAATGATGCAAATGTTATTGGTGTTTATACAGACGCAAATGATGAAAGCACTTGGTTGCTGAAATTGTTTGAAAGTATTACCAAGAGTTATAAAGATGTCCTAAGCGTTTATGTTGGGCTCAAGGATAAGCGAATGTATCTGAAGCCTGATCAAGAATTACCGTCTGACTATGATCCTACTTCAAGGTCTTGGTACAAAGATGCAATTGCAAATGTTGGTAATGTCATCATTACAGAACCATACACCGATGTAGGAACCGGTAAGATTGTGATAACTGTTGCAAAAGCGGTAAGAAGCGAGGAAGGTATCACTGGAGTTGTCGGCATCGACTTCGACATATCGTCACTGTCTGATAATTTGTTATCTGCTGCAAAAACATTCGACTATCAAATTGCTGTTACAAATGACTCAGGAACGATAATACTGCATTCAGATGCAAGTCTTGTTGGTAAAAACATCAAAGATACCGAATTTTTCCAAAGGTGGGTTTCTGGTCCAGAAAGTGGTTCATTCAGCTACACTTACAACAACGAACAGTGGATAACAGGTTACAAACGTGCAGCAAATGGCTGGATATTTGCAACTTTGGTGCCCCAACAGGATCTCATGAACACAGTTAATAGACAGGTCGTGTTCATGGTTATCATCATATCAATCATAGTTATAGTTGGAATATTGATTTCAACAGTAATTTCGAGAGTATACATAGTCAAACCGATCGTAGAAATACAAACCCTGTCTGAAAAAGTCGCAACTGGAGATTTGACAATTCAGTTCAAATCTGAGAGCAAAGATGAAATAGGAAGACTTAGTAATGCGTTGAATGCAATGGTCGAATCTCTTAAAGGGATAACTCTTCAAATTCACGATGAGGCAGGAACGTTAAAAGAAGAGGCCGCGCAAATTGCAGCTGTTTCGGAAGAGACAAGTGCAACGATAGAGGAATTAACAGCGCAAGTAGACAATGTCAATGCAAATGTAAACAATGCTTCTGCAGCGATTGAAGAAATGACCAGTGGAATAGAGGAAGTTGCAGCAAGTGCACAAAATGTTGCAAATGCATCGCAAAAACTCAGTGAAGAAGCGAGGAACGTCAATGACCTTGCAAACGATGGTAGAAATGTGATTGCAAATGTAGGAGAAATCATCAATCAAACAAAAATAAAGGCAAACACAACATTCGAAACAGTTGAGAAATTGTCATCGAGTGCAAAGAACATAGGTGAGATAGTAGATACGATTAATTCTATAGCAGAGCAGACGAATTTGCTTGCACTGAACGCCGCTATCGAGGCTGCTAGAGCGGGAGAAGCAGGTAGGGGATTTGCCGTTGTTGCAGACGAAATAAGAAAGCTTGCAGAAGAGAGCAAGCAGGCAACTCAAAACATTGCAAACATACTGAGAGGTATACTCGATGAAAGTGTCAAAGCAAGTGAGGAAACAAGAGAAACTGTTGAGATAGTTAACCAAGCAACGGAACAATCGAGACTGGTTAGTAGCAAATTTGAGCAGATAGTTCAGAGTATAATGAAGGTATCACAGATGGTTGAAAATCTTGCAGCAAGTGCACAAGAGCAAAGTGCCGCAGCGGAAGAAATGAGTGGTGCAATGGACAGTGCAAGTAGATCTATGGTTAGCGTTGTTGAGCAGATGAATGAAGTTACAGCGGCAACCAGACAGCAAGCCGATACGATAGTAACAATCGCAAAGACTGCAGAAGAATTGGATAACCTTGCAGATAGACTCGTCTCAGCTGTTAACAAGTTAAAGATAAGCTAAGTATCTATCGACAGTAATCGCACATTTATTAATTGATTAATTCAACTTACTTAAACAAAAGGGGTGCCGATTTTCTCGCACCCCTTTTGTTCAACTTGAATGTACAATTCAATCAGATAGCTGAACTATTTTATGCAACTCTGTCGATTCTCTTGAATCCTTCGCCAAGTACGTACCTTGCCTCGGTAACTATGACAAATGCATCTTTGTCTATGTTCTTTATCAAGTGTAATACCTCGCCAAGTTCTCTTCTTCTCAACGCAACGTATAGTACGTCTATGTCTTTACCAGAGTATGTTCCGCTTGCCTTGAGAATGGTGGCACCTCTTCCAAGATTCTCAAGTATGTACTTCTTTACTTCTTCAGACCTTTTCGATATTATCATCATTGTAACGGATAATTCCAAACCTTTAAGTACAAAATCGATAGTTATACCATTGATTATGATTGCAAGTAATGAGTACATACCAGTTCTAATATCGAATGCAAAACCTGCGGTTATACCAATAGCAAAGTCCACTATCAAAAGTGTAGTACCCATGGGAGAATGAAAATATCTGGTCAGTATCTTCGCGATTATGTCAGTCCCACCTGTTGATGAGTTATTTGCGAAAGTTATGGCCATTCCTATGGCAGCTAAGACGTCACCAAAGAATACAGCAAGCATCAAATCTTGCTCTAGATATTTCGGAATGCTCAACAGTCTGTCGAAGAAGTCAATGAAGAAGTTCAATGCAAACGTTGAATATATGGTTTTGAAACTGAAGTCTTTTCCTACTATCAAAAAGCCCAATAAGAAGAGCAATGCATTGATCATGTACAACCATACGCCAATGGGAACAGAAGGCACCATTCTATGCAAAATCATAGATATGCCACTTGCCCCTCCAGCTGCTATGTTGTTTGGGATAAAGAATACAACGAGACCTAAGGCAGTCAATATCACACCAAATGTAGAAAGCACGTACTCTTTGACCTGTTGCCTGATGTCAATTTTCATTTCCACAAAACCACCTCCTGCGAACTTATTTACTGTCTTGAGCTTGCACACATTTTTTCAAAGACAATGCACACTCAATGCATATTCTAGAATATACTATAATTATAACTTTTGTTCCTTTATTGTACAGGTTTTTTGTGGTAATATATCAATGAGTGGTAAGTGACTCAAAGCATTTTGAGGTGAGAAATTTTGGAATTCTACTTAAAGGACTTAAGTGTTTACCATGGTAAGAAGAGAGTGATAAATAACATATCAACTTATTTTGAAACAGGAAAGATTACAATGATCATAGGACCAAATGGTTCAGGAAAATCTACTATTCTAAAGGCTCTCTCTGGTCTTGTCGATTTCTATGGGAAGGTGTCGTTACCTGATGGATACAACGATATCGCGGAAATAACTGGATATGTGTTCCAAAACCCAGAGACTCAGATAATTGGTAGTACCGTGTGGGAAGATGTTATATTTGGATTGGAGAACATAGGCCTATCGAAAGAAGAGATGGACAAAAGAGGTAATTACGTTCTTGGTTTGTTGGAACTTTCTAACTTAAGAGATTTCGATCCATACTACTTATCGGGGGGACAAAAACAACGGCTTGCAATAGCATCGATACTGGCACTCGAACCGGAGTTTTTATTGCTCGATGAAGTCACTGCGATGCTTGATAAGAACGGTAAAAGAGAAGTTCTAAATGCAATCGTTAGATTAAAAGAGATGGGTAAGGGAGTTATATTGGCCACACATGAACTCGACCTGTTCTTACCAGTTGTTGACAGATGTATCTACATAAGCGGGGGAAATATAGTTTTCGATGGAGAACCAATTGATGGTGTTAACATGTATAGACAAATGGTGGTAAGTGAGCTATAGTTTTCAACTCAACGATTGCTGCTAAAGGAGGGATATTATGGAGGTTCTAAAATTTGAAAATGGTCCCAAGACGGTTGGTCCATATTCTTCGGCAATGAGGTCGGGAAATTTGATATTCTTCTCTGGGATTTTGCCAGTTGTTCCGGAGACTGGCGAGCTTCTAATCGAAGATATTTCAAAAGCAACGCAGCAGGTATTGAAAAATCTGGCTGCAATGCTTTCTGAAATTGGATTATCATTGAAAAATGTTGTAAAAACAACGATATTTACAACGCAACTCGAAGATTTTTCAAAGATAAATGATGCCTACGAAAGTGTCTTCAAAACTTGCACAGACAAATACCCAACACGTAGTGCGGTTGGCGTCAAAGCGTTACCGAAAGGTGCAACCATTGAGATGGAGTTTATCGTTGAATATGAAAAGTGTGAAAAATAAGAACTCAACGATTCTCCGTATCCGACTTTTCTGATTCTTCAGATGTTTCTGAATTCTTATTTCTTACGTTCTTGAATAGTTCGATTCTGTTGACTATGGCTTCTTCGATACCTACTTGAGAGAACGGATGCATCAGCTCGTAAGCATATTTCAATGCTTCAATTTGGTCAGCGTTCTTATTGCTGGCAGTTCTAATTTTCTCTTCAAAGCTCTTGTAATTTGAAAATTCCACGACATATATCAACAGCAATGCACCAATAGTAGTGCTGAGAATCATAGTGGGATAATTCTTTACGGCTGGTAGCGAAAATCCTACAAATATACCACCGGTTATCACCAGCATCAAATATGTACTGTTTCTTGCCATTGACTTGTTGAACAAGAATCGTTTCAAATCATCGATTAATTCTTTCCCAACGGGTGTATAGAGGTTTCTAGAGATAAGAAGAAGAACGGTGAGCAAAACAACGATGAATGGATTTGAAATGGTGAGCCCTAAAGAGATCAGAGCTACAAGTTGCACAATTTTTGATAAGAGCATGTTGTTGATCTTGACGTTCAAATATATGCCGAACATGTATATGATGAAACCAAGTAACTGAATCATGTTTACAAACCTCCCATCAATTTCTCTGTTATTATCACTTTGATATGAATATCACTGTACTATGAGATTGAGCATTGTAGTGATTCTCAATCTTCTCTGGAACGTCAAGAAAATCATTAGGATGTGACAACGATGTGTCTACAATTCTATACCAACTTTTCGCATGGATAGGTGGAAGTATGAATTGAAGTGGTTCTTTCCATTGGTTCAAAATCACGTATATGTCGTTGTCTATGGTAGTGCCCCTTATCGGTTCAAAACCAGATATCATGAAGGCAATGGAATGTGAGGTATATCCAGTATCGGGTTCAAACGGATCTACGCCATGCCACGTTATATCTGTGATAACATTACCAAACCTATCGTACTTTTGAAAGAAACATTCTCTTTTTAAAGCAGGATGCGCTTTTCGAAAAGATATCATCTTTCTGACAAATTCGAACAGATCCAAATGCTCCTCTTTCAAAGACCAATCGACCCAAGTTGTCTCATCATCTATACAATAGGCATTGTTGTTCCCTTTCTGAGTCCTGTACATTTCGTCTCCCATTAAAAGCATCGGTGTACCGTGCGACAACATAAGTATTGCGAAGAAGTTCTTCACTTGCTGTTTTCTTATCTTATTTATTCTCGGATCGTCTGTATCGCCTTCGACTCCCCAATTGTAACTAAAGTTCTCAATTGCTCCATCTTTGTTATTCTCACCATTCATTTCGTTGTGTTTATAATTGTAAGAAACAAGATCTCGCATCGTAAAACCATCATGGCACGTTACAAAATTTATACTTGCGTGAGGACGTCTGTTGCGGTATAGATCCGGACTACCAGCTATTCTCAGCATCAGTTCTTCGATCGTGCCGTTATCTCCTCTGATAAATCTTCTCACACAATCTCTATACTTACCATTCCACTCCGCCCATCCTTCTGGAAATAGCCCAAGGTAATATCCACCAGCTGCGTCCCAACCTTCCGCTATGAGTTTCAATTCACCAACGATCGGATCTTCAGCAATGTCTTTGAGTAAAGACAAATCGCCAATCCATCTGCCGTCCGGCGTTCGTCCCAGTATAGATGCAAGGTCAAATCTAAAACCGTCGACATGCATTTCAGTAGCCCAATACCTTAGACTATCGATTATCATCTCTTTGACAACCGCATGATTACAATTCAGCGTGTTCCCACATCCAGAGTAATTTGCATAATAGCGTTTGTTACTTTGGTTGAGCATGTAATATATCTCATTGTCTATGCCTCTGAAACACAACGTTGGACCTTTCTCACTGCCCTCGCCAGTATGGTTGTAAACAACATCCAATATCACTTCAAAACCATGCTTATGTAGCTCCTTTATAAAGTCCTTGAAGAGAAAGACTTGCTCACCCAATTTCAACCCAACAGAATAATTTCCAGTCACTGCAAAAAAATTAAGCGGATTGTAACCCCATACGTCTTTCAATTCCTCACCAGTTGACGGGTTGATATTCGGATTTGAGTTGATGTTGAATTCAAAAATAGGCATGAGTTCAATCGTGGTAACACCCAGTTTTTTGAGATGGTCTATCTTTTCTATCACTCCAAAAAATGTGCCTGGGAACTTCGTTTCAGAATTTGGATTCATAGTAAAAAGTCTTACGTGCATTTCGTATATTATCGTTTCATTCCAAGGTACGTGTGGTTGCTTATCATCATCCCAATCGTATTTTGAATCATCTATAACTATGGAGCGTATCATGCTCTTGGCTGAATCAAGCGTAGAAAATGAAAGGTCTTGCAAAGGTGAGGACTTATCGTATCCGTAAACTGCCTCATCATCCCAATCGAAGAATGTTGTTACCGCCTTTGCATACGGGTCTATAAGCAATTTGTTCGGATTGAATCTCTTACCGTTTATTGGATCATACGTACCATCCAATCGCCAACCGTAATATTGGCCATGTCCCACACCGTAGACGTATATGTGCCACACATCACCTGTCTTGTTTTTTGTAGGTTCCAAACGAAAGATGTGTGATGGGTCAACATCGTAGTAGTTTTGATAGAGTTCTAAAGTAACATTCACAGCGTTTTTTGAAAATATCGCGAAGTTCACACCTGTTTCATCGGGGCTAGCTCCTAAAAGCGGATACCCTCTCCTAACCTTTAGTTCAACCTCAGGTCCAGGATTCTTATATTGAACAGGAAAATCTGCCATCTAAAAACCACCTCTAATTATGTCTCCAATTGACTAATTAACCAACGATTAACAGTTAACCTCTCAATTCACCGAGATTAGTGCCGAATTACTACTAGAATATCAAATCAGATAGGGAATTTTAAGATCTCACCGAATAATCTCTTTACTTCTTCTTTGTAATTAGAGAGCATATCGATTTCGTCCAACTTTTGCATTCCTTCATCGACCAATTCTGAAATTTGTTCTTTAATCCAATCAACTGCCCCGGAATTCAATAGAATTTCTCTTACGTACGCTATATCTTCTTGAGTCTTTTCCATTTTGTTCAACGTCTCTACCAGCTTGCGACGCTCGGATGGTCTAGATAGTTCAAGAGAATCAACAGCCTTTTTGACAAGCATCGTGTATTTACCCTCAACTATATCATTTGCGCTCTTCGACTCACCACCAAATGCTCCAAGTAAATCATCTCTGTATTGAAATGCAACTCCAATTTTTTCACCAATCGATGCTATCCGTTCTTCCTCAACGATATTTCTCCCCTTACCGGACAATACATATCCGAAGAGCATCGGATAAACGAAGGTGTAATATGCAGTCTTCAGAAGGCATATCTTTTGAGGAATATCTTGCTTCAAAACATTTTCGTCTATATTAGAACTGTACAAAATATCAAGTACTTGGCCATATCCCGTTTTAACATAACAATTTGAGAACGTTTCTATAATACGTCTTAGTACATCTGCTTCCACGTGTAATCTGCCTATAATTCTAATTACGTAAAAAGCGACTATGTCACCGACGGTGAGTGCAAGGTCCTTACCGAGCTTTTCGCTATTGTACACTCTTTTGTATATCTTATGCAACGTTGGTTCACCACGTCTAAATTCTGATTCGTCCACTATATCATCGTGAATGAGTAAGAATGCATGCATAATTTCTATAGCGGAACCGAGAGCTATGGCATCATCACAGTTGCGACCACCAAAGCCTTTGTAAGATAAGACAAGCAACAAAGGTCTTATTCTCTTACCGGGTCTCAGCACAAATTCCTTTACATCATGCATTAATTCCCTTGCCTCTTCTGGAGATAATGCGGTAAGTTCGTCCATCATCTCTTCGATGACACTATCTATTCTCTCTATAATCAATTTCACGTTGATCTCTTCCACTTGTTTGTTCTCCTTTCCTCGATTTACTTTACGGCATTTGAATCACATGGAGTTGGCATAAAGGAATTATACCACATACTGTCAAATCGTCGAACATGTGATATAATAAAAAGAATGGAAAGCAGTGTGGTTTTGTCATAATAATGGACATTTGAGCTTTATGGAGGTGTCTCATTGCAAATAAATGTAGAAAATGCAGATGGGTTAAATTTGGAGCCTGGTAGTTCTTTTTGCATCGTCTCACACAGTATATCATACGTTGAGAGGATCTTATCAAGCATCATAGATGTCAACAATTTACAAGACTTACTGATCATTAAGCCAGAAAACAATATCGGAATAGAAGAGATACGAAGGATCATCGATTTTCTTGATTTCGCACCTCAAGGTGAATACAAGTTGATATTGGTTTACGAAGCGGACAAGATGACTCAAGAGGCTGCAAATGCGTTTCTGAAGACTTTGGAAGAACCGCCACATTACGCAATTATACTCTTGATAACCACTCGTTGGAACTCGTTACTTCCAACCATCAGAAGCAGGGTTCAAAAGCGTTTTCTAAAATTTGTCCCACAGGGCGATAAATTAAACGACTTTGAAAGATACCTCGCCTTTTGGGATGCAGAATTCGAAGACAGAATTTTATCTCACGATTATCAGATACTTGCTGAAGATGAGTTAGCAGACTCTGAAGATGTACTCAATCAGGTCATGAGTATAAAGGCAATGATCGACGAATATCTGCAAAAAGGCATTGCAGAGTACGTCAAGTTTATCTCAAGGGTCTCTAAGATAAACGATTTTCGTTTCTTAAAGAACTTGACCAAAGTTGTTGCTTGGATGATATTTACTAATAAAGATTTACAAATTGAGAATAAGATAGAATACCTGAAGATATGCGACGAAATTCAAAGGAGTAAGTTGGCAAATTTCAACTACGTACTTACTTACTACACACTACTTTTGGGATTAAGAGGTGAGAAACAATGAGTTTTCAAGCAACTGTTTATGGTATCGAACTTATGCCAATGGGAAAGATAGTGTACTATGCTGATAATGGAGAAAAGTTTGTATACGGTGATTATGCAATAATTCTGAGTGAGTTTGGAACAGACTATGGTAAAGTTTTATTGGGGCCAAAAGATGTCAGTATAGATGATGTAGACTATGAAATTAGACCGATAATTCGAAAAGCAACTGAAGAAGATCTTAGAATTATCGAAGAAAATGAAGCAATCGCATCAAAAGCGAGAACAGTAACGGTAGAACTTGTGAAAAAACACAAATTACCGATGAAAGTACTGCAGTCGAAGTATATATTTGATAGAAGCAAATTGGTGATTTACTTTAGTTCAAAAACACGCGTGGATTTTCGTGAGTTGGTGAAAGACATAGCTAAGGAGTTCAAAACAAGAATCGAACTTAGGCAAGTTGGTGTCAGGGATGAAATGAAATTCATAAAGGGGCTTGGCCTCTGTGGTATGAAGAGCTGTTGCTCGTATTTTCTAAGAGACTTCGACAGCATTACATTGAAACATGCAAAACGCCAGCAGATGATGATAAATACTTCGAAGATAACTGGGCCATGTGGTAGATTGTTATGCTGCTTGATGTACGAACACGATTTCTACGTCGACGCACTTGAGAATATACCGGATGAAGGTTCCACTATCTATTACGACGGGAAGATAGCTAAAGTGATTACGGTGAATGTATTCCTTTCTCGAGTTACGTTGCAAACAGATGATGGTGAAATGGTCGCACTTCCTTTCTCATACTTTAAGGAGGGAGAAAATGCGGGAAATTGGAAGATTATTGATCATGGTCGGCGTAATGACTATTATAATGGGCTTGATGATGTTACTGATATCGAGGATGAGTAATTTTAAGTGGTTGCCTGGCGATATCGTCATTAGGCGAAAAGATTTTGTTTTCATTTTTCCAATAACTACGATGATCATCTTGAGTGTCATCTTTACAGTGGTTCTAAATCTGATAAGTAGATTTTTTAAATGATGGCATTAAGTCATATTATGCTATTGAAATGTTATAAAAGATAAGATATCACTAAGTAGGAGGAAGGCAACAGGTGGAAAAAGGAAATGAATTGTGTATCGATTTAGGTATCTTGAATCAAGAAGAACTTACTCAGACTGGTGAGATGATAGCGAATGGTCTGAGCGAAGGTGATATCATTATCCTATCTGGTGAGATAGGTTCAGGCAAAACCACATTTACAAGAGGAATTGTCAAAGGCCTTGGGTGCGACCCAGTTGTTGTCACAAGTCCAACGTTTACACTCATGAATGTTTACGTATGTAGTAAAACTGTCTTTCACATAGATGCATACAGGTTGGGAAGTATTGACGAGACATTTCAAATCCTGGAAAATGAATTGGAAGATGAAGATGGTATATTCATCATAGAGTGGGGAGAAAGATTGAAGGAGTTCTTCAAAAATGAGGTAATAAGCGTCTACTTTGAGCACGTTGATGAATCCCACAGAAAATTATCAATTTGTGCAAGAAAGGATGTACTCGAGCGAATTGGGAGGTGCTTGGAAATTGCCAAGAAAATCGAATAAGGAATCGAATAAGAAGAGTTCAAATACAGCTGATGTGATCAACGAATCTGTGAAATCTCCAGAAAAGGTTGATGCTAAGAATTCAAAGACCAAATTTAGTAGATTGGAGAAAGAAGCAAAAAAGAACAGAGAAGAACGGATATCGATACCAAATGAACTACCTGCCATAGCGATGCGTAGTAACATGGTGATCTTCCCAAATACAGTAGTTCCATTTTACGTTGGTAGGGAAGGCTCCTTGATGGCTTTAGAAGAGGCCATGGAAAAGACTAATCAACTCGTTTTTGTGGTTAATCAGAAAGATCCAACTGTAGAAAATCCAACGGAAAAAGATCTTTATAAGGTTGGAACCATCGTAAGGATCATACAAGTGGGAAAATTACCGGACGATACATTCAAGGTTTTGGTTGAGGGCATTGCACGAGCCAAGTTTCTGAAGAATGTTGGTGACAAGTTCTTCAAATTTGAAGTACAGATACTGAAAGCAAGGTACGGTAAATCGAAACAGCTCATCGCTCTAATGAGGATGGTAAAGGAAGAACTGAGTAAGTACGTCCAATATTCGCGGAAAATTCCGCCAGAGACGCTCATGCTACTTGAAGATGTTGATAATGCAGATGTCTTTGCAGATATTGCCGCATCGTTATGCCCTGGAACGATAGAAGAAAAGCAAGAATTACTCGAGATCGTTCACCCTGCAGCAAGGTTGGAAAAAATACTGGATATACTTGTGCGAGAAACTGAACTTTTGGAGATAGAACAACAGCTTGAT
>Ga0208197_1001463_pt1 | contig 23532 bp, 14 predicted proteins | sample AD_JPNNA4_MetaG_FD_184444 | JGI IMG/M metagenome (GOLD analysis project Ga0208197, IMG submission 184444) | Active sludge microbial communities of municipal wastewater-treating anaerobic digesters from Japan - AD_JPNNA4_MetaG (SPAdes) (version 2) | ecosystem: Engineered > Bioreactor > Anaerobic...
CGACCAACATCCAGACCGGGCGCTACTGGCTCATCCGCGGGCTGCAAAGCGATAAGCAGACCAACGCGGCGGGCTTCAGCGTCAACCTGACCTTGCCCACGTCCTTCACGCCCGACGCAAACGACAAGGTTTGCCACTACACCGGCAGCGGCTGGGATTGCGCGGCAAGCGGCTTTGGCGCCAACAGCGTCACGCGCAGCGGCATCACGGCTTTTTCCGATTGGGCGGTGGGGAACGATGTTGGCACGAACGCCGTCACCCTCCGGCGCTTCGGCAGCGGGACGGGGAATCACGCTCTGTTCGCGCTGGGCGGCTTGCTCTTGCTGGGTATGGTGGTCGTGCTGACCCGCAGGGCGCGGCGGTAAACGGCCGCTCCCTTCAGGTTTATGCGGGGGCGCAGGCATAGTCTGCGCCCCCGTTGGATTGCGGGCGGGCGGCGCCCCGTTGACGCTGCACTTTGAGCGGGGGCACTTTCCCGCTCCCAATGCATGGCAGCATACCCGGCACGTTCATGGCCGGGCGCGGCGGCCATATTGGATTTTTTAATGTGGGCGACCAGAATACCCCCGCTTCCTCTCCGCGCCCATCCAACCGGTTCAGGAGGTGTCTATGCGCTGACCTTGACTCTTTCTAAACCACCCTGTCACAAGGTGGGGCGCACTTTGTGCTTCCCACGCCATCTCAGGTGCACAAGTGCATCTCACCTCAGTCGTTTTACACAAGAACATGCTTCTCATAAGTATTTCTTTAAGGAGGATGTTGCAATGAAAACGAAAACGCACGTTTCCTGGTTGCACCTGGCGCTCATTGCCGGGCTGTTGCTGGGCGTGACGGGGAACCTCTGGCCCATCCAACCTGTGCGTGCCGCAGGCGTGCGCTACGTCGCGCCTACCCCGCAGGGCAGCGGCGACTGCTCCAGTTGGGCGAATGCCTGCAGCCTGCAACGCGCGCTCATCATTGCCAACAGCGGCGACGAAATCTGGGTCAAGGAGGGGACCTACAAGCCCGACGACTACCGCACGGATTCCTTCCGCATCGAGCGCAATGTACAACTCTACGGCGGCTTTGCCGGGACGGAAACCAGCCTCGAGCAGCGCGATTGGGTTGCGCGCCCCACCATCCTCAGCGGGGACATTGGGATAGAGGGCGACAACTCGGACAATGCCTATCACGTAGTCTATGTGGATGGCACAACGGCGAATGGCTCCATTACCAGCGCCACCGTGATAGACGGTTTCATCATCAAGGAGGGGAATGCCAATGGGAGTCTGCCTGGCAATGTCGGCGGCGGTCTGTATTGCAACGGGGCGGGTAGCGGCCATGCGTGCAGCCCGACGCTGACCAACGTCACCTTCAGCGGCAATTCAGCCGACTACGGCGGCGGGATGTACAACGATGGCAATGGCGGTGGCACCAGCAGCCCGATGCTGACCAACGTCACCTTCAGCCGCAATACTGCTACCGTCTACGGCGGCGGGATGTTCAACTATGGCGGCTTCGGTGGCAACAGCAGCCCGATGCTGACCAACGTCACCTTCAGCGGCAATTCAGCCGACGTCGGCGGCGGGATGTACAACTATGGCTTGTCTGGCACCAGCAGCCCGACGCTGAGCAACTGTATCCTGTGGGGGAATACCGCTCCCAATGGGCCGCAGATGTATACCGATTCCGCCAGTCCCACCGTCTCTTACAGCGACATCCAGGGCGGCTGCCCGTCTGGGGCTACTTGCGGCGCTGGGATGCTCTATACCGACCCCAAGTTTGTGAACGCGGCGGGCGGCAACCTGCGGCTGGACTTCGGCTCGCCGGCGATTGACGCCGGGAACAATGCCGCCGTGCCGGGAGGCATCACCACCGACCTGGACGGCAACCCGCGCTTTGTGGACATTCCCGCTGTGCCCGATACCGGCTACGGCACACCGCCCATCGTGGATATGGGCGCGTACGAGGCCCAATATGTGGATGTGGCGCTGGGCAAAGCCGTCTTGCCGCCGTCGGTTGCACCGGGCCAGGCCATCACCTTCACCCTGACGCTCTCGAACTCTGGCGAAAGCATTATCGCCGCAAGGGGTCTCGTCATCACCGACACCTTACCGTCCTTCCTGGAGGGACTGTCCTTCACCTCTACCCTCGTCATCACCAACACGGGCTACACCCCGCCCTACGTCTGGCAAGTGCAGGACCTGGCGCCGGGGCAGAGCGGCGTCATCACCGTCAGCGGTATGCTGACTCTGCCGCTGGCCGCCGGCATCTACACCAACACAGCCATTGTCTCAGCAGCGAACGAATTGGCGCGGGCGAACAATACGGCCATCGTCATCTTTACTGTGCCCAATATCGCGCCCTTCTTCACCAGCACACCGGTCACCGCTGCGATGCAGGGCGCGCCCTACGCCTACACGGCAACAGCGGGGGACGACAACAGCGACGCGCTTACCATCACCGCGCCGACCAAGCCGGCCTGGCTGATGCTGACCGACAACGGCGACGGCACAGCCACCCTCTCCGGCACGCCGTCCAACGCCGACGTGGGCGAGCACGCCGTGGTGCTACAGGTGACCGACTCCGGCGGGCTGAGCGACACGCAGGCCTTTACGGTCACCGTCGCCAACGTCAACGACGCGCCGTCCTTCACCAGCGCGCCGGTCACGACGGCTATCCAGGGTGTGCTCTACACCTACGCTATCACCACAACCGACCCCGACCTGGCCTACGGCGACGTGCTCACCATCACCGCGCCGACGCTGCCGGCCTGGCTCACGCTGACCGACAACGGCGACGGCACGGCGACGCTTGCTGGCACACCGGACACGCCGGGCGCTTATCCTGTCGTACTCCAGGTCAGCGACCGCTTCGGGGCATTTGCCGAGCAGTCCTTTACCATCACCGTGTCAGAAAGACCGCGATGCTACATCTTCTTGCCGCTGGTGCTCAGAAACAAACCATAATCGGGCAAGGCCGCCCAACCCGCCGCTGTGCGATCCCTTCGCTTGAAACCGGCCTGGCCGGGGAAAAAGCGGCAAGGTTATGAGATAGCGCTATGCAAGGCGCGGCTCTCAACAGGCACTATCTGTCACTGTGCGGCCGCAGTTCAGGCCGCACAGTGACCATTCAGATGTCCCGTCACGGATGACGCTCATTTTGTCGGTCAAACCACTATTTGCCTCGCAGAGAAATTGGATTCGCTTCCGGCAGGCTGTTCAACCCCGACCCACTCAGCGCCTCCATAGCCCGCTCGCGGATGGACGCCTCGCAGGTCGGATGGCGCAGCGCTTGCTCCCGCAGCGCCCGCGCCGACGCGATGTACCCTTGCCGCAACAGGATGTCTGCCCGCTGCACCAGCGCTCTGACGGCACGAAAGGCGATCCCAAGTCCACGCATGGCGAGGTGTTGATTGATCCCGACGGTTTTGTGTTCGATGTGGATGCCGGCGGCAGCTACAGCGCCACGACGGGGATGTACGTGCCGGTGCAGGCGCTGGCGGCGACGCAGGAGGCGGCCGCCCTCTACCGCGAATTGGCCCGGGCCAACCCCCAGGCCTTCCTGCCCGACCTGGCCGGGAGCCTCAACAACCTGGGTGCGATGCTCTCCGCCCTGGGCCGGCGGGAGGAGGCGCAGGAAGCCTTTGCCGAGGGTCTGCGCGCGATCCGCCCCTTTGCCCAGGCCTATCCCGCTGCCTTTGGCGACCTGGCTGCTGCGCTGGAGGAGTATTACCTGCAGGCCCGTCAGAATGTAGACCCTAAAGGTCTGGGAGACCTTTAGGGTCTACAATGGCCGCGTGGGAAGCGACGTTCTCCAGGAACGACCGCCGCAATGCCTCATCCGGTATCCTGTCGGCGCGCTCCCGCAAACCCCGATAGGCCGTCTCCAGCAATGCTCCGGCTTCGGGGCGTTGTTGGGCCTGCAACACGCGGTAGCAGATGAGGTAGACGCCGAACGGGTCGAGCGTGCCGTCCAGCGAGCCGTGCTCCAGGTAGCGCAGGATTTCGTCCACGTGGGACTGCGCCTGAGCAAGGTCGCCCTGTAAGAGCGCGATGTGCGCCAGCCCGCCGAGCACCTCCACGACATAACTCTCCTGGCCCAGTTCACGGCGCAGGGCCAGCGCCCGGCGATAGGTGTCGGCCGCCGCTTCCAGCCATCCCAACCCCACTTGCGCCTGCCCGATGGAGGTCAACGCATAGGCCTGCACCTGTGTCGAGCCGAGTTCCACGGCCACGGCCAGGGCGTCCTCCCCGACCCGCAGGGCCTCGGCGTCGCGGCCCAGCGAATGGAGCAGCAGGCCATAGAGCGCGGCGGTCAGCGCAGCTCCGCGCCGGTCGCCGATCGCCTGCTTGGTCTGGAGGGACTCGGTATAGTACGCCTCAGAGCGGGCGAAATCGCCCAGCGCCCAGCAGGTGTATCCCAGGTTGCTGAGCGTATTGCTGGTCTCCCACAGGTTGCCCGTTTCGCGGCCCAGGCGCAATGCCTGCCGATAATAGTCCAGGGAGGCGGCGTAATCCCCGTATTCCAGCGCCGTCATACCAAGCGAGTTGAGGCACCAGGCCTCTCGCTCCCGGCTGCCGATGTCGCGCCGGATGATCTCCAGGGCCTGGACGAAGTACGTGTGGGCAGGCTGAAACCGGCTTTGCTCATAGGCGACGGTCCCCAGGTTGCTCAATGCCACACTCTCGCCCCACCGGTCACCGACCTGACGCCGGATGTCCAGTGACCGGCTGTAACAGTTGTGCGCCTCGGTGAAATCCTCCAGATAAAAATAGGCCGAACCCAGGTGGTTCAGGCTGTCGGCCTCCAACTGACGCAGGGAGTGGGCCTGGGCCAGCGTCAATGCCCGGGTGGCAAGGTCGCGGGCCTGCGCGTAATGGCCCTGACGGCTGTGAATCCAGGAGAGGGTATTGAGGCACAGGATGATTTCCGGCGTATCGTCAAACGTCTGTGCTCCCTGCAGGCTCTCTTGTAGCAAAGCCTCTGCTTCGCCGTACCTCCCCAGATGTCCCAGGAATACGCCCCGACGCGCGGCGAGTTTGTGGATGAGGTGTTGGGTGCGCTTCGGGGGTGAACCGGTCTGCCGCAGGCTTTCTATGGCGCGTCCCAAAACCGTTTCGCCCTCCTGAAACCGGCCACGCAGCGTGTAGAACTGGGTCAGCCCCTCCAAAGCACGTTCGATTTGCGGGATGTCCTCCTGGTCAACGGCCCACTCCCAGGCAGCGCGGATGTTATCCACCTCACCGTTGAGGATCTCCAGCGCCCGGCGCGGCGCCCGGCCCACCAGGTCATCTGCCAGAGTCGCCAGCAGTGCACAATAGTCATCGCAATGTCGTTTATGAGCGGCAAACGCCTCGTCCGGTTCGCCGACCAACCGGTTCATCGCGTACCGGCGCAGGAGGTTGTGCATGCCGTAGCGTGTCGTGGAATGTGGGGACTCGTAGGTCACCCGCTGGAGCATGGACTTGTCCACGAGGGCGTCCAGGGTGGCCTCCGTTGTGTCGGCCACGCGCAGCGCCGCCTCGAGGCTGAACCCGGCGGGGAAGACGGCCAGCCGGCGCAGCGCGGTCTGCTCGGCGGCGGTGAGCAAGGCCCACGAGTAGTCCAGCGCCGCCCGAATGCTGCGGTGGCGTTCGGCCACCCCTGGCGATGCGGTGCGCAAAAAGTCCAGGTCGTGCTGGATGGCCTGCGCGATCTCGGCGCAGGAGCGGGCGTGCAGCCAGCCGGCCGCCAGTTCGAGCGCCAGCGGAATTCCCCCCAGCATCCGGCAGATGCGGGCGACGTCGGGCCGGTTGGCCGGGCCAAGCGCAAAATCGGGCTTCCGGCGCAGGGCGCTCTGGCGGAAGAATTGGACGGCGCTATAGTCGTCGCTTGCGGCGCCGTCGGCATCATCCGGCGGGCAATCCAGCGGCCTGACGTCGAACACCCATTCGCCGACGATGTTCAGCGTCCGCTGCGAGGTAACCAGGAAGCGCACGGCGGGAGCGCATTGCAGCAGGTCCACGATCAACTCGCCGCCCGCGCCCAGCCGCTCCAGGTTATCCAGCACGAGCAGCATCTCCTTGTCCTTCAGGGTGTTCACCAATTGGGCGTTCAGGTCCTCGCCCGGGCGCGGGGTGACACCCAACGCCTGGGCCAGCAGCATGCCCAGCGAATCGGTCGCGTGCGCGGCGGCCAGGGAGACAAAGTAAATCCCGTCCCGGAACGCGCCGCGTTCGTGGTGGGCGGCCTGCAACGCCAGACGGGTCTTGCCCACGCCGCCCGGCCCGACCAGCGTGAGCAGGCGACAGTCGGGGTGATTGAGCCGCTCGGCGATGTGGGCCAGTTCCGCCGTCCGCCCGATAAAGGGGGTCAACTGAATGGGCAGGTTGTGCGGCGGCTGCGGTGGCGGGGTCAGCGTTTCGGCTTCGATTTCCCTGTGCAGCGCCTCCGTAGTCGCCGTCGGTGCGACGCCCAGTTCCGCTTCCAGGGTGCGGCGGCAGATCTGGTATTGGGCCAGGGCGGCGCTGCGCTGGCCGCTCAGGGCCAGTGCGCGCATCAACTGCTGGTGCGCTTCTTCCCGCCAGGGCTCCAGTTCCACCTGCCGCCGGGCATAGCGTTGTACGGCGTCCCATTCTCCCCGCTGCGCGTGGCAGGCGGTCAGGCAGTCCAGCACCTCGATGGCCTGTCGGTGCAGCGATTCGCGCTCCAGCAAGAGCCACTCTTCGAAGGGGGGGCTATCCAGAAAGAAACCGGCCAACAGGTCGCCGCGATACAGGGCCGCGGCCTCGCTCAGGCGCTGCTGGCAGGCGCGGCAGGCCTGGAGATGGCGGTGGGGATGTTGCCGGCAGGCGGCGACGAGGTCGCGGAAGGCGGCTACGTCGAGCCAATAGTGGCTGCGAGGGTTGAACTGGATGGTCGTGCGGGTGATGAGGAGGAAGGGCGGATCGGCCTGCGAGTCGCCGATGGCGCGGCGCAGGCGGTTGAGGGCCTGGCGAAGGGCGTGCAGGGCGTCGGCCTCGGGCTGTTCGGGCCAGAGGAGGGCGGCAAGGGCCGTCCGCGGGAAGGCCGTTCCGGCGTGCATCGCCAGATAGGCCAGCAGCGCGCGGGCCGAGTCGGCTTCAAAATCGGTGATCGGTTCGCCGTCTCCGGTGACCTGAAAGGCGCCCAGAAGCGCAATGTTCAACTGTTCCATTCGCCGCTCGTCGTGACGTTTCCGTGACGTTGGAAGTATATAATGTGAGAGTGTCGGGGTCAATTATACCCGGCGCGTAACTGCCCAACCTTATACATGACCAGGCATAGCATAGCCCCTCGTGGGAGTCTTGTGGGCATCCTCTGTGGGCCAGACAGAGCGCGGGGCGGAACAAGACGGACACAAGGCCAATGACACTGACTTTTCAGCAGAAAGTCCCCGTCAAGCTAGTTACCGCGTTCAAGGATGTCGGGCAATGAGGCCCGGGATTGGAGTAAGACGGAAAGGAGAAAATGATGAAGACGCGAATGTTTATCCTATTGAGTCTCTTTGTGGCCGTGACCCTGTTCGTGCCGGACAGGCTGTGGTCTACAACGGCCCCATCACAGCCGCCCTTGCTCTTTGTGCCTGGCGTGAGTAGAGTCGCGGGGGCGGTCTCTGCCTACACCCAGGTTGCGAACACCCTGGCAAGCACGGACGTGATGTTCATCGAGAACGTTGGTCAGTTTGCCGAGGGCGCCCGCTTCCAGGTACGCGGTGCCGACCGCACGGTCTGGCTAGCAGAGGATGGGATCTGGGTGACAGTGATGGAACCCCGCCTTCCTGATGGAAGACCTGCCTCTCCCTTCTTCCATCAGGAGAGAGAGGAGGTGGCAGGGGAGAGGGGGGAGATCCACGGGGTTAACCTCAAACTCTCTTTCCCCGGCACCAACCCCCACCCACGCCTGGAGCCCTTCAACCGCCTGGACACAGTGGTCTCGTACTTTATCGGCAATGACCCGGAGAAGTGGCGAACCAATGTGCCGGTATGGGGCGGCGTGCGCTATGTGGACCTGTATCCTGGTGTGGACTTGGAGATTGCCGGCAGGGGGGGCAGTTGGACCTGGCGACTGGTGTGCAGTGAGGCGGATTGTCAATCCGCGCTACAGGGCATGCGCCTGTGGGTGGAGGGGGCCGATGCCGTAGAAGTGCTCCCCTCTCCTTCTGGTAGGGGGGCCAGAGATGAAGTCCTGCCCTCCCCTGCGTCGGGGGAGGAGCAGGGATGGGGCCTGCACCTGACCACCGCTGTGGGCGAGTTCACCCTGCCCCCGCTCATTGTTGAAGACCTGCCCCTTGAACGCCCGAACGCACCACGCGCCATCGTACAACAGGTCCGTACCCAGATCTTCGACATTGTCCACCCCTTCTCCACCTCACCCACCCATCCCCTCTCCCCTTCATCCTCCGCGCCCTCCCTCGCCTACGCTGGCTTCCTGGGCGGCTCGTCCGGTGACGATGGCTGGGACATTGCGGTGGATGAGGCAGGGAACGCCTACATCACGGGCGATACCATTTCCAACGACTTCCCGGCGGTGGTTGGACCCGACCTGAGCCGCCGCGACAAGTATGATACCTTTGTGGTCAAGGTGCGGGCTGATGGGACAGGGCTGGCCTACGCCGGCTTCCTGGGTGGCTGGAACGATGACTTTGGCGATAGCATCGCGGTGGACGGGAGCGGCAACGCCTACATCACGGGCTCTACCCTTTCCAGCGACTTTCCGGCGGTGGTCGGGCCCGACCTGAGCCACGAAGACGGCTGGGACGCCTTCGTGGTCAAGGTGAACGCAGCAGGGACTGAGCTAGTCTATGCCGGCTTCCTGGGCGGCCTGTCCGAGGACTGGGGCTATGGCATTGCGGTGGACGGGGCGGGGAACGCCTACGTCACAGGCTATACCTCTTCCTATGACTTTCCGACCGTGGCCGGGCCTGACCTGAGCTACAACGGCAGCTACGACGCTTTCGTGGTCAAGGTGAACGCAACGGGGACGGAGCTGGCCTACGCCGGCTTCCTGGGCGGCTCGTCCGAGGAGCGTGGTCGTGACATCGCGGTGGACGGGAGCGGCAATGCTTACATCACGGGCAATACCATTTCCAGTGACTTTCCGGCGGTGGTTGGGCCTGACCTGAGCTACAACGACAGCTACGACGCTTTCGTGGTCAAGGTGAACGCAACGGGGACGGAGCTGGCCTACGCCGGCTTCCTGGGCGGCTGGGCCTATGACCGAGGCCATGGTATCACGGTGGATAAGGTAGGGAACGCCTACGTCACGGGCTATACTGGGTCCGACGACTTTCCGGCGGTGGTCGGGCCCGGCCTGAGCCGCAACGACGGCTGGGACACTTTCGTGGTCAAGGTGCGGGCTGATGGGACAGGGCTGGCCTACGCCGGCTTCCTGGGCGGCTCGGCCGATGACTGGGGCTATGACATCGCGGTGGACGGGAGTGGCAATGCCTACATCACGGGCTCTACCCTTTCCAGCAACTTTCCGGCGGTGGTCGGGCCCGACCTGCGCCACAACGGCGACTGGGACGCCTTCGTGGTCAAGGTGAACGCAGCAGGGACTGAGCTGGCCTACGCCGGCTTCCTGGGCGGCTCGGCTGAGGACTGGGGCTGTGGTATTGCGGTGGACGGGGCGGGCAACGCCTATGTCACAGGCCGTACCCTGTCTGGCGACTTTCCGGCCGCAGCTGGGCCTGACTTGAGCCACAATGGCGGCTGGGACGCCTTCGTGGTCAAGGTGGGGGGGAGAAGTGAGGCGGGACCAACTCCCTCCGGCCTCCTGGCACTGCTGGCTGCCTCCAATATCCCCACTTCCCGCCCACTGACGGCAATAGCCTGGGTGCGCAACAAGGGCACATCTCCCCAGAACTATACGCTCACCGTTCGTTTGTTGCAGGGCGGCACCACCCTGGACACACTACCCTTCACCTTCTCTCTCTCCCCAGGCGCTATCGCCGAGCGGACGGCTGATTTTGGCTTCCGCCCGACTGGACGTTACCGTGTCGAGGCCGCGCTCTCGGCCGGCGAACGAACGCTGGCCACGCAAAGCCGCAGCGTTCTTGTGACTAACTCCAACGCTGCAGGCATCATTCTCGATCACGGTGGCGACCTCAGAGCGACCGCCCATGCCGAACTGGACGACATCGCTTACATTCCCTCCTGGGCCCTGGCCGATGAGGCTGTATCCTTCGGCCTGGACAAACTCGAGGAAAAGGCCATCAGCAAATTCGCCGATTTCGCCGCGCCCATCCAGGACGCCGGCGGCATTCCCCGCTCGACCAGCAACGATGCCATTGCCCAGATAAGGGGAGAATTAGGCCGCGTTCGGAAATATAAGCGCAACTTGTCTGTCGCTGTCCGCTTGTTCGTCCGCGATTACGGCGTGACGCTTCCCAAGGACTTTGACCCACTCGATCCTGACCTCGAATTTATCACCGATCCCATCCTCAAAGACCGCCTCAAGAATTTGATTACCGGCTATGTGGCGAACTTTATCCGCCACTGCGTCGTCGGCCCCCTGTGGGTGAACGGCCCACGCAGCGAGGTGGACCGCCGCCACACGGATTTCGAGGACTTTGTCCTTTCGCGTAGCATCACCCAAGAACCGCCGGGATTGGCCAAGCAGATGCAGCACGGACGGGAGCGCATTCGTAATGTGGTGGAGAGCGACGCCCTCATCACCCTCGGCCCCTACAACGTGCTGGAATACACCCTGCGTTACGACCTGACGTTGCAGGAGCAGGAGAACAAACGGCAGCAGATTGAGCAAGTCAGCCAATTTCTCGGAATCGCCATCACCGTCTTGGTCATCATCGGTGTCGTTATCACCCTGCTGCTGATCGTCGGCGCCATCAGCAGCGGCGGCACGCTCGCCGTTGTCGTCGCGCCTATTATTTGGAAAATCGTCAATGTTCTGAAGACGGTCAGCGACATTCTCAAGGTCGCTGCTGCGCTGCTTGTCGTCTTGATGTTGTTTACCGTGTCCAGAATCGCCCCGCACGTGCCACAGTATCATGATGAGGCGCTGGATGCGGCAGAGACGCTCATCAGTAGCACTGGCATGGCACAGCTGAATACCTTTGATGTGACTGTCCAATCTAACCAAGCGAGGCTAATCGCCCAGATGAGCGGGCCCGAAACAGGGCAGGCGCAAGTATTGGTAGAGACGGTGCTCTACAGCGTGGATGGACGCATCATCAGCGTCGTCTGGTCACCAGTGCAGATTCGGGCCGGCCAGCAGGCCACATTGAGCAAGCACGTGCCGCTCGCGCCCGGCACCTATCGCGCTGTGACCACGCTGTACGCCAATGGGGAAGCGGCAACCACAGAGGCAGTCTCGTTCAGCATGCCCGCGCCGGGGGTGGAAATGGCGCTCAGCTTGACCCAATCGCGCCTCAATCCCGCCGAATCGCTGCAGGCGCGGGTCTCCTTGACCAACACCAGCCCCATCAGCGACGTCAATGACCTGACCCTCATCGTCGAGTCTACAGACGGAGTGCACTTTAATGCCTGGCCAGTTTCGCTGGCAGCCGGCGCCACACGGCAGATTGACTACACCTTCACGCCAACGACGACCGGTGCCTACGTCCTGCGCGCTTGGCTGGGCATTGGGCTGAACACCCTGGCGCAGCAAGACGCGGCCTACGTCGTCGGCAGCGGCCCAGCGCTTGCACTCAATACCAGCGTTTCTGATGTATACACCCCAGGGCTGGCGGTGACGCTCCCGCTGACGTTGACGAACGTCGGAGATGTACCGGACGCCGTCACAATCACGATGCAAACCGTTGACCGTCTGCACACCGGCGTCATGGCCTTCAGTTCGACGCTGACGACTACCATCCCGGCCAGCGGTACCGTTTTTGCTACGATCACTGCGCTTCCCGATGCTCAACCCGGGCTGTATGCGGTACAGCTGGATGTGAACGGAGTCGCATACGACACCCGCGACTTTGCGGTATCGGCGGTGGATACGCTGTTTGGGCTGCTCACGGTGGGAGACCTGTGGCCTCCGGTAGGGCAGAACGTGCCAGTGACGGCTACCGTGCGCACTGCGGACGATATGCCGGCCAGCGCGACCATCACAGTGGCAGTGCAATTTCCGACGGGGGCACTCATGGTACTGCCAATGCTTGAGGTGAGCACTGGCGTCTACCGCACCGACTTTACACCCGTCATCTCCGGCACCTACTCGCTTGAACTCGCTGTCTCTCGGACCGGTTATCGCGGTGTTGGCGATCGATCGTTCCTGGTGGCCGGAGCGCCCACACTGCTGCTTCCAGCGGTCGAAGGGGAGCTGCAGGCCGGGGAGATTCGTGCCATCACCGTCACAGTTCACAGTGAGGACGGTGTGCCTGTTCCCGCTGCTACTGTCGTTCTATCCGGCACACAGGAAATCCTGCGCGGTGAGACAGATGTGGCTGGCCGTGTCGTCCTGCAGACGTTCCCACCCGACGCCCGCCCATATATGTTGACCACTGAGAAGATGGGCTATGCTGGCGCGACGACCGAAATCGAGGTCGGATGGCTCAAAGTCTACCTGCCGCTTGTCCTGCGCGATTCCCCATAAGCGCCGGAGGCCGGAGGTAGAGTGAGGCCTGCTCAGGGCCTTGTTTGGCAGCAGAGAATCTGTGCCTGGAAAACCCTCACCTCATCCCCGTTCCCCCTCCGCTCACTTGGGCTGAAGAGAGCGGGGGGGGACAGGGGGCAGAGAATACCATCCTATCTTCGCAGTTATCGCGGCTCTTCTCGTCATGCCGCTCCTGCCTTCCCTGGGAAGTGCCATGTGTGTGCTGATGCTCCTGCCCGCCCCCGACAAAACGCTGGCCCTGCGGGGTTTTTGAAGGACGGTTCTACCGGGCCTGGCGACGGAGAACACCGAACGCGCCAGGGCGCTTGGTATGCTGGGCTGATCCCTCTCGTTCCTGGGCCGGCGGGAGGAGGCGCTGGCGGCGGCGCAGGAAGCAGCCGACCTCTACCGCAAATTGGCCCAGGCCACCCCCCAGGCCTTCCTCCCCGACCTGGCCGCGAGCCTCACCAGCCTGGGCCTCAGGCTTGCCGACGTGGGCCGGCGGGAGGAGGCGCTGGCGGCGGCGCAGGAAGCAACCGCCCTCTACCGCGAATTGGCCCAGGTCAACCCGCAGGCCTTCCTGCCCGACCTGGCCGGGAGCCTGGGGATGTACGGCTTTGTCCTCCTGGATCTGGGCCGGGCGCAGGAGGCGCAGGAAGCCTTTGCCGAGGGTCTGCGCGCGATCCGCCCCCTTGCCCAGGCCCATCCCGCCGCTTTTGGCAACCTGGCCGCTATGCTGGAGAAAGGTTACCTGTGGGCACGTCAAAAGGTGGAGGAAGAGGAGAAAAAACGACAGGGGTAGACCCTAAAGGTCTGGGAGACCTTTAGGGTCTACAATGGCCGCGTGGGAAGCGACGTTCTCCAGGAACGACCGACGCAATGCCTCATCCGGTATCCTGTCGGCGCGCTCCCGCAAACCCCGATAGGCCCTCTCCAGCAATGCTCCGGCTTCGGGGCGTTGTTGGGCCTGCAACACGCGGTAGCAGATGAGGTAGACGCCGAACGGGTCGAGCGTGCCGTCCAGCGAGCCGTGCTCCAGGTAGCGCAGGATTTCGTCCACGTGGGACTGCGCCTGAGCAAGGTCGCCCTGTAAGAGCGCGATGTGCGCCAGCCCGCCGAGCACCTCCACGACATAACTCTCCTGGCCCAGTTCACGGCGCAGGGCCAGCGCCCGGCGATAGGTGTCGGCCGCCGCTTCCAGCCATCCCAACCCCACTTGCGCCTGCCCGATGGAGGTCAACGCATAGGCCTGCACCTGTGTCGAGCCGAGTTCCACGGCCACGGCCAGGGCGTCCTCCCCGACCCGCAGGGCCTCGGCGTCGCGGCCCAGCGAATGGAGCAGCAGGCCATAGAGCGCGGCGGTCAGCGCAGCTCCGCGCCGGTCGCCGATCGCCTGCTTGGTCTGGAGGGACTCGGTATAGTACGCCTCAGAGCGGGCGAAATCGCCCAGCGCCCAGCAGGTGTATCCCAGGTTGCTGAGCGTATTGCTGGTCTCCCACAGGTTGCCCGTTTCGCGGCCCAGGCGCAATGCCTGCCGATAATAGTCCAGGGAGGCGGCGTAATCCCCGTATTCCAGCGCCGTCATACCAAGCGAGTTGAGGCACCAGGCCTCTCGCTCCCGGCTGCCGATGTCGCGCCGGATGATCTCCAGGGCCTGGACGAAGTACGTGTGGGCAGGCTGAAACCGGCTTTGCTCATAGGCGACGGTCCCCAGGTTGCTCAATGCCACACTCTCGCCCCACCGGTCACCGACCTGACGCCGGATGTCCAGTGACCGGCTGTAACAGTTGTGCGCCTCGGTGAAATCCTCCAGATAAAAATAGGCCGAACCCAGGTGGTTCAGGCTGTCGGCCTCCAACTGACGCAGGGAGTGGGCCTGGGCCAGCGTCAATGCCCGGGTGGCAAGGTCGCGGGCCTGCGCGTAATGGCCCTGACGGCTGTGAATCCAGGAGAGGGTATTGAGGCACAGGATGATTTCCGGCGTATCGTCAAACGTCTGTGCTCCCTGCAGGCTCTCTTGTAGCAAAGCCTCTGCTTCGCCGTACCTCCCCAGATGTCCCAGGAATACGCCCCGACGCGCGGCGAGTTTGTGGATGAGGTGTTGGGTGCGCTTCGGGGGTGAACCGGTCTGCCGCAGGCTTTCTATGGCGCGTCCCAAAACCGTTTCGCCCTCCTGAAACCGGCCACGCAGCGTGTAGAACTGGGTCAGCCCCTCCAAAGCACGTTCGATTTGCGGGATGTCCTCCTGGTCAACGGCCCACTCCCAGGCAGCGCGGATGTTATCCACCTCACCGTTGAGGATCTCCAGCGCCCGGCGCGGCGCCCGGCCCACCAGGTCATCTGCCAGAGTCGCCAGCAGTGCACAATAGTCATCGCAATGTCGTTTATGAGCGGCAAACGCCTCGTCCGGTTCGCCGACCAACCGGTTCATCGCGTACCGGCGCAGGAGGTTGTGCATGCCGTAGCGTGTCGTGGAATGTGGGGACTCGTAGGTCACCCGCTGGAGCATGGACTTGTCCACGAGGGCGTCCAGGGTGGCCTCCGTTGTGTCGGCCACGCGCAGCGCCGCCTCGAGGCTGAACCCGGCGGGGAAGACGGCCAGCCGGCGCAGCGCGGTCTGCTCGGCGGCGGTGAGCAAGGCCCACGAGTAGTCCAGCGCCGCCCGAATGCTGCGGTGGCGTTCGGCCACCCCTGGCGATGCGGTGCGCAAAAAGTCCAGGTCGTGCTGGATGGCCTGCGCGATCTCGGCGCAGGAGCGGGCGTGCAGCCAGCCGGCCGCCAGTTCGAGCGCCAGCGGAATTCCCCCCAGCATCCGGCAGATGCGGGCGACGTCGGGCCGGTTGGCCGGGCCAAGCGCAAAATCGGGCTTCCGGCGCAGGGCGCTCTGGCGGAAGAATTGGACGGCGCTATAGTCGTCGCTTGCGGCGCCGTCGGCATCATCCGGCGGGCAATCCAGCGGCCTGACGTCGAACACCCATTCGCCGACGATGTTCAGCGTCCGCTGCGAGGTAACCAGGAAGCGCACGGCGGGAGCGCATTGCAGCAGGTCCACGATCAACTCGCCGCCCGCGCCCAGCCGCTCCAGGTTATCCAGCACGAGCAGCATCTCCTTGTCCTTCAGGGTGTTCACCAATTGGGCGTTCAGGTCCTCGCCCGGGCGCGGGGTGACACCCAACGCCTGGGCCAGCAGCATGCCCAGCGAATCGGTCGCGTGCGCGGCGGCCAGGGAGACAAAGTAAATCCCGTCCCGGAACGCGCCGCGTTCGTGGTGGGCGGCCTGCAACGCCAGACGGGTCTTGCCCACGCCGCCCGGCCCGACCAGCGTGAGCAGGCGACAGTCGGGGTGATTGAGCCGCTCGGCGATGTGGGCCAGTTCCGCCGTCCGCCCGATAAAGGGGGTCAACTGAATGGGCAGGTTGTGCGGCGGCTGCGGTGGCGGGGTCAGCGTTTCGGCTTCGATTTCCCTGTGCAGCGCCTCCGTAGTCGCCGTCGGTGCGACGCCCAGTTCCGCTTCCAGGGTGCGGCGGCAGATCTGGTATTGGGCCAGGGCGGCGCTGCGCTGGCCGCTCAGGGCCAGTGCGCGCATCAACTGCTGGTGCGCTTCTTCCCGCCAGGGCTCCAGTTCCACCTGCCGCCGGGCATAGCGTTGTACGGCGTCCCATTCTCCCCGCTGCGCGTGGCAGGCGGTCAGGCAGTCCAGCACCTCGATGGCCTGTCGGTGCAGCGATTCGCGCTCCAGCAAGAGCCACTCTTCGAAGGGGGGGCTATCCAGAAAGAAACCGGCCAACAGGTCGCCGCGATACAGGGCCGCGGCCTCGCTCAGGCGCTGCTGGCAGGCGCGGCAGGCCTGGAGATGGCGGTGGGGATGTTGCCGGCAGGCGGCGACGAGGTCGCGGAAGGCGGCTACGTCGAGCCAATAGTGGCTGCGAGGGTTGAACTGGATGGTCGTGCGGGTGATGAGGAGGAAGGGCGGATCGGCCTGCGAGTCGCCGATGGCGCGGCGCAGGCGGTTGAGGGCCTGGCGAAGGGCGTGCAGGGCGTCGGCCTCGGGCTGTTCGGGCCAGAGGAGGGCGGCAAGGGCCGTCCGCGGGAAGGCCGTTCCGGCGTGCATCGCCAGATAGGCCAGCAGCGCGCGGGCCGAGTCGGCTTCAAACTCGGTGATCGGTTCGCCGTCTCCGGTGACCTGAAAGGCGCCCAGAAGCGCAATGTTCAACTGTTCCATTCGCCGCTCGTCGTGACGTTTCCGTGACGTTGGATCGGTATAATAAAACAGGTGTGTCAATTATACACGACGTGCATCAAAGCGCCAACCTTTCGCGCGGGTGGGCCGGCGAAAGGTTGAACGGCCATTTCACTCAACAACAGGAGGAGGCAAGCGTGCGTCATCTAATCTGGATTCGTGTCATTTTGCTGTCGGCGCTGTTGCTGGTTGCCACGGGCAGCGCGATGACGGCGGCTCAGGGGGACATCGCCGGTGGAGGCGATGTCGGTCAGCCGCCATTCCCACTCACCCACGGGATGGACGGGGGCATCCGTCACATCCCACCGCAGCGTAGCGGAGCGCTTCAACCCGCCGACGCTCCGGCATTCTGTACGCGCATCGGCTTCAATGACTCGCTGGAAGGGTGGACGGTTCATGCCGGAGACTGGTACACCGGAACGGGTTACATTTACACGAAGGGCCTGGAAGGCGATTGGGCGTCCGTTAGTTACAACCTGAACCTGACCCGCACAGATTTTCAGGCCCATATGTGGCGGAAAGGGTGTAGCGGTTGTGAGAATGGAATTATCATTCGGGGGAATCCCGATCCGCTTTGGGATTTAGGCTTATGGTGGAATACGATGTACCTGTTCGTGTACACGAATGAAGGAGGTTGTTTAGTAGGCAAGAGTTTTTATTATCGTGGTATTCGTGTGTATCAAATACTTTTTAATGGGAGTTGCCCGTCAATCCATACAGGGGAGGCGTGGAACACCTTGCGTGCCGTGGCCGACGGAGATCAATTATCCTTTTACATCAATGACGAGTTGGCCTGGTCAGGCCAGGATCAGTCCCTTAGTTATGGGCGTGTTGGCATTGCGATGCAGGGCAATCTCATAGGGGGACCTGCCAATGAAGAATTTCGGGTAGCGTGGGCATCCCTCTGCCGGCCGTATGGCGCTTTTTTGCCGCTGGTGATGCGGCGTTGAGTTCATTGGAGGTCAAGGTAAGACGCATGGTGTGGCTGTTTCTGTTGGCGTGCGGCGGGCTGGTGGTCGGCGGGCTGGCCGATGATTTTGTCAGACGCGCAGAGAGCGTTGTGCAAGCCATAGAGACATACGCGAACTCGAATGGGCAGGAAATATCCCTTCAAGATCTCGAGATCGCCAAACGCGAGATAAAAAAGATGATATCCAGCGTGCGCGGGCAAACGCTGCCCTCGAAGCAGGCCCGGTATCGTCCCCTGACAAGACTGATTCTTGACCGGTGGCCGTTGGGCCATAAACTCGGCGTGGCAATTTCGGAACTCGAGGAGGAATATGTCCGGCTCCTAGTTGATCGAGAAAGATGAATAACCTGGATGTTGTTCGGACTTTGTTAGAGATGCGCGACTTGTTGGCTCAGGCAAATGAGCCGCAGTGGGCCGAACGTGTTGACCGATTGGCCGCGAGCTTTCAAACCGACTCGCCGGAGGAGGTCAAGAGCATGGCGCGCCAGGCTTTGAGGATGTTTGGTGGGATGGGGTCGCTGTCGGACCTGGTGGTGTATGTCCATGGTGTCCCGGTCCCGGAGATGAATGATCGGTTGGAGGCTATGCGACGTCAGCTTCACGCCGAGTTGGTTGCCCTCATTGCTGATGCGCCTGATGCGGCGCTGTAGCGGGATTGCAAGCTGAACACGCGACGTCACCGATAATCGAGACGCTTGCCGCTTTGAGTGGACGACAAATCTTGACTGGAGACCATTGAACGATGAATGAGACACCCCCTGTTGACCTGCAAGAAATTCAACAACTCCTCGATGAGCGTCGTTACAAAGAAGCGGAAAAGCGGTTGACCGAGGCCATAGATACAGCGCCCGACAACGGCGAATTGCACGCCTATCTGGCATTGGCCTTGTTGCCCCAGGAACGCTTCGCGCCGGCAGCAGAGGAAGCCAAAAAGGCCGCGACCAAGGCCCCCGACAACCCGTTCTGCAATTATGTGTGTGCCCAGGTCCTTATGGAGGCCAGGCAGGAAGGTGAAGCGCTCATGTACCTAAGGGGAGCTATGAACCTAAAACCGAAGTTTCCACCCCATCATCTGTTGGGCGCGACCATCTATTGCCGCCGGCAGTCCTGGGAGAATGCGCTGAAAGAAGCCAATGCCGCTTTGAAGTTGGATGCCCAGTGTGCCCAGGCCTATGCCCTGCGTGGGCTGGCGCTGTGGAAACTCCAACGCAAAGAAGAGGCCAGGCAAGACTTTGAGCGCGCGTTGGCACTTGACCCCAATCATCCACTGAGCCATGCGGCGCGCGGGTGGCTTTTACTGGATAAGGGCGAGTATCGGGCGGCGCAGGAGCCTTTCCGCGAGGCATTGCGCCTCGATCCATTTATGGAATGGGCCAAAGAAGGGCTGCTTGAGAGCATCAAGGCGCGGAATCCATTGTATCGCCTGTTTCTCACCTGCCTGCTGTGGATGGCGAGTCTGAGTCAGATCTGGCTATTTGCTGCGATGCTCGGCTTCTCCTATCTGTTGAAGATCGTGCGGATCGGAAACTTATTCTTTCACAAACTCTTGCCCATGCTCAGGTTGCCGTTAGGAATCGTGGCCTGGATCTCCTTGATCTTTGTATTTCTAACCTGGGTAGCGCGGCCTTTGAGCTACTTGCTTTTGCGTCTTCATCCAATAGGGCGTCACATGCTGTTGCGGAGTGAAATTGCTGCGGCGAATTGGGTTGGCGTATGCCTGCTTGCCGCGCTGGGCTTTCTCATCGCCGGGCTGGTGACCGATAAAAAACCACTGCTTATGGCCGCGATGTTCTCAGTATTAATGATGATGCCGACAGCCGCGGTCTTTCTGTCCAGTTCTTGCGATGGGCGCGGTTGTTTGACGCTGTATACGCTGGTCATGTTAGGCCTCGCCATCGCCGCCGTGGCGATGGATTTGGCCGGCTCGACCGATGCGGGTTGGCCCTACGGTCTTTTTCTTGTAGGTTTTTTGCTTTTTGCCCAGATATGGGTCGTGAGGAATGAAACTGAAGGTACTCTAGATCTCTTTGGCACTGTTCCTCGTAAAACTGACAACTGACCGAACTGACATTCGTTGACTCGTCGCACGAGGCGCTCGCGCTACGAACAATTCGCTGGCAGGTTTCTACAACGCGCTGCTCGATGTGGCGGAGGACCCTATGCACCAGGGTCAAACGGCAGGCAAAGAAATCGCGGACACACTTGTTTTTGTCAAAGCCATCAGAGGAGGGCGGCAAGGGCTGTCCGCGGGAAAGCCGTTCCGGCGTGCATCGCCAGGGTAGGCCAGCAGCGCGCGGGCCGAGTCGGCCTCGAACTCGGTAATCGGTTCGCCGTCTCCGGCAACCTGAAAGGCGCCCGGAAACGTAACGCTCAACTGTTCCATTTCGCCGCTCGCCGTGACGTTTCCGTGACGTTGGAAGTGTATCATGTGTAGGAGAATTTTGGTCAATTATATCCGGCGCACTGAAAAACGCCAAACATGGCCCGGCGTGAGCAATTATGGCCCAGGCGCTTCAGCGCGCACAAACAATTGGGAGGTGATTAAATGGTAGCTATCTCGGAGAACCTGAAGGCCGCGCTCAGGAGAAACGCGAATGTCTATCTGGTCATCAACATCTCTGCCGGCATCGTCTTGGCGCTCCTGGGGTGCATCACCAGCGTGATCGGCCTGGTATCGGATGCTCAGAAGTGCCTTACCGCGCTGGTCGGCGTCCTCATGCTGGCCATGGGGGTCGGCATCGCCTGGTACTATTGGAAGAGACGCGTGGACGTCGTCGCACTGCTGGAAGAGCACCCTGAGCGCGTGGTGTGGGTTTACAAGAAACTTTCAATCGGTGCAGCATACGGGGTGGCCATCTTCCCTTTTTGGTTCGTGGTCTTTGGATTGGAAGACAAACATCGCGTCGCGGTGCGGCTACCGGCGCGGGACGCCGACCGGCTGATCGAAGAACTGAAGACCCAATTGCGCCACGCCACCTTTGGCTACTCGGCCGAGTTGGAGCGCAGGTACGGGAACAATCCGCAGGATTTGCGTCGGAGTTGAGGCGTTTGCCCCGTTTTGAGGAGGTCAAGATGAAACGCATAATGTGGCTGTTTCTGTTGGCCTGCGGCGCGCTGCTGGCGAGCGGGCTGGTGGTGGGTGCGCTGGCGGCGGGGGGACGGGGCGCAGCGGCGGAGGCGCCGGGCGGGCTGACGGCGACGGAGGCGTTGGCTGCCGGGGCGGTGTTCTCGCCCACCGAGGCCACCGGCTTTGGCTGGGCGGGCACGCGGGTGGTGTACACTGGAACGCTGAGCAACCTTTCCAGTGCGAGCGACCGCTTCACGTTGACGCTGGGGAGCCACGTGTGGACGGCGACGCTTTTGCTCACCCAGACGGGGGTGCTCGATCCGGGGGCCGGGGTGACGGTGACGGTGTGGGTGGACATTCCGGCGGAGGCAGGCGAGGGGATGAGCGACACGGTGACCCTCTATGCGGCTTCGCATCTCAGCCCGACGCTGGTCGGCACGGCCACGCTGACCACCCGCGTGCCCCGGCCGGGCTATGCATTTCTCCTGTGGGCTGACAAAATCGCTATTCTGGATACGGTATCCCATGCCTATACCGGGCAGGTGATTGATGTACGTCCTTATGGCCAGTTGCCTACAAGCGGTGCGATTAGCCCTGATGGACAATGGCTCTATGTCAGTCTGGGGCATCCCAACAGCAACAGCGTATTGGTCATCAGCAGGACAACACACACACCAGTGATGACTATTCCGGTAGGCGTCAGACCCAGAGGCATTGCCTTCAGCACGGATGGCAAGTATGCCTTTGTGGCCAATTGGACGGATAACACAGTCTCGGTCATTGATACGGCTCGGCATCTGGTGACGGCCACTATTCCCGTAGGCGTTGAGCCATGGTATATTGCCTCCAGTCCTTGTCTGGACAAGATTTATGTGGCAAATATCTATGATACCGTGAGCGTGATTGATGTGGGGACATTAACGGTGACCGAGGTGATCACCGAAATGGACCATCCAGGCGACGTGGCGATCTCTCCCTTCGGTGACAGGGTTTACACGAACAGGTCGTGGGGGAACACCTGCGTCTGGGTGATTGATACGGCCAGCGACACCGTTATCCAAACCTGGCATGTCGGCGATCAAAGCGTAGAGATAGACTTGTCACCCGACGGAAATGTGTTATACGTGACCGGCGGCCCTCAACAAGGGACAATTACAGCTATAGACGTAAGAACTGGTCAGCAAACCACTATCCCTTCAGGATTAGAGGCCGAACGGAGCATTGAGGTCTTTCCATGGCAAGCCGGGCCTTTTGTCTACGTGGGCGGCTTCGATCCGCAGATGTCGGTTATCAATATCCACACGAATAGCCTGATCAAGACCATTCCACTCCCGGATGCGCCAGATGGTTTGGCGCTCTTTCCGCTGCCCACTGTCTGCGCTTCGCGCGTGTATTTGCCGCTGGTGTTGCGGCGGTAGAGACCATGTCGGCGAGGAGGTGGCGAATGAAGTCCGGAGCGGTCAGGATCATCTCGGCGGCGCTGGCGGTGATTGGGGTGTGTATGGCTACTTAAAAGGAGAACGATGCGCACCTTACTCGAACTTTTCGCGCGGCGCGGGATCGTCTTCCTGGCGCTGATGGTGGCCGCCGGCGGCATCGTGGTACTCAAACTCGACGAGCGGATCGGCATGCTGCTGGTCGGCGTGATCTTGGGGCTGAGCGGCGTGGGCAACTGGCTGGTCGCCGCAAGAGAACACTATGCGCGCGGCCTGTGACGCGCGCTGGCCGTTTTCCTGATGCTGTTTGGGCTGTTCACCATTGTCGTCATGGTGATCATGTTCGTGCGCGGCGAGCGGTTGGACGTTCCACCATCGCCGTAAAATACATCATCTTTCACAGGAGGAAGTTCAATGTCAAGAACAAGAACCGTAATGATGTTGGCCATGGCGGGCATCGCCTTATCCTTGATCGCCTGCAATATCTCCGGTGCGCCGGCTAGGCCAACGACGCCGGTCGAACCCACCACGCCGCCGACCGAGCGGCCCCTGATGAGTTTCGACTTCGAGCCGGTTTGCCGGCGCGGGAAGGTGGAAGGGGCCGCGGCCTACGAGCCGACGCCTGGACAGGTGCATCCCATACTCGTGTTCAGGCGCGACGATCCGGAGGACAACAATTACTACGAGGTATCTCCCGTCACGCTGGAATTACCCGTACCGTGGATGGTGGACTATCAGGGCGACTATACCACCGTCGAACTCGTCGCCTGCCTGACGCGTACCGGCGGCGACCTGGTGGACACCTGCGATTACAAGGACGACGACAGCGAGGAAACCTACCCGCTCGACATTTACAATTCGACCTACGAGGTGAAAATCTACGCGGCTCGCACAGGAGAAGAAGTGGGCACGGCGACGGTCGAAGCAACGATTGACGATTGCCCAATGTTCTACATGTTCGGGGATGAAAAGGAAGATTACTTTGCCTGGCCACCCAGCGGGGTTCTGGAATCCATCCTGCGCCCTTACGTGGAACCGTAAGGCACGTCCCCAGTAAGAGCCTATCCGAATAACTGTAGTCTAGCCCCTTGTGGGCGGGCACAAGTGGACGGGCACAAGGCCCTATGCTACGGATTGTTCAGATAGGCACAAAGGAGCCAATATGAGCGAGGTTCAGCACCCCAACGAGTTGATCAAACAGGCCAATCAATATTCCAGCCAGGGCAAGTACGAAGAAGCCATCGCGCTCTACCGGCAGGCCATAGACCTGGCGCCC
>Ga0208197_1001466_pt1 | contig 23502 bp, 19 predicted proteins | sample AD_JPNNA4_MetaG_FD_184444 | JGI IMG/M metagenome (GOLD analysis project Ga0208197, IMG submission 184444) | Active sludge microbial communities of municipal wastewater-treating anaerobic digesters from Japan - AD_JPNNA4_MetaG (SPAdes) (version 2) | ecosystem: Engineered > Bioreactor > Anaerobic...
CGAAATTTTCGAAAAAGACGAGGATTTTATCATGGCTAAAATAATCACTGATAATGAACAATTTACAAAATACTTAAATCTTAAACCCTTGACGCAAGCGGGCTAACAGAACTTGCGAAACTTGAATCAATAATAAAGGATTTTTTATGATTTGAAACGATAAAATTTCATTCATTTTGTTTTTTGTTCTCTATCTTTGTGGCTGAATTTTAAAATAGGTTATGTGTCTCCGTATAAAGCTAGTTATTCTTCTGTTTCTCTTTGCATTAAGTGCTAATGCAGGCGCGGGAGATATAATAAAAAGGATTACAGATTGGACAGATAAGGTGTTCTATGATCAGGATACAAATTATGTAAAACTTATTCCTCGTGAAATTTCCGTAAAACTGACCAATACCAATTGGTTGGATTTCTATAATGTGAATCCAGATCAATATTCTTCTCTTCAGATGAGATCTGATGTGGTTTCTGGTCTTTCGTTGAGTGTAGGTTATAGCATATTTTCTTTGAGTTATTCTGTTGGTTTGAACAGTTACTTTTCTGATAAAGTTTATGATTGTAGTCGATTTGATTTCAATATGTGTTGGAACAAATTCTCCATCGAATTTGGAACCTACAGAAATGAGAGTCAAAGAAATTTATTCTCTTACGATAATGATGCTTTTGATGATGAGGTTGTCTGTTCTGGTTTAAAGATGAAGATGTACAAAGGCAGGTTTTTGTACTATTTCAATAACAAAAGATATTCAAATGATGCCAGTTATTCCGATTTTTATCGTTTGCAACAAATACGCAGTACGGGTTCGTTTATAGCAGGAGCTTCCTATTCATATCATGATATGAGTTTGGATGCGCATCTGTTATATCCTTATATTGTAGTGCCTCAGATAACGTCTGATTTTAAATATTCTGACTATGCTTTGAATGTGGGTTATGGCTACAATTTCGTTTTTGCGAAGAGATGGCTGTTGAATTTAACAGATGTTCCCGAGGTTGGCTATAAGTATGTTATAAATCCTGACAAAGGATCGCATGTTGCAATTAATAACACTTTGAAATTGGTGCTGCTATACAACCGTGACCGTTGCTTCTCTGGCTTGTCTGGTCAGTTTGATTCGTATTGGAATTTCATGAAAAAATCAGATATTGGTAGTTCTATTGCTACCGTCAATTTGTTTGTGGGTGTTAGGTTTTGAGATTGCTTTCTCTTCCGAGAAAATGTTCTGATTTGGAATCAAGTGAAAAAACATGTGGTTGTTAGATGTTAATCGAATTATTTCAACACGACGCTTTTGGCGAGCCCTCATGATGTATTGGCACATTTACTGAACCTTTTGATTGACCAAAGCAAGTGTCTTTTCTCTTTGCCCTTTTTCTTCTAGTTCTAGCAATATTTTTTTTGCTTCTATCCTTCCTCCATAACCTCCTAATTTGTGGTTGCTGGTAATGATTCGATGACAAGGAACTAGGATAGAGATGGCATTGGCTCCATTTGCGTTGGCAATCGCACGAACAGCTTTCGGGGTTCCTGCCTTTTGAGCTAGTTCGGCGTATGAGAGTGTCATTCCATAAGGAATTTTTAATAACGTGTTCCAAACATTTTTTTGAAAATCTGTTCCGAAGAAAAGTAATGGAATGTCAAACTCTTCTCTGTTTCCTGCAAAATATTCGTCTAGTTGGGCGATAGCTTTTTCAATTACTTCGTTACAACCTTCTTCTGTGGTTGCTTGCGTTGACTTCTGAATGCGTTGAAAGATTCGGTTGTGATGAGGCTCGATATCCCAATCGCAGAGACAAAGCCTGTTATTGAAGGAACCGAGAACTAAATTACCTGCTGGTGACTGATAGTGTTGAAACTCAATTTTCATCATTTTTTCATCATCTGTTTCCAAAGGTAAAAAAGAATAGTAGTAGTTTCCTTTCTTTTTCTATCTTTGTTTATAATTTAAATCTAAGATCATGCCAAAAAACGTACTTATAATCAAAACAAGTCCGCGTAAGGCCGGAAATAGTGATAAACTAGCCGATTCTTTTGCTCAAGGTGCAGTTGAGGCTGAACATCGAGTGGAGACCATTAGTCTTATTGATAAAACAATTAGTTTCTGCCAAGGTTGTTTTGTTTGTCAGAAAACACAGAAATGCGTCATTGCTGATGATGCTGTGGCTATAGCTGATAAAGTTCTTCGTGCCGATGTGGTTGTTTGGGCTACTCCTGTTTACTACTATTGCTGCAGCGGACAGATGAAAACACTTATAGATCGTTTGAATCCGTTATATACTTCAAACTATAAATTTCGTGACGTTTATCTTTTGGCAACCGCTGCCGAGGATGAACCTACAACTTTTGAAGGAACAGAAAAGTCGGCTCAAGGTTGGGTAGATTGTTTTGAAAACGCAACATTGAAGGGCGTTGTTTTTGCTGGTGGAGTGAACGAAAAAGGTGAAATCGTGGGTCATAAAGCTTTGAAAGAGGCTTTTGAGATGGGTAAGCAGATATGAATTAAGAAGATCCGAATCACTGCCTTTCTTTACTTCATGTAACGGAGGCCATTCCCTGGACGGATAACGAGAATAAGTATTATCAAGGCTTGCTGTGCTTTTGTGCCCTCTATTAGGATATACATATGCGGTGTCACAAGAATAAAAAAAACATTGGAAAGATGAAAGAAAAAACAAGAGGCAACGCCAAATGATTTGACGCTGCCTCTTGTCTTATCATGTCTTATGATTAGCTTATAGAGTCGACGCTAGGAATGAACTGTTTCTGTACCTGAACGGCAAATGCTTCGGCAATCTCACGTTTCTGGAATCCGAGAGCTGTACCTATACTGTAAATCAAACTGACTTCCCTCTCTTCGAATTTATTATCTGCAATGACAATGCTGATGAGATAAACCAACATAGAATCTCTCAAACCAGGATTGGTTTTCATGATGTACTCCATAGCTTCGTTGCAGTATTTTACTATTTGCTTCGGTTTCTTTTTGCCAATCTCTTCTAGATATTCACGAGGAAATACCTCGAATCTGGAAAGTGAATCCAGAATGCTTTCGATCTCTTCTTGTGTAATCTCTTCGTCTGAACCTGCTACAAGGAGTCCAGCAGATGCGATGAATTGAGCTACATATTTACCCTCTTCTCCTGTATATAGTTTAAGAAGGGCAGTAATGATGTCGTTCATTCCTTCGTTCAGTTTCTCTTGCGATTCTGCTGTTGCATAGAGATTAAGCGAATGTACACGTACCGGATCGGCCGGATGGTCGTATAGGTTCATTCCCTTATCGTTGACGAAGTAATCGAGATGCTTCAAATTAGCTTTGATGTATGCGTCAATGTCCAGATTCTCTTCAGACAGGTTGAGGCCTGATGTCATTTTGAAGAAAGAGGATACGCAAACTTTGAGGTCTGGAATGGCGAGATAACCGTAACGGTCTGCTACCAACTCAGAAACCTGTTGCCATAGACGCACTTTGTATTGAAGCATTAGTGGCATAACAGCCGTATCTGGTGGGAATACGAAGTAAATCAGGTTCATCATGTTGCTGTCCTGATTGATCAGGTGACCTATTTCATGGCCTATGACGAAGCGAAGTTCATTGTCGGTCATAAGCTCTATCAAAGCAGAGTTTACGTTTACGATATGAGGTTCGCCCTCCTTTCTTGACTTTACGGAGAAGGCGTTGACCGTAGAATCGCCGGTGATATAGAAATCTACCTTTTCGTCGAATTTTAGTGTTTTCTTTACTTCAGTGAATATATTGAAGAGACGAGGCATGATGTTCTCTTCTACCTTGAAGCTGTGACCTTCCATCTGAGTTCTCCAAAAATCATCTGAGCTGTATGTGTTAAGCTCAGCTATGAGACTTTCCAAAAATTTGCCTTGAAGAGCGTTGTGTATTTGATCTCTAAGCTGTTTTTCCAATGGAATGGATGGGTCTAATGCTTTTTTTTTCATAAAATTATCTTAAAGTGATTTTTTGTATTTGTTATTGTCTTGAACCTGAAAGTAATGGTCAAGAATATGTGTCAGTTTTTTATTTCTTCAAATTTAAGCATCATAATCTAATCTCTAAAATTATTAAATGTATTTTATAAAATCCAACTTGTGTTCTGTTGTAGATTAAAACTTATAGTCGCCGTTGTTGTCTATTTTGAAATTCACCTCTTTTTTGTTGTTCATGAATTTGTCGTGACCTATCTTGATATTTTTCCAAAAGGAGGCAATGTAGCTTTGTTTTCCGTATTTTTGGATATAAGAGTTCAAATTTTCATCGGTCATCTCGAAAGGAAAGATGTAAACAGGAATTTTCTGCTGTCCGTTATTCCTTGCGTTTATTGCTAGCAAATAAATCTCTTTGATGTATTCGTTTGTCATGGGCAGACAGCCTATGGTAACGCATTCGCCGTGAATGAAAATATCTCCTCCCGGGCTGGCATTCCCAGCTCTCTTACGATCGGCAGAGTTGGGATAGTTGAGCCCAAGTGAAAGATAGTAACTGCTTGATGGATTGAACCGGTCGATGTAGTAAAACCCTTCAGGCACTTGACCGTCGCCTTTTCTGCTTTTGGGGCCCAAACGACCTGACTTTGCGCATATATTGTACGTGAGAATGTTTTCATAGCTGCTGTCTTCTCTCGTTTTAGCATAAATATGGAGTGTTCCCTCTTCCTTGTAGGCTATAAAAAGAAGATTCACGTTGTTTAGCGAGAGATTATTCTGTGACAGCACTTTTTGGATATATTCTTGTTTCTCATTCTCTGCTTTTCGTACCCGTTCGTATCTCTTTTGTTGAGTCAGAAAATTGGTTTGACAGAGAACAGAGAAAGGCATTAGTGCCAATAGCAATAATAGTTTGAACAGAGTGTTTTGCATAATCTTAGTTATTATAATAGACAGAATCACCCAATTAATGTGATTAGAAACCTGATCTTCTGATCACGTAAATCCAAAGTTAGTACAATTTCAGAATGATTACCAATAACGTTATTGATTTATACTATTTTGTCGTTGATCTAAAAAAAAAGAATGAGATCAAATTAGTGCTAAAATACTTATGATATACTTTTCTCTTGATTTAAAGTTAGTAAATTCTGGATTATAAGTGGCTAAAAGTAAAGAATGCAAAATGGTAAGATATGATACTTTTTTAAAATTGTTGTTTTGAATTGTTTCGTATGCGTTATTTTGTTAAGTTTGTGGAGTGAAAAATTGTTTTTTTTGTAACAAATTAATTTGAATGGTTATGAATAAGTTATTAAGCTTGTTATTAGTGTTATTAGGTTTTTCTGCGTGTTCGTCAGATGATGACAATTCTGGATCTTCAACAAATCCTAATGAAGAACAACCATGTGAATATGGTACTCCAACCTACAATTATCAAATTAAAGGAAAGGTGACAGATCTTACAAATACCCCAATAGACAGTGTAAAGGTAAAAATGATGACAGGTCAATTTTGTATAGATTCTACTATGACTGATACAATAGGTTTTTATCAGATATCAGAAGAACATACGCAACTTTATCCAGAAATGAAGACTGTTTACGAAAAGAAAGGATATCAGTCAGATACACTAGATGCAGACTTTTCCGCAGAAGAGTTTAAAGATGGTGATGGTAAGTGGTTTAATGGTTCTGCTTCGAAGGAGATTAATGCACAATTGAAGAATAATTAATGATTTAAACAAATGATAAAGAAATTTTTAATGTTCCTTTTAGGACTACTTGGTTTCGTTAGCTGTACAAGTGAGGATGGGAATGGAGGTAATGGTGAAGAATATGGTACTCCAACGATCGGTTACAAAATCCTTGGAAAAGTGTTAGATTCAGAATCAAATCCAATAGATAGTGTTAAGGTGAGATACTTCAGTAATGCAGGAAGTAATATGGCAAATGATTCACTATTCACAAATAGAGAAGGCTTTTTTTCGTTTTCTGATGAAAATATATATGGTTCAAACAGCAAATTTGTTTTTGAAAAAGAGGGATATGAAAAAGATTCAATCAGTGTTCATTATTCTAGTGAGGATATTAAAGGCGGAGACGGTCATTGGAATCTTGGTACGGCAACGAAAGGCATAGTTGTAAAGTTAAAGAAAGACGAAAATAAAGATACAAACAAATGATAAACAAATTATTAATGTTCCTTTTAGGAATTTTGGGCTTTGCTAGTTGTTCTTCTGAAAGTGAAGAAGAATATGGTTGTCCAACCGCAGATTTCCGAGTTATGGGAAAGGTAACAGATGATGCCAATAACCTTATGGATAGTGTCAAGGTGAAACTAATTTGCTCTGATGGTCCTTGGGATTCTACAATGACAAATGCTGCTGGTTTCTATCAGTTAGCAAATGAAAATGGTTCATATCGAACTGATTTCAAAACTGTTTTTGAAAAAAAGGGTTATAAGTCAGATACGCTTAATGCTTTTATTTCAGAACAAGATTTTGTCGGTGGTGATGGTGATGGGTATAAAGGTCTGGCCACAAAAATTGTTAATGCACAATTAAAGGAGAATGATAAGTAAAAAAATTTCTTTACGTAAACGTTTAGCTCTTGAAATAGAAAGAAAACTTATAAAAGATCAGATAGTAGAGCATCCTTTGCGTACACTCTTTTGGGAGAGCACGTTGCGCTGCAATGCAGCTTGCAGGCATTGCGGAAGCGATTGCCGTGCAACCTCTTCGTCGAAAGATATGCCTACGGAAGATTTCTTGCGTGTAATTGACAGCATTACACCGCATGTCGATCCTCACAAGGTCTTTATAATCTTTACAGGAGGCGAGGCATTGGTGCGTAAAGATATTGATCATTGTGGTTTGGAACCATATCGCCGTGGTTATCCATGGGGTATTGTAACAAACGGATTTGCATTGACCCGCGAGCGTTTAGATTCTTTGTTGAGGTCTGGAATGCATTCCATCACGGTAAGTTTGGATGGCTTTGAAGAGGCTCATAACTGGCTTCGTTGTGTGCCCGATGGCTTTAAAAAGGCAACGAATGCCATCTCTATGATCAAGGATGAAAAGGAGATTGTTTGGGATGTGGTAACATGTGCCAATCAGCTTAACTTCAATGACTTGCATGCCTTTCGTGATTATCTCTATGGTTTAGGCGTAAGGCGTTGGCGTATATTTACAATATTTCCTGTAGGTCGTGCGGCAGAGTCACCTGAACTGCAGCTTACTGATGAGCAGTTTACGGAGCTTATGCAGTTTATTGCCGAGACCCGTAAAGAGGGCAAAATGAAGCTAAGTTATGGTTGCGAAGGCTTCTTAGGAGGTTATGAAATGGAAGTGAGAGATACGGCTTACCATTGCAATGCCGGCATTACCGTGGCTTCTGTGTTGAACGACGGTTCTATTTCTGCTTGTCCGAGTATCCGTGCTGACTATGTACAAGGCAATATTTACAAAGATGATTTTATGGATGTATGGAACAACCGCTTCCAAAAATACCGCGATCGTTCGTGGATGAAGCAAGGCATTTGTGCCGATTGTGAGATGTTCCGTTACTGCCAAGGCAATGGCTTCCATCTCCACGATGGGGAAGGAAAAATTCTTCTTTGCCATTGGAAGAGATTAGTGAGATAAAGGGTAAAACAAATAGATTTTCAGAAGAATAGATCTTAATAAAATCTAATTTGGTGCACTTTTTGCTGCGATATTTTTAGATTACCGTAAATTCTTCTGAAGAATGAAAATAGATTTTTTGAAAAAGAGTACGTTCCTTGTAGTCTCTACTTTCCTTTCTGTGTGTGGAGTGTTGGCTTCGCCGCCAGATAATCTGACCGATTGGGAAATGGTCTTCGATGATGAGTTTGAAGGCTCGTCACTCGATAAGACAAAATGGAATTCTACGTACAATTGGGGTCATACACATAACCACCGCGCTTATTGCGTGGAGGAGAATGTTTCTGTGAGCAATGGTTGCCTTGTCCTTAAAGGAGAGGCAAAGCGTCATCCGCAGGCTCCTGCAACTTGCTCCAGCGGCGGTAAAACCTATTCGTTGGACTATACCTCAGGCGCTATCGATACCCGTGGACATTTCGATGTGAAACAAGGCTATATTGAAGGCCGTTTCAAGATGCCTTCGCAATTGGGCACTTGGCCTGCCTTTTGGATGCTTCAGGACGGATGGCCACCTGAAATTGATATTTTCGAAGTGCCTCATGCCCGTACAGATCATCACTATTATCTGCATTATACGAATACCACATGGTATGCTGAGCATGGTGATGCTTGGGACCATGAGGCCTCTTTTGGTGGCGTGCACAAAGGTCCGGATAAGTCGGCCGATTTCCATACATACGGTTTAGGGTGGACCGAGACAACGATGAGTTTCTATTTCGACGATAACCTGGTGGCTTCATACAGCCGACCTTCGGAGATTAGTCAGACAAAGGCGATGTACATCATCATCAACCTTGCCATTGGCGGTTGGGCTACTGATAACGGTAATCCGATTGAGGTTACCTCTGGCAATCCTGCCTATCTGCAGTGCGATTGGGTGCGTGTGTGGAAACGTAAGAGCTTGTCCATGAAGTTGGACTCAGTCCGTCTTCTCTCTGTTGATGCAAACCTCTGTATGCAGGCCTCTGGCAATGACATCATCTTGGGCGATTGCGATTCGCCTGCTGCAATTGCATCATTTACCGATATGGGCGGAATTTATCGCATAAACTTCGGCGATAAGGTGCTAGAGATTCCAAATGAATCGAAGGAAGCCGGTGCTTCTGTAGGCTTATGGGAGTGGAACGGAAAACCTCATCAGCAGATTGGTGTGAGACAGATGCCAGACGACAGTACTGTCGTTACCTTGCAGTTTATCCATAGCAGTCTGTATATTCAGAATTCCAGTGAAGGAGATGTGATGCAGAATGGTTATTCCAAAACAGGCGATAATTGTTATTGGCAAATCTTGCCTAAAGAATCAGAAGGAACAAATCTGAAACAACCGCTTGCCGATCCTTTTTATGTGGAATATGATAAAAATGGCATTTTGAAGCTATATAAAGGTCAAATTTCAAATGAATCGTTGCCGTTGAGGCTATATACGTCTGCTGGCGTTTTGTTGCTTGAACGCTCTTTGCCTAATGGCAATTATGCAGAGATACCGGTTTCATTGACAAACGGTATTTATATTGTGCAGATAGGAGATAAGACTTACAAATTAAAAGTTAATTAATAATCTCTATCGAGTTAATCTTAAAACATCAAAATTGTAGCTGTGTCAACATTATTGGCACAGCTTTTTTGTTGCAGGCCGGAGGCCTGCTTTGCTGCAAAGCAGCTAGATGAATAACACCCATTATGCCATTAGTGTTATTGCTCCAGCCTCTGGCTGTAAAACAAAAGAGGCTGCGTCCATCAGGTCACAGTCTCTTTTATAATTAGCCATCCGTCAGGTAATCCTGACGGATAGTTGAGAGTTTCTATTATTCGAAAGAACGGATCTCCATGCGGCGGTTCTTTTCTCTGCCAGCCTCTGTATCCTCAGATGCAACAGGTTCGTCACCTCCTACAGCCTTTATTTCGATTCGGCTGCGCTCTATTTCTTTCTCTACGAGATAACCTCTGATTAAGCTTGCATGTTCTTTTGACATGAAACGGCTAAACTCAGCACCTTGTTCCATGCTGTAGTGACCTTTGATCACCAATCTTGCATTCTTGTGAGCCAACATGTATTCTGCAATCTCATCAAGAATATTGTATGATGATGGATTGAGGATCATCAAATGTTGTTTTTCCTCGAACATAATACCATAAGAAGCCTTCTCCCACAACTTACCTTCGTTGTTGTTGATCTTAGGCGCAGATGGCTCTTTTATCGGTATCTCAGGAGCAAGAACTGTGTCTTTTGCTGGAATCGTATCCAAAGTTGGGATAGTATCCATGACAGGAATTGTATCCAAAACAGGTACAGTATCTATTGCAACAGTATCTACAGCTGGTATTGTATCAATAGCAGCAATCGTGTTTGGCGCGATTGTGTCAACAGGAATGCTGTCTTCGACAATGGAAACTGGCATCTCCTCTTCTGGCTTTTTCTCTTCTTTTGGTTTCTTTGTCCAACCAAAGACGAAGTTCATACCCATTGAGAAACTGATGTCTCTAGCTTGAGTCGGAACAACAAAATTATCTCCTTTAGCAAATTTTACAGGAATGTTATCGATGGCAGCGTAGAGGTTTAGAGTACCTAAGTTGAAGTTAGTACCCCATCCGAAGTTACTCCAACAACCGTCAAGCAAAGAGTAGCTTAGAGAGGTTGAGAAAACTCTCCAAGGCTTGAAATTGGCAGAAAGAGACAATTCCTCTGATAACAATGCACTGTGGATGTAGGTTTTAGACAAAAGACCGAAACTCATTTTGTTGTCCCAAACTCCGTATTCAGCACCTAAGAAGACTTTAGCGGTCAACCAAGATGTGAAAGGGTCGCTGTCGTTTTCTACGGTGTACATGTTGTTGAAGATCTCTTCGTATTCTTTTCCGTAATCAACCGTATCTCTATCTTTTATGTCGTAAACCACACCATTGAATGTAAAGTCTGTCTTCTGCTTTAAACCGTGTAGATTGTCTCTCCATCTAATAAAACCGAGGTCAATGACACTGGCAGAAAATTGTAATTCAGGAAGTAATCGGTAGGTAGCACCCAAGTCTACACCAACTCCTAAACCTGCGATTTTTGCATAGTCAGCAAATTTCACATCATCTTCATTGTATTCAATGTCTTTTAGGGAACCGTCCTCATCTTTTAAAAGTTTGATACCCGGAGTTGAAATGTCAATTCTGCCGTCACCAGACATTACCCATTGATCTTTATTCATTGTTAATGTCAGATCATCAAAATCGGTATGTAAGCTACTATGTCCCAAGAGTAATTTCAACTTAGCACCGAGATTTAATTTATCGTTCAGATTGTAAGAGTAACCAACAGCAGCCTCGGAATAGACAAGAGCATTGAAGGCTAAATCATCAATGTGGTAGGTCTTGGTGGCATCGATGTCTCCATTTCCTACAAAAATAATTTCTGCAAGGCTCTTTGGTATGTTGAATTGTACGTCAGTTTTAGTAGAAAGAGAGAATGTGACATATGAGCGTTGTTTTATTCTGAATCCGAAGTTGATAAGCTGAAGATTAAAATCAGAATAAATGTACAAGTTGTCGTGCATGGCATCCAAGAAGCCATCTATACCGTTGTCAGCTTTTTTGCTGAGAAATGATACGGTCTCTTTCTTTCCGTTGATGGTCTTGCCTTGGAACACATCTTCGAAAGCTAAGCAGTTGTTTCCTAAACTGAAGTTGAGTGAAGAAAAACCAGGCATGCCAATGTAGAATTTAGTGTCATAAGGTTGGAATGCCGGGTTTAAATTGTGTCTTAATGGATTCTTCTCCATGAAGTACAATGTGCTAGCTCCCTGTCCGAAAACCGTAGTTGCTCCGAAAGAAAGCAGCGATAGAAGTATATATAAAACTCTTTTTTTCATTTTGGTCAATATTAATCCAGTTGCTAAGAGATGATGTTATTTGTTGTCTTTTTCTGTATCGACAGCTCCTTTAATGGACACGTAACCTTTTGCTTCAATCGTGTTGTAGGTGTTAAGAATAACAGATTCGGAACTGTCAGGTACAACTATTGTGTAGGTTAACAGAATCTTCTTCGTCCGTTTCAAATCTTTAACCATAGATTTGTCTGCATATATGGCAACTCTGGAGCTTTGCGGTGCATAAACCTTGTGGGTTTGCGGAAGAACTGGCGCTGCTTTCACATCAATGGTTTTTCTTAACTTAGGATTTTTGATCTCTTTATAAACATAGATGGAATCTGCGTAGTTGGATGCAAGAGAATCGTCTTCCAAGAAGGTAGCAACGACATTGACCTTAAGTGGCATTTTATTGTTAACCTCTAAATATATGATAGCACTGTCAACCTCGAAATCGCTCTCCTCATAATCGACTAATGCATCGAATAACTCTTCGTCTAATGTGTCTCTTTGGATGATGTTGCTTCCTTTATTCAACCAGAAGGGAATATAGGCAGTGAGACCTAAATTAACGTAGGTGGAATCAAGAATAAAATATGGTTTCTGGTCAGCAGACAACTTCGGACCGTTTATGAGAAATCCGTTTGTGACGTCCAAAGTGTCAGGAGAACTGTTGAGAAGATCAGCTACATTGCAGTTTTGAGCGTCAAACTCCTCTTTCAAAGCGAGAACCTCTTTTCCAACTACATTTGATGCGCTTAAATGAAGAGGGTATTTTTTGTTTCCGTTAAAGAGACCATCGATAGAAGAGCCATCTATCTTTCTTGCTTTCAGTTCTTCTATGGATGCATCAATCGGAACGCCTGCGTTCGATGTGATGTTGATACGCAAATGAGGATCGGTGAATTTTATGTTGTAGCTCATGTCCTCTTCGTTGAACAGGTCAATGCTCAAGCTGTTGGTTTCTATCTGAGTCTCTTTTGCTTTGATAAATCCACAGATTCTGTCGTATCTCATCCAGTTAAGGTTTGTAACAATCTCTATATATGAATCCTCTTGAAGCTCAAATGGTACATTGTCTGTTATTTTGATTGTACATTTGAATGGGATTGTCTGTGATTTCGTCAAGTCTAATTTTGAGTTGTTGAAAGTGACCGTACCTTTCTTATGGACATTGTCCCAAGTGTAGTCACAACCAGGATAATCTCTTGTGTCGACTATTAACATCATCTTGTCGTTTATTCCTGGTATGTTTGAATTGATCTTAAAGTCAACGTCCGCATGATTTATGACGATCGTGTCGATTTCACCTTCGCCGCTTTCATCGTCAAATACAATTGGTAATTCTGCTCCCGCCGATAAGTCAACAGACGGAATGTATTGAAGAACTTTGAACTCGTTGAAACGATCGACGTCCAACAATTCTGAAAGTAAATGCTTAGATGAATGTTCGTCTAATGAGAAGCGGAAAGGATTCAAGTCAATCCTTGTGATGGTATCATATTGGAAATAGATCAAACCATCTTCGGCAGAGTGTAAACCATCAATTTCAACTTCCTTAAGCAAATCGCCTGCGTTTATGACCGAATGGCCTATTGGGACTACTTGTTCTATAGGAATGTAAATGTCGTCAGACATGTTGTCTAAGTCATAACTGTCGTCAACGCAAGAGTTTAGACACGCCAAACTTAGTAGACCAACTCCCAATGCACTAAAATGTAATTTTCTCATAATGATAGAAGCAGTTATAAATGTTTATTTTCAAAAATAAGTAAAAATTTATGAAAATAGATGTATTTAGGTGGAATAAATATAAAAAAAGAGGCGGATTTGAATTTTCAAATCCGCCTCTTGAATTTATTGATTATCTAGGATTAATAAACAATTACTTTTTCTCTTACAATAGAACCGTTGATGTCGATCGTGACAAAGTAAATACCCTCCTCAAATTCACCGATTGTAGTGCTATTTTGGCTAAGAATACCATTGTACATGTTCAAACCAGATGCTGAATAGATGTTTACCTTTGCATTATAATCTTTAGTGTTGTTCATATTGATGATAATATCACCGTCTTTTGAAGTAACTGTCGAGTTAGCAAGTTCGTTCTCAACTTCATCAACGCTTACAGTACTTACCGCAGTGAGTCTCAAAGGACCAAGACCTGCACACTCTGTCATGAAAGTGACAAGTAGTGTCTGGACACCTGCATTCTTGAAGTAAAGTCCGTAATTTGCCTGTCCGTTTTTGCCATCGAAGTCTGAACGGAATGTAGAATAGCCCCAATCTCCGTAGCCACCACTGCTTGATGGAGTTCCGTTTGGTTGCAAGTAAACTACGCTTACCTCAGTGTTCTCTTTGTCATTCAAATCACGGATGACATTCTCGTTGTCAACCATGAATGAGATTCTGTTCTTAGAATCGTGAGCGTTAGCGAAAGCAGATAGTTCATAGTAACCCGCCTTTTCTACATCGATAGTAAACTTAACCCACTCACCCGAAAGAATGTAACCGATGTTGCATGTGTCAGTTTCGCTTGAAATGCGGTTTACGTCTACACAGTCGTCGTTATGGTAGCCTGCTGGCATTCTTGCGTCGCTGGAACCGATACCTGCATTGCAATGTTTGTTTGCATAGGCGTCTTTTTGCCATTGTGCGTCGTCAGATTCGTGGTAAGCATCACCTTGGCCTCCGTTATCGTATAAGTCCATCAAGATAAAAGAATCTCCGTTGCCACTGATCTTCTGAAGTTCATAAGGAGTTGTTGCACCCTCCATTGTAGGTGTTTGATCTCCTTTGTGAAGTTGATTGCAGATGAATGTACCAGATTGGCTAAATCCGTTTCCGCTCAAACCACCAGACATACCACCTTCCGTTGACCAGCTCCAGTTACACCAACTGATTGTTACATTGCCACGGTTGTTTCCGTTACAGATGTTAAGGAATGTTTTGGCATTCTCTTCAGAGTACATGCTTTGTCCTTTGTTTTCAGTTGTTCCCCACTCGGTAACGAAGATAGGAATGAACTTGGCAGCCGTCATCAATTCGCCGAAGTACTGTGTTTGGTTTCCTACATACGAGTGGAATGTGTACATGATATTAAGAGTAGGGTAGCCTTTTATCGGATCCTCAACCGCATGTACAAGTGCTTGGTCCCATTGTGGAGTTCCTATGATGACAACAGCATTAGGGTCTACATTATTGATCTCAGGCAAAATTTTATTTGCGTAATCTTTGATGTCCTTCCAGAGTGCTGGACGGTAGATATCGCCGTCAGTATTTTCATTTGGTTCGTTGCAAAGTTCGTAAAGAACATGTTTGTATCCGTTATCCTTAGCGAATTGAGCTATGTCTTTAAAGAAACCTTGAGGATCTTTGCTTAAATAAGATGTTGGAGTTCCTGGAGTAAGTACGTGCCAGTCTATCAAACAATACATGTTCAATTCGGCAGTCCATTTGATACAATTCTTAATCCAATCTGGATCCTTCCAGCCGCCTTCTTCCACATACATGGCGATTCTAGCGATGTTGGCACCTGTCTTTTTCTGGTTGGTCAAGAAATCTTTGCTTTCGTAGAGAGAGCCGTTCCATTGACGGCCGTGAGTACTCCAACCACGTAGTTGTACAGGCTCACCTTTTTCAGAACACAATTGGTTGCCTACCAATTTAAGCTTTCCCCAAGTATCTACGTACTTGTTTTCCGAACATTCACTCTCGTTTGAGTAGTTGAATGCGAAAGCCTGCAAACATGTAAATGCTGCTGCAAGTAATGTAAAAATCTTTCTCATTTGTTTTTCACGTGTGTTTTATTAAAATTAGTTCCGTCCCTTAGTCTTAAAAGGAAACATTTTCAACATATCTTACAAAAACCATACAATTTTTTTATTATTAAAAATAAAAAACCTATATTTATTCATCAATCTATTGATTTATAACGATATGTATTTTTGTGAAAAATTAGCAATTGGAAAAAATGATCAAAAAAAAGGCTATATGGTATGTTTTTTGTTCGTTAAAAAAATAGATGCCAAGTGTATATTTTTATACATTTGCACTTAGAATTTTTTTAAATTGGTTTTGCAAATGTATGCTTGGCTTAAAATAGTCAAATAATAGGGACGGGGAGTGCTTGCGTTATACATAGTAGACCCCTATTTTAGAACAAAACTCAAATAAAATGAAAAGCAGAAAACGGATTATGCGGTATCTCTTGTTGATCTTGTCTTTTTCATGGACAATGTTGGCAGAAGCAAATGTTTCAATAAGTGAATTAATGCCTTGCAATATATCTACTTATAGAAATAGCAACAATAATTTTGTGGGTTGGGTTGAAATCTATAATGATAGTGAAGATGATCTTGATTTGAATGGCTATACCATTAAAAATCAGAAAAAAGACGGTACCGTTAAGTGGGTTTGGACAATAAGTCAAAGCTCTGTGATACCTGCAGACGATTATACTCTCCTCTATTTTGATGAGATAACAGATCAAAGTTTCCATGTTGGATACAAGTTGGATACGGATGGCGGAACGATAGTCATAAGTTCAGGTACTACAGTTTTGAGTTCTGTTACTTATCCTCAGATGGTTCCTCATCTCTCTTACGGTTATTACAATAACGTTTTGGGTTTTATGGAGCCAACTCCAAAGAAGGACAATAAAGCAAGCTTTGCTTCTCTTACAACTTCAAGATGTGTCAAACCCTCTTTAAGTGTAACTCCAGGAATTCAGACAGCTGAAGAGGTTACTGTTTCTATCTCTTCCGGAACTTCTCAAGCAACTATTTACTATACGACAAATGGTTCTGAACCAACTAAAGATCTAGGAAAACTCTATGAAGAACCAATCACGATCAGTAAGACTAAGGTGATTAGAGCAAAGGCATACAAAGATAGCATGCTTTCTAGTGAGATCGCAACAGGTTCATATATCTTTCTGGATGATAAGCACAAAAGTTGCAATGGATTTTCTGCTCCTATCGTATCTATCGTAACAGATAGTGCTAACTTCTACGACAACACATATGGAATTTATGTGACAGGTACCAACGGAACCACAAACCCTAACAAGTCTTGCTTGTCAGGTTCTGCTAACTATAACCAGGATTGGACTCGTCCTGTGAATTTTGAATATATCGTAAACGGTAAACCCGTCCTCTCTCAGGAAATTGAGGTGTCTGTTATGGGAGGTTGCTCTCGTACATATAAATACAAATCTTTGAAGATGAATGCTTCGAAGAAGGCAGGAAAAAACAAGTTGGAGTATGATTTTTTCCCTGAGAAAACAGGAAATAAATATAATAGCCTTCAATTGAGGAACGGTGGTAACGCATATGAAACTTTGCGTGTGAGAGATGGTTTCATGCAGTCTATAGCTTCTCTTTTAGGTTTGGATTGTCAGGCTTATATGCCAGTGGCTTACTATATCAATGGCTCTTATGCTGGTTTGATGGGTTTGCGTGAACGTACAAACAAAGATTTTGTCTATTCTAATTATGGTTTGGATGAGGAACAGATTGATGTGTTGGAAATTACTGAGAAGTCAGTTACTGCCTCTTCTGGTACAAAAGATGCTTATGACGAGTTGGTGAAAATGTTGGAAAACAATAATCCAGCTTCTGAAGACTATTATTCTAATGCTGCCAAATATATTGATATGGATGAGTATATCAATTACCATATCTTCGAACAGTATATTGTCAATACAGACTGGCCTTCCAACAATACTAAGATTTGGAGAGAGAGAAACAATGGTCGTTTCCGTTGGATTGTTTACGATACCGACTTCGGATTAGGTCTTTATGATGCTGGCGGACCAAACTATACGGGTGTTGACATGAATATGATCAATTTCGCAATGGGAGAGGGCGTTACCAACTGGGGTAACCGCGATCCTTGGATGGTCACTATCTTCAAACACTTGATGCAGAACGAAGAGTTTAAAGGCAGATTCTTGACGAAGTATCTTCAACATCTGAAATATACCTTTACTGAAAGCAAGATCGACTCATTGTGGAGTGTGATTTCAGAAAGAGCAGCCAGCGAATATTGCGCATCAACAAGTGGTGCTGATTTGGATAACGATGCTCAGGGAATGCTTTCATTCGCGAAAAACCGTCCTGAAGTTATTTACAGAAACTTGAAGGAGTTCTATAAGGCAGGTGAAAAGATCAATCTTTCTATTTCTGTTCAAGATGTAGAGGGCAAGGTCATTCCAAATGCTGATATTATCATGAATTACCAGCCATTGGGTTCTCCTGAATATGATAACTACTATTTCTCAGGACTTACACTTCGTGTGGAACCTAAGGCTCCACTTGGATATACATTTAAGGAGTGGAAACTTTCTTCTGAAATTTCAAAAACGACAAAGGTCATTCCTTTACTCGATCAAACAACTACCTGGAGTTATCACTTCTCTGCTGATCAGCCTGCGGGAGCTTGGAATGCTGCCGTATACGATGATTCTGCTTGGGAAAAAGGTGTGGGTTCGTTTGGCATAAACTCTAAAGAGTATACTCCAAAAGTTCAGTTGGTCGACTCTGAAGAGACAGATGTACACTTCACCACCTCTTATTACCGTACAAAGTTTACTATAGACAATCTTGAAACCGTAGATTCTCTTTTGGCAAACATTGTTTATGATGATGGTGCTGTTGTTTATTTGAATGGTAAAGAGGTGAAACGTTTGAACATGCCTGAGGGCGAAATTACATACGACGTCTATACAGGTGCTGATAATTATGTGAACGATAAAAATGATCAGTTCTACATCAACAAATCTTTTTTGGTGTTGGGCGAAAATGTAATTGCAGTGGAGGTTCACCAGTGCGAACCTGCAAGTGCAGATATGACTTTTGCATTCAATTTGTCTGAAATCTACGGAGGCTCTCTTAATAAGGGTCAGGTTTTGGAGGCTTCTTTGACTAAAGATATAGATATGGTTGCAGTATTTGAGTTGAGTAAAACATGGCAGACTCCAACTCTTGTCTTGAATGAGATCTGCTCATCTAATGACGAGAATTCTGGTAATGCCGATGAATATGGCAACTATCCTGACTGGATTGAGATTTACAACTTCGGTAAGGAAAATATTGATATGGCTGGAATGTACTTGACTGATGATGTGAAAGAATTGAAGAAGAGCATTTTCCCTTATGGTTATGGAGATGAAACAGTGATCAAGGCGGGCGAACATAAGATTATTTATGCAGATAACGCGATTTGGAGAGGTCCTAACCATGCAGATTTCAAGATCTCAGCTTCTGGTTCTAAGTTGGCTTTGGCTTATAACAGACAGGACGCAACCATAATATTGGATTCTATTACTTGTGTGCCTTTGAATACGAATGCATCATATGGTAGGGAGGATGATGGAAATCTTTGGGTGAAGTTTGGTCTCTGTATAGATGGTGAAAATACAGTGACATACCGAGAGAAAAATGCTTCAGGTTGTCCTGAGGGAGTGGATCTGGACGATTATCTTGCTGATGAAGAAGGGGAGAACGAAGGAGTCCAAATCTATCCAAACCCAGTTTTGTCCACCTTGAATGTAAAGATAACGGATGATTTGTATGAGAATTTTGGAGATAATGACATCAAGTCTATCTCTATCTACAACAGCTTAGGTATGTTAGAACGCCAGATCTTATGCTCTGACAAATCCAATGCTAGTGTGGATGTGGACGATTTGTCTTCAGGTGTCTATTTTGTAAAGGTAGAGACAGCTTCAACCGTTTATGGTTCAAGATTCATGAAGAAATAATATTTAAAAACAATGATAGAAAAGCTGTGCCGCAACTGTTGGCGCAGCTTTTTTTATTTGCTCTTTCTGTGTAATCTATGGTGGAAACCAAGTGGATAAAACGTTCCCTAAAATTTTATGCGAATACAATTTGAGCTGATTCGTGTTTGGAAGCTGTCTGCGGTCTTTTTGTCTTGATCAAAACATTCTCCGCAGCATTCTCTCCTCCCTTGCCAATAAAGTCGCAAAATTTGACTAATTTTGCATCAAATTCAGAAACAGAAAGATAATGGCAAAAGAGGAGATTTTTCCGTTGGTAGACGAGACCGGAAACATTATAGGCCAGGCTACGAGAAAAGAGTGCCATGGCGGATCATTGTTGCTTCATCCTGTAGTTCATCTGCATATATTTAATTCAAAAGGCGATTTGTTCCTGCAGAAACGATCCCTGAGTAAGGATATCCAACCTGGCAAATGGGACACGGCTGTGGGTGGTCATATTGATTTGGGTGAAGAGGTTGAGACTGCTCTACGTCGTGAAGCCCATGAGGAGTTGGGTGTGGTAGACTTCAAACCCGAATTCAACTATTCATACGTTTGGGAAAGTTCGGTTGAACGTGAATTGGTCTACTCTTACCGTACTGTTTACGAAGGGGAGTTTAAAATTGACCCTGTAGAGTTGGACGAAGGCCGTTTCTGGAGCTTTGACGAGATCGAAAAGGCTCTTTCTGAAGATGTGTTTACCCCTAATTTCAAGAAGGAATTTGAAATGCTGAAGAAGGTAAAACAGGGCAAATGATTTTTGTGACTACGAATTATCACAGAAAGACCAGGTCGTGCTTTGTTCACCTAGGGTTACTTGATGAAAATATTTTGATTGAATTCGTAAAGACAAAGAATTCAAAGTTTAATTTTAATTCAGAACATTATGGCAATAAGAAAAATAAGATGTCCGAAGTGCGACAGCTTTGTCCGTTTCGAAGAGGACAGAATTGAACCTGGACATTCCCTGATGTTCCATTGTGAGCATTGCGGAAAGGAGTTCAGTGTTCGTTTCAAAACTAAGAAGGAGGAGAAAAAAGCTCCTTCGCTCTATGGTTGTATTGTGGTCTTGGAAAACGTTTTCTGTGTTAGACAATCCATTCCTTTGATGTTGGGCGAGAATCTCTTTGGCCGTAGGTCTATGGGGACAGAGATCAATGCTCCTATTGATACTGCTGATATGAGTATGGATCGCAGACATTGTATTGTCGATGTAACCGAGAAGCCGAATGGCGAGATTGTCTATACGGTTCAGGACTGTGAAAGCTTGGTAGGTACGTTTGTGATGAATGATATTCTTCAGAAAAACGAGCGCCGTGTTATTCACGATGGTGAGATCATTACCTTGGGCGCAACAACCCTTATTCTGAAGACAAAAGATGAGGAAGAGTAATTACTCTTCCTCCATATATTCGCTTATTTTTCCGCTTACCTGTTTGAGTGATATTTCGCAAAGTTTTATGTTGTATATTGCTAATAGAAGACGCTCTTCGGCATCTTGCAGACTTACTTGTGCCTCTCTTAACTCCAATCCTGAAAGTGAACCCAATTTATATTTATCGATAGAGGTCTCGTAATACTCCTTTGCAATCACAAGGTTTTGTGCCTCCATCTCCTTCAACTCGATGTTGTTGGTATAAGATAGATAAAGAGACGAAAGAATGGCTTTTAACTCCAAACGTATATTCAAATCGGATAGGGCTTCGTTTTGTTGAGCTAATTTTGTGTTTCTTATTTTTCGTCTGCTATCAAGACCGTTGAAAAGGTTGAAACCGATGGTGGCGCCATAGTACAATCCCATTTTTTGAGTCGTGTTTTTAGGTTCCAGTCCGCTGTAATTCTTGTCGTATCCGTAGCTCGCATTCAACCGGAGGTAAGGATAGTATTCGGAACGGGCTATTTTCAGATCTTGTACCGAGATGTTGGATTTGGTTGCAGAGACCTGCAGATCTGCGTTCCACTGTTCTGCTTCGCTTTTCAATTTGTCAAATTCCAATATAGGAAGAAGAGAAATGGTGCTGTCTGCATTTGCCAGATCAACTTCAATAGGCTCGATACAAAGCAACTTGTTGAGGTTGATAATGGAACGTTTGAAAGACTCTTTTTGAGTGATGAGTCTGGACATGTCGGAGTTAAGGTCGACTTCGGCTTGTTTCAACTCTAGGTGTGACATGGCTCCAATCTGATATCTTGCCTTTACAATACGTACACGCTCTTTGGATAGGTTGACTGTTGCCTCCATGTTTTTCAACTTTTGGAGTTGGAAGATATGGTCGTTGTAAGCCACAAGAATGTCGGAAATGAGACTTTCAACAGCGATTCGGGTATTGAGTTCGCCAAGCTTCTGCAACTCCTTCAATTTACCTTTGGTAGCCTGCATCCTCATTCCGTCGAAAATAGTCCAGCTGAGTCCCAAATCAGCATTGAAGTCGTTGTCGTTGACGTTGTTGTAGGTGTCTTTGGCGCCTGTGTCTGTCATCTTCTTTTCGTAGTTGTATAGAGAGCCGTCATAACCTGCTGTGAGATCTAATGTAGGTAGAAATCCGGCATTTCCGAGAGAGTTGTCATTTTTTGTAATCTCTTCATTGTTTCGTGCGATTTGTATTCCATAATTTTTCTCTAATCCTATACTTAAACACTCCTTCAGATCGATACATGTTTTCTCTTGTTCTTGTGCAGAACCAGTTGTTATGCTTATGCTGAAGAATAGAATCGGGATAATTAGTTTTTTCATTTCATGAAGCTTTTATTGTTGCAAATTTAGGGAAATTGTCGGGAGTTGTGATTTGTTTACCAAAGAAATCTTCTTGTTGTTTGCCGTTTATGTAACTTTGCAGACATTTTTTTAGGAAAGGAAGGATAATGTGATACAAAATAATGCCATAACCGATTTGTTGCAGCAAAGGCAACTTCTGCAGATGGAGTATGAATATGACAAGGAGTGTTTCACCCGACAGTCAGACCTTATCTCTATCGTGAAGAAGGTGGCCTCTGGCATCTGTTGGTTTCCTGTTTCGATAGGTCATTCGCATTTCAATACGCTCAACCAATATGTGGTGGAGCTCAACCGATGCGAGAATCTGGAGATGGAACATGCCTTTGAGTATGGTAAGCCCATCGAGTTTTTCGCTGTCGACATGTCGGGCATGGTACGCAGTATCCAACTTTCGGCTCAGGTGAGTTATGTGGACGAAAACACCATGGTGGTGACCTTGCCCAACCAAAGTGCGTTGGCTCAACTGGAGACGAACGGCCGTTTGGGTGTACAATTGGCTTTCGACGAGACCTCTTATCAGGCAATGTTTGAGGCCTTGAATGCGGTTGTCAATGCAAAGGGAAACCGCTTGGCCGAATTGCGTGATGTTCTGCTGGGTGTACAGAAGCCGACAATGGCGAATGTCTATCCTGTGCGCTTCCCGTGGCTGAATCCAGCGCAGGAGAAGGCGGTCAACAAGGTGCTAATGGGACGCGATGTCGCTATTGTTCACGGACCTCCAGGTACAGGAAAGACCACGACGCTGGTCGAAGCTATTTATGAGACGCTTCGTCGTGAAACGCAGGTGCTGGTCTGCGCGCAGAGCAATATGGCGGTCGACTGGATCTCGGAGATGCTCGTAGACCGTGGCATCAACGTGCTTCGTATTGGAAATCCGACGAGGGTGAACGATAAGATGCTCTCCTTCACGTACGAGCGTAGGTTCGAATCGCATCCGAAATACGACTCGCTTTGGGGTATCAGAAAGAATATCCGCGAACTTCATAAAAAGAAAAAAGGTGCGCAAGACAGAGGCGCACTTCAAGATAAAATCCTAAAACTGAAGGAGACGGCCGAATCTCTTGAACTGGAGATCAGGGAAAGCCTCTTTTCCGAAGCAAGGGTGATTGCCTGTACGCTGGTAGGCTCAAGCAACCGCTTGTTGATGGGTAAACGCTTCTCGTCGCTGTTTATAGACGAGGCGGCACAGTCGCTTGAAGCGGCTTGTTGGATTGCCATTGCCAAGACCGATAGGGTTGTTTTGGCGGGCGACCATTGTCAGCTACCGCCAACCATCAAGTGTATTGAGGCAGCCCGCAAGGTAGGGTGCTCAAAATTTGATTCAAAATCTTGCTCAAAAACAAGGTTGTTTAATGGGAAAATGCAGAGCAACCGATTAGCCGCGAAGGCGGCTGCATTATAATAGCCGCGGACGAAGTCCGTGGATATCATCGTATTGAATAAGCAATATTTGTAGTGCCG
>Ga0208197_1001471_pt1 | contig 23461 bp, 12 predicted proteins | sample AD_JPNNA4_MetaG_FD_184444 | JGI IMG/M metagenome (GOLD analysis project Ga0208197, IMG submission 184444) | Active sludge microbial communities of municipal wastewater-treating anaerobic digesters from Japan - AD_JPNNA4_MetaG (SPAdes) (version 2) | ecosystem: Engineered > Bioreactor > Anaerobic...
TACCAGTTTTAAGAATATTACTTCAATTTCTATGTGATTTCATTATCCTATATATCAATTTTAATAATTCCTGAATTTATGTCAAGCAAAAAATAAAGTTTCGGGGAGTTTTGCAGTGAAGTTTTGACTCTAAACCGACCCTTTTGGGGTTGCAACTATATTCTGAGGCGTGGAGTTTTGACTCTAAACCGACCCTTTTGTGGTTGCAACTATCTGCAGAGGTAACAGGAAATTTTATTCGTTGCCTTCTACTTTCAAAGCTGAAGCTCGGTTTAGAGTTAAAACAAAAGAATCCCCCGAAGCCACAAATTACGAACAATTCCTACCCCACATTTCTGGAGCGGCTAAATATATATTTTTTCCGTGACCGTGGGATTCGTTGGTTTGTTGTAGCTCGGTTAACGGTGTGCTTGTTTCTTGTTTTAACTCACAATTTTGAAGTTTGGAGACCATTTGTAGTTCAGTTGACAGTGTTTATAAATTGTGGATTGTGGTTTCCGTGAAGGTAGTGGCAAAATTGTAAGTCAAAACAAGCATCGGGGGTGAAGTTTTGACTCTAAACCGACCCTTTTGTGGTTGCAACGATATGCAGAGGCAACAGGAAATTTTGTTCGTTGCCTTCAACTTTCAAAGCTGAAGCTCGGTTTAGAGTTAAAACAAAAGTATCCCCCGAAGCCACAAATTACGAACAATTCCTACCCACATTTCTGGAGTTGCTGAATATATATTTTTTCCGTGACCGTGGAATTCGTGAGTTTGTTGTAGCTCGGTTGACAGTGTGCGGTGTTCTTGTTTTAACTCACAATTTTGAAATGAAGAGACCAGTTGAAAGATAGTTGCAAGTGTGTTCAAATTGAGGGTTGTGGTTTCCGTGAGGGCTGTGGCAAAATTGTAAGTCAAAACAAGCATCGGGGGTGAAGTTTTGACTCTAAACCGACCCTTCTGTCATTGCAACTATATGCAGAGGTAACAAGAAATGTTATTCACTGTTTTCTACTTTCAAAGCTGAAGCTCGGTTTAGAGTTAAAACAAAAGTACCCCCCGAAGTCACAAATTACGAACAATTCCTACCCCCCATTTCTGGAGCGGCTGAATATATATTTTTTCCCTGACCGTGGAATTCGTAAGTTGTTTGTAGCTCGGTTGACAGTATGCAGGTTCTTGTTTTTCCGTGACCGTGGAATTCGTGAGTTTGTTGTAGCTCGGTTGACAGTGTGCGGTGTTCTTGTTTTAACTCACAATTTTGAAATGAAGAGACCAGTTGAAAGATAGTTGCAAGTGTGTTCAAATTGAGGGTTGTGGTTTCCGTGACGGCTATGGCAAAATTGTGAGTCAAAACAAGCATCGGGGGTGAAGTTTTGACTCTAAACCGATTCTTCTGTGTTTGCAACGAGATTATGAGGTAACAAGAAATGTTATTCACTGCCTTCTACTTTCAAAGCTGAAGCTCGGTTTAGAGTTAAAACAAAAGTACCCCCCGAAGCCACAAATTACGAACAATTGCTACCCCACATTTCTGGAGCAGCTGAATATATATTTTTTTCGTGACCGTGGAATTCATGAGTTTGTTGTAGCTCGGTTAACGGTGTGCTTGTTTCTTGTTTTAACTCACAATTTTGAAGTTTGGAGACCATTTGTAGTTCAGTTGACAGTGTTTATAAATTGTGGGTTGTGGTTTCCGTGATAGTAGTAGCAAAATTGTAAGTCAAAACAAGCATCGGGTTGTGATTTCTGTGATGGTTGTGGCAAAATTGTGAGTCAAAATTAAAAAGCCCCCGGTAGAAAACGGGGGCTGATAATTTGTATGCAGAGAGCTTATATTTAGTTATAAGCTTTTTGCAGAAGGTTTATTATTTTGTTCTTTCAGGAAGATCAGTATTTACCGGGTTAGGATTTAGTATATTTACAATATCAGGTTTCAGAGTAGAATTACGGTAAGAAGAAACCGCTACTACCTTGAAGAATTTTTTATTTACTCCGGTTGTATTATAGGTATAGCTACGATTTGGCTCTCTAACAACAACAGGGGTTTGTTCAGGGAAGTTATACGGATCGTCAGACACATAGATTCTATATGCTTGAGCGTTGGTAACTTGCTCCCAACTTAATTGAACTCCTGAAGTAGTAGAAGTTATCGAAACTACAGGGCTACTAACTTCTACAGGTGTGGCAGAAGTAACAGCAAACATTGTAAGAGGGAAGGCAGTTGCTGTATAGGCAGTAAGTCCCGAAGCGGCAGGATCTTGAGGATTGATAATAACAGAATCGCTATACATATACCTTGTCCGATAATCGGTACTTCCCAAAGTTTGCGTGTAGAAACTGGTTCCACTCAAATATGAAGTATCCATAGGACGATTTACTCTCACTGCCAGATTGTTACCTATATAGGCAAAAGGAGTATTGAAGGGAATGAATATCTCCGCGCGTCCGATGGGAATTGTTATCACGGCATCGGCAACTTGAATATAATCGGTAAAGCTAAGGAAGGCATTTTGAACTGAGGATTCAGTTGTGTTTTTCATCCAGATTTTAATTGGCTTATCTTGTTGCACAACAGTAGAGGTAGAGTAATAATAGATACCTACTATGGTTCCAGCTGTCATTTGCATTTCCTGAGCAGAATATATTGTTTCCGAGATGCTGTTTTTCCACAAATAATATACAGGGTAGTAACCTGTTGAAGTAGTTGTTTGTGGATTACCGGCAATTGGGAAATATGTATCCACAGGTAAAACAACTACTGTCATAAGAGCCGAAGTGTCATTAGTGGGTATTGTATCTCCTACAAGAATCACCTTGGCATATATACTGTATGTTCCAGCTGAAGCAGGATTCCAATTCAGCTGATAAACGGCAGTAGAATCAGAAGCAAGATTAGCACCGGTAACAGTATAAGTAGAAAGGATTGTTTCCCCAGCCAGCAGTTGCACTTCAAAGTTATTTTGAGTAAGAAGTCCTTTATTTTGAACGCTGACAGAATAAGGACTTAGATTACCAACTATTACTGCAGAAGAACCCGTTAGCTTGGTTACAGCCAAGTCGTTATCAGTTAATTGTTCTACCTGGATGTTATCAATATATAACGAACGATATGTTCCGCCCAAACCATGCTTAAAACAGATATATTGATCGGTTCCGGAGTAATTATTCAGTTTGTAAGTATAGGTCGTATGCGTTGCCGTAAGAGTTATGGAAGCAAACTGGGTAAAGACACCGGTTCCGTCAGCAGTTGATGATGTTCCTACCAATAATACATAGCCCGCGGATGAACCCCGTGCGGAAAAACTTAATCTCACTTGATTCATAGGGATCATAACTTGGGGACTGATCAGTCGTAAGTCGGCAGCAGCATCTGAACTGTTGGTTAAATATACGGAATTGGGTGAACTTACTGGGTAAGAAGTGGATGTTTGTACATAAGCAGAAGTAGAGGTTGAATTTACATATCCTGTCCAGCCCAAAGGCAGATTGGGTGTAGTTACTCCATCAAAATTCTGAGTGTAGGGTGGATAAATACGGGGATCAACACAGGTTCCACTAAGATTAATAAGGTATGAAGTTCTTTCAGTTCTGTTTTTTGAAGCTGGCTCACCATAAGTTATGGTAATTGTACCCGTGTGAACTTCCGAACCAGTAGTAACCACTGTAGGAGTATAAGCCACTTTGAAGGTAGTGGATTGATAACTATCAAGAGTATAGTCATCGGCATCCTGAGATAGAGAATAATAATTTCCATTAACGATAATGCTGTTGAGAGTTAAAGTTCCCCCACCAGTATTGGTAATTGTGAATTGTTTAGTGCTGGTTTGATTGATAACCGTTTGGGGATAAGTAACAGAACTTTCGCTGGGATAAATTGAGAATTCGGGTTCTGTAGGGAAAACACGAATCTTGATATCATCCAAACTGATATACCAGGGAGTTGAATTAATCCAACCGTTAATACCGATGTAATAAGTTCCGGTGCTGGTAGGAGTAAAGGTTCCCGATAAGCGTTGGTAATCACCATTGATAATACCGGTTTGAGGGATTATGGGATTAGTCATTCCTGCAATTGAAGGAGCATCACCATAACTGACCATCATTTTTGCATTAGCAGCTATGTTCCCATCCTGACGAGCCCACAGCTCAATTTCATAAGTTGTAGCTGCTGTTAATTCTATCGGACGGAATAACCAGGCCTGTCCGCTGTAATGTAATGTTACATTGAAAGAACCGGTTCTGGGAGTTCTATTATAGGTTGTCAGCGAAGAATTTGCTGTCCAGTAATATGAAGTATATTGAGGACCTGTAACCTGTGTCCAGTTTTTAATATTAGAAGAAGCATCAGTATTACCGACTTCAAAGCCCTCAAAGAACGGTAGAGTAGAAATAGTTGGGTCTTCAATTACCGTTCCGGAAACCTGGATAGTAAGAACAGAACCGGGAGCAGGAGTAGGTTGATTTAAGGTGATAACTCCACTGTAAGCACCTAAATCCTCTGGAATAGAGAAGGTGTAAGCTAATTGCATTGAACTATTGGCAGGAATGGTATAAGGTTGAGTTCCGCCAAAAGTAAAATGCTCACCTGTGGCACTAAAAGTTAAAGATTGTGTCGGGCTAACATTTTGAACAGTTATCTCTCCCGTTTTTGTTCTACCGGCAAAAAGATTACCAAGTGCCAAAGTTGCAGGAGCAGAAATTTGCTTAATAGTAGTTAACTTTCTGGGTAAACAGTCGGAAAGACGAGTTCTCCCGCCATCGTTGTAAGGAATAATCTGCCACCAGTAACTCGTATTATAATTTAGCAAATAGCCCTCAGCATAAACATCGAAGTTAAGCTCTTCGGTTATAGACCAGAAGGCATTGTCCGTTGCCTCATCATCATCTTCTATCAGGTAATTCAAAGAATCACAGAGAACCCTTACATAATAACCAATTGCAGAACCTCCGGAAGTGGGAGAAGTCCAGGACAGAATAAGAGAAGCTGGATTAACAATTGCATTTGCCAAGGGGGCTACTAACGCTGCAGGTCCGGGAGCTTCAGCTGGGATAAAGATTGTGGGTCCAATCACTTTATCCATATAGATAGTTCCTGAAGTTCCATTAGGAAGCCCCTGGAAAGCAATTCTATAATTACCATTGAGGGCAGCAGTTCCTGGAACGGTGTATTGGGTGTAAGTGGTAGTAAGAGTGATAGGAGTTCCCAAAGCAGTATAACCAGTTCCGTCTATGCTTGTTCCGTAATATGCTTGCAGTTGCAAATTGGCAACAGTTGAACGCGCATAGAAAGTTACCGAACTACTTGTCGGAGAAAAGATTAGTTGAGGCGTTGCCAGATAGGAACTGGTATTAGTGGAAGTTAATACTAAACCCGTTGCTGCTATACCATCATAATTACTGGCAGTGGTTCTTAGCCAGGCATTTTGACCTTCACCTTGCCAGGCAACCCAACGCACAGGAGGAAAGACAATTTCTTCAAAACCTTCAGCAAGAATCCCGGCAGCATAAATTTCTACATTGGCAAGAGTGGCAGTGTTATTAGTTAGATCATTATCGGCAGGTAATTCTGCAGTGAAAGTAAAGGTTCCGGCAGTATCAGGAGTCCAGTTATAAGTTAAATTCACAGAGGAAAGATGATTAAGATTGCCCACCGGAATTGTTCCGATGGTTGTTTCACCTTGTTTTACAGTAACATTTTTTCCACTGGAATTGGTGCCATTGTTCTTTACCGTAATGTTAAAAGTAAATTCACTTTCCGTAAACTTATACAGAGGAGTTGCCGTAAGAGCGGTTACCGCCAATTCATCATAGGGTCTGGTAGCAACAGTAACATCATCTATATAAACATATTGGCTTACATTATCACTGGTATCCAGACGGAAGGAAATATACTGTCCGCTCCCGGAGTAGCTGGATAAATCAACTGTATAAACTGTATAAGTAGTAGTTAAAGGGATAGCGGCAAGTTGGGTAAATGTAGAACTGGAACTTAAACCATCTACCACACCAACATAAAGATTCCTGGCATCTGTTCCTCTTGCCCAGAATCTTAAGTATAAATTACTTAGTGTAGTGTTAAATACCGGGCTAACTAAACTTACTAAAGCACCAGGATTACTGGAGGGATTATACATATAGATATTATTAGGTGTAGAATGGGGAGTAGTAGTAGAAACAGATACAGAAGCAGAAGTGGAAGTAGAATTGATCACTGTCCACCAGCCGGCTGCAGGATTGGTTTCAGCATCAAAATTCGTTGTATAGGGAATTGGGAAAGCAGTGTAAAAACTATAAGGACCTGCCCAGGCACTATTATTGCTTCCATCTTTGGCTCGCACATAATAAGTATAACCGGTACCAGAGGTTAGTCCATTCAGAGTGTAGGGCTTGCTTATATTATTAAGTAAGGTTCCTGTTCCCAGGGCAAAACCAAGAGCACCCCATTCCAGATCAAAAGTGGCTAAACTACTTGTCCAGTTAAGCACTGCAGATGTTTCCGTAATATTAGTTGCAGTCAGGTTTGTAGGTTTGGCAACTAAATAAGCTTCCAAGCTCAAATTATCAATAGCGGCAGGTGGCTGAACCCCTCCAGAACTATCATTTTTCCAGGAAATAACTAAGCGTTTGGTGGTTCCGGCTAAGGTGTTACTAATGGGAATAGCAATTCTTGTCCAATTGGTAGTAAGATTATACCAAGTATTGCCTATCTGTCCGGAACTTAATTCAGTTCCTGCTACAGGGGTTGTTGTAAGATCCACAAGATATACTTTCAATCCGTCATAAGTAGATTCACCACCACATTTGAAAATAAAGCTAAGCTCAAAATATTCTGCTCCAGTTGTGAATGTGACATCACGATATAAATGGACCACTGATGAAGAGCCGATATTATAGGCATTGGAAACACCATTATCATTAGTGATATAAGCAGATTGGTTTCCCGCATAGTGAGCTGCTGTTCCTACATACCATTGATTTGGTTGAGTTCCATTTACCACGGTCCAATGATTGGGCCAAACCTCAAAGTTCTCCGTTAAAGGCAAAGTAGCTGGTATTTGCGGAGTGGTAGCATTAGCGGTTAAGCCGGTTGTAGAGAAGGCATAGTAAGTGGTTCGTTCAGCAGTAATGTAACTCCATACCTTATAATAATAAGTGGTTCCATCGTTTAAACCGGTATGGCTGGTAAGGCCTGCAGCGGGACCCAAATAAAGAACAGTGCCTCCACCAGCTATTGAACCACCTACACTATAACCAGTGGATAAAGGAGTTCCAAATGTACTATTATAACTCCAGGCAACCATAATATCGGCAGTAGCTGTTGCACTTAGATTTATTTGACTGCTACTATATGCAGTGGCTGTAAAAGCAGTAGGTGCAGCTGGAGCAGCAGGCAATGTTGTTTGAGTTCCGGTTAAAGGATTGGTCCGATTATATTTTGGAGCTCCCACACCATTAATGTTCATTGCAAAGATAGTGCAATAATATTGAGTATTGGGAGTAAGTCCGGTTGCCGTGAAACTTGTGGAGGAACCAAAACTTAAGACAATTTCATTATTACCCAAGTTTTGAGCAGGACTGTAATATGTTCCATCCACAGGGCTAAAAGTGAGCGTGGCAGATTGATGACCAATTACCAAATATCCTTCAGCAGCAGGAGAACTGGCAGCAAAACTACCGGTTATGGAAGTGGAATAGGGAATCAGGACAAGATTTGTGGGCTGCGCTGTAGGTGTTTGACATAGCAATTCTTCCATAAAATTGCCTTCGTGAGCTCCAATATCCGGGGTTGTAGCATTTCTAACAGTTCCATAGATATCGGTAGTTACATAATCAAGCGCCAAAGCTTTTCCTTCTACCGGAGTAGGAACTGTGGTTAAGATATTTAAGGGATTGGCAGCATCAAACTGAGGGTCTGTAGGACGGCTATTAGCATCTTGACTACTGGCAGTAGTCCATGCTTGCAGAGTTGCATAGTTGGTTGAAGAACCGCGCACTGGATAACCACCCAAGGAATTTGCAATATAGATAACATTGTGGTCGGAAGTTGAACCTGTAGCTCCAATAACTGTAGCACTATAGGAGTAAAGTGCTATATGATAAGGAGTGGAATGGCCGGCGGATACATTTGCCAGAATATTGTTTCTAACATAATGGGTACCGGCAGCCGAACTAAAGTATAAACAAGCACTGCTTAGATTAGCGGGTCCATCAATCTTTACAGAATTATAATCCACATAATAGGTAGTAGTGGAGCTGGAGGAGAGGTAAATTCCATAGAGATAGAAGGAAGTAGTGGCGGTAGTATAACCATGGCTTTGACCCCAGATCATATTGTTATAAATCTTAAAGGTAGAGGTTCCGGTTGGGTAAACATACATTCCATAGTTGTAATAACCGGATGAGGTTCCTGTATAGGCAATATTATATATCCTATTACCACTGATCACATTATCAGTGCCTTTGCCATAGTAAATATACATTCCGTAAACAGAATAGGAATACCCCATATTACGAATAGTATTACCGGAAACAGTTAAATTTTGTTGGTAATAAGTATAAATACCATAGGCGCCGGTAATATCCCCAGCTGTAGTTCCACCTATCGTGCAATTAAGGATTTTATTATTTTCATCCAGATATGAGGAGGAGGATTGATATAAATGAAATCCGCGATATGCATTTTCAATAACGATGTTTTGGTAAGTGTTATTAGAATTAGTGCCTCCGGCAGCAGTAGGAGTTACATTATAATATTGATAAATACCATAACAGGAAGAACTGGTCCGATCCAATATTATCTTGCAGTTCTTAATAGTATTGTATTGAGCCCCATCTGTTGCACTTGCGGCTTTTATGGAATAACCATAATAGGTTGAGCTGCCTGTAGGACGGGTTACATCAATGCCATCAAAGGTAATGTAGTCACCACCTAAAATTTGGATACCAGCAGTAGCGGTAGATGGTTTGATAACCGGGTTATCACCAGTTCCCGCTTTCTGGAATATGATTGGATTAGAAGCAGTTCCTGTAGCTGTTATAACAGGAATGTTTTCTTCAAATACAGAGCCAGCGGAAACATTAAAAGTTACACCCCCTGAACCAACTCCTTGAGTATTTAGGGCATTTACGGCATCTGTAAAAGTAGCATAATTACCACCACTTCCTATTGTTTTTGTTCCTGTTAAAGGAGGGTCAGCTGTAGTGAAAGTCCAAGTAGGACAATCTAATGCTTCTCCATAAGTATTATAAGGGGTTATTTTCCACCAGTATTCCGTGCTGTAAGCAAGGTCTGGATCATAAGTAGTTACGGTTCCTAAATCCAATTGATTGATAACCGTTGCAAACGGCGAGACAGTTCCAAAAGATAATTTGTATCCTGTAGGAAATCCACCTCCACTACTCCAACTTAAAGTAACATTTATTGGGATATTGGTTGAGGCATTAGCAGGTGAGGGATTTATTGCAGGATTAGGTTCTGTAGTAGGATCTGAGGTGGTCATATTAATTTGGATGTTAGGTCTGGAAGTGGATAAACTTAGGGTAGGTGGATTTACAGTATCGCTATTTCCCAAACGGCAACGATTAAATCCAGTTGTAGCCGTATAACGCCAGTAGGCATGAGGTGCAACATAAGGTGCATTTTGAGTATAGACAGATACAAGTAAATTGCCACCGGTATAATTAAAATCGGTAATATCAACTTCATACCATCCGCCACCGGTACCGAGATCAATGTTGGCAATCTCATATACAAGCGTACCGGGGTCTTCCCAGTTTGCATCTGTAAACACTGCATTAGTAACTGTTTTTAACCAAATCTGGGTAGTCCCGATAGCATTGGGATCTGCACCGGTATCGTTACGATACCATCTTAATTTATGAATAGTACCGGGATATCCTATTTCACTTTCTAAATAAATGCACTGAGAACGGGAATACACATAAAAGTCATTAAAAGGATAACGACCCGTGGATGTTCCTGTTCCAATAGTTATATCTATCTGCGCAAAAGCCATAACAGAAATAACCAGTGCTAAGGTTATAAGTATAAATTTCTTCATAAAAAACTCCTTGTTTTAGATGTTTTTTTAAAGAGTTAGTTTATTGTTAAACGATAGGCATTACCTTTGCTTTACAACTTGAAGTTTTAGGTCTTGCATAATGGTTGGCAAAGTAATACCTTAATTGATTTTGAAAGGTGATAGAGGAAGTGAAATGAGTGTGCTGTTTCTGCTGATGTGGTTCTGTATAATGTGCGATGATTATAACTAAAATACACCGGCAGGAAAACAGAAGGTTGCATTTCGTTTATGTACATGGTTGATATTTTAGCCACTGAGAACACCGAAGCCACCGAAAAAAGAATTAAAATTAACAATGAAGACACCGAAGCCACCGAAAAAAGAATTAAAATTAACAATGAAGACACCGAAGACACCGAGAAAAGAATTAAGAAAAGGGAAGGGATAAAGGGATAGGGAAATAGGGATGAAAATAATATAGAGAAGATTATAACCGGACAGGGGTTTTTAACAAAATGGAGAGAAAAAGTAAACCAGAAGAGAAAAAAGATTGCAATAGCTAAACATACCCATCTTGCCAAACAATTTATACTTTTCAAACTCGGTCTAACTTTCACCCCCGAAAAAGCAGACATTGTAAAATCTTCTTGGCTCATTAAACCCCTTCCTCGCTTGTTAGAGACCAAAGTTCACTTTACTTACCTTGCTGAAATAACAACCATCTCAGCAAGACCATAACCACTAATAGTAAGAAATATTTTTTATACTATAATTAAAATAATCAGATTGAAAATCCTGTCAAGTAAAAAATGAAAAAAATTAAGAATGGAGGTTTGAGAATGAATTAAGTCAGGAGTCGGCACTGTCGTAAGTTTCACGCAGATTACGCAGATTTATTGTTTAGCCACCGAAGCCACCGAAACTAACAAAATTGATTTTTCTATTAGGTTATTTCATATTTTCCTTTTTCATTTTGCCGTAAGTTCACGCTGATTACGCAGATTTATTAGGACACGGATTTAACAGATTAGAACGGATAAACACAGATTATTTATTTTTTGTTCTATAATTTTATAGTATAACTTTCAGACCTCTTGGCCTCTTGATCTATAAGACCTCTCGGCTTTTTCTCTTCTTTTCTTTTTTGTATAAGAAATATTAGTTGCTGCGCACTAAGCGAAAGCCCACATATTGATACCCCCGGTTCGGGTCTCCTTTTTCTCTCCACATAATGTTTAGATTTCTACCTTCTCCATTCATTACACTTCCACCCCGGATAACTTTTAGGGTTCCAGTTTCGGGACCTGTAGGATTGATAAAAGTAGGCAAGGAACGGATATAATTTACATCGTACCAATCCCAAACCCATTCTGCAACATTTCCTGTCATATCGTAAATGCCGAAATCGTTGGGTTTTTTGGTTCCCGGTGTATGAATTTTACCGCCGCTGTTATCTCTGTTCCAAGACACCTCATCGGGGTCATCCGATCCGCTATAATTATATAGTTTACCTGCTTTAGCTGCCATTTCCCATTCAGCTTCAGTAGGCAGACGGTAGCCATTAGCTTTAAAATCGCAGGTAACAACTCGCGAAGCACCCACTCCTCTAATTTTATATGCTGGGGTCAAACCCTCCGCTTCACTTCTGCCATTGCAATAAATGGCAATATCAAACCAGCTGATGTTATCTACAGGTAAGTTTTCTCCGAAGGTGGAACAGTTTGCCGGTTTCATATAAATATTCCATTCTTCTTGTGTAACTTCAAATTTATTGATATAAAAGGAAGATAAGGAGACATTGGGATTGGGATTTTCTCTTAAGCGTCCAAAACCTAAAGTACTTGCTTCAATAAAAACCATATTTTGAGGAGGACGAGGTTTGGGAGCTGTAGGTGGTGGAATAACAGTAGTTATTTTGGGAACAGAGGGCTGCTTACGAAAGTCCTCTCTGGGGGTTGGAGTGCCGGTTTTCAATTCACCATAAGTTGTTTGGGTTGGTTTTTCGCGGGGCAATTCAGCTATAGGAACAGAACTATTTACAGTATCTGATTCGCTATTAGGCATAAGCCATGAGGAATAAGTTAATTTTTCTCCTTTGCCACCGAAGAGAACACTGAAAATATTGGTGGTAAGCAACATTACAACAGTTACGATGATGAGTGCAATCAGTATCCAAAAGGGGAGTTCAATTCTGGTTTTGGGAATATCTTTTTTGCTACGGTCTTCTATATTGTCTGGTATTGCTTTTTCCGGTTCAGTCCAAATTTCGCATTCAGAAACGGGAGGCAGGTTGATTAAGGCATTCAGTAAATCATCCAAACTGCGATAACGCTGTAAAATATTGCGATGCAAACATTCAGCAAGGATTTTGTTGAGGGGGACGCTTACTCCGTAGATATATTCAAATTTTTGAGTAGTTAAGCGTTCCTGACTGTATAATGTTTTATAGAAGTTGTGTTGGGATAATGCTTGAGCTAAAACAAGAGCAATAGAGAACATTTCTTCACGTTCATCTCTTTCCTCCCAGGTTATAGCGGAAGAAAGAATTATCACCTCATCGTTATCATTTATCATTATATTGGTTAAAGCCAGTTGACTGAGCGTAAGTTGATGTTGATGTAAACTAATCGCTGTATTTACAATTTGGATCGCTACTAAGCGGATAAAGTCCTCAGTCAATTTTTTCGGATTATGGGTTTTAAGGTTTGCAAGAGAAATACCATGAATAAATTCTACTACCATATAAGGAGGATCATAATGCGGATCAATTTCAGTAACTTTAGGAATTTGTTTATTTTCCAGTTTATTTAGTTCTTGGAGGCGTTGCTGGAGAGAAAAAATATTTTCTATGTTGCTTAAACTTGTTTTATAGAATATTTTCAGCAGAAATTCCCTACCTTCCTTTTCCACAATGTATTTTATTCCTTCAGCATCTTTATTCAGCATTCTAATTATGGTATAATCCCTGAAGGTGCTACCAGGATTCTTAAGTAAATGAGAATTTCTGTGGGAAATTGCTTCTGCAGATTTTTGTGCTTTTTCTTTTTTGGTTTCTGTTTGCTTTGGCTTTTCCGGTTCCTGGATTTGATTTTCTCCGCAGACAGGACAGAATTTTGCTTTTTCGGGTATAAGCTTTCCACAATTGATACAATATTTATTAATGATTGCCTCCTAACCCTTATTAGACAGCTTTTTCAATACCCAAGTGAATTTTGTTGCCATTGATATCCAGACATTGCATATTTGCCATTGGTTTTTCCAGAAAAACCAGTTCTTTTCCAAGAGTTTCTGTTAAGATATAATTCTTGTGCACCTGAATTGCTTTGGCGATTGCTTCCGGGACTACCAGCTTTACAATAATATTATCCATAATGTCCAAATTCATTTCTTTGCGGGTAAATTGGATTTTATTGATCAATTCACGCGCATAGCCCTCGTTTAAGAGTTCTTCCGTTAAGGTAGTATCTAAAGCTACAAAGAGGTCTTTCGCATTAGCAAATACATAACCTTCACGGGGAATAATGGTTACACTAATTTCTTCCGGTGAGAGATGGATAGTTTCACCTTCAATTTCTAAGGTATAAGAACCGGTCGTATTAAATGCCTGCAAGACATTTTCTGCCGGGGTTTGAAGCAAAAGAGCGTTAATAATTTGTACTTTTTTACCGTATTTAGGACCCAGCAGTTTGAAATCGGGCTTCAATTCGTAGTGCACAAAGCCATCCTGTTCGCTTACAAAAGTGATATTACGGATATTAACTTCTTCTTTTACGAGGTCTATCATATCTGCCAAATCATCTTTCACTTTGGTGGGAACAAACATTTCGTTTAAGGGTTGACGCACTTTTATCTGGCATTCATTTCTGGCAGCTCTGCCTAAAGAAACAATATCTATAACGGTCTGCATTTTCTTTTCCAGTTTGGTATCTATATAGGTCTTATTTGCTTCAGGATACAATTCCAGATGGACACTTTCGCCTGCTTCCAGATTTAAGAAGAGCTCTTCTGCCAGATAGGGAGCAAAAGGAGCAATAAGTTTAGCGGTTTCTACAAGAACTTGATAGAGGGTTCTATAGGCATCTATTTTGTCCTGGTCAAATGCCGAAGCCCAAAAACGGCGTCTACTTCTTCGCACATACCAGTTGGAAAGTTCGTCAATAACAAAACTTTGAATAGCTCTAACCGCTTTGGTAAAATCATAACTTTCAAAATAGTGGCGAACAGTAATAATAAGTGAATGCAAACGGGAAACAATCCAACGGTCTATTTCAACTTCCCGCTCCCAATTATAAGGATAGTTAATTGCCACAAAACCATCAATATTGGCATAAGTGGCAAAGAAAGAATAAACATTTTTTAAAGTACCAATGAACTTGCCTAAAATTTCTTTAACGCCATCTACATCAAAACGCGTTGGAACCCAAGGGGGGGAGACCTCTAAAAGATACCAGCGAATTGCATCCGCTCCATAATTTTGCATCAGTTCAATAGGGTCAACTGCATTTCCGTGTGATTTACTCATTTTTCTGCCATTTTTATCCAGAATCAGTTCATTTACCAAACAACTTTTATAACTGGAAACACCTTTCAGCAAAGTAGAAATGGCAAGCATTGAATAAAACCAACCGCGAGTTTGGTCTATTCCTTCCGAAATGATGTCAGCGGGGAAAAGTTCCGGTTCAAAATTCTCATAATTTTCAAAAGGATAATGCCATTGAGCAAAAGGCATAGAACCGCTATCAAACCAGCAATCAATAACTTCCGGAGTGCGATACATTTTATTTCCGCAGGAACAGGTAAGAACAACTTCATCAATATAGGGACGGTGTAAATCAAGGTCTTCCGGAACATCTTTTCCGGAGGTCATTTTGCCTTCTTTGCGCAATTCTTCAATAGAACCAAGAGAACGCAGTTTTCCACATTTTTCACAAATCCAGATATTGAGGGGTGTGCCCCAAAAACGGTCACGGGATAAAGCCCAATCCACATTGTTTTCCAACCAGTCACCAAAGCGTTTTTCTCCTACAAAAGGTGGATACCAGATAATTTTGCGGTTATTTTCTATTAGCTGTTCTTTATAAGCCGTGGTTTTAATATACCAACTCTCACGCGCATAATAAATAAGGGGACTTTTACATCTCCAGCAAAAGGGGTAGCTATGTTTTATCTGTTCTCTTTTTAATAAGTTGCCTCTTTCTTTCAAGTGACGAATAATATCTTTATCGGCATCTTTAACAAACTGATGTGCCCAAGGAATTACTGCTTCAGTGAATTTACCTTCGCTATCTACCGGTTGAACAAAAGGCAAATCGTATTTTAATGCTAAAGAATAATCATCCTGACCAAACGCAGGAGCTGTATGCACAATTCCGGTTCCTTCACTCATTGTTACATAGTCACCCAAACAAATATACCAAGCGGGTTTATCAACACTTACAAAATTAAAAAGGGGCTGATAGCAACGACCTTCCAGTTCCCTGCCTTGCATTTCGGAAATAATCTTTGTTTCTTCATCCAGCACTTGTAAGCGAGATTTAGCTAAAATGAGATTTTGACCCTGATATTCAACTTTAAGGTAGGTTTCTTCAGGATGGACAGCTAAGGCAACATTGGAAATTAGAGTCCAGGGAGTAGTTGTCCAAGCCAGGTAGAAGGTGTTTTCTTCATCCGTTGCTTTAAACTTAACATAAATGGAGGGGTCTTCTATATCTTTATAACCCTGAGCTACTTCATGTGAAGAAAGAGGGGTTCCACAGCTGGGGCAATAAGGGACAATTTTATATGCTTTATAAATGAGGTTTCGGGAAAAAAAATTATGCAAAATCCACCAAACGGATTCTATATAACTATTATGCAAAGTTACATAAGGGTGATCCAGATCGATCCAATAGCCCATCAGTTCTGTCATTTCACGCCAAAGCTTTTCATAGCTGAAAACGGATTCCCGGCATTTTTGACAGAATTTTTCAATTCCATATTCCTCTATACCGCGCTTATCTTTCAGACCGAGCATTTTTTCCACTTCAATTTCCACAGGCAAACCATGAGTATCCCAACCGGCTTTGCGTTTAACCTGAAAGCCATTCATTGTTTTATAACGGCAGATAACATCTTTCAAGGTCCTTGCCATTATATGATGAATACCCGGTTTGCCATTTGCTGTAGGGGGCCCTTCATAAAAAATGAAGCGTGGCATACCTTCACGAATATCAATACTTTTTTGCACCATATCGTGTTTATTCCAATATTCGCGAATGCGGTTTTCCAGATGCCTGGGACTTTCTTTCAGGTCTATTGTTTTATACATACACCTTATCCAATTTTCTTTTGATGACCACTTCTGCGTTGACCAGGAACAAAATTATGCGGATTGGCAGGATGGTTTTTAGTCCGCTCAAATTCCTTTTGTTTAAGAGGATTTTCCTGTTCGCTTTCCACTTTTTTTTCTTCAAAGAGCTCACTGAAGTGCTCCTTCAATTCCTTATGTTCAGAAACATATTCTTTCCATTCCTCAATTGCCTTTTCTCTATCAACACATTTTGGACAGAGAACAAGCAAATTTTGTTCACTAACACCGATCCAACCTCTGTCGTAACAGTGATCACAACTTTTTTTCTTACGATTTTTTTCGGCTATGGCTTTTGCCACATCCAAATGTATTTCGTCAAGGATAAACATATTTCCTCCTTTGCTTACTATACAGAGAGGTTTATATATCTCTCTCCACAATTTCCCTCATTTTGAGCCATTTTTTTTTAGTGCAGAATTCTGTAAAAGGAAATTTTCGCCTCTTCTGTTTACAGGAGCTTCTAAATAAATATAGGGTGACAAATTTCAACTTCAAGCACAGAAAACAAAAAGACACATAAGTAGTCCATTCTTTGTATCTTCTGTAACAGAATTCAGCATCTCACTATGATTAAACAGATAATCCTCTGTCAAATAAAAATGAGAGCTCAGAAATATTCAGTTCTTGGGTGTGCGTTTTGGTTTTGGCTTTTCCGGGTTTATCGGTAAAGGCGTAACCTCCTCAATTGGCTCTTCCTCTTTAGGAGCGCTTTCCATAAATTGAATGGGAGCACTAATCACCGTTTTCTTAAGTTCAATTTTTACAATTGGTTCCAAACGGTGCGTTACAATAAATAAGTTCTTATTGCGGGATAAAGCAAGTTTATCCTCTGCGGATAATGCCTCAATTTCCGTCAAACTGACTACCTTTTCAATTTTTCCGGTAGCCATATCCACAATTTGGACGAAGGTTTGTTTTTCAGGCATAAAGTGAACCTCCATTGTATATTTATCAGGGAATTTTTTAGTGATTTCAATTACGAAATTTAGATATTCTTGGTGATGTAATTTGTGCCAGGCATAAAAACTCTTGCATTTGAGAATACGAGGGCAAACCGCACACAATTGTGGTGCAGGTTCACGGTTGCGTTTCAGTTCACAGAAAAAATGCCGAGCTATTTTCATAACTTTTCCTTGTCTGATGAATGACTTATGCTGTCAAGAAAATTAACGATAATAGCACGCAGATTTCGCAGATAACACAGATTAAAAATGAGAATAGGTATGGGATGAATAGGATGATTTTGGCAGAGGGCAGAGAGCTTAGAGCTTTGAGAATAATAAGTATGGGATGAATAGGATGATTTTAGCAGGGGGCAGAGAGCTTAGAGCTTTGAGAATAATAGGTAGGGGATGAACAGGATAAAAGGGATTTACAAGATTTCAAGTATCAGTTCCTTAAAAACGATAGCTATTAACGACGGGTTTTAACCCGATGAAAAGAGTAAATAAAAACAACATATCTCGTTGTATCCGAAAGAGTTCCACAGGAACGACAGATAATAACGACGGATTTCAACCCGGCGCAAAGAGTGTAAATAAGCAACATATCTCCTTCTTTTAGAAAGAGATCCGTAGGAACGACAGATACTAACAACGGGTTTTAACCCGGCGCAAAGAGAGGATAAAAACAACATATCTTCTTCTTTTAGAGAGAGTTCCGTAGGAACGACAGATACTAACGACGGGTTTCAACCCGGTGCAAAGAGCAAATAAAAACAACATATCTCCTTGTAACAGAAAGAGTTCCGTAGGAACGACAGATATTATAGAAGGGTTTTAACCCGGCGCAAAGAGTGAATAAAAACAACATATCTCCTTTTTTCAGAAAGAGTTCTGTAGGAACGACAGGTATTAACGACGGGTTTCAACCCGGAGAACAGAGCAAATAAAAACAACATATCTCCTTCTTTTAGAAAGAGTTCCGTAGGAACGACAGGTATTAACGACGGGTTTCAACCCGGCGCAAAGAGCAGACAAAAACAACATATCTCCTTGTATCAGAAAGAGTTCCGTAGGAACGACAGATACTAACAAAGGGTTTTAACCCGGCGCAAAGAGTGAATAAAAACAACATATCTCCTTCTTTTAGAGAGAGTTCCGTAGGAACGACAGGTATACAGGATTTTCGTTTCAATAAGAAAATAAAATTTTATAATAATAGTATTTAATTATGGAGTTACCGAATCCCGATTAACCAAAAGGGAAGAAAATTATCATTTACCGCCCTCCTGTTAACTGCTTCGCCTTTAATTTATTATTTTTTTCAGCTTGCTTCATCTTCTTATAACCAAGTAACAACCAAGTAACAACTCCGTAACGAGACAACGGAAGTGTTACGGAAGTGTTACGGAGTCGTTACAGAATTTACTATATATCAAGCAAATAACTATCAAGATTTATTAGCTCTGGGAAGAATGTGATGAAAGGGATTTTCAAGATATTTATTCCGGGGAACAGTGGTAAAATATAGATGGTTGTTTCTTACTTTTTTACGAGGGGCTTATGCCACCATCGCTATGATTGTGTCGCCCTGCGGGCTTTTGGAAAATGGGAAGAAGAAAAGAAAAAAGAAGTCGGGGCTTACATTTTTCGAGGGGCTTACGCACCCATCGCTATCATTGTGTCGCCCTCCGGGCTTTGATGAAATCTCAATCTTCTAAACCTTCTCAACCTTCTCAACCTTTTTTCCCGAGGGGCTTATGCCACCATCGCTATGATTATGTCGCCCTCTGGGCTTTGATGAAATCTCAACCCTCTCAACCTTCTCAACCTTCTAAACTTTCTCAACCCTCTTAACCATCCTATTTTTTCATTCTAACTTCAATTTTCTCTTTTTCTCTTTTCTCTTTGTGAAAGAAAAAATTCCCTTGCCAAAATCCCCCTCTCCAAAAGCTTGTCATCATAAGAATAAGGGAAAGGAAACCAATATGGCTACGATGGCTGATATTAGAAACGGAATGGTCATTGAATTCAAAGATGACCTATACGAGGTGATAGAATTTCTCCATGTAAAACCAGGTAAAGGACCTGCTTTTCTGCGTTCAAAGCTGAAAAATATACGCACGGGAAGGGTTTTGGAAAATACTTTTCGGGAAAGTGACACCTTCAATGAAGTTCGTATTGAACGCACTAAAAAGGAATATTTATATAGAGATGGAGATTTTTTGGTGCTGATGGATAGCGATAACTATGAACAGATGCACATAGAGGCATCGTTATTGGGAGATAAAGAAAATCTGCTTACGGAAAATATGGAGGTTATCGTATCGGGAACTGCTGATGGAAAAGTTGTGGGAATAGAACTGCCAACAACTGTGGTTCAAACAATAGCTGAATGCGAGCCCAATTTGAAAGGAAACACTGCTTCCGGAAGTGGTAAAGTTGCCTATACGGAAACAGGTTTACGCTTAATGGTTCCTTTCTTTGTAGAACCGGGAGATAAAATTAAAATTGACACCCGCACGGGTGAATATATAGAAAGAGCAAATTAAAAGAGGATAAAAATGGGAAAAGCAAAAAGTTTTGCCGCTAAAGTAGCGCATGATAACTCCACAGAAGGGAAAGTAATCTGCCCTGTATGCAATACGGAAATAAAAAGGATTAAGCTTATTACTAATAAAAAGAAGAATGGCGGCTGGACTCCTCAGAAGGAATATGCCAAAATTTGCAAGTGCAATGAAGCTGATATATTAGCTGGCAAAAATCTTTAAAGATATACAGTTATCTTAAGAGAAAGCAATATTCACTTGCCAAAGAAGACGATATACTTTCGCCGTTTTTTACTTGACTATTTATGTAAGCACCATAAAAGGTCTATAAAGCTATCCACTTGCATTAGTTCGGTAGCGGATTTTTTAGCTACACAATATTATATAATTTTTATATTGGAAATGGCAGTTATTTTGTCAGAACTTGTCTGGATTTCTGCTTTTGCAGGAACGACAAGGGAATTTTCATTTTAACGATAATATTATTTTGGGGGAGGATTAAAATGCCTTGCCATATCTGGAAGCGGATAACATTGCTGATAACCATTGTTTTTGTTGGTTCATTATCAGCTTTGGTTCCTCCTGTTCCAATGTATAAAAATCCACCTATTGCCTGGCAAGCCACGCGTTTGGAAGGATCATTTTTTGCGGAAGGAACATTAAAAACCGGCAAAAGAAATCTACCTAATAACATTCTGGTTTTAAGGGTGCAGTTCAGTGATGTATCTTTTCGGGATCAAGCAGGATATCCTGATAATTTGGTTCACGACGATGTTTTTTTTAATCGTTGGATGATTCATTTGAAGGATTTTTTTCTGGAAGCAAGTCATTTACAATATGAACTGGACTATTATATATATCCACAAGTGTTGACAATGCCTCATTCTCTTTCCTTTTACGGAGCTGATGGAGATAATGATATAGATATAGATTTACCTCAAATTTTACCTGATATTTTGGCTTTAATAGATGAGGAAGTTGATTTTAGTCAATATGGAGGCATCATTATTTTTCATTCCGGAACCGGACAGGAATCCGATATTAATTCTATCCGCCCCAACGAAATCTGGAGCACTTTTTTAACACGGAAGAAACTGCAAAAGTATTTTGATCCAGAAAATGATTTGTATGCCGGTTATCCGACTGATGACGGAATTTATTTAACTAACATTATTATAGTGCCTGAAGATGAGTTTCAGGATTACTTTCCTTCCTCAAGTGAAGAAAATGCTGCTAATTATCTCTTTAGTATGTATGGAGTGCTGGCTCATCAATTGGGTCATTTATTAGGTTTACCTACTTTATATGATAATGATGATAGTAATGGTATCAGCCAGGGAATTGGCAACTGGGGTTTAATGGGAACTGGTTTATGGAATGGAAGTGGTTATGTTCCAGCTCAGCTTTGTGCCTGGTCCCGTTATTTTTTAGGTTGGGAAACACCCCTTGTGCTCTTTCAGAATAGCGATAATAACTCTGTGGACTATTTTCTCAATCATTCTCCGGAAGCAATCCGTCTTTACAAAGTGCCAATTTCTACTACGGAATATTTTTTAATTGAAAACCGACAACAAAATCCCGATGGTAGTTTAGACCCTCTTAGTAACCTTCCCAGTTACAGTTTCAAACTTCTTCCTGCAGGTGAGCAGGATTATTATGAAGATAATCCTTTAACTCCTGAAGACGAATCCCTATTACCCTATTTCAACTTTATGGAAAATACCTATTTAGGAAGTGAGTGGGATTTTTTTCTTCCCGGATTGGGAGGTCCGATTCCGGATAACAGTCCTTTTCCAGTAGATGGGTCGGGAATTCTTATCTGGCATATAGATGAAAATGTAATTAATGCGAACTTCACGGCTAATTTTAATCGGAATTATGTAAATTCCAATGCGCTACATAAAGGTGTTGACTTAGAAGAAGCAGATGGAATTCAGCATCTGGATACTGCTGCTTATAATATTTATAAATGGGGAAGCCCTTATGACAGTTTTCGAGCCGGTAATAATAATTATTTCGGTAATCAGTATCATAACGGAATGCTTTCCTTGCCTACTTCGGAAAGCTATTATGGAGGGATTCCTTTAGAACTAACCGATATTTCTAACAGCGGAAATCAAATGACTTTTTCCGTGAATTTTGGCTGGCGATTAACTACTTCTTATCAGGGAATCAATCCTATCAATGCTTGTGCTATTGATTTTGACGGTGAGGGAAAAGATGAATTATTTTTTCCTCTGCCGAATGGCAAAATATATATCTGGAAAAATGAAGAATTGCTAAGTAACTATCCTATCCAATTGCCTTTTTATATGCCTTACAATTACACTTGGGATGGTGAAAGCATTTATCTGCCACTGCAGAGAGATGAAGTATGCTGTTTATATAAATTAAATAGTGCAGAACATTATTATGCTTTCAGGTCTAATGCTTATAGCTGGTTAAGTCATCCTGTGGATATAGGAGAAAATCTGGCTCTGCCCCTAAAAATAAATGCCGACAATAATGCCTTTGCCATTAAACTTTATAACAAAACCGATATGACGGTAGCTTCTTTGGCAGATTATAGCGGTAAATTTATTGCCAATCTGATCCATTATGATAATCAGCTTTCCGTTGTGTACCAAAATGCTGAAGGTGAATATTGGCTGAGCGAGATTGATTTAAGCAACTACGATAAAAAGGAAATAAAATTGCCTATTCCTGCCGATTCTACTATTGTAGCGGTTTTTAAGGCACCAATAGCGGATACGGAGAATTTGATTATTCAATGTCCTAATAGTGTTTATTGTTTGCAAGGCGCAAATATTGTAGATGGTTTTCCTTATGTGCACAATCTTGTTGCTGCCTCGGATAGCAGTTTTATTGCTCCTCTAACTTTTGCGGATGTTGATGGCAATGGTTCTTTGGATATCTTGATCGGAGGCGAAAGCGATTTTGCCATTATTGACTATTCCGGAAAATTGATGAATCTGGAAAACCAAAATCCGGAACCGCATACGGATTTTATCAGTGCAGGAATATACGCTATGGACATAGACAATGATAACAATGCAGAAATAATAGGGAATTTTAAGTATAACCGGCTTAATATTTGGGAGCATAATTACCGTCCCAAAATAGGTTATCCCGTTTCCTTTGCTGAACGCAGCAGAACCTTACCTTTTGTTTCCCAAGCTTCTGATAATAATTGGTATATTTATTGTGCTACCGATAATGGCTTGCTGTTTAGAAATAAACTGGAAAATAAGCCCCAGATAACTCCTGCTTGCAATTGGATTTGCGAATACGGAAATTTAAGACGCAGTGCTTCTTATACTAAAATGGAATTGCCTAATCAATATCAGACCGATGAACTTTTTGTGCCGGGACAGGTATATATCTACCCCAATCCCTTAAAATCCATTTACCGACAAAAAATACAGCTTAATGTTATGACCAGTCGCGATGCAGAATTGGAGCTAAGCATTTTTGATATTAGTGGAACTTTGGTTTATCGTCAAAAAGGTTATGCTAAGGCATATCTTAAAAACCTGGATATTTTTGATATTCCTGCAGATAAACTTTGCAGTGGGGTTTACATTGCTATTATTAAATCCTCAACAAGCAGCAAGC
>Ga0208197_1001473_pt1 | contig 23442 bp, 29 predicted proteins | sample AD_JPNNA4_MetaG_FD_184444 | JGI IMG/M metagenome (GOLD analysis project Ga0208197, IMG submission 184444) | Active sludge microbial communities of municipal wastewater-treating anaerobic digesters from Japan - AD_JPNNA4_MetaG (SPAdes) (version 2) | ecosystem: Engineered > Bioreactor > Anaerobic...
GAAGCCAATGATCCAGGAAGCTGGAACAATGGACAATACGTCGGCCCTGCTGTTGCTAAAGAAGAGCAAATCAACGGTGGACGTCTGATAACTTACGCTAATGGCTGGCAAAAGTTTATTCCTGGTGCTCAGCCAGCTACAACTCAGCAACAACCTGATACGACAGTAACGTACAATACAGACGGTACAAGAAAAGAAACTACAGAAGACGAGATAGCAGCTTACTATGCTAATAAGAAACCTAAGACTCCAGAAGAGATTGCTGCAGAAGAAGAGAGAATACGACAAAGACGATTAGAACAGCAGCAAGCAGAGATAGCTACAATCGAGCAGATGTATTCTGGTATTATGGATCAGATCTATCGAGATAACACAAGGAGACTCGGTAGTTCATACAACATTACAGCTCTAACAGGTGAAAGAGGCTCTCCTTCTGGACAAGCAGAGACGAATAAGACGAAAGCATATAACCAGAGTATTGTTGATGCTAAGTTAGCTGAGAAGCAAGCGAAGATCTCACAGATCATGAGCGACTATCAGACTAAGATCGATGATGATATTCTGAAAGCAACAGAACTGAGAACTAAAGACGCAGAAGCTTGGCTAGAGTATCAAGGGAAAGAAGCTGATCGTATAAGATCAAATGCTGCAGAACTACGAAAGAACTTCATTACTGCTGGTATGGCACCAGAAGAGATTGATGATGCAACTTGGAAGATGATAGCAGACGCTGGTGGCTATACAGTCGAACAAGCTAAGGCTCTTTATAAAGCTGAGTATGATTCACAGCAAGCTGCTTTCGTAGCAGCTGAACAAGAGAAACTAGCTAGAGAAGAGAAGGCACGTTTAGAGAACGAGAAGACAAAAGCAGAAACAGAAAAGATTCTATCGGATGCTCAGAGCTCTCAAGAAGAGAAAGAAAGACTCTTGATTAGCAAAGGCTACGTCTACATGAGTACACCAGCTCTAAGAGATCAATACGTCAGAAAGGGAAGAGTTATGGTAACAGTTAACGGTAGAACTTACATGGCTCCGATTGAGAAAGATCCGAATAAGAGCTCTCAAGAAGAGAAAGAAAGACTCTTGATTAGCAAAGGCTACGTCTACATGAGTACACCAGCTCTAAGAGATCAATACGTCAGAAAGGGAAGAGTTATGGTAACAGTTAACGGTAGAACTTACATGGCTCCGATTGAGAAAGATCCGAATAAGAGCTCTCAAGAAGAGAAAGAAAGACTCTTGATTAGCAAAGGCTACGTCTACATGAGTACACCAGCTCTAAGAGATCAATACGTCAGAAAGGGAAGAGTTATGGTAACAGTTAACGGTAGAACTTACATGGCTCCGATTGAGAAAGATCCGAATAAGAAGACTGGAGGCGGAAGATCTACTTCTCAGAGATCTCAGAGTTCTCTAGAGAAAGAACTTGAACAAGAAGCACTCGAAGCAGTTAGAGCAGTAGTAGAACCAAGTGGCTTTATCTCTCCTGAGTACTATTTGCAATTCAGAAATACTTGGATTCAGAACGGAGGTAACCCTACTTCATTTGATACGAAGTTCAAAGGTGTCCGCAATCCGTCTCGTAACTATGGAGTAGCTGGCATCGAATTATAATCACATCTATGGCAAACAGATTTTTACAGTCGTTAAATACGACAAGTACGCAACCAGTGAAGAAAGTAACAGGTAATCGATTCCTTGATGCAACACCTGTTGCTAGACCTGTTGCTACTACTTCTCCTACTACAACGAAAGAGACGAAGAAAGAGACGAAGAAAGAAGAGAAGAAACCTGGAATACTAAAGAAGGTAGGGAAGTTCTTCCTGAATGCTACAATTGATAATACAAAGAGAGTAGCAGAGAACGTAGGTGGTATTGCTGCTACAACAGTACCAGGCTTAAAGAAAGACGTTAACAAAGCATTACAGTCTCAGTCAAACCTTGACGATGCTAATGCAAAGTTATTAAAGCAGATCATTGCTAATCGAAAAGCTGGAAAAGACACAACACGTCTAGAGAAAGTCTTCAACGACAACATGAAAGACAGGCGAGATGCTGGAGAGTTAGTACCAGTTTTGAACAAATCGAACCTGCAAGTAGTAGCAGATTGGGCAGGTCTAGGACTTGATATTGCAACTGCTGGTTCATTAGCATCTCTCGGAAAGAAAGCTGCAGCTGGTACAAGTTTTAAGCTAGTAAAGGATACAGCGAAAGTTGGAGCAAAAGCATTGATCACAGAGGGAACAGCAGTTGGAGCTTCATACGGACTAACTGGTTCTCTACAAGAAGAAGATCCTTCAATTGGTAAGTCTGCTTTGTCTACAGTTGTTGGTGCTGGTGTTGGTGCTGCTATTCCTGCTGCTATTATTGGACTAGGAAAGCTCTACTCAAAATCGAAGAACAGGTTTGCAAAAGCAGTTCTTGATGAAGCAGGATCAAAAGTAACTAGCAATTCTCGAGACTTAACTCCTACTATTTCAAGTAAGACTGGTAATCAATCAGGTAAAGTTATTACTAATCAAATTGGAGATACTACACAGCAAATTCTGCCTGATAAAGTAGTACAAAATGCTCAAAATATACCTGTAGAAGGCAAGATAGCTCAAGAAGGTACTGAACAGACTGCAAATCTCTTCCAGAGAGCAGCATCTGATCTATCTACTGCACAAACAAAGACAAGTAAGTTTGCTGAGAACGTTGCTACTTCACCTATAACTGCACCAGAGACAGCAAAAGAGATACAGAAGAATCTTCCTACATACGAAGTACAGAAGAATGCTGATGCTATCGCAAGAGCGAAAGCAGTCATTGATCAACACGGAACTGAATTAGTAGCTCAGAAAATCAGAGAAGCAGACGAACCTAGTGCTGGTGTTGTCACGACTGGAATTGAATTGATCAAAAGATACCAGCAAGAAGGTAAACATGAGCTTGCTGCAAGTATGGCTGATGACATCTCTCTGAAACTAACTAAAGCTGGTCAAACAGTTCAAGCTGCGAAGATGTATCAGCATTTATCACCAGAGGCGATCCTAATTGATGCACAGAGATACGTTGATAAGCAGAACAAACGAAACTTACTCTTAACAGGTAAAGTTGCTCTCTCAGAAGACGACGCAAAGATGCTTTACGAAGCTGCTAAAGAGATGCAGACTGCTACAGGAGACTATAAAGAAGAGTTAGCTGCACAGATAGGTGCTATTCTCGGAAGCTATAAAAGAAATTCTCTAGGTGCTAAAGTCTCAAGCGTGCAAACTCAAGCTCAATTACTGAATCCGAAGACCCTTGGCAGAAATGCAATCGGTAACGAACTCTTCTACAGAGTCGAACAGCTAACGAAGTTAGTAGCACTACCAATTGATATTGCAAGATCTAAGCTAACAGGTGCAGACAGAACGATTACATTCAAAGCTAAGAATCAAGAGAAGTTCTTTCTGAACTTCATGAGAGGTCTAAAAGCTGGATGGAAAGGAGAGACTCTTGGTATTAGTAACCAGTTTCAAGTTCAGAACAAAGTCTTCAAGAGTGCTAAGAACCCATTTTACTGGGGCGAGAAAGCACTTGGTGCATCTCTGAAGTCATTTGACTATGCTGCGTATAAGAGAGCAACAGGACAGATGCTTGCAGACTACGGTTATCTAAGAGCGATGAAAGAAGGATACAAAGGTGCTGACTTAAAGAGAATGGCAATTCAGTTTGCAGACCAAGCTGACGAAGCTGTCATGCAGATGGCTGATGAATACGGTAAGTTCATGACATTCCAAGACGATAACATTATCTCTAAGGGTTTAGTAGGTATTAAACAAGCATTGAACTTAAAGCAAGACTTTGGTCTTGGTGATCTATTACTTAAATATCCGAAGACACCAGGTGCTTTACTAGCAAGAGCAATTGATTATTCTCCGATGGGTTTCATCAGGAGTTTATCTCTGTTAGCAGAACCATTCTTCTTTGGTACAAAGAAAACATTTGCGAAAGACAGAGACATTGCGATGTCATTATCGAGAGCTATTACAGGTACTGTTGGTATGACAGGACTTGGTTACTTCTTAGCTGATAAAGGACTGATTACAGGCAAGAGAGATAAGAGCTCTGATGTAGCGGGTATTAAAGAAGCTCTCGGAAGCGGAGAATACAAGATCAATATCTCAGCTCTAAAGAGGTTCGTACTCTCTGGCTTTAAGAATACACACATTGGCCCGAACGATGTGATGTACTCATACGACTGGGCTCAACCAATCTCTGTTGCACTATCAATCGGTGCGAATATGGGAGACAATTCTGTTGAAGGGCTAGGAGATGCTCTCGCTTCAGGTGCAAATACAGTAGTTGAACAACCTGTCCTCTCTGGGTTAATGAACTTCATGAAGTACGGTGACCTAGGGCAGTCTCTCTCAACAACTGCTGAGAGCAGCTTAGCTTCGTTCACACCCACATTACTAAATCAGTTTAGACAATATACTGATAACATCAAGAGGCAGACAAAGGGAGAGTCTACTTTAGAAACTATCTTGAATAGAGCAAAGAACAGAATACCAGGTGCAGAAAGAGACTTAGCACCACAGGTTGATGTTCTAGGAAAGACTAAAGTTAACTTTGAGAAGAACAATATCTTCAATGTCTTCTTCAATCCTGGTACAATTACTACACTGAAAGACATACCTGAAGCTCAGTTAGTACTTGATCTCGTCTCGACTACTGGAGAAAGAAAGCAAGTCCCGAATGTGTATGATAGGACTGTTACGTTATTTGGAGAGAAGACGAGAATCTCAAACGAAGAACAAGCAGCAATGCAACAGTATACTGGAAAAGGAATTATGAAAGCACTCGAATCAGCACTAGAGAGAGATGACTTTAACTCACTTACAGATGAAGAGAAAGTTGATATAATAGCGAAGAAGCTAACAGAACTTGGTTCTAATGCTAGAGCTCTACTAACAGCTAAGAGATTGCTAGAGCTGAAGAATGCAGGAGAGACTGAGATGGCACAAGAGATGATACAGAAAGTTTCAGAGAACGATACGAAAAGAGTACAAGCTGCGATTGATATGCTCAAATCTGGTGCAGATCCATTTAAGATAGAAGTACCAGAGAACAATGGTAATGATAGAGGCACGCAATCGTCTAAAGTTCTTCCAATAGCTGGTCTTGCATTAGGTGTAATAGCAACAAAGGGAAAGACAGCAGACGATCTAGCTAAGTATGCAACAAAGGAGCTAACAGAAGAAGCAACTGAGCAAACCTCAAAAAATGTTTCTGAATATGTTGCTAAGACAGGCAAGAAGGTTGGTAATGCTACTAAGCTCTTCTCTAAAGAAGCTGCAGAGGAATCTGCTCAGTTGCTAGCAATCCATTCTACTACTGGAGATGCATTACGAAACATCGTAAAGGACGGTAAGATATGGGGGCCGTCAGTTGCAGTCTTTGATAAAGCTAAAGCTAAGTTCCCGTTTGGATTCGGAGACTATCACATCGTATTGAATAAGAAGTCTATCAACCCTGCTAATAAGGACGTTATCATGTTCACAGATGATGTCTTCTCTCCAAGATTGATTACGAATGAGTTCTCATTAAATAAGCTAAAGAAAGAATTTGAAGCAGGTGTCAGTCTGAAGGGAGGTGAGATTACAGAAGGTAAAGCACCACTTACGATGTCTCTAGCAGAAAGAGTCACATCATTCATTGATCTGAAGAAGAAGAGGGAGAAACTAGGTACTCGAAAGGATGCACAAGACTCGTACTGGAGAATGCTGAAAGAAGTCACTGCTAACTTCAAAGAACTCGTACCAGATGATATCCGAAAAGACTTTGATGATTACGCATTCGTAGACGTAGCAGAAGATGTTATCTCTCGTCTCTCTAAACTGAAGACAGTAGATGCATTTAAGGATCCGAAAGGCATTCAGACGATCATGAAGAAAGATTACGACTTGAACTTATCAACTGCTCAAGCTCAGAGATTCATTGATAGCTTGAATACAACGATTAACAATATCAAGGTTGAGTACTTCGAAGCTAAGGTACTGAGAGGAGTTAACATTAACGAGATTGATACAGTACTCGTACCTCACAATGCACCAGATGAGATCGTTCAGTTGCTCAAAGCTAACAACATCAGAACAGTACGCTACTCAGATGATTCGATGACAGATGCATTTTCTAATGTTGCTAAGTCTGCATTCGGTATTGGTATTATACCATTCTTCAAGTCGAAGCAGGAGCTGAAAGATATGCTTGACGAATTAAAGGCTAAGTTCTCGAAGAAGCAAGCAGAAGTTGACAAAGCAGAGCAGTACAGGATCTTAGAAGAGACGATGGATAGAGCATCTGCTAAACCTGCGAAGATCACTGTGTACAATCCTGTTGCGAGTCAGACAGACTCTGATCCACATATGAATGGGTTCATGAGAAAGCCAGAGTTCGGAGATGTTGCTATCGGTAACAGAGACGAATACGAAGCTGCTAGAGCGAAGTACTTCAAGACGAAAGAAGAGACTTTCATAGTGATCCCAGAACTTAAGCATATTCGTACTCCATACGGCAATGGTAAGTTCAGAGTTAGTGATACTATGAACAAACGATTCGACGGTCAGAATAAGATTGATGTTTTTATACCTACTGGTGAGGAAGACCTAGAAATGCTCGTAAGGAAAGTACCTACTGCAAAATACTGGTATTCTAGACCTAAATAAGACTATTTGAAGCTAGTAATTTAGTGCTTTTTTACTCCATAGTAATACGCAAATAGTTTAGATGATATAAGATATAGCCTAATTGAAAAACTAATAGTTATCTCATCATTTCTGCATATACTTACAATCTTGTTTGCCATAAGATACTGACAAAAAGACCCTGGAAGAGAAATCAACCAGGGTTTCTTTGTATGAAGAGATTAAAGATGGATGTACTTTGTAGAGTCTGCTAGAGCTCTCTCTTTCGCTTAGTACCAGATTTGAATCCAATCGTTGAGTACTTTCTTTTGTACTCTTCTGGTGTTTCTCCTCTCCATTTCCCGTTCTTCTCGACTGAGTGAGCAAAGACAGCTAAGTTCTCCTGCTCTGTTTTCTTCTTTTTGAATTTAGACATAGCCTAGTAATAAAAAATGAATAAGACGGTACAAAATCATTCCGAGAAAATAAAAGATCGGTACTAGCAGAAATACTGCTAATACGTAAAGATGTGGGAATCGCATAGCTTATTCTTAATGAATGAATTAAGTGCTTTGAAGTCTGCTCTCTTCTCGTAACTACCAACGTAGATTGCATCAGTAAAGTCGTTCATCTTAAGGTCGTACTCGCTGTTTACGTAGAAAGCTTTCTTTCCTTGCTTCTCTGCTGCCTTCAGTAATGGTTCTGCTTCACTGTAATAACCTGATAGAATTGCGATAAGCATAAGTGTAAAATAAAGTGCTAGCTTTTACAGATGCTAGCGAACTGGATCATCACTGCTCTTTGACTTCAGTTAGTGTTTCACAAGAGAGGCACTGTTTGTAGTGGATCTTTGTCTCAGTGTGCATACCGTACTCGTGCAATACTTGTTTCTTGCAAACAGTACAGAATGATTGCTTCAAGAGAGTGAACTTGATCTTCGAAACGTTAGGTTTCATTTTTCCTCCTTCGAGTAGTGTTGTTTCATTAACAGCTGGTCTGTTTGCTATGTAAAGTGCTTATAGCAGTAATACCCGATCAGAGATGAGTCTGCAATACCGTCGTGATCTGCAGTACTCCTCTTTGTAGCTTTCAATTGCTTTACTTTGAAAAGTTCTTTTGCTGCAGCAATCGAATCACATTTCAGTTGCTTTCTTTTCTCTCTCTTCGGTCTACTCTTCTCTACGAATGTTCGTTCTGTAATCAACTCAGATTGCCAATCTTTACAACTGATGATGTGTACATTCTCTCTTCCGAACAGAATATAGATAACAGCTAAGATCATTCCGTATCCCTTACCAGTATTAAATGTGCCTACAGAATTCTGGCCTGGCATCGCTACTTGTCTCTCGATTGCAATAGCAGGTTCAGAGAGCTCAGAGCAGTACTCTTTGATAGACTTGAGCATCGTATACATCTTCTCTACATCTGGTCTTGAAATCATCCTTCCCTTGACTGAGAGCTCCTTTACTGTAGGCAAGACACCGTACGAGAGTAAGTTGCCATCCTGGATGACAGAGACACCACCTTTCAGTCCGGGATCAATTCCGATTGCAATCTTTGTCATTTCTTTATTTTGTGAATAGCCAGTAGAGATCAGCAATAATCTGTGGCTCGAGATCAATCTGTAAGTCTGAGACTTTCAGGCGAGGAGTATAGAAGTGAGTCTCCTCCTGCAAGAACTTACTAATCTTGTTTCTGACTGTTTGATCGTTCTCTCCGAAGTCAATCATCTTCTTGCCGTCAACTTCTTTCTCCTTCCCGTATTCTTTCTGCAGAGACATCTTTAAGTTATCGAAGTCTTGTACAACTGATGTCATCTGTTTGTAAACAGTTGCTATTGTATAACCGAATGTTACGTTGATCCTCATCGAAGCTAACCTTAGAATCGATTCGTAGCCTTCGATGACGTCACCTTTACGAACTGAGATCTCGTCTTTTTTAATGAGATCTTTCATAGTCAGTTGCTTTTTCATAGTTTAGGTTTACGAGCTCTTTTAGCTCTTGGTTTATTAACGTAGTAATCAGTCCAGTCGTGTTCTGGAAAGACCACATTAAGAATGCGCTGTATTGGAGCGAAGATCTTTACGTCCCAATAATAAGCTGCATCGTATTGTCCGTCTTCGTAATTATGGATACTGACAGACTCTAGTTTCTTAGAACCATCGACAACCACGAACTTAACGTAGCTCCCCTTCTCCCACGTATTGTTGCCGTTCTCTCTGATGTTATTTTCCTTGAGCCAGTTAGCAACTTTGATATGAGAGAGAGAAGACGGTAGCAGAATCTCTTTACCGTTCTCGTCGAGTTCGACTGCCTTTGTCTTCTTATTTTTCTTCTTCTTCATGTATTCGTCTACATGCTTAGATAACTTGATCTGGAGCATAACCTCATCTCTCGTCATCTGATGAGATAAGACATACTTTTTCAAATCTAAGATCCAATCTATTGTTTGATCGAGATCATAATTATTGAGCATGACGTTCTCTAGGAATTCTGTTTGCTTCTGCACTGTAATCTGCAATGTATCTCTCTTTCTTGCTTCTAGGCCAACGATCTTAAGATGGCCACCTTCGTTCTTCACATATTTCTTTTTCTCGACAAGTAAAAACGAATCATAGACAGCTTCAACTTTAAGATCCATCTTCGAGTCAAGTATTCCAAAATGCTTAAACAGATAGTAAGCAAGAAACTCATTAATCTGAGTGTGTATTCTATTCTCATCCAAGTCATGGTCTGCTTTGACGAAGACCGAATCCGTGTCTCCATAAAGGACTTGAATATCCTTTGCTTCACACCACTGTTTGACGAGGTTGAGCATAAAATGTCCAGAAAGAGTAATAGCCTCTGCAATTTCTTTTCTGTAATATCGAGTGAAGTCTGCACCGAGTATTCCGTAGAACGAATTTGAGATTGTCTTGAATGCATACTGTTTGAAGTATGCTACCTCGTATTCTTGTGTACCTTCTTTGAGATTCTTTAGTTCATTATACCTGATATCGTTTCTCGCCTTTAATAACCCACCAATCACACTAGGGATGATACCTAGCTCTCTCGAAAAGACTTGCTTATTCGGAGTATAGATAAAGTTCTTGTCGTTCTCACCTGGCTCTTTCTCTCTGAGCCAAGTCTCTGGACTAATATTAAAGGTCTGAATGATACTAGGGTATAGAGAAGTAAAATCAAAATGCAGTACATGCTTATGTAGTCCTCGTACGGGATCAAGTACTAAACCACCAGTATAACCTGACTTCTTATTCGTGTCAAAATTAAGTTCTTCTCTTGGTGGCTTTGACTTAAAACGTACACCTGAACCAACTGCATTCTTGAGAATGTATGTGTCTAGAATACGAGAGACAGCAAACTCGTTTAGAAAGCAACCCGAGATAGAGTGCTCTGCAATCTTCTGACCAATAATCTTTAACTTCTGCTCAAGTCGCAAAAGCAATCTACAGTCCTGAATGTTATACTCTCTTAATTTCTCGGGGTTCTTAGTAAATAATTCCCAGATTGATTCTGAGTGTTCAACTTTCTTCTCGCCAAGGAAGTGCTGAGCTACGGAGTTAAGAGCAAACGACCTAACTTCTTTAATCAAGTCGATATTTCTCTTATGGATCTCCATTAGCTTTTGCATCATATCAACTTGCACTACCTGTCTCCAGTTGAAGTATTTCATCTCTTTGCTAAAGTACTTGCATCTTTCTTTGATATACGGTATATCAAACTTCTCTGAATTCCAACCAATGCAGAGATCATAGTGAACTAACTTATCTAGAAAGCCCTTTACGATCTCAACTTCATCTTTACCAGACCAGTAGAATTCCTCTCCTGCTTCGTTGACAGCAGCAATTGAAACGATTCTCTTCTTACCGATATCGATCTTCCCCCTGTCGTCTGTCTCGATATCGAAGAAGAGAGTTTTGTATTTCGTAGCTACTTTCAGCTTATGGTCGATTGTAATTCTCTGTGCTGGTGTTAGATCCGCTTCAAATGTCTTGATCCGTAATGCAGCAAGAGTACCAAGTACTTCTGTCTTTTCGTCGTATGCTCTGTATTTGCAGCATTGATGAACAAAGACCTTAACAAACTCATCGTTCTCTTTCTCGAGTTTAATAATCTTCTTTCGCAGCTTTAGCTGTCTGAATGTTTCTTGATGCTCGACAAAGTCTTCGTATCTGATAGCAAAGTAGTACGGGTAGTCAACTAGGTGCAAATAATTTTTGCAGTCATCTTCTCTGTAGATCAGAATTATCTCGTCACTATCATCATAGACAATAACATACTCTTTATCTGTGTAGTATTCTAAGAACTCTGAGTAGCTAATTGTCTTGTGTGATAACATACTAGTACCTCTTTAACTCGTCCCAGTCTTTCTTGTAGATGTGCAGACTAGAGACGAACATAATAAACTTACCGATTGGCAAATTAAGCTGACTAGCAATATACCTTCTTAATTCGTCAGCAAGCCAGATATCATTCTGGAAATGAGTAGCGAAGTCAGATGATCGCATTACGTAGATAACATCAAGCTTGCCATCTCTGACCATAAATTGATAGAACATAGAACAGGGAATCCTTTGCTTTCCCATTCTTTCTGTATCTATCTTGCGATTATGGACTTCTATGATTGCTTGCCTTGAATCAGAGTGGAGCCTTAATTCGTTGATAACAGGTTGTATCTGCCACTGAATACGTTCGTTGTACGTATATTCAAAGACGTCTCTTTCGTCTCCTTTAGCATTTACAGATGGATAGATTCCAGTACGATGCACTAAAAACTCAGACCAGACATCTTTCCGTAATTCCCATGCTTTCCCTGGATTCTCGAAATTAGGATCAATTCGTTCTTTGAATTCAGCATGTAGCCACTCGAGTGTAGCATTAGGCATTTCATCCTTGTCAGAAGTATTGATGATGCAAAATTCAAAAGCTTGCAGTTCTCTTGTTTCATAATTGTCATCGTCTGCAATTACTTTATTCTGCATCGTCTGCGTGTGTACACGAGCTGCACACTTTTTAAGTTCTCTTCCGATGTCTGTAATTGCTTCTACGCAGTTTAGGTATATACGCATAGATTAGTACTTACTGCGTATGCGATCTCGATTGACTTCGATCTTCTTCAGAACAGTTTCTGTTAGAAGCTTAGGATCAATTCCAGATGCATAGCAAAGGTTAATAAAGTAGATCATGATATCAGCAACTTCATCAAGGTACTCATGAACATCAGTAAAGTATTTAGCTTTACGCCAAGTCTTTGCATTCTTCAAAGCAACAACAGCCTCGTTGATCTCCTGAACCATTCTCCAGAGGATATTGTCGTTGATATGACGACAGATTTCTGGATGGTGTAAGTTCTCTAGCTTACCAAAGATCATTCTCTCTGGAAACCCTTCTACAATCGCAAATTCTTTCTCTACTTCTGCCTGTGCATCAAACATCTGCTTCAGGAGATCTTGCGTTGTATCAACGGTTAAATGCTTTTCTGAGATGTCCATATTCGTGTACTAGTTGACTTAAGCACTCATCTTGGTCTTTCGAGCCATCGATTCTGATAACTGGGAGTCTGCATGTCTCGAAGTACTCTTCGTACGACTGACGTATTGCAGCAACAGCTGTCTTGTCGATATAATCGTCACCAAGCTTAGTAAGACGATCAAAGATTATTTCGATCGGAGTATCTACATAAACTACAATTGCTCTCCCAAAGATCTCATTATCGATTACATCCTTGAATCTCTCACCTACCTTGTAGCTTCGAATTGCTTGACCATAAACGATCTCAGTGATGTGGCTCCTGTCTATCACTGCATCTGTAGAGCGTAGTGAAGAGTAGACACCAGCATAGAGACCGAGAATGAAGTCAGAGACGTGAAACGTTGACGGTTTTAAGACGTCATTCTTCCAGTATCTGAACTCAGTATTACTAGCAGAAACAAAGTTGCGTAAGAGAGTTGATTTCCCAGACTTATCACAACCCTCAAATAGCAGCATCATATCTTAGATTGATAAAAGAGGTTCATCATCTTCCTCGTCATCCTCTTCCTCATCATCTTCCTCTTCGTCTTTCTCTTCTTCGTCTTCATCATCTTCTTCTACGCTCTTTGGAGCAGAAGGTACAGATAAAACCTTCACAGCGTAATCAAGGTTGCGATCAACACCTAACTTCGTAAGTTGTAGAAAGCTACCTGGTGCAACTACTGCCATTTTAGCAATTACCTTCTTAGCTGATGTTGAGAGAGTCTTTTCTTCTCCGTTCTCTGTTCTGAAAGTGAAGACGATTTTTGTCTTGTGATACTTCTCGTCAACTTCTGCTCTCCAAGTTAAGTAAGTGCCTTTGAAAGATTCACCAACGTCTAGCTTGATGAATTTGCCACCTTCAGCAGCGAACTTAGCTAACTTCTTGTCTATGTACTTCATAAGATAATTAGTCAGTTTCTTCAAACTGAGTTGTTAATAAATTAAATGCAAGGTCGAGACGTCCTGTCTCTCCCTTTCTGTTCTTAGCAACAATAACTGATGTTCTGTTCTTAACGTCTGCATCTAATGTCCTGTGCAGAAGAATGACAGTATCAGCGTCTTGTTCTAAGTTTCCAGAATCTTTAAGATCAGCAAGTCTTGGTTCACGAATTCTTCCACCCTCCTCAGACTTTCGATTTAGCTGAGTCGGACAAAGTACTGGAATCATTGTTGCTCTTGCTAATGATTTGAGATTCCTCGAGATCTGGCCAACTCTGTTAGCATCACTACCGTTCTTTGTTGTTTTATCACATAAGAACTGTAAGTAATCAACAACGATGAGGTCTACATCGTGGTCAAGTAAGTAATCTTGAACCATTGTGTCTACTGTCTTCGATGTTGCTCTAGATAGTTCTGCAATTGCAATATCTAGCTTCGAGAGAGAATCGTATCCTTCTCTAACTCTTTTTTGCATAGCAGTACCATTGATGATGCTTGTACAGGGTAAACCAGTCTCGAACGATAGCAATCTATCATAAAGATCAATTGCTGTCATTTCAATCGAAAAGAACAAAACTTTCTTTCCTAACTTCGCAGCATTGTATGCAACAGACAATGCAAACGAAGACTTCCCCATTGATGGCCTTGCTCCAACAAGAACAAGATCACCTGGTCTAAATCCTCCGTTGAGGTACGAATCTAGAACAGAGAAACCAGAAGGTACTACTTTATCTAGACCGTCTTTTGTTGCTTCTCTGTGCTTAATTGCTAACCTCTTTAAGTCAAAAATCTCCTTCTCTGTATCATTCTGAGAGAAGATAACTCTACCACTGATGCTGTCAAATGTCAATCGTAATTCTGTCTCATCGAGTGGAGGTTTATTGTGCGTGTTCCACTCTTTCACTGCTGGCCATGCAACATACTCCCACATCGACATCGGTGTCTTTGTTAGAATATGTCCACATACTTTAGCAGCTACTTCGTTTCTGTTTCCAGTTGATACACCCTTAAGCAGTTGGTTCCAGTCATTCTTCTTCTCTTGAATGATCTGAGTCAAGAAGAGGTGCTCAGGAAATTGAGCAATCTTCTGTCGATTATCATATTCGTACTTCTTCCCAGAACTATGGATTGATGGTGGTGCAATAACGTAACCAGAGTCGTTTCTAATATCAGTAAGCTCTCGAATGCGAACAGCATTCTTAAACTTCTCTGAGTATCTGTAGTAGAGGTGGTAGCCACCTCCTCCTGTCTTGACAGTAAGAGTCTCTGGCAGATAGTCGATGCTACCACCTTCCTCTACGTCCACTACAGTCAGATTTGAGATCTTTCCTGTTACGATCGCAAGATTAGCATCTGGATAGTCTTTCCACCACTTAGTAATCTCGTCTTCTGTTGCAACTCTCTCTGTATACTCTTTCCAAGAGAAGAGAGGTTTCTTGTCTCTCCCAACTGGAATAACTGAGATGCCTCTTTGTGCTAATCTGATTGCAACCTTCTTACATCTGTTCTTCATCTGATTTGCCTAAAGTAATTTTTTGACTTTCAGCAAAAGCAATGATATCTTTGCCCTGGATGAAATACTTCTTCTTCTTGTTCTCACCACGAGCAACAACTGGAATCTTACCATCGTGGATCAAACGGTAAAGAGTTGATAACGACTTAAACGGAGAATAACCTTGACGAGAAAGATTAACGACCTCTGTAGTAGTATACCACAGGTCTGCATTAAACTCTACGATGTTATTCTTTGTCATAATTAGACTCTTAGCATGTCCTCATAGAGACCGCAATCACAAAACTCTCCGTCTTTATGTCTCAACGTAAATTCTCTGTTCTCAATTTGCATTACAACTTTCTGCATGCTACTGAGTAGATTAGATACTTGAGTCAATGTGCGTGTCGTAGTCAGTATTTGAATTGGCTGCCGTTTAATGCCCTTCCTGAATACGATGTAAGAGAAGACGTCTGGTAATTTGCCTTTCTCAATGAGGTACCATAAATAATAGAATGTCGGTTGATCAGATTCATCGACCATCTCTTGTGAGTATTTCTTAGAACTTGTCTTATAATCTCCAAGAGCACAGCGTAATTTCTCTGTATAATCAACGACACCTGTGATTGGTGGAAGAGAGAGACGTAAGCCAGTGAGAGGATCTTTGTCGACTTTAATCTCGAACCTTCTCTCTGTCTCATCAATCTCGATACCTGCTTCACAAAGCAGTTCATCTTTATGTTCTGACCAGAAAGATAACAGACGAAGTGCCTCTTCTCTTTCTGCCATGAACTTAGACATTGATACGCCAGTAACTTTGTCTTTAGTAAAGTCAGTTGCGAATACTGAGACAGGGTCTTTCTTCTCTTTCTCCAACAATTCGAGAGCTAAATGAAATGACTTACCGAGTACGAGTTGAATCGGATCAAATGGAAGTTTGAGCTTCATCACTCTCCTGTAATAATACAGTCTCGGGCATTTCAGATAGTCTCTGTATGCAGAATAAGAAATGCTTTTAACAAGATTATTGAGCATTTTCTTTTAGTGTCTTTAGTTGCTGAGCAAAGTACTTCTGGATGTATTCTTTCTGGCTTTCAGAAAGCTCATCAGCTTTTTCTTGAATCTCAGCAGCAGCAGCTTTCAGGTCTTTAATCGATTTAGACAATGTGATAGAGTTGATTAATGGAGCCATTGCTTCTAGCTCTTCTTGTTCGATTTCGACACCAACATGAGTCTTTAACTTCTTTCGCTTTGGTGCTGGAACCTCTTCATCTTCTATCTCCTTAACCTCATTGTCGATCTCAGCAACCTGAGCTTCAACTTCATCGACGCACATCTTGTATAGAGCATCGCTTACTTTCTTCGAATCTTCGACTGGTACATCTTTCGCAGTTCTCGACGCGTAGAGATCGATAGTCTCGTACTGTTGTCCTCCGTGTGCACTCATATTCAACTTCCTCGAGTAGCTACGAGTGATGTCTAGTACTTCAATCTTGTTTGCCATAGTAGCTAGTTAGACTAATAATAAATGCTTCATCAGTAATAGACGAGCTATTGTTCTGATGATTATGTCTTGAGATTGTGTGCAGCTTATCAGCCAACACTTTAATCTCTTGTTTCAATGCCTTTGCTTCGCCATTGTATGCTGAGTCAAAGATAACTTTACCGTCTCTCACGATACCGATCAAATATGTAAATTGCTTCTCTTCTTTTCGAACACTTGAGATGAGAGCAACATTTTCTGCAAACTGAATAGTAATTCTTTCGTTCTTTGTATAGAAGAGACAAGCCCAGATGTGGTTATCAGGTATGTACTTCATGACTGGAGGTATTACGATTCCGTGTTTGCCGAAGAGTTGTGGCATAGTTCACAGTTAAGAATAAGTTCGCCAGATGGAATCAATTGCTCGATTTCAAAATGACGGTTTCCGTAAACAGTCTGCACAGCTAAAAAAGCTGTGAAGTGACTCGCATTCTCGATTTCTGAGATCCCCTCGATATAGTCTAGCAGGGCAACTCTGATTTGATCAATCGAGAAACAGCTTACTCTGAATGGTTCAACAACTGTCGAGCAGAACTCCGATTCTATCTTACCTGATAGCTCAAAGCCTTTCAGGGATAAACTCAGATTTATCGGGTTGTTGGAAGTAAGCTTTTGAGTTTTGATATCGATACTCAGTTTTGTCATACTCGTTAATGTTATGCATCACAAAGAAGAGTTCACCAAGATACCTCTTGTATTCACCGAGATACCTCTCTGTTCCGTATACAGCAAAGACTTCGATCTCAAGGTCTGCGTTTGTAATCCCATTGATCTTTCTTAGCTCATACAGAATCTCGTCTCTGATGAACCACCTCTTAAGTGTTGAGATCTTAATTAGTGGCAGGATAGCTTCGAATTGCTCTCCACGAGAGTTAACAGAGACCAAAGCTTTAACACGAAGTTCGTAATGCTTGAAGTTAAGTGAGACCGTCTTTCGAACGTTTCTCCTCATTCGAACATAAGTGTACTCTTCTTGTGGTACCTGCTCTCTCATCTCTATTTCTTAGCTTTCTTTACCTTTGGTTTCCGTGGGTAACGGATATTGCATAACGTAGCGAGCATCTTTCGCATAGCCCTAAATGACTTCTTCGATGACGTAGCTGGATCAAATAGAGCAAGAAGATCACCGTATTCGTCTAGAATCTCCTGAGGAATCTCAATGAGGTTCTTTCGAGAGGCCTCTCCAGATGTACGAGTTCTCTTCTTACCTTTGCCAACGATGTCAAGAGCTTCTTCTTCCTCTTCAGGGAAGAGCATAGTACCAGAGTCTAACTTTTCTTTAGCGTTCTTACGCTCTTTAGCAGTTAGATCTAGGATTGAATCTTCATCAGATTCCTCAACTTCAACCTCTTCGTTAGCCATCTCTTCCTCGTCGTCGACTAGGATTGGGCCACCTAAGAAGTTGTTTTGCTGTTCTTTAAGCATAGGAAAGAATTAAAATGAATTAAGCAGCGACCTTCTTTGTCGCCTTCTTTGAAGCTTTCTTCGCTTTCTTGACTGGAGCTTCTGAAGAGACCTCAGCTGCATGTTTCTTAGCAGCTTTCTTGACAGCTTTGACATCGACTTCCTTTGAAGCCTTCAAAGCAGCTTTCTCTTCGGCTTTCAAAGCCTTAGAAGGTGAATCACCTTCAATGATACGAAGAGTAGCGTCGTTAGCTTTCCGACGGAATCTTCGTAGTGAAACTTTGCTTACAGCTTTACGAACTGTTTCGTTAGCTGTGTTCACTAGGTAGAACATACTTCGTCTAGTGTTGCTTTGCAAATGCAATAGCAAGTGACTAGGTTAAATAAATAAGTATCCAATAAGAACTGGATAGTATCATTATAATACGCAAATAAACTTTTGTAAATAGCAGATGTAATGCTTGCTATTGTTTATGTTTACCTTTCCTCAGATATTTCTGAAGCTCCTCGACATGCAACTTTATCAGTGCTGCTTTTAGCTTCTCTACGTCAAACATATCAGAGCAATCGCAATAGAGTTCTAAGAACCGACAGTCTCCTCTCAAGATCTCGAGTTGCTCCTGGTGATACTTAATGACTTGCTCCAGAGATCTAACAGCAGTGACTTTCGGTCTTTGTGCCATTGTTGCAACTGACTCAGACGCTGTTTTGAAATAAGCTAGCCTAATTGGATCGATCTCTTCTTTTGACATACTGCATACTTACTTGAATGTGAATTAGAGCAATCTTCCGATTGATATACTTATGATGCACAGATTTCTTAGTTCTCTTGAGATAGTACTTATGTCTCAGCTTATTATAGTATAGATAAGCAATGACGACATTACCGTGAAGATCCATTGCTAGCACACGAGAATATCGTCCTGCTTTTATCAATTGAAGAATCTTCTTCGGTGACATACTCTTACCTTGATTTCTTAATCTGCTCTAAGATGTTCATTGAGAGTCTCCTTAGTTTCTCAGTGAACTGAGATGAGAACTGCTCTGCTTCTTCGAACGTAAGTCCAAGAGACTCGTGCATATTATATCTAGTCAGACAACTAGTAATGTTGATGCTCAATCCAATCAGAGCTTTCTCTAATTGTTTCTCGAACATTCTGAACTCAAACGGATCAACTTCCTTAAGTTTCTTTAGAAGGTGACTTGAAAACTTGTTTTGTGTTAGCATTTTGTTTACTATTATATGTTTTAAGATAGCCAGAATAGCCACAGTTCGGGCATCTGACCATATACCTAAAGTCTTCGAGCACGATGTAAGCATCGAGATTACCACAGAATTTGCACTTCATAGAAGCTCGTTTAACTCTCGTATTAACTCACACAAGTAGTACGTCATCGCATTGTCTATCGTTGCTACTTCTTTGTCTAGCAGAATCTGAGCTGTCTTGCTATTTGCTAGAATCTTCTCTTCGAAGTTAACAACAAGCAATTTGATATCAGCTTGAGCCATTCTCTGAATTGCTATTTTCTGCTCATCGGAGATTGTCTTAATTCGATGAGAACGGAGATACTTTGGATGTGTCATAAGATTCTCATTAAGAATTTCATTGCTAGAAAGACGAGTAGCATCGTAATGAAGAACTCGAACGCTAGCTGTTTATTAGAAGTTTGCATCTTCGTTTGTACACCCGCATCTTCCGTCTTCATCTACTGCTTGATTGCAGAGTTCGCATGTCTGATAGATCACTGTATCGAGGTCGAGACCATCGAAGAAAGCAGCAATGTCTCTACATTCTGCAACCAATTCTCTAGCTGACTCAACTTCCTTTGCACTGTGTACTAAGCTATCTACTAGTCTCTCTTTACAAAGTTTTACAGCTTGCAAAGTATTCGTAAATAGCAGTTCTTTATGACTATGCATATTTTGATGAATTATTGACTTAAAGAATGGAGATTAGGCTGACGAATTTGCAGCTTATTTGCTCCATAGTGGCATTTTTAAGTAAAAGATAAGATAATATACAGGTAAGGATAAAAATTAATCTTTACTCTCGCTTTCTGCTACTTCCATACCAGCGTTAAGACCACCGATAATTGCTCTAACGATAAATGCTCCACTCTCTCGATTATCAGAAACCAGTCTTTCTGCTGCATTAGCCATTGCAGTAAACAGTTTTCTAACAGCTTCGATTCCTTTGTCCTTCTCGCTCATCTTAAGCATGACAGTAAGCGAGTTGTCTTTGCAGTCTTTGCCAACAACGAATAACGTCTCGAAGTTGTCAGCAGCTAGAAGAGTTCCGTCACATGTTCCACGTTCTTGTTTTTCATAATTGTAAAATTAACTAAATAAACGTAAGTTCCCAGTTGAAGAGAACGTTACAATGTTCATCTCTTTGTCTGTCCAAACTCTCTGGACAACCATCGAGTGAGCGAACTTAATGATAAAGATAAGAAAACCATTGTGTGCTCCAGCTCTGTAGATAACACACTCGTTTCTTTTCATCAACTCTTTGAGGTTTGTTTGCTGCATACGATTTGTCACTCTCAAGGATCGCTTGACTAACGACTCTGTAAGCAATCATACCACTTCAAGTCGCACTTCTCACCAACTAAAGCTACGAGAACAGAGTCTGGGAGCTTAGTAATAAGCAGCTTAACTAACGTTTCTAGTTTGTTAACTTTGTCACAGTAAGAATCTATTGTGCTTTGCATTTCTTCGATTACTGCATGAGCACTCTGTAATTCTTCTACTTTCTCTACTAATTCGTCAATCATCTCAACTTTCGCATTGTCATCGTTAACATTGTCTTCAATTTCAGAGACTCTGTACTCTAAATCGCTTAAGTCGCTTTGAGCTGCTTTGTCGTCTAGGTCGCCTTCGAAGTCTTCTAGTTTTGTTTCAATCGCACTGATATCACTCTCTTGCTCGGATACTAAGCGAGCGAGCTCTTTGATACCAACGACTTTCTTCTTCTCGTTTTTCATAGTGTTTATTGTTATAGAAGCTTAAAGCGCTTCTTTTTTATTAAGTTCATCAATCAAGTTAGCAACTTGCGAATCAGTCATGCCATCAACTAGCTCAGTAGCTATCTCGTAGATATCAATGTCAAAGAGTTCTAGTACTTCAGCTGGTGTGTGGTTTGAAAGCAATTCTAATGCTTGTACTTTGTTGTCCATAGGAGTGTTTAATAATTGTTTTGAGTTTGTCATATTTTTTTAGTTAAAGTTAAATTAAATTGTTAAAGTTAATCATCGCATTCTACCAGTTTTCCGTTTTTTGCTTTATAATACACATCTGGCTTTATTTTTTTGCCATCTACTTTGGCTACTACAATGTTTTTAATTTTTTCCTTATCTGCGTCTAAATTCCACTCTACTGCTATTAACCAAGAGCCTAAAGCCCCCTCTACTTTTGAATTTACACCTAAAGCACAAGCAATTGAGTTTTTAGTCTTTACACTAGCTATTGAGCAGCACCTTGTCGCTATAGCATTAGAGTATTCCCCCTTAGTCACAGCCGTTGAATAAGTTCCTGCCATTATAGCATCAGCATAATCCCCCCAAGTAATGGTGTGGGAAGAGTAGCTAGTTGCTATTGCTTGAGCATTGTCCCCCCAGGTTGATGCGGTTGAGTGCATACCCATAGCAATGGTTGTTGCCCCTTCCCCACTAGCCATAGCATTAGAGTTTTCCTCAAAAGTTATTATCTTAGACTTGTCCCCCTTTATTAGAGCCTTTACCATTTCCCCCGTTGCTACTAGATTGGTTTCTTTATCTTTAATGGTAATGTTTATTTCATCACCCGTGTTGATAATTGTGTTTTTTTTGTTTGTCATATTGTTTAAGTTAAGTTAGGTTATTTTGAGTGAGAGTAAACACTATCTACATTATCCTACTACCACCGCAAATGTTTGGCAACTATCCCTTCTATTGCTTATTCTTTTTATCGTCTATGGTCATTAGCCTGTACCCGCCAATGAATACGAATACCCAGTTAGCTAATAGTATTAGTCCGCCAAGCGATTCGTAGAAGAAGTATAATACTACGGCCGCTACTAGCGTCCACACTAGCCATTTTCCCAATGTTTTGTTTGTCATATGTTTATTATTAAATAAATTGTGAATTATGGTGGCTTTTAGCCAGAGCCACCCGAATTGGTTAATTGTTTATGATATCATTATAATACGCAAATTGTATTTTGTAAATGGGTGATGTCTATATCTTTGCATAGACTGCTTCTCCGTTTGAGAAGATTCCTACGCAATTTAATTTATCAGTATAAAGCTCGAATGCTTTCTCAATTCTTTTAGTCTCTCTGTCAATAGCTGCTTGCACTGTCTTCGGTACTGGAATGTCGCATAAGTCTCCTTCTTCGTAATCTCCATCTCTGTCTTTAATAACATCGACCTGCCAATCAAAGTTTGTTCCGTCATAATAAGCTCCTCTGACAACTGCATAGATTGTTATTCTCCAGATGTCCCAGAAAACTAACTCTTTCTCCAAGAAGTATTCTCCAGGGTAACTTCTATTGTTGTCTGAGATGCTTACTTCTCTGTAGCCCTTAGATGTTAACTCGCTTGCAATGTTATCTTTTGCATCTCTCCAGTTCTCTGTCCATTCGTCTTCTTCTGAGACTGCAAAGATTTTACTTGCGTTCTTGTTATAAAAGTTTGGTGCAGACATAAGTTTATTTGATTAGTTTGTTAGATAATAACTTAGTTAGATAATGCTTCACTGTACTTCTTCTCTTTGATTAACTGAGAGAAGGTCTTTTTGTTAATCTTAGCATGCTCTGCTTCTTGTTGCTTAATAGCATCATCTAGCATGCTTTCTAGATTAGTCGTAGACTTAGCTTTCTTAGTAGATTTATCTACTTGCTTAGTAGACTTTGCTACTTGGGTCAGCTTAGCTTCTTCTCTCTTAGCTAGCATACTTTCATAAAGGGAAATAGCATTCTTCTTACTCTCTCCTGATACTATTACGTAACTCTTCTCTTCTCTGTACTCTTTCGTATACTTCTTTCTTGCTACTTTACGTAAGTACTTTCTGCTACTATGCTCTAGTATTACTGCATAGTCTTCTTTGTTAATGATAGCATTGTAAGGATACTGCATAATGTTAATGTTAATGTTAGTTATACTATACTATACTATACTAGTAGTAAGTATACTATACTATACTAGTAGTAAGTATACTATACTATACTATACTATACTAGAAGTAAGTATACCAGTATCAGGTAGTATGCAATGTGCATTCTCCTTGATGCCAGTATTGTGCTATACTAATAGGATAATAATAGGATAATATACTGATAGTATTATTAAGTTAATTGATAAGGATATTTGATTGTTAAGGTACTGGTTTGTTTTGGATGTTTATATCATAATACGCAAAACGAAAAATGTAAATAGCTCTAAAAGGCCTGTAAACGCTACGTCAAAAAAGTTATTAACAATCGATGCTGTGCATCGTAACAGGTAACTGATAGTTTGGTGAGGTAAATTCTGTTCGTTTCGAGCTGTCTCCCAACGATGCATGGTGCTGCTCTCAGAAAGTAAGGGGGTATTGTTGCTGAATAGGGATAGGTTGTTTTGCTTACTGCTAGTTAGTATCTAGTCTAATCTTCTATCTGACAGACACCCTTCAATACTGTCGGCCACTCTCCATACTTCTATCTTTACGAGTCTAACAAATTTTTATAAACTTGAACTAGAGAGAGTTATCCAGAGCAATCACAAGAACAAGACCTCTAAGAAGATGGGGCTTTTGCAATTTTTTTTATATTATTTTTTATAAAGTCCAAAAAGCACCCAGAGTAAACCAATTGATTTTATTGACCTTTGTCGCCTATTTACAAAACAATTGATTCGTGATATGATATAACATGTTCAATAAA
>Ga0208197_1001480_pt1 | contig 23287 bp, 12 predicted proteins | sample AD_JPNNA4_MetaG_FD_184444 | JGI IMG/M metagenome (GOLD analysis project Ga0208197, IMG submission 184444) | Active sludge microbial communities of municipal wastewater-treating anaerobic digesters from Japan - AD_JPNNA4_MetaG (SPAdes) (version 2) | ecosystem: Engineered > Bioreactor > Anaerobic...
GGCCATCGCGTCACTGGCGATGAAAATCGCGTCGGGGCGCAGCGGCAAGAGACGCCGCATCGCCGCTTCGCCCCCCGCCTCGCTGAAGCCCCCCTCCACAATCAAGGCCGGATCAACGGGGATAGCATGGATGCGGAGCGCATTCTCATAGCCCTGCCGGCGATCCACGCCAGAAATGGTGTCCAGCATCCCCGTTATGGTAGCGATCCGCCGACACCCCAGCCGGTAAAGGTGCTCGACGGCCATCTGGGCGCTGGAAATATTATCTACGTCCACGTAACTCACCTCCGGCGCGTTGGGATGCCGTCCCACAAGCACAAAGGGCAGCTTTGAAGCGTTCAGCGCGGTGACGAGGGGGTCGTCCAGCACCATCGAGGAGATGATGACGCCATCGAGCAAGCCGTTGTTCAGCACCTTGGTGATGAAGCGTATTTCATCCGCCGGATCTGCCATCCACAACGTCATGGCATAATCGCGGGCATTACAGGCGGCGAAGGCTCCTTGCAGGAGGATGGGGAAATAGGGATCGGAGAAGACCTCGACCACCCGCTTGGGGATGATCAGGCCCAGGACGTGCGTCTTGCCGGCGGCCAGACTGCGAGCGATGGCGTTGGGCTGATAGTTAAGCCGCACCACCACTTCCAGGACGCGCGCGCGGGTCTCCTCGCTCACATGCGGATCGTTGTTGATGACCCGGGACACCGTCGAACGCGAAACGCCGCTCAGACGGGCAATCTCTTCCAATGTCGCCATATTCCAGCCTCCTGGAGCACGGGTCTTTTTGAGCAGGAAACGCCTGCGGCGTCCTCTACGCTGGCTCTGACATCGCCGCCCTGTCGCGGGAGCGCTCCCACGTCTCATTATAAGCGCATTTTAAGCGCTGTCAATGGGAAAACGTGGGAAGCGGTCAAACTCGAACAAAAAAAACCGTCCGGCGTGGGAGCGCCAGACGGTTAAGCGGGTAAAGGGATTCGAACCCTTGACATCTTGCTTGGGAAGCAAGCGTTCTACCACTGAACTATACCCGCGTCTTGCTTCAACGAGAAAAATTATACCACAGACCCATGATTTGACAAGACCCCCGGCTCACAACCTGCGCTTTTGTGGTATCATACCGGGCATGGATGACAGCTTACAGCGCAAACTACGCCGCCTCGGCGTGGTCAAGGGAGTGCAAAACCTCAAGCCGGCGGCGCCGGTATCCCCGCGCCCTCCTGCGCCGCGGCCCGCCTCTCCCCTCGAGCCGCTGCCGGGGGCCCCGGTGATGACGCCGCAGGGCATTACCTGGGTCTGGCAGCGACAGTATCCCGCCGACCACTATCACGGCGCGTATCGGCTGGGCGAGCTGAGCCGCCTCGAGCCTCGAGCGCTCAGCCTGCTCGGCGGGGATGATCTCGGCGCGCGCCCCGCCTTCCTCGACACCGAGACCACGGGGTTGGCGGGCGGCGCGGGCACGCTGATCTTCCTCACCGGCATCGGGGTCTGGGAGGGCGACGGCGTCACATTGCACCTGGTCTTCCTGCGCGATCCCGCTGAGGAGCCCGCCGCGCTGCACTACATCGCCGAATTGCTGCGCGGCGTGACGGGCCTGGTCACCTTCAACGGCGCCGGCTTCGATCTGCCGCTGCTGGAGAGTCGCTTCATCTTGCAGCGGATGCCGTCGCACTGGCGCGCGCTGCCCCATCTGGACCTGCTCCCCATCGCGCGGCTACTGTGGCGCGACCATCTCCCCTCGCGCCGGCTGGGGGTTTTGGAGGCGGAGCTGCTCGGCATCCACCGCGCCGAAACAGACCTTCCTTCCTGGCTGATCCCCGCCGCCTACCGCGATTATCTCCTCACGGGACGCACGGACGAGATTCACCGCATCTTCTATCACAACGAGATAGACGTCCTGAGCATGGTGACGCTGCTCATCCATTGCGCGCGGCGGCTACAGTCGCCCGACACCCTGCAGCTGGAGGCCGCCGAATGGGTCGGGCTCGGCCGGCTCTACGAGCGCGCCGGCTGCACCGCCGAAGCCGAGGCCGCCTGGAATCGCGCGCTTGAGGCGGACACCCTCCCGCCGGAAGTAGCCGCGCGCCTGTGGGAACTGTTGGCGCTGCGCCGCAAGCAGGCCGGCGAGTGGGACGCGGCGCTTGACCTGTGGGAGGCCTGGGCTGAGCGCCTCCCCCGCGCCATCGAGCCGCTGATCGAACGCGCGAAGGCCTTCGAATGGGTCCGGCGCGACATCGTCGCCGCCCTCCAGGAGACCGGGCGCGCGCTCGACCGCGCCGCCGCCCTGCCGCGCGGTTTCGTCCGCGAGCAAACCCTCGCCGAATTGCGGCATCGCGAAGCGCGCCTGCGCCGCAAACTCGAAGCCGCGCCGTGATCGCCTCCGCGCCATTTCCCATTTCCCTGCCTTTGAGTATAATCGGAGCTGATACAGGCGTGCGACCGTGTCCACGTGCCCACGTGTGAAGGTGCGAACGTGCCCACGTGCCCACGTAAGTGACTCGCCGACTCGCTTTTTCGCTGATTCGCTTTCTCGCTGATTCGCCATTTTTTGAGGAGCCCTGGATGGAAATCACCTGGTATGGTCTGGGCTGTTTTCGCATCGTTGAACGCAGCTATCCCGCCGTCATCACCGATCCCTTCGACGAAGAGGCGAGCGGCTACACGCTGCCGCGCGCTCGTGCGGAGATCGTCACCCTCAGCCAACCGCTGGATGATCCCCGCGAGATTTCCTGGCCTCGCTTCCGCGGCCCTACGCGCACGCTCGCCAGCCCAGGCGAATACGAAATCGGCGGGCTGTTCATCACCGCGATCCCTTCCTACCGCGACCGGCAAAAGGGCGCTGAACGCGGCGAGAACATCATCTACACGTTCGACCTCGGCGCGCTCACCGTCTGTCACCTCGGCGAGCTGGGGCATGTTCCCAGTCAATCGCGCATCGAGGGCCTGGGAACCGTGCATGTGCTGCTGATCCCCGTGGGCATTCCCGACGGGTTGACCCCCTCAATGGCGGCGGAGGTCATCAGCCTGATCGAGCCCAATATTGTCATCCCCATGAATTACAAGACGCCCGATCTGCGGATGGAACGACACCCCGTCAGCCGTTTTCTCAAGGAAATGGGCGTCACCAATCCAGAAACGCAAAGCAACCTCAAAGTTACCGCCGGAGCCATCCCCGAGGAGACCCAGATCATCCTCCTGGAGCCGCAGAAAGGCAACGGCGCGTAACCCCGACCTGATTTAAGGAGGCCCAACAATGTTCAGGCGATACCTGTCAAGCGGAGTGATCATGCTGATGGTGCTGTTGATCGCCGGTTGTGGCACGCCGGAGCCGGCGCAACCGGTGGATCTCGAGGCCATCAAGGCACAGCTTGACGCCGGGCAGGTCAGCGAGGTGTTGACGGCGCTGGAAGCCGCGGTGAAGCAAGAGCCGGAAAACGCCGAGGCCCATTTCTTGCTCGGCGTGGCGTATTTCAAGACCGGCGCCTACGAGAAGGCGCGCGAGACCTTCAACCGCACGCTGGAGCTGGATCCGGCCCGCGCCGCCGCCGTGCACCACAACCTCGGCGCGCTCGCCATCCAGTTGGAAGACCTCGACACCGCCGTGGCCGAGTTCCAGGCCTCGCTGGCGCTGGAACCGGACGATCCCGACACGCACTATCAGCTGGGGGCGGCGTATCTGCTCCAGGCGCTACCAGCAAACGAGAACGCGGCGCCGCTGCAGGAGAAGCTGGAGCTGGCCCGTGCGGAGTTCACCCGCGCGCTGGAACTCGCGCCGGGCAAGGCAGAAGTCCTGGTGGGAATGGGGAACGCCTATCTGCTGGAGGGCGACATCACCCAGGCGACCGCTTACCTGGAACAGGCCGTCGCCGCGGCGCCGGAGATGCCCGAAGCGCTCTTCGGTCTGGGACGGATTTACGCGCTGACGGGCAATGTCGAGCAAGCGCGGGAGATGCTGGAGCGTTGCCTGGCGGCCAATCCCCCCCAGAGCTGGGCGGAGCAGGCTCAGGAGCTCTTAAAGCAGCTGGGAGATTAACTTCCCGGAAAGGGGATCCACATGAACAAACCGGTCAAACTGCTGATGAGCTGGGACATCCGCTCGGGACGCGAGGAGTCCTACCTGCAATTCATCACTCAGGAATTCCCCGAATCCATGATCAAAGCCCACCTGCAGCCCTCCGAGGCGTGGTATACCATCTACGGCGATTGGCCAGAGGTGACGATGGGCTTCGTCGCCGACGACCTGGAGACCGTGCAGACGTTCCTGAATTCGGACGCCTGGGTCAAGCTGCGGCGGAAGCTCGCAGCGTTCATCAAGGATTATCACCATCGCGTCGTGCCGCTGCGAGGCGGCTTTCAATTCTGACTACTGAGCCCGTTTTCCGCACTTGTCAAATCGAATAGAGAGCCGAGTTTAGCCGGTCTCGGGACATTCGTGCCTGGTCTGGCGCACGCGGAGGAGGGGGTGGGGCGTGCGCCCAGCCCTCGGTCATCGGCTTTGAGGGGAGTACGGTCTCTCCACTCGAGCTCTTGACGTACCTCTCCCTTCCCGCCAACCGGGCCTACTCGGCAACCTGCCAGCCGTCAGGGGGCGGCAGAGCCAGCGGCAAGGCCTCGCCGCCAGGGAGCAACACGTGAGGCCAACGCGGGCATCGCAGGTCCGCCAGCACCTGCGCCAGAATCTCCAGCAGGCGGGCTTGCTCCTCGTCCACCGGCGCAACCCGGTACAGGCTGCTCCCATCCCAGCACACGGTGACGATGACTTCCAGGCTTTCGAGTTTCTCGACGATCCGTCGGGTGGTCATCGGCAACCCGCCCTGGCGCACCTGGCGCTCCAGCAGGCTGTAGGCCAAGAGGGCCAGCATGTGGATGAGCAGCATGCCGGCGATGCGCTCGTCCTTGTGCAGATAGATCGGCGAGACCTTCAGGTCGCTCTTGCACACCTGGAAGCGCTTCTCGACCTTATCCTTGTCCCGGTAGAGCGCGAACATGCGCCGCGGCGAGAGCCGCCAGTCGTTGGTGACCAACAGGTAGCGCCCGTCGTGCTGCCCCGCCTGCTGCAGCGCGTCGTGGTCAACCCACCAGCGCAGGCCGATCTTGCCCTGCTCGTCGGCGTAGGCTTGCACGCGCAGCAGTTTGCCGACGGGCGAGCGGCGCAGTTGCGTCTCGGCATGCTTCTGCACCGCCTCGACGCTGCGGTAGTGGGGCTGGCCGATCTTGGCGCGCACCGCGATCAGGCGATGGCGCAACTCCCATAGTTGCGCGGCCCGCTCCCGACGCAGCGAAGCGCGCATCGGCCCGCTGAGCACCACCAGGCCGCGCTGCACGATCTGGCGCCCGGCGTGCTCGAAGGTGACCTGGCAGGGGACGCCCCAGTAACCGGCCGGCCCGCGCTCGTCGGTCAACGGCTGGGTGTAGAACTCGTGCTCGGAGAAGGCGGTCAGCAGTTGTCGGTGCGCCTTCTTCTGCGGCTGCAGCCCGGCCAGATAGCGCAGACCGTGGTCGTTGTAGGCGCAGACCAGTTCGTCGTTCAGATTGGCGCGGTCGCCGACGATGATGGTCTCCTGCACCGGCCAGCCGTGCGCTTCCAGGAGGCGCGTCAAGCGCGCCATGTTCTCCTGGACGGTCGCCATATCCGCCGTGCGCCCGGCCCACAGGTCGTACGCCGTGGGAATGCCACCGTCAGCGGTCACGTTCAGGCCCTCCTTGAACTTGCGCTTGTCCAACGGGGTGTTGTGGGCGAAGCCAAAGTCGGCCAGTTGGCTGTCCGTGTAGGCGCCGTGCACTACGAAGGCGGTCAGGTCGTAGAAGATGACGCGCAGGTCGACGTTGGCCTGCACCAAGGCGCGGTGGACGACGTCCTGCCAGATGTCACGGCTGTGCTGGCCGAGCGCCTCCAGCGTCCGCCCCAGGCGGTCGTCGTTGAACTTGTCCGCCGGCACGCCCAAGGTGTGGACCAGCACGGTGCGCGCCATCCAGTCTGCGACCCGGTAGAGCGGCCGTGGGGCGACCAAGCGGTTGAGGATCAACACCACGGCGACCGCCCCGTGGTCTACATCGGCTGCCGTCGGACAGTGGCGGTTGATGATCGGGCGCACCTGGAGGGTCTCCAGCAGCGCGTACAACACCGGCAGAGCGCCCATGTAGCGCCGCAGCTGCGAGCGGGTCAACAAGTCCACGATGGTGGCCATGGTCAACGCGCCCCTCAACGCCAGGCGGGCGAGGAACGTCAGCCACCTGGCGCGGCGACGGGCCTGGTTGATGGCGCGGCGCATGCAGCGCAGGGCTTCGTTGCGCCACCAGCGGCGCGGACGGTGGAGAGGCCGCCAGGGGACGAGCCAGCCGTTGTGCGGGTCGTGGGTGACCACGCCCGCCAGTGCGGGCGGGCCACTCGATACACCATCATCACCTGCCGCTGGCACCGGTGTGGCGAACAGCACCACACAACAGACGATGGCCCACAGCAGCCAGGCCGGAACGGCTATCTGTCGGAATCGCGCTTTGAATTGCATCGGGAAGCCCTCCATTGGATATGACGTTGCTTCCCATGTTGCCACAAAACTCGCGATCCCGCCAGTCGCGCTCTCTATTCGGTTTTCAAGGTGCGGAAAATAGGCTAAGGTTCGCGTTACTACTACGGCTTTTGGACTCGGTTTTAAAGTGTGTTGGTAAGCCAAAGTAGCCTCTGATTTGACAAAATGTGGTGTGCGCGCAGACTTAGGGCAACACCTTAGGACTAGGCGGGCATACCGATGAACATAATCGAGCGCGGGAAAGTGTTTCTGCAGCAGTTGCAGGAGTTGGCAAAGCGGACGGCCTGGGACTGGAAGCGCTGCCCCCACTGCGGCAGTCAGTTGACCATCAAGAATGGTGGCTATGCACGTCATCCCTGGGGTTTCGAGGGGCGCGAGTGCATCCGGGTGCAGCGGCATCTGTGCCATGCGTGTCACCATACGTATGCAGAAACCTCGCCCTGGCTGGCGCGTGGGAGTTGGTACTATCGCGAAGTCCATCGGGCGGCGGTGGATCACTGGCTCCATTTAGGCACCTCCTTGCGTCGCACGGCGGAAGTGTTGCGTTCCTGGATCGGGCATCAAGAACGGTGGCAATTGTGGCGGCCATTGGATACTACCCCCCGCGAGCCTTGTCGACTTTCGGCCAGCACGGTGCATCGCTGGCTGGATGGGGCCGGGCGGCAGGCCGTCGCGAGTATCCCCGGGCAACTTGAGGGGATTGGCAACCCGCAAGTTGTGGGTGCCGATGGGCTATGGGCCAAGTTGAAGGACCACGTCGTGCGGGTAGTATTGCTGCTGACTGACAGCGTGAGTGGCTTGATCTATCCCCCTGTCGTGGTTCACGATGAGGAGCACGCCAGCGCCTGGGAGCAGTTGTTTAAGCGGGCCCAAAGGGCGGGGTTGAATCTCGAGCAGTTGCGCGGCGTCTGTTCTGACGGCGCGTCAGGGTTGTTAGCCTATTTGCGCCGGGACTTATACTGGGTATTGCAGCAACGCTGTATCTGGCATATCTGGCGCCTCTTGAGTGAGGGACTGGCCAGCGCCGCCAGCGCGGCCGCGCAGGGGTTAACGGCTGCCGCTGCGGCTACCCTGCGCGTCCAGGTGCGGGGGGAGTTGCTGCGGTTGCTCCATGCGGTGTTGGATGCCCAAACGGAGGCCGCCGCAGAAGTCGCCCTGGTGGCCCTGAGGGCGCATGCCTACGGTCAGGAGTTGGCCCAGCAATTGACCCAGTTGATGGACCGCCTATTCGTGTATCAGCTGGCGTATTGCCAGGGGCTACCGCGGGTGGGCCCCGAATGGTACTGGCGTGATTTCCGTTTGCGGCTCAGCCGCGGGCGCAATCATCGCTCCGAGCAACGTCTGGAACGGGCGACGGTCCTCTGGGCCATCTACCACAACTTCGAGCCCGCTCAATGGAGATCAGAACGTAAGCGACACTATCGTCATCCCGGGCAAAGCGCCCTCCAAGTCGCAGGCGTGCCCCCCGGACCAGTGAGTTATCTGGATGCTTTGGGCGTTTGAACGCCCACGGTACCCTCGCTGGCAGTCGGACACCGGGCCCCAGCGAGGGGGGGCGAAGCCTATCTCTGTAAAACCAGTAACCGCTAACCAACAAACCAGCAAAAGTCGCCAACACAAGCCGGAACCGAGTCGGCTTTTGACACACCGGGCAGACGCCGATCAGTTGTAACAGGTGTTCTTCCACCTGGTAGCCGGTGCTGCGCTGGACCTCGGCAATCAGCACTGAAAGGTCCTCCCCGCCGGGAAATTCCACTGCTTGCCCGCAGCAGCGGCAGAGGAGGGCGTGACGGTGGCCCGGCGAGGCGAGCAGATAGCCGTGGCAGCCGTCGGCCAGGTGGACGCGGCGCACCAATCCCAGCTGCTCCAGCAGATCCAGCGTGCGGTAGACGCTGACCAGGCCCAGTGCCGGGTGAATGGCCCGTCCGCGCGTGTGGAGCTCCTGCGGCGACAGCGGCGTCGTTTCAGCCAGCAGGACCTGCATCACTGCCCGCCGGGCCGCTGTGAGGCGATGGCCGGTTTCCGCGAACTTTTCTTCCCATGCCATGGTGAATCGCCTTGCCAAAGCTGATTATTGAAAATTATTTTCAATAACCCAATTATATCCCCTAACTCGGAAAAAGCAAGGAGGCTGGAGTTGAACGGTTGAGAAATGGGCAACGTCCCAGCTTGCGCCGACCCAATGCGGCTAAAGCCGTGAATTAAAGATGGGGTTTTCTCAGAGGGCAATGCTCTCCGCGAAAACCCCTGAAACATTCTGAGCGACCTTCAGGCCGCCTCAGGGCTGAAGGTCTGCGGCGTTACAAGTTTGCGGGCTACGGCCGCAGGTGCTCTACGAAGAAGCGGGTGATCTCGCTGTAGCAGCGCACTTTGTTCTCGTATTTGATGACGTCGTGCCCTTCGTTTTCAAAGATGATGATCTCCACCTGCTTGCCCTGGGCGCGCAGCTGGTTGACCACGTCTTCCGACTCCACAGCCTTGACGCGCGGATCGTTGCGGCCCTGGATGACCAGCAGCGGGCAGGTTAGGGCAGACAGGTGTGTGCTGGGGGAGCGCTCCACCAGGAAATCGTGATCCTTTTCGGGGTGACCCAACGCCAGGTAGAAGTAGGTCTTCCAGGTCTCCGGCAGGCGATCCAGGAAGGTGAACAGGTTGTATGGGCCGAACATGTCGCAAGCGGCGGCCCAGAGCTCGGGGTGGCGCCCGACAAGCGTCAGTGTCATGTAGCCGCCGTAGGAGCGACCCACCACGGCGGCGCGGCGGGTATCCACGCGGGGGTCCTGGCGCAGATGGTCTAACGCGGCGACGTGGTCCAGCCGGTCTTGCCCGCCCCAATCGTGATCCACGTGCTTGGTGTACGAAAGGCCGTAGCCGGTGCTGCCGCGCGCGTTGGGCACGAAGACAGCGAAGCCGTTGAGCGCAAGATACTGGATCAGCGGCATGGAGAACCAGGTGAAATCGGGTCGCTCCTGGCCCTGCGGTCCGCCGTGGATGTAAAAGACGACGGGGCGCGGTCCCTGGAAGCCCAGTCCCGGTGCGGGCAGGTAGAGCCGCGCTGAAACGCGCAGTCCGTCGTGGCTGATGAACGAGGCGTCCTCACCCGGCGCGAGCAGCTCCGCCGGGATGCCCAGCACGCGCTCGCGTGTGACCTGGCGGAGCGTCCCGTCCGGTTCCAGCAGGTAGAGCTGCACCGGGGAGATCGCTGTGGAGAAAGCCAGGGCATACGTATTGCTATCTTTGTCGTAATGGATGCCCTGTAACACTCCATTGCTCAGCGCGCCGGTACCACAGAGCACCCGCTGCAAGTGGAAGGTGAGGGTGGCCTCGTCCCAGCGGCCTTCGTAGGCCCAGGAGCAGCCATCTATGTTGTAGGTGAGCAGGTAACGGTTGCCGTCCAGCCGTTCCAGCAGCTCCAGTTCGCCGTCGCCGGTGTGAGCGAGGCCCTCTATGGTGACCGGGTGGAGGGTCTGCGGCTGATCCAGCGGCAGGTAGGCCAGGCCGTAATGGTCGTCAAAGAGCACGGTGGTGATGAGCAGTCCGCCGCCGGGAGTGAAGGCCCCCGCGCCAAAGCCGGTCAGCGGTACGGTTTGCTCCGGCTGGCGCTCTTCCAGCGGGACGCCGTAGAGGAGGGTGCGGTCATGGTCGGCCAGCGCCCGGGTGAACAGCACGACATCCCCCACTGTATAGCCGTCGGCCAGCACAAAGTGTGTATAGGCCTCATTGGCGGCCGCACATTCGTTGCCGTAAAGGCTGCTGCCGAGGCTGACCGTTTCCAGCGTGGCCAGGTTCACGTAGAAGGTCTCCATGACGGGGTTGGTGCGCGGGTCCACTTCCAGGACGGCCAGATCGCGCTCAGGGTCGGCTTGCGCCAGGCGCACCTGCTGACCGGCGAAGCGGTCGCCGAAGATCGGTTCCGGGATGCCGCCGGTGAGCGGGACCCACATCGGCTGGTAGTTCTCGTCGCCGTCGCGGTCAATCATCACCATGATTTTGCCCAGATGCGGGAAGACTTTGAAGAGGGTCAACTCGTGGACCAGGACCGGGTTTTGCAGCGCAATGTCGGGCGGGAGCAGCGGTTCAGGGACGCTGCCGCCCTTGTCCATCGCGTAGAGGCTCATGCGGCCGGAGAGGTTGCTGATGAAGTAGAGCCGGTCGCCTACCAGCTGCGGGCTGAGGAAAAGCCGCGCAGAAAGCAGAGATTCAACTTTAGTAACTGTTCAGCCACTGACTAAAAAACGCAAAATTTCCTGGCGACTGCTGAAGATTGAGTATCAACTTTTTCCCCCTATCCCCTGGCCCCTTTCCCCCGCGCAGCGCGGGGGAAAGGGGCACTTTTTTTGTGGATTTTTGCAGGCGGGCTACGCCCGCCTGCAAAAATCCTATTTTTTTCTCCCCCTCCCCAACGGCGTATGCGCCGTTGGGGAGGGGGCAGGGGGTGGGGCAAAAGCTACAGGCCACAAAGGTTCCTTCATCGCCGTCTGGCACCCTGGCGCCAGGCTGAACAGTTACCAACTTTAAACGATTGGGACATAGTAACTCCTTTTCGAAAAGTCGTTTAGTTGTTTAGTCATGTGGTCAGTGAATTACAAGGCATTATACTACTACGTGCGGAGAATTCATCAAGGGGTCACGGTGAGCACGGCCACCGGCACGGCGTCATTGCGGAAGCGGACGCCAGCAACGTCGGCTGCGGCCAGCCGGGCCTGCGTTTCAAATCGGTACAGCCCGACGGTGATGGTGAACGGCCCCTGTGTTTCGGGGGGGAGGGTCAGCCGGTAGGTGTCCACAAAAGGTCGCCCGGGCTGCCACCAGGAAGTGGGGTAGTTGCCGTTGAAAGGATGTGTATCCCGCTGTGCAATGGGTTGTTCGGCGTCGGCGGGGACAACGTGGACGAACACGACGTAGTTCTGGCTGACCGGCCTGGTGGCCTGCCAGGTCAACTGCACGGTCACGGTGTCGCCGGGGTGAGGGGTGACCGGCGCTACGGTAGCCGATTGCAGGATGATGCCCTCGTCAAATTGGGCTACCGGCGACCCCGCGCGGACCGCCGCGGCAGGAGGGACGTAGACCGGTATGAGCAGATGCAGGATCACGGCCATGCTGAGTGCCCAGCACAAGAGGACCCCGCCGGCCGCGGCCAGACGCCGCCCGGCTCGCGGCCACAGTCGGACCCAACCGACCGCCCACAGGGTCAGCCAGGCCGCACCGTAGGTGCCGATGTAGCGGGGCCCCCCGGCGATGTAGCGGAGGGTGCCTTGCACAGTCAGAGCCACTAAGGCCACAGTGTAGCTCAGCAGCCCCCACGCGACCGTGGGCCGCGCCCCTTTTCGCAACCAGCCTAAAAACCCGAGCAGGAGCACAACAGCTATGGCGTAATAGATGCCATCCGATGCGAAGACGTAACACTCCCCTAAGGTGACCAGGATCGCCCGGGCGAAGCCAGCGGCCTCTCCCTGCCACCAGGCGGTCAGGGTCAAGGGGGTGGGGCGGAGCGTCAGGCAGGCGGAGGCTAACGGATCATGATATAGGAGCACGTTGTGGATGAACAGAGGGGCGCAGGCCAGGCCGCCGATCAGCAGCGGGATCAGAACCGGGCGCGACAACCGTCGCCGCACCAGCTCGCGGCCCAGCAGCAGCGTTAGTGGCACTAACAGGATGAGTCCTTCCAGGCGGGTGTAGATGGCCAGCGGCAATAAGAGGGCGAGCCGTCGTGCCCGCCGGGGCGTCAATCCGTCTGTCCAGGCCCAACTGAACTCGGCTAGCGCCAGGGCGTTGAACGCAACCAGCAAGGCGGTGTTGTTGATGGCGGTCTGCACAAAAAGGGCGGTCGGCAACGTCGCAGCAGCTAAGGCGGCCAGCGTCGCCGTCCCCCGTCCGCGCCAGGCGCGCGCGCCCAGGTGGACACCGCACAGGCCTATCACGCCCCACAGCAGGGATAGGTAGCGCAGCATAGCCACGACTGCGGCATCGCCGGCCAGCGCCAGGTAGCGACCGCCATTGCCCGGCGAGCTGCAGAAAAAGGGATTCTCGGTGATCCATTCACCGGGCAAGCGCAGCGGCCCCGATCCGCTCAGCAATGCCGTCAGCCAGTAGTAGAGCGGCGGCTGGCAGCGCTCATCCATGACGAAAGGTGGCTCCAGGGGGGTATGCATCTGCGGCCAGAGCGTCCCCTGGCGGATGTCGGCCACGTAGACCAGGTGGAGCGCCTCGTCCGGCTTGGCCAACGGCACGATAGGCCGCCAGTAAAACCAACCCCAAAGCAGATAGACGCTGATCAGTGTTCCGCACAGCAGGCGGTCGCGCCAGCAGTCAATCTGCCGGGGACTTTTCATGGGAGCACTCGCACCCGGTTGAGCAACAGGAAGTCGGTGCCGTCGGGCAGCTTCAGCCGTTCAAACGTGTCGGGCCGATACCAGCCCAGTTCAATTTCGTAGATGCCGGGCGGCGTCTCCGGCTTGACGACGAGCGTGTAGACTTCCTGATGCTCCTCCCCAGGCTGCCATTGCGAGGTGGGGGGCGCTGGCTGTTTATCCTGTTGCCCCCAAATAGTCTGCGGCGGCTGCAAAATGTGGGTGAAGACGGTGTAATCCCGTTCCACCGGTCTCAATGCGCGCCAAGAGAGGGTCAATGTTACCGTCTCGCCGGGCCGGACCTGACGCGGTGTTAACTCAAAGCCGGTCAATTCCAGCTGTTCACCGAAGCGATAAGTGACTTTGTGCGGTCCCGCCCCCTCAGGGGTGACCAGGGCCGTAGTACCGAAGCGCACAGCGTCACCCGCCGCGACTACGCCCGTGCCGGTCGCCGGCAGCCGCTCGCCAGTGGTGAGATCGTAGAAGCCCACGGCCACGGTCAAGGTCGCCGGGGTCATCGCCGTCGGTGGAATTGGGAGCCGGATCGTCTCTTGCCAGCATTGGCCCGGTTGCAGCCAGCGGGCGCTTGCCAGCCCGCTCAGCGGATAACGGTCCTCTTGCGCTACGATGAATCCCAGGTTATCTTCCAGGTGGACAAACAGGCTCCAATCCCGGTTGCCGGGCTGCCGGGCCTCCAGGTAGAGCGTGACGGTGACGGTCTCGCCGGGGGCCAGTTGTGTGGGGAGGGCGGTCGCGCCCAAGAGTTGGAATTCGTCGCCAAAGGTGGCCGTCAGCGGGACCGCTGCTGCCAGTTCGGCGGCGGTAGGCGGCGCGGGCGGCCGGTAGACGGGGGCAATCCAGGCCGACGGTGCGAGTCCGGCCAGCAGTAACAGGCTGCCGATTGGTGCGGCGCGCCAGGAGGTGCGCAGCGCTCTGGAGCGCAGCCAGGCAGTGGCCGTTTCCCAGCCTACCCATAACAACAGAGTGATCGGCCCGTAAGCGGTGAACAGCAGCCGGCCCTGGGAGGCCAGCGTCTGGGAAGTCCAGCGCAAGAACGAGATGAACACAATCGCTACGTACCCGACCAGGATGGTCCAGACCGGCCAATCCACTGCCCGTCGGCGCGCCAGTCCCAGGCCAGCATAAGCCGCCAATCCCAGCCCGCAGAGCGCCGTCCAGATGTCCAGGGCTGCGTAGATAGGAGCTGGCATGACGATATTCATCCCCCCAAAAACACCCCAGAAAGAGCGGCGAAAGCCCTCCCATTCCGACGTCAAATCAATGAGGGTGACTGCACGCCGGCCGACTATCTCCAACATCATTTCCAGTCCCATAGGATCGCCATACAGAGTCCAGTTGCGCCAGAACCATTTGGCTGCGAGCGTCAGCCCCAGCGCAAAGGCGACGGCCGCGCCTGCCATCCCGCGTTGCCAATCGTGGGTGCGCCAGCAGAGCCAGACTACCACGCCGGCCGTCAGGATCCAGAACGTCAGGCCGCTCAATTTTGCCAGGGCGGCCACGCCCAGGGTGACGCCCAGGACCAACCAGCGTGACCAGGTGAAGCCGTGCCGCCACAGTGTTGCCAGCACCCAAAGCCCTACGGCCGTTGTGGCGTTCACCAATACGTCGTTGTTAACCGAGGCGGTCACAAAGAGGAACATGGGATTGGCGGCCATCAGGAGTCCTGCCCCCAGAGCCCAGCCTGGTCGGGATGGGAAGAAGGTCAGCACCATGCGCATGATTGCATAGAGTGTGACCAATCCCAACACCACCGAAATCCAACGCCAAAGGTGAAGGGTCAGCCATGCGCCATGCCAGGGGAAAGTGCCATCCGCAGCATGAAGCGCCATGTTGCGGTTCGCTACCATTTCTGCATTGCCTAAGTTTACGTGAGGATTGTGGATATAGACCGCTTCGTAATCAGATAGCGGCAGATGAAGTAGCCGGGTGAAGGCGGCCAATATCTGATAATAAAGCGGCGGCTGGCTGCCCTCCTGTCGCCAGGGAGTTATCTGACCGGGGACTTGAACCGGCAAACCGCCGCCGCGGGCCAGGTGCACAGTCAGACCGATATGCCAGGCTTCATCCGAGGTTTCAAAGAGCGGGCATTGGATGCTGTACAGGAGCGCCAGCGCCAGGTACAGAACCAGGATTACGCCCAATCTACGACGCAGGGGAGGACTTATCATGGGGCAGAACTCCTTTTGTTGTAAGATTGATGGCTGCGCTATGGTTACTGTCCGTGAGGATAGGGGACGGAGTGGGGGCCAGAGTGAGCGCGCCGGAAAAGCAAGATCAATCCCACTAAGGTGAGTCCCGTCAATCCCGCTCCTATGTAGAAGGGCGTAGGGCGGTAGACGAAGGTGAGCCTGTGGGAGCCGGTCGGGACAATGACGCCCCGGAAGCCACCGTTGACGCGGTAAATTTCGGCCGGTGCGCCGTCTAAGCGAGCCCGCCAGCCGGGATAGTCCGGGTCGCTGTAGACGAGCAGCCGGGGCACGGCGGCCTGCACGCGCACTTTGATGGAGAGTGGGGTGCGTCTGACGATCTCAACCTGCTCGTCAGCGGTGAGGGGCTGTTGCGGCAAGGCTGGCAACTCCGGGCCGACCACGGCGGTGGTATGAAGGTCCACGGCGGGATCGTTGAGCAGGGCGATGATCGCTTCGTCCGTCGCGGCGGTCTCGGTCTGGGCGACCAGATAGGCGCGCGGGTTGAGGTCAAAGAAAGCGTAAACCCGGAGGCCGTCTTGCTCGGAGAGCAATTTAAACGCGCCGTGCTCAATCTCGCGCCGGGTCACGACGAGGTGGACGTTCATTAGCTGGAAACGGCGGAGCTCCTGCACCGGCCCCATGACCTGGGTGTACCAGCGGGGTTGCAGCGGGGCTGTGCCGGTGACGTTTTCCAGGCCGAGGAGGTTGCCGAAGTCCAGGGCCGCTTCGCCGCCCTCTACGCGGAAGATGCCGCCGTAGCCCTGCAAGGGGCGGAGGGTTTCCACGATGGCGAGCGGATCCGGGGACCCGGCGATGGAGGTCAGGATCCGCCCCATGTTGACGGTGAAGAGGTCAAGCACCAGCAGGAGACTCAACACCCAGGCCTGCCGGCGTCCTGCCAGGAGGGTGAATGCACCCCAACCGGCCAGCAGAAGGAGGACGACCGGGATCAGGGCGTCCAGGACCTGGTGGCCTAACGTGGCGGCGATAGTGATCCAGGTGGGCGGGTAGAAAGTGGCCGCCTGTGGATCGGCCGCGTGGGGATAGCCGGCAAAAGCGTAGGGGTTCCAGAGCGGCAGCCGGCCTTCGGCGATGGAACGACCCACGTAATACCGCGCCGGGTAGAAGATGGCGGTGAAGTCGCCACTCTGAAAGCGGGCCTGATCTGCCGGGTCGGGAGCCCACAGCCGCCAGAAGAAAAACAGGACCAGGCCGGCGAGTACGGCCAGGTAAGCCAGATCGCCGGCCCAGGGCTTAAAACGAGCAGCGGTTGAGCGCAGAGTCCGTGATGGGGAGCTCATGGCTGTAATTGTGGCGTCACCTGGCGGTTCAACAGGTTGCGCGTGACGGTGCCCGCCTGGAAACCGAAAATTTCCCCTTCCTGGTTGACGAAGTAAGAGCTGGGCAGCCCGATGACGTTGTACTGACCGGCGACGGTATTGTCTGGATCCTGTACTACAGGGAAGGTGACACCATGTCGTTCCACGAACGCCTGGGCATCTTCCGGCGTATCCTCTACATTTGCCATTGCATAGGCCAACACGGCCGAGCGAGGGCAATAGGGGCAGCTGGTGGTCACGAAGACCTGGATGTCCACCGGCTGTACTAAGGTGCTGAGGAACTGCTTGGTCTCCGGGTCCAGGTCCGAGTAACCGTGGCTGGCGGCGAGGATGCCATTCAGCAGGGTGGAAAATTCATAGCCGGCAGCCAGGCCGAAATACCGGATGCCGTAGTCCTTAGCGCCGACGATGGCCAGCGCCGGGGCCTTGTCAATCTTATATTCGGCGACCTGAGCGGCGTCTTGGGTGAAGTCGTAAACTTCCACCGAGAGCCGGTCGGAGAGGCTGGCGACTTCCTCCGCCAGCTGGACAATTTCCTTGCAATACTCGCAGCGGGTCGGTTCGGTGAAAATCACCAGTTTGACCGGTGCAACCATTTCTTTCAGCATCTTGCCGACTTCCTGACGGACCTCATTACTCAACAGCGTCATCGTACATCCTCCTGGGAAAATTTGGCTACCCACAATATTGAAGCCTATGAGAATTATAGCATCCTCAGGGTAAGTGTCAAGATAAAGAAGAAAATTCTAATGTAAAATTAACGGAGTCGGCAAATCGGAAATCAAGAATCAAAGCAGCCCCAAAATTGGAATGCACCCGTGAAGGCGACGCATTTGGGATTTGGCCGGGTGGGGGTATAATGGCTCCACTTTCGTTTCAGCTTCGTAGCACCTGACCGACGTGCGGCGTTGAAGTTCGTTTCTCGTAACTCAGCCCGTTTTCCGCACTTGTCAAATCGAATAGAGAGCCGAGTTTAGCCGGTCTCGGGACATTCGTGCCTGGTCTGGCGCACGCGGAGGAGGGGGTGGGGCGTGCGCCCAGCCCTCGGTCATCGGCTTTGAGGGGAGTACGGTCTCTCCACTCGAGCTCTTGACGTACCTCTCCCTTCCCGCCAACCGGGCCTACTCGGCAACCTGCCAGCCGTCAGGGGGCGGCAGAGCCAGCGGCAAGGCCTCGCCGCCAGGGAGCAACACGTGAGGCCAACGCGGGCATCGCAGGTCCGCCAGCACCTGCGCCAGAATCTCCAGCAGGCGGGCTTGCTCCTCGTCCACCGGCGCAACCCGGTACAGGCTGCTCCCATCCCAGCACACGGTGACGATGACTTCCAGGCTTTCGAGTTTCTCGACGATCCGTCGGGTGGTCATCGGCAACCCGCCCTGGCGCACCTGGCGCTCCAGCAGGCTGTAGGCCAAGAGGGCCAGCATGTGGATGAGCAGCATGCCGGCGATGCGCTCGTCCTTGTGCAGATAGATCGGCGAGACCTTCAGGTCGCTCTTGCACACCTGGAAGCGCTTCTCGACCTTATCCTTGTCCCGGTAGAGCGCGAACATGCGCCGCGGCGAGAGCCGCCAGTCGTTGGTGACCAACAGGTAGCGCCCGTCGTGCTGCCCCGCCTGCTGCAGCGCGTCGTGGTCAACCCACCAGCGCAGGCCGATCTTGCCCTGCTCGTCGGCGTAGGCTTGCACGCGCAGCAGTTTGCCGACGGGCGAGCGGCGCAGTTGCGTCTCGGCATGCTTCTGCACCGCCTCGACGCTGCGGTAGTGGGGCTGGCCGATCTTGGCGCGCACCGCGATCAGGCGATGGCGCAACTCCCATAGTTGCGCGGCCCGCTCCCGACGCAGCGAAGCGCGCATCGGCCCGCTGAGCACCACCAGGCCGCGCTGCACGATCTGGCGCCCGGCGTGCTCGAAGGTGACCTGGCAGGGGACGCCCCAGTAACCGGCCGGCCCGCGCTCGTCGGTCAACGGCTGGGTGTAGAACTCGTGCTCGGAGAAGGCGGTCAGCAGTTGTCGGTGCGCCTTCTTCTGCGGCTGCAGCCCGGCCAGATAGCGCAGACCGTGGTCGTTGTAGGCGCAGACCAGTTCGTCGTTCAGATTGGCGCGGTCGCCGACGATGATGGTCTCCTGCACCGGCCAGCCGTGCGCTTCCAGGAGGCGCGTCAAGCGCGCCATGTTCTCCTGGACGGTCGCCATATCCGCCGTGCGCCCGGCCCACAGGTCGTACGCCGTGGGAATGCCACCGTCAGCGGTCACGTTCAGGCCCTCCTTGAACTTGCGCTTGTCCAACGGGGTGTTGTGGGCGAAGCCAAAGTCGGCCAGTTGGCTGTCCGTGTAGGCGCCGTGCACTACGAAGGCGGTCAGGTCGTAGAAGATGACGCGCAGGTCGACGTTGGCCTGCACCAAGGCGCGGTGGACGACGTCCTGCCAGATGTCACGGCTGTGCTGGCCGAGCGCCTCCAGCGTCCGCCCCAGGCGGTCGTCGTTGAACTTGTCCGCCGGCACGCCCAAGGTGTGGACCAGCACGGTGCGCGCCATCCAGTCTGCGACCCGGTAGAGCGGCCGTGGGGCGACCAAGCGGTTGAGGATCAACACCACGGCGACCGCCCCGTGGTCTACATCGGCTGCCGTCGGACAGTGGCGGTTGATGATCGGGCGCACCTGGAGGGTCTCCAGCAGCGCGTACAACACCGGCAGAGCGCCCATGTAGCGCCGCAGCTGCGAGCGGGTCAACAAGTCCACGATGGTGGCCATGGTCAACGCGCCCCTCAACGCCAGGCGGGCGAGGAACGTCAGCCACCTGGCGCGGCGACGGGCCTGGTTGATGGCGCGGCGCATGCAGCGCAGGGCTTCGTTGCGCCACCAGCGGCGCGGACGGTGGAGAGGCCGCCAGGGGACGAGCCAGCCGTTGTGCGGGTCGTGGGTGACCACGCCCGCCAGTGCGGGCGGGCCACTCGATACACCATCATCACCTGCCGCTGGCACCGGTGTGGCGAACAGCACCACACAACAGACGATGGCCCACAGCAGCCAGGCCGGAACGGCTATCTGTCGGAATCGCGCTTTGAATTGCATCGGGAAGCCCTCCATTGGATATGACGTTGCTTCCCATGTTGCCACAAAACTCGCGATCCCGCCAGTCGCGCTCTCTATTCGGTTTTCAAGGTGCGGAAAATAGGCTAAGGTTCGCGTTACTACTACGGCTTTTGGACTCGGTTTTAAAGTGTGTTGGTAAGCCAAAGTAGCCTCTGATTTGACAAAATGTGGTGTGCGCGCAGACTTAGGGCAACACCTTAGGACTAGGCGGGCATACCGATGAACATAATCGAGCGCGGGAAAGTGTTTCTGCAGCAGTTGCAGGAGTTGGCAAAGCGGACGGCCTGGGACTGGAAGCGCTGCCCCCACTGCGGCAGTCAGTTGACCATCAAGAATGGTGGCTATGCACGTCATCCCTGGGGTTTCGAGGGGCGCGAGTGCATCCGGGTGCAGCGGCATCTGTGCCATGCGTGTCACCATACGTATGCAGAAACCTCGCCCTGGCTGGCGCGTGGGAGTTGGTACTATCGCGAAGTCCATCGGGCGGCGGTGGATCACTGGCTCCATTTAGGCACCTCCTTGCGTCGCACGGCGGAAGTGTTGCGTTCCTGGATCGGGCATCAAGAACGGTGGCAATTGTGGCGGCCATTGGATACTACCCCCCGCGAGCCTTGTCGACTTTCGGCCAGCACGGTGCATCGCTGGCTGGATGGGGCCGGGCGGCAGGCCGTCGCGAGTATCCCCGGGCAACTTGAGGGGATTGGCAACCCGCAAGTTGTGGGTGCCGATGGGCTATGGGCCAAGTTGAAGGACCACGTCGTGCGGGTAGTATTGCTGCTGACTGACAGCGTGAGTGGCTTGATCTATCCCCCTGTCGTGGTTCACGATGAGGAGCACGCCAGCGCCTGGGAGCAGTTGTTTAAGCGGGCCCAAAGGGCGGGGTTGAATCTCGAGCAGTTGCGCGGCGTCTGTTCTGACGGCGCGTCAGGGTTGTTAGCCTATTTGCGCCGGGACTTATACTGGGTATTGCAGCAACGCTGTATCTGGCATATCTGGCGCCTCTTGAGTGAGGGACTGGCCAGCGCCGCCAGCGCGGCCGCGCAGGGGTTAACGGCTGCCGCTGCGGCTACCCTGCGCGTCCAGGTGCGGGGGGAGTTGCTGCGGTTGCTCCATGCGGTGTTGGATGCCCAAACGGAGGCCGCCGCAGAAGTCGCCCTGGTGGCCCTGAGGGCGCATGCCTACGGTCAGGAGTTGGCCCAGCAATTGACCCAGTTGATGGACCGCCTATTCGTGTATCAGCTGGCGTATTGCCAGGGGCTACCGCGGGTGGGCCCCGAATGGTACTGGCGTGATTTCCGTTTGCGGCTCAGCCGCGGGCGCAATCATCGCTCCGAGCAACGTCTGGAACGGGCGACGGTCCTCTGGGCCATCTACCACAACTTCGAGCCCGCTCAATGGAGATCAGAACGTAAGCGACACTATCGTCATCCCGGGCAAAGCGCCCTCCAAGTCGCAGGCGTGCCCCCCGGACCAGTGAGTTATCTGGATGCTTTGGGCGTTTGAACGCCCACGGTACCCTCGCTGGCAGTCGGACACCGGGCCCCAGCGAGGGGGGGCGAAGCCTATCTCTGTAAAACCAGTAACCGCTAACCAACAAACCAGCAAAAGTCGCCAACACAAGCCGGAACCGAGTCGGCTTTTGACACACCGGGCAGACGCCGATCAGTTGTAACAGGTGTTCTTCCACCTGGTAGCCGGTGCTGCGCTGGACCTCGGCAATCAGCACTGAAAGGTCCTCCCCGCCGGGAAATTCCACTGCTTGCCCGCAGCAGCGGCAGAGGAGGGCGTGACGGTGGCCCGGCGAGGCGAGCAGATAGCCGTGGCAGCCGTCGGCCAGGTGGACGCGGCGCACCAATCCCAGCTGCTCCAGCAGATCCAGCGTGCGGTAGACGCTGACCAGGCCCAGTGCCGGGTGAATGGCCCGTCCGCGCGTGTGGAGCTCCTGCGGCGACAGCGGCGTCGTTTCAGCCAGCAGGACCTGCATCACTGCCCGCCGGGCCGCTGTGAGGCGATGGCCGGTTTCCGCGAACTTTTCTTCCCATGCCATGGTGAATCGCCTTGCCAAAGCTGATTATTGAAAATTATTTTCAATAACCCAATTATATCCCCTAACTCGGAAAAAGCAAGGAGGCTGGAGTTGAACGGTTGAGAAATGGGCAACGTCCCAGCTTGCGCCGACCCAATGCGGCTAAAGCCGTGAATTAAAGATGGGGTTTTCTCAGAGGGCAATGCTCTCCGCGAAAACCCCTGAAACATTCTGAGCGACCTTCAGGCCGCCTCAGGGCTGAAGGTCTGCGGCGTTACAAGTTTGCGGGCTACGGCCGCAGGTGCTCTACGAAGAAGCGGGTGATCTCGCTGTAGCAGCGCACTTTGTTCTCGTATTTGATGACGTCGTGCCCTTCGTTTTCAAAGATGATGATCTCCACCTGCTTGCCCTGGGCGCGCAGCTGGTTGACCACGTCTTCCGACTCCACAGCCTTGACGCGCGGATCGTTGCGGCCCTGGATGACCAGCAGCGGGCAGGTTAGGGCAGACAGGTGTGTGCTGGGGGAGCGCTCCACCAGGAAATCGTGATCCTTTTCGGGGTGACCCAACGCCAGGTAGAAGTAGGTCTTCCAGGTCTCCGGCAGGCGATCCAGGAAGGTGAACAGGTTGTATGGGCCGAACATGTCGCAAGCGGCGGCCCAGAGCTCGGGGTGGCGCCCGACAAGCGTCAGTGTCATGTAGCCGCCGTAGGAGCGACCCACCACGGCGGCGCGGCGGGTATCCACGCGGGGGTCCTGGCGCAGATGGTCTAACGCGGCGACGTGGTCCAGCCGGTCTTGCCCGCCCCAATCGTGATCCACGTGCTTGGTGTACGAAAGGCCGTAGCCGGTGCTGCCGCGCGCGTTGGGCACGAAGACAGCGAAGCCGTTGAGCGCAAGATACTGGATCAGCGGCATGGAGAACCAGGTGAAATCGGGTCGCTCCTGGCCCTGCGGTCCGCCGTGGATGTAAAAGACGACGGGGCGCGGTCCCTGGAAGCCCAGTCCCGGTGCGGGCAGGTAGAGCCGCGCTGAAACGCGCAGTCCGTCGTGGCTGATGAACGAGGCGTCCTCACCCGGCGCGAGCAGCTCCGCCGGGATGCCCAGCACGCGCTCGCGTGTGACCTGGCGGAGCGTCCCGTCCGGTTCCAGCAGGTAGAGCTGCACCGGGGAGATCGCTGTGGAGAAAGCCAGGGCATACGTATTGCTATCTTTGTCGTAATGGATGCCCTGTAACACTCCATTGCTCAGCGCGCCGGTACCACAGAGCACCCGCTGCAAGTGGAAGGTGAGGGTGGCCTCGTCCCAGCGGCCTTCGTAGGCCCAGGAGCAGCCATCTATGTTGTAGGTGAGCAGGTAACGGTTGCCGTCCAGCCGTTCCAGCAGCTCCAGTTCGCCGTCGCCGGTGTGAGCGAGGCCCTCTATGGTGACCGGGTGGAGGGTCTGCGGCTGATCCAGCGGCAGGTAGGCCAGGCCGTAATGGTCGTCAAAGAGCACGGTGGTGATGAGCAGTCCGCCGCCGGGAGTGAAGGCCCCCGCGCCAAAGCCGGTCAGCGGTACGGTTTGCTCCGGCTGGCGCTCTTCCAGCGGGACGCCGTAGAGGAGGGTGCGGTCATGGTCGGCCAGCGCCCGGGTGAACAGCACGACATCCCCCACTGTATAGCCGTCGGCCAGCACAAAGTGTGTATAGGCCTCATTGGCGGCCGCACATTCGTTGCCGTAAAGGCTGCTGCCGAGGCTGACCGTT
>Ga0208197_1001484_pt1 | contig 23247 bp, 22 predicted proteins | sample AD_JPNNA4_MetaG_FD_184444 | JGI IMG/M metagenome (GOLD analysis project Ga0208197, IMG submission 184444) | Active sludge microbial communities of municipal wastewater-treating anaerobic digesters from Japan - AD_JPNNA4_MetaG (SPAdes) (version 2) | ecosystem: Engineered > Bioreactor > Anaerobic...
AACCGTTCCAGTTCATCAAGCTGCTGGTTCATGCGGGTTTCCACACCGGTTATTCCCGCAAGATCCTCGTTGGTATAGGTGGTTTTAATACGGACGATATCCTCCCGGCAGGGAAGATTCACCAGTTTTTCCAGGGGCGCACCGTTGCGGATAATGCTCCGGGCACGCCGGTAAAAATCCATGATGATGGCGAGAATCATGATTTGTTTTTCCGGAACGGAGAACATGTCGGTCTCGTCAAAGGCGCTTTGCTGCAAAAACCCGTTCTTGATCATTTCAGCGGCGACCAGAATGATGCGCTCCGTGTCCGGCAGCGCGTCCGGCCCGATGAGGCGGACAATCTGTTCAAGGCGTTGTTCCCGCTTGAGCAGATCAAGCGCCTTGAGGCGGACATCGTTCCAGCGCGGATCAAGCCGATCCCACCAGGGGCGAATTTCATCGGCGTATTCCGAATAGGATTCTATCCAGCCGATGGCCGGATAGTGCCGCGCGTTCGCGAGATCCCGGTCAAGCGCCCAGAAACAGCGGATAAAGCGTTTGGTATGCTGGGTAACCGGCTCGGAGAAGTCGCCTCCGGGCGGAGAAACCGCGCCGATAATGGAAACCGATCCCCCATCTCCGCAGAGCGCGGTGATGCGGCCGGCGCGTTCATAAAACTCGGCAAGCCGGGTGGGCAAATAAGCGGGAAATCCTTCTTCCGCGGGCATTTCTTCCATGCGGCCCGAGAGCTCGCGCAGCGCTTCCGCCCAGCGGCTGGTGGAGTCGGCCATGATGGCAACATCCATACCCATGTCGCGGTAGTATTCGGCAAGCGTAATGCCGGAATACAGGGAAACTTCACGCGCGGCGACCGGCATGTTCGAGGTATTCGCGATGAGGATGGTCCGTTCCATGAGGGACCGTCCCGTTCGGGGATCGATGAGTTCGGGAAATTCGGATAGAACGTCCGTCATTTCGTTTCCGCGTTCGCCGCAGCCGATATACACGATGATGTCCGCGTCGCACCATTTGGCGACCGCGTGCTGGGTCATTGTTTTACCGGTGCCGAATCCGCCGGGAATCGCGGCGGTGCCTCCCTTTGAAAGGGGGAAGAACACGTCGATAACCCGCTGTCCGGTAATGAGCGGTTCGGACACGGAAAGCTTTTCACGGTATGGGCGGGGTTTCCGCACCGGCCAGTAATGGGCCATGAAAATTGTTTCGTCTTGGTCTGTCTTCGCGATGGGTTCGTCTATGGTATAGTCGCCTTCCGGTGCGATCCAGACAAGCTTGGTACCGAGAATGGTCGGGGGCACCATGATCTTGTGCACTACCGATTCGGTTTCGCGGACCGTTCCAAGTACGAAACCCGTATGTATATCCTGCCCGGCGGCTGCCGGGGTAAAATGCCATTTTTTCGTTTCATCAAGCGGTACGCTTCTGACGCCGGGAAGGAGAAATGACCCGGACGAGTCAAAAAGTGTCTTCAGGGGACGCTGGATTCCGTCGTAGATGGTCCCAACGAGTCCGGGTCCCAGCCGAACCGAAAGCGGTCGGAGATGACATTCAACCGTTTCACCGATACGCATACCGGTATCATCTTCATAGACCTGTATGGTCGCGATGCCGTCTCGAAGACGGATAATCTCACCGATCAGGGAGGATTTTCCCACATACACCACGTCGTACAATCCGCACGATTCAAGTCCGGAGGCATATACGATCGGGCCTGATATTCGGGTTACCGTTCCCTGTATAATTTCGTTCATTCAGGCAACCTCCCGCCCATGAGCGCCAGAGCGAGTTCCTGACGATACCCGTCCATGAGTTCGGCAAAAAGCTCCTCGCGTGTCGCACGGCATACTATGGCCCGGTCCGCCGTTTCAAGATAGACGCCGTCGGAAAAACCGAGCTTCGCCGCTTCCCCGGCGGACAGTTCCTGAACCGAGCACTGCGAGTCTGATTCAAAAATGCCGCACAGGAGTTCTCCCACCTTCGCCGTATCATAGCCGATAAAGCGGACCGTTACGGATTTGTCCGCAAGAATTGACCGGAACTTTGTGATCATTCCGGCATATATTTTAAGGCGCCGCTCGTGACTGATTCCTTCAAACCAGTCGGCAAGCGCGTTCATGACCGCGGTATCAACAAACGAGACAATCCGCCGCTGTTTTTCCAGCGGGATGGCGGATCCGGTGTCCGCGCGATAGGATTCGGCCATACGTTCATATTCACGGCGTTTCTCTTCGCGTATCGTTTCGATACGAAGGGAAACGTCGTCAAGAATTCTGCCGGCTTCCTTCTCGCCGTCTTTGAGTATCTTTTCCGCTTTTCGCCGGGCGTCATCCTGTATTTCCCGGTCAAGTATTTCCGTAGAACGTAGCTCTTCCATTATCAAATCTCTCTATACACGTATACCGATCGCTTCCCGAATGGAATCGGTAAGGGTTTTCCGCCCGGGCAGATGCCCATGCAGGCCGGGTATTTCAACAATGAGCGGATATTCGGCGCTCATCTGCCATTCGCGGACTTCTTCTTCCAGCATGGCGGACGCTTCCTCGGTCAGGATCAGCACCTTCGCACGATCTTCGGCAACCGGTGCGCCACCGGCAAGGAGGCTTCCACGGCCGGTTACCCGGTAAAAAGCGTCGAGGGCTTCTTCCCGGTTACGGACGACCGTACCCGGGACGCCAACCAGAGAAAAGCCGAGCACAAGCTCGCGTTCCCCGATTATCCAGTACTTCACAACAAGCCCTGCGTTAAAAGAGAATGATCAGAAGCGCGACCAGAAAGCCCCAGAGACAAATTCCTTCGGCAAGACCGACGAAGGGCAACGCCTTTCCGGACAGTTCGGCGTTTTCACTCATGGCTCCCATGGCCGCTGCGCCGATGCGTCCAACAGCCATTCCTCCGGCGATACAGGCAATACCGACGGCGATGGCGGCGGCAATGTACTTGAAAGCCGAAGACGTAGCGGCCGCGGCTTCCGGTGTAGCGGCACCTTCATTGGCGAAAACCAGCACGCCTGCAGCTATGAATCCCGCAGCAATTAACAATTTACGATTCATGTCATTTCTCCTTGTAAGTAAATCTGAAGGGCGTAAATTCCCTCCCGGTTTCAGTAAAGAACTTTGAAAAGAATTCATAGTACTGGAGACGTATTACCTGAATGGTAACAATGAGCCCTTCCAGAACAATGATGACCAGATTGCCGAATATACCGATTATCAGACCTCCGGCGGAAAGCGACCCGCCTACCAGATCCGACATGGTGAAAATGATGAAACTTAATACCGCGTGGGAAAGCGCGAACGCTCCGACACGGAGAAAACTGACCGAGTTCGAAATATTGGTGGAAACCACTTCCAGAACTTCAACGACACCCTCGATCATGGCCGAAAAAAGCCCGTTCTCAAGAATGGGCCGATGTCCCTCCACAAGCCGGCTGAAGGGCTCGGCAAAGAAAAGACCCAGAAGGATTGTTCCCAGCACCACTGCGTCTATCCAGACGAAGGGAATCGAGAACACCAGAATCCGGACGATCATGAATACGGAATACCAGAAAAAGAAGGCGCCCAGCAATCCGGTTTTACTGAAGATGGCTTTTGCCGGCCGTCCCAGCGAGAACTGGTTGATGATGTTTATGATCAGTCCTATCGAGTTGATGACGAATCCGATACAGAGCGTAAACCCGAAGAAATATATCAGTTTGTCCAGGGAGTCCTTGCTCGGCATCATTTCCAGTATCGCGTGACGCGGCTCACCCCACAAACCGGTGACCCAGTGGCCGAACGGTGCAAGCAGGGTTGAATTGGCAAAGAACTCTCCCGTTAGCAGACCCATTATCGTGCTCGATATGCCGATCGCGACAAATATGGGTCCGAAATGATTCCATTGGTACAGGGGAGGAATCAGTTTCTTGATCAGAAGAAAGCCAACGAGAAGAAAGACCAGTCCTTGTCCGGCGTCGCCGAACATGATCCCGAACAGCAGGGTAAAGAAAAAGGCGACCACCGGGGTAGGATCAATGGTTCCGTACAGGGGTGCCCCGTAACTGAAAATCATGCGTTCAAAACTTTTTACGAACTTTCCGTGCCGGTAGCGGACCGGTACTTTTTCCCTGCCGGCCTGTACGGACGGTACTTCTTCGGGTGCGTACACCCGGATGGCAATCCGTCCTTCGGTACAGTTATCCAGATCCTGCATGAGGGTGGTACTGTCATCCGCGGCTATCCAGCCGAGAATGCGGTAAACCAGCTGGGTTGATTCCAGGGACTCCCGGACCGCCTGTACTCCAGCGGCAAGAGAAAAGGTTAACAGGAGCCGGATGATTTCTGCCCTATGAATCGACGCGAACCGGGTCCGGTCTTCGATCACCCGCACCGCTTCGTCATTTGACTCGGCAACCTGCGCCTTGAGCCCTTCAATGACATCATCGGGAATTCCCTTGAAATCCGTGGGGATATCGAGGGGTATGAATCCGTATCGTTTCAGTTCGGTATCAAGCGCGAACCGCCCTTTTTTGGAGGAGGCGGCGAGAATGCGCGTATGGTCCTCACCGAGCGGAATGATTACGCCGCGGTCGCCGACCGCGAATTTGAGCTCATCCAGGTACTGGGGATCAATCTTTCCGAACCGCATCGACAAAAAGGTGAGATGTTCAAATTCACTGTAGGCAACTTTAAGGTTCGCGAAAGCCATTGCCTCGTCGTACGCGTTGGTTACCCGTTTTTTATGATCCAGGGCTTCCATCTCACGGGCTCTCAGATCCTCCACATCCGCCAGAATCTGCCGCGCCGAGCGATCATCGTCTTCTGTGGGGAGTGTTGTTTCAGGGGTATACTCAAAAACATCGGGAATACCGAGGTACGTACGGACCCCCTGAAGATTTGCTACCATCTCGCTGTAAGAATTATTGTGGTCAGCTCCGGAAAAATCAGTCTCGTTCTGAATCTGGAAATTGGCGTTCTTGCCGAGATACTCGAGTACACGGTCAATGTCCTGTTTGAGGATCATCAGTTCCACGAGCTTCATCTTCGATGTTCTAAGCATTAAAGATATCCCTCACATATTCATTCAACTGGGTTTCATTTGCCCCGAGACGAAGTCCCTCAGCGGCGACACGGATCATCTGGTCCTCCAGCTGTTTAATCTTGAGAAACGAAACCAGCACACCCACGGTGAACGGATTTTGGTGAAACAGGGACATTGCTGTCCGGAACAAGTACTTGTCCGCGGTTAACTGCGCCCAGCGGGGATCAAGCGTCCAGGGGAATCCCTCTTCATGGGGATTCAGCAACCATCCGTATTTCCAGCCGGTCCAGTCGGCATGGGAATCAAACGCGCGGCCAAGCACGGAAAGGGCCGGCCCGCAAAGAATTTCACGAGTGGATTCCGGTTCATCATGGCCCGCCAGCATTGATTCAATTTCGTCCGCACTTGTATTGTAATACGAAACGAGGCGCATCGCCCAGACTATGTTTTGCAGAATTATCTCTTCACGGATAAGGTTTTCCGTCGCGGCCCGATCCTTGCCGGAAAGCTGGAGGAAAGCACGCCACACGGACCGGTAATACTCATGATCTAGCCGGTTCTCCCAGGCGAGGTGTTCCGCTTCTTTTGGGACACGGTTAAACCAGGCGAGCGGTCCGTTTTTGGTCATCTCAGCGATATCGGGCCACTTTGTCCGGTCAAGAATTGAAAATTGCTTCAAGTCCACCATGAACGGAGGATCTTTCTCTCCGGTGATAACGGCGGTAACCGCAGCCTTGAGATTGTTGTAGTCGTAGAAGGAAAGAAGGGCTTTCGATAAAGGATCCGGTGTGTCGTACGAGGAAAGGAGTGTAATAAATTCGTCGACTGCTTTTTGTTCCGCCCGCCGTTCGAGATACAGCGTCAGTAATCCTTCAGGAACCAGGGGAACTTCATCGTTGAAGAGTGTTGTCCAGAGATCACGGAGGCGTTTTGCCTCAAACAGGCGCGGGGTCCGTTTTCCTACGAAAGAACGGGCATAAATACCGCTTGCTTTTGCATATACATAGGAATCGGCGGCGAATCGGTCCATGAATCAGGCACCGGGAAAGAGAGAATCAAGATATCCTGAAAACGCGCCCCTGTCCTGTTCAATGGATTCAAGGCGAGCCTGCAGTTCGGCATATTCCGTATCACGGGATGCGTCGCATTCCCGCTTCTGTTTGTCCAATCCTGTTTCCAGTTCTGCGACAATGGCTTCGTACGCCGAACGGAATTTCTGCTCGGCCTCTTCTCTTGCCGCTGTTTTGCGCTTATCGGCTTCGTTTTGGGCATCCATCATCAGGTCAAACGCCGAGCGTTCAACGTCAATCAAATGACCAATAACATCTTGTTCCATCAGGGTCACCTCACATGTTTCGGTGCCGGTCATGACGGCCGGAGCACCGCTTCAGGAAACTTGTCCCGGATCACTTATACGAATGCTGACAGTAGCACATCCTCATACTTGCAGATTGTTGAATACACTCCTTCCGATGACCGCTGTTCAAGCATGGACGGGAAGAAGGCGGGGTCCTTGAGAAGTGTCGCTACCCGGTGCAGAACACCCAGATGAAACGAACAGGAAGAACAGGATGAAAAAAGCATGAATACCAGATGAACCGGTTCCCCGTCCAGAGAATCGTATTCGATTCCGTTCCGGGATATACCGATCACACCCTTTACGCCGGAGATGCTGTCGAGCTGGCCATGCGGGATGGCAATACCCCGCATGATACCGGTCGACTGCTTGTCTTCCCGTGCACGTATCGCGTCCAGGAGATCCAAACGGGATACATGCGGGTTATTCGCGACGAATACCTCTACCAGTTCTTCAAAAACTTCGTTCTTGTCCTCACTTTCCAGATCTACCTTGATCAAGGAGGGAGAAAAAATGCTGCCCAATACCATCAAAAACTCCGCTTATTCCGCGGCTGACGCTTCGGGATCGGTTTCTGTGGCGGCAGTATCATCGTTCCACCATTCAGAATCCGTATCAGCCTGCTCTATGCGTGCAGCTTCCTCAAGGCCCTTGTCGGACGGACTCTTGTGGATAAAGGCAAGAAGAAAGGCCGTAATAAAAAACAGGGTAACGACAACATAGGTTGCCTTCGTGAGCACACTGGCGGAACGTGATCCGAACGCAGAGTTGCTGCCGCCTCCGAAGAGACCGCCAAGCCCGCCGCCCTCTTCATTCTGGAGCAATACCAGAATAACAATGAGGACACATACAATCACAAAGAACACCAGTAAAACCGCACCAATTATTGCCATATGAAACTCCAAGTAATATTTCGGACCTTACTATACCCAAATGCCCGCGGTTATGCAAGAGACGATCTTACTTGCACAGAGCGATGGGAGCGAATGTATCAGCCTTGAGCGCGGCTCCGCCGATAAGACCGCCGTCAATGTTTTCCTTGGCCAGAAGCGCTTCGGCGTTCTCCGCTTTCATTGAACCGCCGTACTGGATAACCATGGCAGCAGCAGCGTCCGCGCCGTACATATCGCCGACAACCTTACGGATAAAGGCATGGATGGCATCCGCGTCTTCGGGAGTCGCGGTTTTTCCCGTTCCGATTGCCCAAACGGGTTCATAGGCGATGGTTACGCGCTTGAGATCGTCAGCTGAAACACCGGCAAGGCCCTTGCGGGTCTGTTCTTCGCACACTGCTTCCGCTTTTCCGGCTTCGCGTTCTTCCAGGAGTTCTCCCACGCAGAGGATTACTTCAAGGCCGTGGCTCAGCGCGAGCTTCACCTTGCGGTTGATCATGTCGTCGGTTTCGCTGTAGGTGTGGCGGCGCTCGGAGTGACCGAGAATGACCACCTGGACGCCGAGGTCCTTGAGCTGGAGGACGGACACCTCGCCGGTGTGCGCGCCCTGCTCGTCGGTACTCATGTTCTGTGCGCCGAGAAGAATATTGGTTCCGGAAACGACCTTCGATACGGCGTCGAGCGCGGTAAATGAAGGAGCGATCATGTATTTGTTGGGTCCGCCGGCGAGGGCGGAAACGAGGTCCTTGGCAAGAGCGACCGCTTCACCGGTGGTCTTGTGCATTTTCCAGTTGCCTGCAATAAAGTTCTTTCTCATCGTATAGTCTCCTGATTTGGTGTACTTATTTTGATTCAAGCGCGGCGATTCCGGGAAGGGTCTTTCCTTCGAGGAACTCGAGCGAGGCGCCACCGCCGGTTGATACATGACTCATCTTCGAAGCAAGGTTGAACTTGTTGACCGCCGCGACCGAATCACCGCCGCCTACAACACTCATCGCGCCTGCGGCAGTCGCGTCGGCTACGAGATGGGCTACATCGCCGGTTCCCTTCGCGAATGCGTCAAACTCGAATACCCCGACCGGACCGTTCCAGACGATGGACTTCGATGCGAGAATGGTTTCCTTGTAAATAGCCCGGGTCTTGGGACCAACATCCATACCCATCTTGCCGTCGGGGATGTCCAGCGCATCTACATTGGTAACCGGTGTGTCGGGAGCGAAGCCGTCGCCGCAAACATGGTCTACCGGAAGGATAATCTTGACATTCTTTGCCGAAGCGGCGGAAAGAAGGCTTTTTGCGGTATCGATAAAGTCGTCTTCAACGAGGGATTTTCCCACGGTGTGCCCCTGGGCCTTGAGGAAGGTGTAGGCCATACCGCCGCCGATGATGAGGGCGGAGGCGTTCTTGAGCAGGCTTTCGAGCACCGCGATCTTCGAGGAAACTTTCGCGCCGCCGATGATGGCGGTCATGGGCTTGGGAGGATTGGTAACCATGGGTTCGAGATATGCAACCTCTTTTTCCATGAGGAAGCCGCCGACCTTGACCTGCATGAACTTCGCGATGGTCGCGGTAGAGGCATGGGCACGGTGCGCGGTTCCGAACGCGTCATTTACATAGACATCGCCGTACGCTGCAAGTTCTTTTGCGAGCACTTCCTGTTCAGCAAGGTCTTTGGAAGTTTCTTCCTTGTGGAAACGGGTATTTTCGAGCATGAGGATGCCGCCCTCGGGAAGCGCGTCAACAGCGGCTTTCTGTCCGATGCAGGAATCGGCAAAGGCAACCGGAAGGCCGAGCTTGCTGGAAAGATACTCTGCAACGGGTTTCATGCGATGCTTGCCGGCGATGAACGCGTCCATGTCAAACGCCTTGCCGTCTTTTTCCGCTTTCTCTTTGGCCTTTTTGGGATCCTTGGCGGGATCGCCGAGATGGCTCATGAGCACGATTGAGCGGGGTTTTTGCTCGAGTATATATTTGATGGAGGGAAGCGCCGCGGTAATGCGGGTATCATCCTGTACAACTCCGTCTTTCATGGGCACATTGAAATCTACACGCATGATGATGCGCTTGCCTGAAAGGTCAACATCCTTGATTGTCTTTATCATATACTGTTCCTCCTGGGGAAAATAAATAACGAGGCGTGGTTAATCGTCCAAAATATAGCAATTTACACCTGTTATGTAAATAGGAGGTACCCCGTGGCAGCTGCTACCCGTTCTTCTTGATCCAGCTGTTTATGCCTTTCGCCGCATGGGTGCCGTCGGAAACTGCCTTCGCGATCTGCAAAAATCCTCCGGTACAGTCGCCGGCAGCAAAGACACCGGGAATGTTGGTCATGAACTCGTCATTCACCACAATATCCGTACCGTTGAGCTCCATCCCCAGGGTTGCCGCAAAGCTCGCGGCTCCAGCGGTTCCGAGCGCGGCGAAGACGCCGTCTACCGGACGCTCAGTTCCGTCTTCCGTGGTAATGGACGAAACGGAGTCCCCGCCGGAGAATGCGGTTATTTTTTCGGTGACAAAACGGGTATCATCAGGGAAATGGCCGGTTATCTCCGCGCCGTTGGTAAACACAACACGATCAGACGTAAAAGCGGCAAGTTCGGCGTATTCGTTTGCGGCATATTCGCCTGCGCCAAGCAGGGCAAGTTTTTTACCCCGGTAGAAGAAGCCGTCGCAAGTAACGCAGAAACTAATGCCCCGTCCGCGGAATTCTTCAAACCCGGGTACCTTGAGCGCGGCGCGCGCCTTACCAGTCGCAATGAGTACGGTCTTTGCGGTATGGTTTCCGCTGTCAGTCTTGACTGACCAGAGCTCCTCCATGCCGAGATGTACCACTTCTTCAGCCCGGACTTCGGCGCCGAGCCGTTCCGCCTGGGCTACGCCCCGGGCGGCAAGTTCTGCACCGGTCAGGGTTTCGGGAAATCCGTAGTAGTTTTCGATTGATTCCGCCCGTTCGAGCGCTCCTGCGTCTTTTCCGAGCACGAGCACCGTATGCCCCGACCGGACGAGATAGACCGCGGCGGAAATTCCCGCCGGTCCTTTTCCAATGATTATTGTGTCGTATGTCATACTGTTAAATCTCGCGGATTATTGCACACAAGTAAAGTGACCAAATCACAGTTGTTCGTCGCCGAGACCAACCCGGATAACCGAGGCAACTTCCTGCACACAGGGAAGACCTTCAATCTCGTTGAGCGCGGCGCGCATTTTTTCCTCATTTACCCGATGCGTTACAATGGTAATGGTCGCCTTGCCGGCCTCGGCGTCAATCTGCTGGATCGCCTGGATACTCACCTCGTTGTTCGCGAAAATGTTCGAAAGCTTCGCGAGAACACCGGGCGCATCGTCTACCACACAGCGAATAAAGAAGCTGGTGAAGCATTCATTGATGGACATGACCTTTCGTTCGTTCAGCGCGAACTCGGTATCCCGGCTGAATGCGGTATCCCCCCGGAACGCCAGGTTCATCACATCGCCTACTACGGCGGAAGCAGTGGGAAGCTCCCCTGCCCCGCGGCCGTACAGCATGGACTCACCAAGGCTTTCGCCCTTGATATAAATCGCGTTAAAGGCATCCGAAACCGTGGCAAGGGGATGGTTTTTCTCTATCATGACGGGATGCACACGGAGCTCGATGGCGTCCGGGTGATTGATACCCATGGCAAGCATCTTGATGGTGTAGCCGAACCGGTCTGCGGAACGGATATCCTCCGCCGAGATGCGGGTAATGCCCTCGCGGTAAATATCGTTGAAGCTTACCGAGCAACGGAACGCAAGCGACGCAAGAATCGAAAGCTTGTAGGCGGCGTCATAGCCCTCCACGTCGTTTTTGGGGTCCGCCTCCGCGTAGCCGAGCGCCTGCGCTTCCCTGAGGGTTTCACCGAAATCGGCGCCGGTTTCCGTCATCTTTGAAAGGATAAAGTTGGTCGTCCCGTTCACGATACCGAATACCTTTTCGATACGATTAGCCGACAGGGAATTGCGGATCGCATGGAGTACGGGAATTCCGCCGCCCACCGCCGCTTCATAGAGGATGGTACAATTGTTTTTTTTCGCGAGATCGGTAAAACTCTTGCCGTGCTTGGCGATTACTTCCTTGTTGGAGGTAACTACATTCTTTCCGGCTTCGAGTGCCTTTTCAATAAAGCTGCGTGCCGGGTTTTCACCGCCGATTACTTCAACAACGGTATTTATTTCAGAGTCTTCAAGAATTGCGGCAATGTCATCGGTGAGCATTCCGGCGGGAAGTGTTATTCCCCGGTCAGTAGTGGTATCAAGGTCCACGATGCGTTTGAGTTCCACCCGGCATCCGGTGCGCTGCTCGAGAATTTCCCGGTCATTCAGGAGAATCTTCACGACACCCTTTCCCACCGTTCCAAAACCGATTACACCAACAACAATATCAGACATGCAAGACTCCTCTTTTTCATTTTTTCCACTATAGCAAAAAAAAGACCATCCGGCTAGCGGATGGTCTTTTCTCACGAGTGAGGTGTCTTACTTCGCAATGACCTTGGCCATTTCGAGAACCTTGTTGGAATATCCCCATTCGTTGTCATACCAGGCAACAATCTTGGCGAAATTGTCATCGAGGGAGATACCGGCCTTGGCATCGAATACGGAAGTACAGCTTTCACCACGGAAGTCGGTTGAAACCACATCGTCTTCGGTATAGCCGAGGATTCCCTTGAGGTCGCCTTCTGACGCGTCCTTCATGGCCTTCTTGATGTCGTCCATGGAAGCGCCCTTGTCGAGCATGACGGTAAGGTCAACAACGGAAACATCGGAGGTGGGTACACGGAATGCCATACCGGTGAGCTTTCCGTTAAGAACGGGAAGAACCTTTCCAACAGCCTTTGCGGCACCGGTGGAAGACGGAATGATGTTTTCGAGAATACCGCGGCCGCCCCGCCAGTCCTTGGCGGAAGGTCCGTCAACAGTCTTCTGGGTTGCAGTTGCAGCGTGAATGGTGGTCATGAGTCCCTTGACGATTCCGAACTTGTCGTTGAGAACCTTGGCAACAGGAGCAAGACAGTTGGTGGTGCAGCTTGCATTGGAGATGATGTCCTGACCCTTGTATTCCTTGTCGTTTACGCCGTATACGAACATGGGAGTTGCATCCTTGGAAGGAGCGGAAAGGATTACTTTCTTGGCACCGGCAGTAATGTGCTTGCGGGCAGTTTCGTCGGTGAGGAAGAATCCGGTGGATTCAACAACAACGTCAGCACCCACTTCGTTCCACTTCAAATTTTCGGGATCGCGTTCTGCAGTGATGCGGATCTTGTTTCCGTTAACAACCATGAAGTTGCCGTCGAGTTTTACATCGCCCTTGAAGCGTCCGTGAACGGAGTCATACTTGAGCATGTACACGAGATACGCGGGATCGAGAAGATCGTTGATGCCAACAATCTGGATGTCGCTGCTGAAGTTAGCAACCGCTGCGCGGAACACCATGCGGCCGATACGGCCAAAACCGTTAATACCTACTTTGATCATGAGGTTCTCCTAATCTATAAAATGTTACCTATATTATAGTCAACGCGGGCTTCAAGGTCAATGGGTGAAGCGCGGAGAGTGCGGTTAGCTTGCAAATTACTGCAAATATTCAGTTATTCTGCGGTTCAATCCGGCGGCAGAGGAATCCGGCGTCTTCAAGATACTGACGGCGCGAAATGACGAGCTGGATAAGCTCCTGATACATGTCAAAATTGACTTCAAGTGCAATGGGAAAAATATAGAGCTCGGTTTCATCACAGTAGCGTTCGATAAATCCGGGATCAGTGACAAACCCGAGGGAGATCATGTTGCTGATCCGGTCGGCGCATTTGAGTACTTTGGCCTTGTGGGAGCCTTTCTGGATGATGCGCTTGAGGTAATCGGGCTTGCTCTGTCCCTCAAGTTTTGTTACTTCCATGACGAGGTCGTACACCTGGCCGGACTCGGAGTCAATTTCCAGGATCTGGTTGCGATTGAAGTCGGGAATATCCTCAAGGACGTCGTGAATAACGGCCGCCTTGAGGAGCACACTGTCGATATACCCGTAGTCTATGAGGGTACCCATGGTGTCGATCTGATGACGGAACATGTTGCCCCCGGCATGACGTTCCTTGCCGATCAGCGCAGTCGCGAGCTGCATGTAGGGCGCGAGATATATTCCTTTCAGAACGAGCATGTCCTGGGTATTCATTCCTTAGCGCAAGTCTCCTGTATAGCCTTCAAGTTTAACGATTCGCCGTTCAACTTCAGCCAGTTTTTCCCGCTCGGCGGCCACAACATCGTCCGGAGCGTTTTCAACAAACTTTCCGTTGGAAAGCTTTGCCTCGAGCTTTTCCTTCGCCTGCTTCTGTTTTTCCAGTTCTTTTTCAAACCGGGCTACGAGCTGGGCGGGATCAAGGTCATCTCCCGGAATCACAAAGGCTTCAAAACCGGTTCCAACCGTTCCGATAGCCCCTCTCGGTTTATCGGCAGCCGAGACAAGAAAATCAACCCGGGAAATTCCGGCAAGAAGTTCGATGATGTCCGTTTTTTCTCTGGCCGCTTCGGCGTTGCTTCCTTTTTCCACATAGACCGCGATGCGGATCTTGAGCGCGGGGTCTATGCCGCATTCAATACGAAGCGCGCGGATCGCACGTACCAGGTCCTGGAGCGCAGCGAAGCGTGCTTCGGCGTTGTCATCGCGGTTTCCCGCATCCGGTTCCGGATAGGCCGCCGATATGACGAGCGGCGCGGTCCGTACCCCGTCCGGAAGGAAACGGTAAATTTCTTCCGTTACGAAGGGGAGCAGCGGATGGAGCAGCCGCAGGGACTGCTCAAGGACGGACAGAAGCACGCTCACCGCGCGGTTCTTTTCCGCGTCATCGCCGTGGCGGAAGGATAGCTTGGTCGCTTCCACATACCAGTCGCAGAAGTCGTTCCAGAAGAACTCATACGCGCTCTGAGCCGCGTCGTTGTAGCGGTAGGATTCCAGGGCGGAGCGAACCTGTTCCGCAGCACCGTCGAGCCGGTGAAAAATCCAGCGATCGAGCTCGGTATGGTCGTTGCGGGTCACGGAGACCAGTTCGCGACCCTCAAGGTTTCCCAGGATGTAGCGCGATGCGTTCCATATCTTGTTCGCGAAGCGGCTGCCGAGTTTGAAGGACTCGTTGTCTATCAGGATGTCCTGTCCGGCCGCACACATGAAGGCAAGTGTAAATTTGAGGGCGTCCGCGCCGTATTCGTCGACAATCTCGAGCGGATCAATGCCGTTCCCGAGCGACTTGGACATCTTGCGACCCTTCTTGTCGCGAACCAGCCCGTGAATATAGATATCCCGGAAGGGAACCTGACCGGTAAATTCGAGTCCGGCCATGATCATGCGGGATACCCAGAAGAAAATGATGTCGTACGCGGTAACGAGCGCCGTCGTGGGGTAAAACGCGGCGAGATCCGGTGTCTTCTCCGGCCAGCCGAGCGTGGAAAAGGGCCAGAGCCAGCTTGAAAACCAGGTATCGAGCACGTCAGGGTCCTGACGGAGCTTGGTACTGCCGCATTCGGAACAGGCAGACGGATCCTCGCGGGACACGATCATCTTGCCGCAGGAATCGCAGTACCACACCGGAATGCGGTGTCCCCACCAGAGCTGACGGGAAATGCACCAGTCGCGGATGCTTTCCATCCAGTGAGCATAGGTATTCTCCCACTTGCGGGGATAGAACTGGATATCGCCTTTTTTCCAGGCATCGAGCGCCTTGTCCGCGAGGGGGCGCATTTTGACAAACCACTGGTCGGAAAGATAGGGCTCAACGACCGTATTACAGCGGTAGCACTTGCCGACCGCGTGGGTTATGCTCTTTTTTTCCTTGAAAAGCCCCTGCTCCTCGAGATCGGCGAGCACCTGTTTTCGCCCTGCCTGGACGGAAAGCCCGCGGTACTTTTCGGGAACCGCGTCATTGAGTGTTCCGTCAGGATTGAGGATGTTGATAACTTCGAGATTATGCCGTTTTGACACTTCCCAGTCGTTGGGATCATGCGCGGGAGTAATCTTGACTACACCGGTACCGAATTCCCGATCAACATAGGTATCCGCGATGACGGGAATGTTCCGTCCGGTAAGCGGCAGTTTGACTGTTTTCCCCACAAGCTCCGTATAGCGGGGATCTTCGGGATGTACGGCAACGGCGGTATCACCCAGGAGCGTTTCCGGCCGGGTAGTAGCGATCTCCATCCGGGTTGAACCGTCCGGCATGGCACAGCCGTCTTCCAGTTCGTACCAGATATGATACATGGCGCCGTTGGTGTCCTCGTGTTCAACCTCGTCGTCCGACAGGGCTGTTCCGCAGGAGGTACACCAGTTGACGAGGTAGTTGCCACGGTAAATAAGATCCCGCTCGTAAAGGGTTACGAACACTTCGCGTACCGCGCGGGAAAGACCGTCATCGAGCGTGAACCGCTCACGGCTCCAGTCAACACTCGCGCCGATCTTCTTGAGCTGATTGGTTATAATGGAATGGTGCTCATTTTTCACCTTCCAGGTTTCTTCGATAAATTTCTCGCGACCCAGATCATGGCGGCTCTTTCCGTCTTTCTTGAGACGGCGCTCCACGACATTCTGGGTGGCGATTCCGGCATGATCGGTTCCGGGAACCCAGAGTGTGGGCTCTCCGCGCATGCGGTGGTACCGGACCACGATATCCTGCAGGGAATTGTTCAGACCGTGTCCCATGTGAAGGACTCCGGTAACGTTGGGGGGCGGTATTACGACAACAAAGGGTTTGTCCGCGTTTTTATCCACAGGCCGGAAACAGCCGCCGTTTTCCCAGGCCGCGTACACGCGGTCCTCAAAATCTTTCGGGTTGTACACCTTCTCAAGTTCAATTGCCTTCATGTATAGCCTAAACCTCGCAGTATCTGATTATTGCCGGATTTCCGTGCAACTGTATCCTTTTTGTAGCGCTTGTTCAACCGCGTTGATTATCTCGTCGGGCGTGGAAGCCCCGGCCGTGATACCAACCCGCTGGAGGGCATAGGCTTCCGGTGGAATTTCATCCGGTGTTTCAATATGCCATGAAAAAGCGCAAAGCCTCGCGGCCGTTGCCGCCAGACGCCGGGTATTCGCCGAGTTCTTCCCGCCGATAACGATAATTCCGTCAACATGTTCCGCCATGCTTTCCAGCGCCTTCTGGCGTTCAAGGGTTGCGGGGCAAATCGTGTTCAGAACCACGAGATCGCGGATCTTTTCCGCGAGGAATCCTGCGATGCTGTCGTATTCGCTTTGCTTGATTGTTGTCTGGCTGATCAGTACCGCGTGTTCCGGAAACGAGGAAAGCGTTTCGGCATCGCCGCGGTTCTCGAGAACAATGCACCCCGGGGCATACCCCTCTATTCCGGTAATCTCGCCGTGATCCCGGTCTCCGGCAAGGTATACGGTGTAGCCCTTTTCGTGCCAGAGACGCGCCCGTTTTTGACTCGAAAGTACCCGCGGACAGGTTGCGTCCACGAGTACCGCGTTGCGCTTTTCCAGTTCGGTCTGCTCGGCAGGCGGAATGCCGTGCGCCCGGATTATGACGGTCGCACCCCCGAAATCCGGGGGAAGCGGCGCATAACCGTTTCCGATTATGACTACTCCTGACCGGCCAAGCCGTTCGAGCGCCTGGGGATTATGAATGAGGGGTCCGTAGGTATAGACAGGGCGAACGGGACTGTCCAGGAGCGCCTGCTCGGTTGCTTCAACCGCACGGCGGACGCCCATACAGTAACCCATGATCTCCGCCCGGAGTATTCTGCATTCTCGTGCCATGAGCGGTATTCTACCGGAGTTGGGGAGGAAAAGAAAACCCCCGGGAGACCCGGGGGTTTATTACGAATTGAAATGCAGTCTTATACCAGGGCGCCGTCAGAAGCCTTGGGCGCAACCACTTTTTCGCGAATGCGGCCGCCGTCCTTGCGGAAACGGCTTACAAAGCTGATAAAGGCACCGGCGATGAAGATCGTTGAATACACGCCGCTGACCATACCAACCAGAAGCGCGAGCGCAAAAGCCTTCATGTCTCCCGTGGTAAAAACAAACAGCGACAACACCGCGAGCATGGTGGTTACCGTGGTAATGATCGTTCTGCTCAGAACCTCGGTTTGGGACAGATCGAGATGTTCCACAATACTCAGCTCGGGATGAAGCTTCATGTTTTCACGGATACGGTCGAACACAACAACGGTGTCGTTGATGGAATACCCGATGATGGTCAGGATCGCCGCAATGGTGAGCGAGTTGAACTCCATCTGTGTCCACACGATAAACGCGACCATCATGAGGGCATCGTGCACGATGGCGAGGATGGCTCCGAGCGCGAAATCCCAGCGGAACCGGATGGTCGCGTAGGCCATGATGAGCACGAGAGTTCCGAGCACCAGCCAGACCGCCTGGGAGGCCAGGGTTTTCGAGAACTGGGAACCCACGAAATCGGTACTGATGAGGACAATATTCTCTTCGCCAAACGCCGCGCTCAGGGCTTCGGCAAGACCGTCGCGGAGATTCATGCTTGCATTCGGATCGGAACCGTCATCGCGAAGACGAATCTGGAATGCCTGGTTTTCGGGCCTGCCGAGCACCTGCACCGCCGCCGACGGGAAGCGGGAAATGGCCTGCCTGATCTCGTCCGAGCTGATTCCCGCTGATCCGTCGGGAATGTAATGGAACCGGTAGGGATGTGCCGAAAGACGCGCGATGGAGCCGGAATCCGTAAAGAGCGCCGCAAGCGGGTACGAGGCGGGAGCCCGTACCGTAACCTGTATGCCGGGAATCGAAGCAACAGCGCGTTCAAAGTCGCCGACTGTTTCATATTGGGTATACGGATAGCGGAGGGTTTCGTTGTCCGATCCGATCCCGGTCATGATGAGATTGATCGCGGTCGCCGATTGATCGACGGTAATGGACCTGCTTCCCGTATAGGTCAGCTCGACAGCGGGAGGCGCGATACGCACCTTCCCGATAAAACCGGCCTGGAAGTCGATACCGAGATTGATACCTACCGTCTGCAATCCGAAAATACCGCTCACGATGACCGCGATGCTCGCAAGAGACAACGGAAGGAATATTCTGCTGAACTTTATCGCCTTCTTCATTACTTGATCCTCCAGCTGATGAGCAGCTTCTTCGACTTGAGCACGTCGGTTCCAAAGTCAAAAATGAGCCGTGAAACAAACAGGGCGGTAAAGACCGACGAAACGACGCCGATCGCAAGGCTGTAGGCAAAACCCCGGATGGGTCCGGACCCAAGCTGGGAGAGGAATACCGCCGCGATAAACGTGGTGATGTTCGCGTCCATGATCGCCCAGAACGCATGATCGAATCCGGAGGCAATGGCGGCCTGGCGGCCCTTTTTCAGACGCAGTTCGTCCTTGATGCGCTCGAAAATAACAACGTTCGCGTCAACCGCCATACCGATCGTAAGGATCATACCGGCGATACTCGGCAGGGTAAGGGTGAGATTGAGCGCCGAAAGAACGCTGAACAGGATGTACAGGTTGAGGACCTGCGCGACAAGCGCGTTGATTCCCGCTCCCTGATAATACAGGAGCAGAAACAGGAGCACCGCGGCCAGACCGCAGGCAAGCGCCCACATACCCTGGTTGATCGCTTCTTCGCCCATGCTCGCGCCGATAATCTGCTGGTTTTCCAGCTCCAGCGGAACATTGAGCCATGCGGTACGGAGAACGGCACGGAGGTTTTCCGCCTCTTCGGCGGAGAATCCGGAAATCTGCACGGATCCGCCGGGGATGGGCTCGTTGATCACCGCGTTGGAACGAATCTTGTTATCGCTGACGATGGCAAGCCGCTTGTTCACGTTGTTGGCGGTAAGATCGGCGAAAATCCGTGTTCCCTCTCCGTCGAGAATAAAGTTGACAACCGGGCGGCCCATTTCATCCCGGCGGCTTTCCGCGCTCTGGATGTGGCGGCCTTCGAGCGCCACGTCCTGCCTGATAACCAGGAAGCCGGCACGTTCGTCCAGACCGTAGGAATCCTTGCGATACAGACCGAGCAGGCGGGTATCCGGAGGAATTATGGACTCGTCGAGGAGATTGTACTCCGCGTCGAAGGTGGAAGCGGGATTCCGCGTGTAATAATCCATGAAGCGCTGGGTTGCCTCGTCGTCCACCATGTGGAAGGCGAGCATGCCCCGCCCCATGATGATGGAGTTGATGCGGTCAGAGTCGGCGGTTCCCGGAATTTCAATATAGATCCGGTCCACGCCCTGCTGGCGGATCACCGGCTCGGAAAGACCGAAACGGTCGATACGGCTGTTGATACTCTCGAGGGCCTGGGACATGGCTTCGGCACGGAACGCGCCCATGTCGCTGATGGAATCCTTCTGGCTTTCCGCCGCGCGGTCAAGGTCCGCCTTGATGATGATGCTCATACCGCCGGAAAGATCGAGACCGAGCTTTACCGCACTTGCCTGCGTTTTCTTTATGCTCAGGATATGTTCCCGATACCGGTTTTCCAGCAGGAGAAGGACTTCCATCTCCGAGGAAAAACTGGCAACAAGCGGACGCGCGGTCCATGTTTCCGGAACATCCTTTTTCATTATACGGTAGCTTTTTTTTGCCTCGGCCACCAGTACGTCGTACTTGGCGGCGACAGGATCGGAGGAATCGGCTTTGGCCGCTTCCTTCAGCTCGCGTAAATCGGCCACGGCCATATTCCGTGCATAATCCTTGATTCGTTCGCGGGATCCGAGCGCAAGCGCCTGGTCTTCCGGCGGGGTAAGGTAATACCATTTAACGGTGGGCCACAGGAACGCAAAGCACACTGCGAGGACCACCAGAATGAGTATCAACCGGCTTCGTTTGCTCATAGTTCTACTCCAGATGTTTCACGGAAAAACGCCCTCCTGCTGGAGCGGCGTTTTTCTCATGTAGACATTTTTTTTATTTATTTGGTTTCGGTTTCGTCCGAATCGGCTTTTTTGCCCTTGCGGGAAAAACGATCTTCTTTTTCGTCCTTGATTACACTTGCAATTCCGGTCCGGCTGAACTCGTCTTGCAGGAATCGTCAACTTTGACAATAACGGTCTGTTCCTTGGTGGAGGTTACTTCACCGTGGATACCGCCGATGGTAATGACTTTGTCGCCTTTCTTGACCGCGGAAATCATCCGTTCGGTTTCTTTTTGTTTCTTGTTCTGCGGACGGATGATAAAAAGGTAAAAAATTACAAAGACAAGACCGAAAGTCAGAATCGGCATGAAGACGGACCCCTGGGTTCCCGCCTGCAAAAACAACAGATTGTTCATATACATACTTCCTTGGGACATTGATTAGTCTCCGGTTAAAGTACCATAGAGACGGAAACGCCGTCAAGGTGAAAAAAAGGCGCCCCGGAGTGAACCGGGACGCCTGTTGCCGATGAGCGCGGAAGACCTAGAGCACAACGGCTTTTTGCACGGAAACCCGCGCAACACCGAAAAGCCGCGGCATGGCCTCGGCGGCGTAGGACGAACCGGAAAGCCGGTTGTAGGAATCTGCAACCAGATCCAGTTCCGACGGATCGTCGGAATACAGTGCTGATATCGTCGCGGCACGGAAAAAACCCGCTCCGGCCAGATCTGCCGTATTCATGGCGGAATATTTCTTTTTCATCGATTTGTCCACCAGAGCGGCATTACCGTCGAATCCAATTGATGCTACAGCTTCTTCCCGTGTTACCATCCGAGTCATTCCTCCATACCAGAACTAAAGTTCCGAGAAATCGTCTTTTCCTGCGCCGCATACCGGGCACACCCAGTCATCCGGCAAATCTTCAAAAGCGGTTCCCGGCTTGACTCCGTTGTCGGGATCTCCCACTTCGGGGTCATACTCATAACCGCACAGATCGCATACATACTTCTTCATGTCAGTATCCTCCTTACGGGCGATAAATCGCACCTGTACCCATGAGTATACGGGGAAATTTCTTATCGGGCAAGTAATTCGTCAAGGTTTGCGAGCAGTTCGCCGTATCGTCGGTTCATGGGCTCGAGGGCAATGACCTGTTTGAGATAATATTGCGCTTTCCGGTAATCACCCCGGTCAAAGTACCACTGATACATGGAGAACAGGGCATCACCGTTTCTCGGATCGGCAAGCAGGCTCGAACGAAGCACCGAAAGCTGACGGTCCGGATCGTCGATCATCCGGCTTTCAAAGTACAATAGGGTGCTTTTAAGCGCGGACGATGCAACCGGCATACGTTCGTCAATGATGGCGCGGGCCGTCGCAGTATCACCCGTGGCAATCAGCGCCTGCAGGTACAATCCGGTAAGGGTATCTGTCGGGGACTTTTCCCGGTACAGGGAACGCGCTATCGATATTGCCCGTGAGGCCTGCCCCGCGCCGAGATACGAACGGACGAGGAGTTCCCGGGATGCTGACGAGGAATCCAGCGCGACCAGACGTTCTCCGGTCGTTACGGCGCTGGTCCATTCGGAAGCGGCTATGTAATCGGACAGAAGAAGCGCGAGAGCCCGCCGGTTTTCGGGATCCCGGGCAAGTACCATGGAAACAAAATCACGGGCGCTGCGCTCGTTGATGGAAACACCAGTCTGATACCCGATAGCAGCGGTTGAAAGAAGCACTTCCTGGTCCTCCGGATACAACCGGACGGCCTCCTGTAAAAAGGACGTTGCCGCCGCCGGATTCCGGTTCCACTCACGGGCGACCCGGGCGCGCAACAGCAAATAATTCTTGTTTGTGCGGTTTGTGGTGGCAAACGCGTCCAGCAATGAATTCGCCTTGAGATATTCGCGGCGTTCAACCAGAATCCGCGCGCGAAGCAACAGATACTCGGTATTGCGGGGTTCAGCCTTGAGAACTTCCAGGATGTATGCGTCTGCGGTATCCCAGTCCTGAAGCGCGAACGCGGCGTCCGCGCTCAGCCGTACAAAATCGAGCGCGGAAGGATACCGGTCAGAAAGAGTTCGGGCAATACCGAGCGCATCTCTTCCCCTGCCCTGCCTGATAAGGGATCGGGCATGGGCGATACCGGCGGGATAACAGGAATCATCCAGTTCCCAGGCTTCACGGAAATACCGGCCGGCCTCGGCGTGGTTTCCGCGCCGCCCGGCGATAACACCCAGGAACCAGAGCGGCAATACGGATTTTTTGTTCATATTTGCCGCACGCAGCAGGGCGGTAACTGCATCATCATAAAACTCTTCCTGGGACGGCGAGGTAAACAGTACCAGGGCCGGCAGGACAAGCGAAAGGAAATCACCGCTTTCCGCCGTATAATCATAGGCCCCCATCCGGGCGGTCTTTATTATGCTCATGTACGGATCCGAATCCGGAACCGACGGCATGGGCCAGGTTACTTCTTCCAGCGGGTACAGAATCCGTATCATCTCCCCCGCGACAGCCAGGGCAACCCGGTTCTGGTCGGTCATTCCCCGTGAATCATCATTGACGCGCTCAACCGCACGCCTGATTGATTCGGGAGATCCTCCCTGAAGATACCGGAGAACCGTTCCATCCAGAGATTTGCTGTCCCCGCGATCCCGCTCCGGTACCGCGAGCGGAGTACCGCCGCTTCCGGGAAGCGCGTTTTCCCGCACGTCCGCCGGTTCTGCGGTTCCACCCATACCGGAAAGCTCCGAAGACGGTGTCGCCGGTGGTGTCGCACACGCGGCAAAGAGAAAGAGTACACTGATGACCGGGCACACGGCCTTTTTCAGGGAAAAACTACTCATTCCCGGACCCGTCTACCCGCTTTCGCTGAAAAATCCACACAAGAAGAGAAACCAGTGACGGTATAAATAGTAACGGGAACCACCATAACATGACGGACCGCAGCGGAACGCCGATTATATCAGTGGAAAAAAGGAGAAACACAAACCCGAGCGTGGAAAAAACCAGCGATGGAACAATGTACATCGCGTGGGGCTTCCGGTAATGCATATAGCCGGCCACCGTGAAAGCCGATCCGATAAACAACATGAGAAGCGGCCAGGTTTCACGGACCGAGAGTTGAACAATAT